>Ga0302197_10005545_pt1 | contig 10758 bp, 8 predicted proteins | sample II_Bog_N2_1_FD_193526 | JGI IMG/M metagenome (GOLD analysis project Ga0302197, IMG submission 193526) | Peat permafrost microbial communities from Stordalen Mire near Abisko, Sweden - II_Bog_N2_1 | ecosystem: Environmental > Terrestrial > Soil > Wetlands > Peat | place: Sweden: Abisko, Stordalen...
CCCATATCCAGCCGGAATCGGCGGCGCGCTGTTTGAGAACAGAGCAGTCAGGTTCGAGTCCTCGCCGTAGAAATACACCACGTCTGCCGCAAACCTCCCCTGCTGCAACATAAAGCTCGACCGCGCCAGGTAATCAATCCATGACCCCGCCTGCTCCGCCCATGTCTCGTTGCGGTTGAACCATTGCCCAAACGGTCCAAGTGTCAGTCCCGGTATCTTGTCCGTCACCGGCTGATGCGCCGATTCATGAATCACAATGCGATTAATCCCATTCAGCAGTTCCTGATCCGCCGTTGGCTTCAGCGTCTCCGGCGACCAGCCCCAGGGAACCTCCGAGGCCGTCATCGACTCCGCCGCCGCCAGGTTCTGTCCGTAAATATGCGCCACCGACGCCGACTCGCGATCGTCCGCGTTGTAGCCAAACTGCTCGTGGTTTACCCCGGGCCGCTGTGTCCACATCGCACTCATGGGCACTTCGTTAAATTTCTTCACTTCCATTCCATCGCACACATACGCCCTGCCCCCTTCGTGCGACTCGCCATAATGCCCCATCCCGCGTTCGTGCAGCGTCTCTTCCAATTGCCCGTAATGTTCGGTAGCAATCAGATCGGCAACCGTCTTCCGCAGATCCCACAAAAATCGGTCGCTCGCCTCGCTGCTCTCCACAACCCGCCCCGTTAACACGGGCAGCCACGGCGTCGCATCGTACCCGCGCAGCTTCTTGAACTGCTCCAGCATCTTCGGTGTCCAGTTCAGCGAGCCTGCCTCCCAACTGTCATTGATCACGTAGCGGATGCCGCGCTTGCCCATCATCTCCGCGCCCACCGTCTCCTTGTAGCTATCGAGGTAAGTATTCATGTAACGGGCCACAGCAGTGCGATCCAGCTTGTCAACCTCAAGCCCCGTCGCCTCTTTGGTCGCAGGATGGTTCGTAATTCCCAGCAGCGAGTAACCCAGGCGCACCACCACCCATTCCCCCGGCGGCGGAGTCCAGTCCAGCTCCCCGTCCTCTTTCATTTTCCCGGTCAGGTCCACCACATCCGCCTTGCGGATGGCATCCTGCTGCCCCACCGCCGTCGTCGCGTAACGATAAAGGTCCTCTTCCGGAGTAAACGCCGCCTTCTCCTCAAACCGATTCACCCGCGCGCCCGGAATCAACTCGAGCTTCGCAATCGCATATTCCGTAGGCGCTTTCCTATTGAACTGAGCCGGATCAAACCCCTTCGCCCAGTCAGGAACCGCAGGCGGAGGAAGCCGTTTGAATGTCACGCGGAAAAACTTCGCCGTCACCGCCGGGAATGCAATTGTGTGCTCCGGTGCGCTCCCGCCTGAAAGCTTCGCCACTGTCCTAAAGGTCTTTCCATCATCGCTCGCTTCCAGCGTCTTCTCCGGCGCGCCAACCCCGGTGAACGCGGCGGTCCAGTCCGGGTCCTTGGTCACAAATGAGATCGCCCTGATGGTCTGTGGCCCCACAAATTCCCACTGAATCCATGAAGACTCGCCCAATGCCGGAACCGGCAGCCCTGTAGTGCTCTGCATGTCCCCATTGCTCAAAAGCGCAAAGTCGGGATTGCCCCCGCTGGCGCTCATCTTCGCGTGCAACTCTTCGGCAGAAACATCGCTCGCCGGCCGCCGATACGCTATCACCGCTGCATCCGCATAGAACACCGGTGCCGGCTGCTCCTCACTCGAAGCAATCGACTGGAACGGTCCAGTCACCGACGGCGGAGCTGCAAGTCTCCCTGCAAACGGCTTGCCACCTTCCACCACCGTCTCGCTCCACACATACTTTTTCATTCCGTCCGCGGGACTCACCCACGGCCCACCGGACTCACTCCACCCCGGCGATCCCGCAATCGCCTCTTCCATTCCCAGCTGGTCCGCAAGCTTCGTTGCATAACGGAAGGATTCCTTCCATTCTGGCGTCATATACGCCTGCCGCTCTTTCACCACCTGAGGCGTTGACAGCGCTGCATCGAAATTCTGAAAGCCGGCAATCCCCACCCGGTGCATCCACTCCAAATCAAGCTTGATCCCTTCCTGCGAGATATTCCCATTCATCCAGTGCCACCAAACCCGCGGCCTGGCACTGGCAGGTGGATTCAGAAAACCATCCTGCAAAGAGAACGTATCTCCATTCGCATTCCCTGGGACCTGTTGGGCCATCACTGCGTGCGCACCTATGAAAAGGGCCGTACTCAGCAAAACCGGCCACACGAGCGTCCAAACTGCGCACCGCTTCACCATTGCAGCCAAATTCAGCTTCCACTTCACAGTTCCCAGCAAGCTGCTCATGATCTCGATCCTCGATTCAATATGAACCCGAACATTGTGCTGCCCGCCATCCCTCTTTGGGAAGTCATCTGATTCACAACCGATTTCCATGAATTTCTCAAATGAAATAATGTGCGGACGGAAGAACCTTAACTAACGGATCATTCCCTTGTCAAAGGCGATCCGTCCTCCTCCCCAAATCGCAAAGAACTGGGTGCTCCTGGTCCCTTGCTTGGGGACCAGGGAACGATACAACCGTTGCGAGCCTCCCTTGAGCGTCTGCCTCACCTCAGGCGGCAATTACACTTTCCCTATGCCCCTTCGCCTCTACGCCGCAACCACAAGCCAGGGCAAGCTCAGAGACTTCCGCACCGCCGCCGAGGCTCATTCCATCCTCATCGAAACCCTGCCCGCTCTCGCGACCATCCCCGCTCCGGAAGAAGACGGCCTCACCTTCACCGCCAACGCCACACTCAAAGCCGTCTACTACTCCCGCTTCGCCCCCGGCCAGCTTGTCCTCGCCGACGACTCCGGCCTCGAAGTCGATGCCCTCGACGGCGCACCCGGTGTCCGCTCTGCCCGATTCGCCGCGGACACCGGCCTAACCGACTCCCCCGACGCCAACGACAACACCGATGTCTGGAACAACATGGTCCTGCTGCAACGCCTCGCCGGCGTGGAGCAAGCCAAGCGCACCGCCCGCTACCGCTGTGTCCTGGTCGCCGCCCGCGACGGCCTCCCGTTTCATACCGCGCACGGCACCGTGGAAGGCCTTATCCTCGAGGCGCCCCGCGGCACCGGCGGCTTCGGCTACGACCCGCTCTTCTATCTTCCAGACCTGGACCGCACCATGGCCGAAATCGACCTCGCCACCAAGCTCACGCTAAGCCATCGTGGCCGCGCCTTCGCCACACTGCTACCCATGCTCCACGCCTGACCGTCGAGAGGTTTACCTGGGAAATCAAATTACGAGGTTGAAGTCAGTATGAGGTGTTCCATGAAGAAGCGCATGCGAAACATGTTGGTTGCGGTCGTGGGCTTTGTGTCGATCTCTCTCGCTCATGGCCAGGACAACTCAGTGCGACTTACTTTCGACGTGGCTTCAATCAAGCTATCGCAGCCCGGCCTGCGCAGCGGCGGCATCAAGCCGCTGCCTGGTGGAACCGGCTACTCGGCGCAGAACATTCCCGTAAAACTCATGATCAGTCTGATGTACAAGGTGCCCATGAGGCAGATCGAAGGCGGCCCGGAATGGCTTGACAACGACAGCTACAACATTGAAGCACGCGTCGACCATCCCGCGACCATCGACGATCTCCACACCATGTTTCAGAACCTGCTCGCCGACCGCTTCAAGTTGAAATTCCACAAGGAAATCAAACAAGGTCCAGTGTATGCGCTCGTTGTCGATAAGTCCGGGCTGAAGATGAAGGTCAACGGGAGCGGCCAGGATCTCAAGGTCCCCATTATTCCCGGCAAAGATAATCAGTTCACAGGGACCAGAGTGCCCGTGCAATACCGGTGCTGGTGGCTCGGTCAGCAACTGCAACAGGACAAGCGCCCTGTAATCGACGAGACGGGCCTGAAAGACAGCTACGACTTCACCCTCGCATTTGCGCCCGAACTCCCACCCGATGTTCCTAAAGAAGTCCTTGCTCCGGAATTGCTCGATCGTCCTTCGATATTCGACGCCGTGAGAGACCAGTTGGGTCTGAGGCTGGTTCCGCAAAACGGCCCGGTAGAACATTACGTCATCGATCACATCGAGAGGCCATCCGAGAACTAACGGGACCGGCGCCTACTCCAGTCCCACCAACTCCACATCCCGAATCAGCGCCGGTCCCGCCCCCGGCGGCGTCGGACTGGAATAAAACGAAATCCCATCGCTCCCCGGAGACGGATAAATCAGATCGGTCAGCACCGTTTCACCGTTCTCCGCAAACACCTCAATCGAGTTCCGATCCACCACAATCTCAATCGTCGTCGACTCCGCCTGCGGATGCCTCAGCGGTGCATAAACCCGCCCAGGAAAATCCGGCGACCAGTCCACCTTCCCCGAATGCGTCCGATCGACAAAAATCCGTCCGCTCCCCGCATCGATTCCAACCACGGTCTCTTCGACAGCCGATCCGTCTGAATCCGAAGCGCCACGCCGCAGTCGTACTCCGGACTCAGAAGCGTCTCCCGGCGCAAGATCAAACCGCAGTCGATAGGTCGCCCCCGACAGCTTCTTGCCCGCAATCGCCACGTTCGCCAGTGCAATCGCCTGAAACTTCGGAGCACCAAACATTGCGCCATATGGCTTATGCGCAGGCCCCGGCAATATCGGCTCCTGCACCAGTAACAGAGGCTCCTGAGCCGGCGTCGGAGCAAGGCCATGTGGCTGGCGCAGATACAAACGCCGCGCCACAGTCATCTCTCCGCGCCCCGGAAGCGAAGGCAACTTCGCTGCATACTGCCAATCGCTCATCCACGCAATCCAGATCCGTTCCGCAATTCCATCCGAGCCAACCGCCGTATTCGAAAACGAAGTCGAAGCGTAAAAATCCTTGCCCCAGTCCGACCAGTGCGCCCCTGAATGCGGATGGTCCTCGACAAATTTGAATCCATCGAATTTGCCAACAAAATATTGATCGGCCGAACCCTTCGCCGGACCTCCCGGATTCACATTCACATTCAGCACCCACCTGCTCGCCGGCCGCTTCAAATACGTGTCGTACACCGCCTTCCCCGCAGAATCCATAATCGGCAACTCGAACAAATCCGGACACTCCCAAACGCCGCCAACCGCGCCCGCCGGTCCAAACTCGCTCGCCACAGCCCACTCTTGCAGATTCTTCGACCGATAAATTCGCACCTTGTGCTGGTCAGGAAGCGCAACCACCATCACCCAGCTTTGCGTGGGTGCGTGCCAAAACACCTTCGGGTCGCGAAAATCCTTCAGTCCCGCATCAATCACAGGATTCCCAGCAAACTTTGTCCAGGTCGCCCCACCGTCTTTGCTCACTGCGAGATTCTGCGTCTGCTTCTCCGCCGAAGCACCGGTATAAATCGCCACCAGGCACCCCGGCGTCTTCTGTCCCGCACCACCACACAGCCCGCTCGAATTCTCGCGGTCCTCCACCGTCGATCCGCTGAATATCCCAATCCCGTTCTCTTCTGGAATCGCGACCGGAAGTTGCTTCCAATGAATCAAATCCGGCGACACCGCATGCCCCCAGCTCATATGTCCCCACTGGTCTCCAACTGGGTTGAACTGGAAAAACATCTGATACTGCCCATTCAGCAGAATCGGGCCATTTGGATCATTGATCCAGTTCGGCGGCGCGTAGAAATGAATCCTCGGCTGCCAGTTCGAAGCCGCAACAACTTCAACCCCTGCGGAAGCCGCGCCCTGCGCAACAATCTGTCCCGCTGACAGCAACACAGCTGCCAGCATCGTGCCGCTTCCGGCCCGCACCGGCAGACACCGAAATCCCTCCGTTGACCCGCCCCAATTTCCCATAATGAATCAAAGGTTACAGCCTTCGTCCTCCTCCATGCCACCAGCGCGGCACTCCCATGTTTCAAACTTGAGTACGGTGATTCAAATCGCCTTCCTCACCAGCTTCCCCCACTCCTTGACGGCAGCAATGCGCGACACCAATAATGCATCTGAAACATGTAAAAGCATTTCCGTCTCTCTATCTGAAACCGCCTCCACCCGCAGCCTCTTAGGAGCATCGATTTCCATGGCAACTGCACAACATCCCGCCGCGCCCCCCGCCGTCAGCCGTGGCGTCCCGCCTCTTCGCGCCGGCCAGGGAAATTCATTCCTCTGGCGCAAGCTCCACTCGCTGCTCGGCGTCATCCCCATCGGCGCGTTCCTGCTGGAGCATCTTCTTTCGAATTTCGAAATGTACAAAGGGCCCATCGCCTATGGCGACCAGGTCAAATTCCTCAACAGCCTTCCCCTGGTTCGTGTACTCGAATGGGTCTTCATCTTTTTGCCCATCCTCTATCACGGCGTCTACGGAGTTTGGATCTGGCTTCGCGGCAAGTCCAACATCGTCTACTACCCCTGGGCCGGCAATTGGATGTACATCTCGCAGCGCTACACCGGCCTCATCGCCTTCGCCTACATCGCGCAGCATGTATACCGGCAGCGCTTCTCCGGCATCGACCTTCCTGACCATCCCTATGCGGCATTCCACAAGGTGCAGGTAGAGTTGCAAAACCCCTGGATGCTCGCCGTATACATCATCGCCATGATCGCCATCTGCTGGCACTTCTCTTACGGTATCTGGCTCTTCGCCGCCAAGTGGGGCATCACTCCCGGCGAGAAGGCCCGCAAGAACTTCGGGTATGTATGCCTCGCGCTCGGCATCGGCTTGGCCATCATGGGACTGACAAGCATCTGGGCAGCCGTCGGCGGCAAGTATCCTGACGTTCCTGAAAACCCCTTGCCTGCGGCTGCGTTTCTGCACGTCGAATCAACCCAACCGCCGTACACGCTCCTCTGAACAGGAACCCCCATGCCCACCACTGAGATTGCCGCCCCCCGCCTCGATTGGACCGTCTTTCAGGAGACAGTACCCGAGTTCGCAGCCGGCATGGCCTCCATCACGCGCGCTCTCAAAAACTCCGGCATCGAACCTGAGCTCCGCGAACTCATCAAGATTCGCGCTTCCCAGCTCAACGGATGCGCCTTCTGCATCCAGTACCATCTCAACGACGCCCGCAAAATCAACGTCCCCGCAGAGAAGCTCGACCTCCTCGCAGCCTGGCGCGAAGCCGGCATTTACTCTCCGCGCGAAGCCGCCGCTCTCGAGTGGACCGAGCGGGTAACACTGCTTGCCCAGCGCCCCATTGAAGATGAGGACTACAGGCACGTAGCCGAGCATTTCTCGCCGCGCGAGTTCACATTCCTCACCGTAGCCATCAGCCAAATCAACGCCTGGAACCGGATAGCGGCACCCTTTCGTTTCACCCCACCCATTCCGGCTCATAGTTCTTAGCACTTTTACTGTTCGCTGTGAGCTGTTAGCTGACAGCTGCTTTTCGGAAAGGTCTGTTCATGGCATCACCCAGAATCATCGTCGTTGGTGGAGGGCTCGCAGGACTCGCAGCGGTCATCAAGATCGCCGAAGCCGGCGGAACTGTTGACCTCTTTTCCATCGTGCCGGTTAAGCGTTCTCACTCGGTGTGCGCGCAAGGCGGCATCAACGCCGCCAAAGATCTCAAGGGCGAAGGCGACTCCACCGACAAGCACTTCGACGACACCATCTACGGCGGCGACTTCCTCGCCAACCAGACTCCCGTCAAAGCCATGTGCGAGGCCGCGCCTGCCATCATCGACCTCCTCGACCGCATGGGCGTCCCCTTCAATCGCACCCCGGAAGGCTTGCTCGACTTCCGCCGCTTCGGTGGCACCCTCTACCAGCGCACCGCCTTTGCCGGCGCAACCACCGGCCAGCAACTCCTTTACGCCCTCGACGAGCAGGTCCGCCGCCACGAGGCCGACGGCAAGGTCAAAAAGTACGAAGGCTGGGAATTTCTCTCCGCCATCCTCGACTCCAAAGGCGTAACCCGTGGCATCACCGCCCTCGACCTCCGCACCATGGAGCTCAAGGCCTTCCCCGCCGACGCAGTCATCCTCGCCACCGGCGGCAACGGGGCGATATTTGGAAAGAGCACCAACTCCGTCGTCTGCACCGGCTCCGCCAACTCCGCCGTCTTCCAGCAAGGCGCCTTCTACGCAAACGGCGAGTTCATACAGGTCCACCCCACCTGCATTCCCGGCGAAGACAAGCTGCGCCTCATGTCGGAATCGGCACGCGGTGAAGGCGGCCGCGTCTGGGTTCCTCGCAACGCAGGCGAAAAGCGCCCCATCAAGCAAATTCCTGAGGCGGACCGCTGGTACTTCCTCGAGGAGTGGTATCCGAAGTACGGCAACCTCGTCCCCCGCGACGTCGCCACCCGCGCCATCCACAAAGTGGTCTACGAGCACGGTCTCGGCATCGACGGACAGCCCATGGTCTACCTCGACCTCACCCACATCGACCGCGCCACGCTCAACCGCAAGCTCGAAGGCATCCTTGAAATCTACGAGAAGTTCGTTGGCGACGACCCGCGCGATGTCCCCATGAAGATCTTCCCTGGCATGCACTACACCATGGGCGGCCTCTGGGTTGACTTCAACCAGATGACCAACATCCCGGGCCTTTTTGCTTGCGGAGAGACGGAGTACCAGTACCACGGCGCAAATCGTCTTGGTGCCAACTCCCTCGTCAGTTGCATCTTCGGCGGCTTCCAGACCGGCCCCAACGCTCTCAAGTATGCAAAGAACCTGCCCGCAGCCGAAGGCGATGGCGGTGTAGCAGCCGAACTCGCCCGCCAGTCTGAAATCAACAAGAACCTCATGAATAACGAGGGCACTGAGAACCCTTTCAAGCTCTGGCGCGAACTCGGGAACACCATGACCGAACACGCCACCGTCATTCGCTACAACAAGGGACTCAAGCTGGCCGACGAAAAAATCGTCGAGCTCCTCGAGCGGTACAAGAAGGTTAACCTAAGCGACCGCAGCCAGTGGGCCAACACCAGTTTCGCCTTCGCCCGCCAGTTGAAAAACATGCTGGAGCTATCACGCACCATCACTCTCGGCGCACTTCTCCGCGACGAATCCCGCGGCGCACACTTCAAACCCAACTTCCCGGATCGCAACGACGAAAAATTCCTCAAGACCACCAAGGCCGCCTTCACCGGCGCGCCCGAAGGTCCAAAGTTCGAGTACGAAGAAGTCGACACGCAGTTCATCAAGCCAAGACCCCGCAGCTACACCGCGGCGAAATAATTTGTAGCGCCGGTCTCCAGACCGGCTGTCCTGAGGGCGTCCTCGCCGTCAGCCGATAAGAAAGGGGCCTGGAGGCCCACACGATCTGCAATCCGGGCCGTAGCCCTGAGGAACCAAAACATCATGGCAGAAAGAACCGTAACACTCGAAATCAAACGCCAGGCCAACCCCGACGCCCCAGCCGTATGGGAGACCTTCAACCTTCCCTGGCGACCCGGCATGAACGTCATCTCCGCCATGATGGAGATCGCCGCCAATCCCGTCACCGCCGACGGCCACGCCACCACGCCCATCACCTACGACTCCAATTGCCTCGAAGAAATCTGCGGCTCCTGCGCCATGCGCATCAACGGCAAGGCCCGTATGGCCTGCTCCGCTTTAGTCGATAATTTGGAGCAGCCCATCAAGGTAGAGCCGCTCTCCAAATTCCCGCTAGTCCGCGATCTCCAGGTCGACCGCTCCGTCCTCTTCGAAAACCTCAAGGCCGTCAAAGCCTGGGTCCCCGTCGACGGCACCTATGACCTCGGCTCAGGCCCACGCGTCTTCCCCCAACAGCAAGAAGCCAGCTACCCTCTCTCGAACTGCATCAGTTGCTGCTGCTGCATGGAAGTCTGCCCGCAATTCAATGACGACACTGGCTTCGTAGGCGCAGCCACCATCGCCCAGGTCAAGCTCTTCAACGACCACCCCACCGGCAAAGTATTCAAAGAAGAGCGTCTACGCGCCCTCGCCGGCGACGGCGGCATCCAGGAGTGCGGCTTCGCGCAAAACTGCGTCGAGGTATGCCCCAAAGGCATTCCCCTCACCAACGCCATCTCCGACATCAGCCGCGACGTCCTGATCCAGAAAGCCAAGGACTTCCTCCGCAACTAACTCGAACCAATTGTCGGCATCGTCTGCTTGTTGTGCGGTCTCTCTGTGCAATCGCGGCCCGTGCGTCGTCCTTGCACGGCAGGTGTTAGGATGGCCGGATGTCGATAGTTGTCGAAGTTCGATTCTCCCCTGAAATGCTGCCGTCTCCTCAGGCCTGGCAGGAGTCGATTCAGGCCAATAATTTTGCCGTCGAAATCGATAGCGACTTCGACCCGCTCAAATTCACAGGTTTCCTGCCCGCCCGCTACAAGGGCCAACCTGCAGGTTTCGAATACTATTACGATCTTGAGACCGATGAACAATGCTGCCTATCGCTAAGTTGGTCTGGGCGCGCTCGCGCGGCGGTAAGCGGACTGATCGCCGCGGCGTGTCTCTGCCAGCTAACCGCAGGGCATCTGCTCGACACAGAAGCCGGAGATACGATCGAAGCTCCATTCGCGATTGCATGGGCTCGTCAGTGTGAAACTGATTTTCAACATATGCTGGAGAAAGAGAACGTGATGCCGGCTAATGGAACGCGGCCCCAGACTAAACCTTGGTGGAAATTCTGGTAAGTGGCGCATCAGCGACTTTGCCGATTGATTCACCCCAAAGGCGCACAATCGTAATTGTGATCGCAACCTGCAAACCCGCAAACATGAATCTCCAGGCATATCCGGGCTTCAATTTATCCGAAATCTACCCTGTTTATACCAGGGACAAAGTAGTTTGGGGGGGGGGGGGGGGGGGGGGGGGGGGGGGGGGGGGGGGGGGGGGGGGGGGGGGGGGGGGGGGGG
>Ga0302197_10005547_pt1 | contig 10757 bp, 7 predicted proteins | sample II_Bog_N2_1_FD_193526 | JGI IMG/M metagenome (GOLD analysis project Ga0302197, IMG submission 193526) | Peat permafrost microbial communities from Stordalen Mire near Abisko, Sweden - II_Bog_N2_1 | ecosystem: Environmental > Terrestrial > Soil > Wetlands > Peat | place: Sweden: Abisko, Stordalen...
ATTTATAAGCTCATTAAAAGATGATTCTATCATGCTTTAATCTCTAAGAAGGTAAAAAATTCATAAAATTATTTACAAATTGATATTTTAAATTTATTAGAAAGAAATTAACAGCCTTAATGGCTATCTGTATCATATAGTTCAATGATCGTTTTGAATAGTTATTATATATAATCCCATAAATAATGATTATCAAGATCATGCGAAGATATATTTTTCATATTTGATTCTAGTCCTAGTAGCAACTCTTCATGGCCTCGCGATATCTTTTCATCACCAGCTATTTAAATCGAGGAAGTCGATAGAAAATAAATAATAGAATCGTATAGCCAAACCCAATGAAATATAAATTCATGAAGGCAATAGTGTTGCTAGAGCAATCCGCAAAGTTAACATCGTGCAAATATATTCCAATTCCCAACAGGATCCATATAAATTTAAAAGTAAAGGTTACAACTCTAGCAATAAAGAAGAAGCACTTAAATACACAATGCTTTAAGAACTATTCTAGTTTTAATTGAATGCTGATGAATAGAGTCGTACCCCCATCAATCCAAAGCCATGTTCTGAAAGTGAAAGCTATGGGCGATGATAAACTTGTTTGTAAGCATACAGAAGGATCTTTTTGCGCCAGAATAAACTCAAGACACCAACCAACGATAAAGAAAAATACGAATTGACTCTAATTTTGATTTTAAATTGCGTCCAAAGCTTACTAATGCGACTGTAACTAGGCCGGTTTTTATTTGTAGGTCTTTATCAATTCTTAATCTGATGGAGTGGTTGCTAGAAGCTGCTAAATTGTATTTTTAATTGAATCAAAATCTTGATCAAGCTTTTCTCTTTTCTCCTTTAACCCTAAATATGCTTTATTGCTTTTATACTTTGAATTGAGTTCTTATTACCTTTCATCTTCTTCGTCTTTCCTCACATCGTCTATATTCTCAATTTATCGCTTGATTTGCTTACATAATGAGTGGATCTTCTTGAAAGAGTTGTTTCTCAATTCCATCCTGTCTGCTAATCTTTATCGATCATCCTCAATGGGGATGCATTTCTCTACCTTCTTAATGACTTTAGAAATGATCTTAAAGACGATCAAACAGGAAATATAGAAAAATGATATAAAATATGCGCTCATAAAGGAAACCGTATTACTTGAACAATCTGGAAAATTAATCAGGTTTAGATACACTCCAATCCCAAACCAAATCCAACCAACTTTGAAAATAGCGCAGGGTATCATAATGAATAGTTGAAAAAATGATTTATATGCTTGTAATGTATTCCAGTAACATTTATGCACGTTATAAAATATGCAAAACATAACTCCAATAAACAAAGTAGTAGCTCCATCGACCAAAAGCCATGTTCTAAAGGTGAAAGATTGTATAATAGCAACCTCAAGGCAAAGAGAAGTATCTTTTTGTGCTAAAACAAATTGAAGGATCCATCCAACCAAGACAAAAAACACAATTTTGCCTTGCTGACCAGTATCAATTCCAATAATTTAATCAATTACCTTATACTGTTTACTGCAGCAGCCATCTTATTAAAACTGTTTTATTTTTGTTTATCCTTCGTATAATTGCTCTTGTTATTTGGATTATCTGGATAATTATTGTTTTGATCTTTGCTCTGCAAGGACTGCTGTTGGATATTTCTGATTAAGATTAATTTAGGAAACATCGTCAATATTGTAATTTCCGGGTAGGATCTTTGAATTCATGTTTTTTGATATTCGATTAAATTTATTATTACAATAATTAAACTTCAACTAGACGTTTTTTAAGGAAGAATGATGCAATCTGTTGGACTTCTTAGAAATAAATATTTTACGAACAAAAAGAGAGATGCAGTAAATTCAAAAGCTATTGCGATATTCTTATACTTGAGCATGAATTATTTTCTAAAAATTTGACTTATTCGTATCCCATGTTTTAAATCAAACTTATTAAATAAGTTTTAATCTTTTTAAGATCAGCTCTATATTAATTTTTCAATCATAATGGACAATTAGATAATAATATTAAATATCGATATTTATTTAATAAAAGTTATCGTTAATCGTTCTCCTCCGTCTATTCGAGTCATCCATTCAAACATTAACACGTCTACAAGTGTTTTTTCATTTTATTTATCAATTTGAACATCTAAGAATCATAATCCATCCTAACAAAACAATTTATTCTATGCTCATTTGTAAAATGGCATTTAGTTAAGTTCATTCTATTCTTTTCTTGATATTTTATATTTATTTCGATTGTGAGACGTAAATAGAGTTACGATTAATTGTTTATGTGTAAACTCGTCCAGAACATAAAGGATGTATATAATCTGAGCAATTGCTAAAATAAAAGGTCATTAAAAGCAACAATTCCAGAAATGATCCAAATCCCTTTAAACATAAAACAAATATACCCTCAGACTACAAGTGTACACTTCAACCACTGGTGATATATGTAACGCTTAAACACAGAAATGATACTTTTAGCGAGAGCTCCACCTCCACCAATCCAAAGTCAATTTCTGATTTTGAAATTAATTATATTAAAGGATTGTTAAGATATTGAAAATGATTTTTTTGTGCGATTACAAATTCAATAGACCAACCACCTATAAAGAAGAATATAAATTGTAATCTATTAGCTATTTAAACGTATATCTTGCTTTTTTAATCAATAGCGATGGTGGTTTTGCCATGCAATTTATGGCTCTTCGTTGATTTTATAAAAAATTATTTGAATTCATTTGAAAAATCCTCAGATTCGAAAAAGTGGAGCAGCGAAGCTGTTCGAAAATGAAAATATTTTCTCTTGACTGAGGCAAGTTCATGATTGTTTTATCTTTGTCAATATAATATATAAATTGGAATTATTTGAACTGTAATAATTTGTGGTAATTTTGATATCATAATAATTACAGATATAAATATGTCAGACGCAGAACACCACTATAAATTCAGAAGAATGCCAAATAGAAACAGGCAAAACGTAAATAGACATATACATAGAATTTTGATGATCTGCCTAGACAAATTATCTCATACGTTTAATACCTTTAATTTATGGGAGATCCTTAAAGAATACAAAGGAGAATGACAGCAGCTTAGCTATAGTCTATAAGAAGATAAAGAACTCAATAAAGACAGCGTTTTTAGTCATACTAAAAACAGAGAATCGAATAATCAGTGGAACTGGAAATAATAAAAAATGATAGAGAGCATGAAAAGGAAACGTTGCAGACTATTCGAGACCAACTAAGATAGGAAAAAATGCTTCATCAGAAAGATATTCAAGAATTAAATAGACTGAGAATGGGAAGAGCCTCAGAGAGAATAAATCTCTATCAAGAACATTCTCATAAAAGAGTGGAAGGAGATTTGAGTACGTAGCACATGAAAGATGAGAAATGATTTGCAATAACTTAAGCATAAAATTTTGATGTATGAAACAAAAAATTCATAAGATAATTCCACAAATTTAAATGAATCGCAGCCTTGACCTACTCAAGAACATTAAGGACTACGCCTGCGAACTGAAGAGCTTCGTAGGACGAGGTTTCAGCTACCGCGGCACTAATGACAAAATCCAAGAGAAAATTGCAGTGAAGGTCATCGACATCCGAGCTATCCAAGGCAAGCCAAAAAAAGATGCTGGACGGTAAAATAGAAACGCTGAAGAAAACTGAATCACCCAAATATCATAAAATGACACGATCTTCAGTACCGCCAATAACTGCTACATCATCATTGAGTTCTTCAACGAGGGAGATATTTAAATTTTGCTGAAAGATTGCTGATTTTGGGGTTGCAAAACGAGCCACTTCCAATCCAAACTAAATCTTTAATTTGGGCTCGCTCTTTATATAAGTCCTTAAGCCCTGCTAGGTAATGTCTACACAGTCAAGAATGACATCTGGTCAATTGAAGTCATCATATACGAAATTTTACATGGAAAGGCACCATGGACCTATACCAACGAAAAATAGATCATCGAGGAAATTAATAAAAACAGCATATCAATGCTTCCAAGGTTCAGCCAGTTGGGAATATACATCTTCGGTTGGTCTGAGGTTTATTTATCCACAATTCACCAGTTCATCTTCATCATTTACTGTGAATATTCACGACAATTATCTTGGACGATTCTAAAGTGCCATGTACAATCTTGCCTTTACTTCACTGCCTCTTAGTGCTAGATAATACTTGATCAAGACATTTAATATAAGAAGCGAAGCCGACTGAAGGAGGTTTTAAGAACAATGACTATTTCATCCTCGAAAGTATGCTTGCACACCAATTAGACACAGCATATAAACAATATATTAAACAAAAAAAAGAACATGATTTTAATAAGTATCTCTATTCCCTTTCCCTAAAATATATTTCGTATGATAAGAGAAGATTATATTCAACTACTATAGCTTCTTTTTCTGGTCGAAAGAGTAGTATAGGCTTGCATCATTCATCACTTTCTTCCGCCTGTCTCTCTCAGTTGTTCAGGGTATAAAGCAAACGCGTGGATTGCTAGAAAGATTATCTATTTTCATTGATGTCATCTTTGTAACTTTAATTTTTAAAACCTTTAATGAAAATATCCTTTAAGTTTGAGGATGTTATTTGATTGATTTTTAAAGATCTGTAATTACTGATAATATTTTCTGGACAATATCTCGTACATCGATATTTTTGTGATCCAATGTATATATTTTAGATAACATTTTTACCACCAACAAGTAAAATTCCTCCATTCTAGATGGCGCCTTTCTTTGTTAAAATTATACTTTAAGTTGCTTTATGAAGCTTTGAACAATTAAATGATAACACAGCTAACATCAATTTATAGAATCAGTTCACCTTGCACGTACATTTTTTGGCTTCATCTTCAGCGTACGCAGAATCATCTTTCGATATATTTATTGCGAATCGTCCCGGGAAGGGGAATGCTGCACCTCGCTGTGAGCAGGCGAATGACTCTTCTTTTTAGTGACTGCGCTCTTGAGCAGATTATCAGCCGATGACTTCTTGATACTTTTGCGGCGGGTAGTAATGTCACTCTTTTCCATTCTATTTTCCAATTCCCTGTACCTCCTCTCCAACCCCTCATAATTTTCGTTCGCATGCATAATCAGTTCTTTCATGAATTGGTTATCATTTTGCACTACCTCGAGGTTATCAGTGGCTATCTTTAGTTGAGCTTCGATGAGTCTAAGTTCTTCCTTGCCCTTTTGATACTTAGCTACCATTACGCTTAAATTATTCTATCGCTATTTCTACTTTTTGTCCATTTTCAGCAGGATATTTATCATTCTACTGTTTGCTACTTTTTATGACTGCAATTCCCTCTGCAGTTCCTAGATTCGGTTTTCCTGCTGATGCTCACATTTTTGTTCTTCTAGCATCTTCTTTAGCTTTTCGATCAATTTGAGCTGCTGCCCTGACAAATTTGTCTTCATTAAACATTCAAATAGGTTACGCTAACTTTCGCTCAACTGTTGATTGCTTTCAAAAGATCGATTCGCAGAAGGATTCGAGTTCTACTTTTCCCCCCTCGACGATTCAGGTTCGCTTGCACTCAATATCACGCTTAACTTTTTAGTAAGTGATCTTCCGAACATCTGAGAATTGATCTCCTCGGCAGTGAGGCTGTTTTGTTGACTATCGTTCTGCAGTAAGTTGATAAACTTAGCTAACTCCTCTTGAATCTGATTCTAATCATCGTCCTGCACATCTCTCATGATCGTTATAAATAATATCCGTTTATAAATGAGTTACACTACGAATCACTAGCTAGCAGTGCGTGGCCATGGTCGGACCTAGCATTTTAAAACGTTTACTCCGCTGAGTAATTTACGATCATTATCTAATCTGAGTAGTACTTGTATTGCTAAAACGATAACTAATTGCTTTTTTCAACCCGAAAAGATACCTCTAGCTTTGGAGGAGAAACGGGCTTTTAGGAGTAGTGCTTCAAATTGCTTTTTTATTAAAAATAGGAAGATGGTCGAGGAGAGAAATAGGAGTAGGGGGGATGGGAGTTTAAGGGTCGTACCTGATGGATTCAAAGGAATTCTTAGGGCCAAAAGTACAACTATAAAGCAAGATAAATTCAAGGAATTTTATATTAGTCGGAAATAGATAAATGGAATAATTGATAAGACTAATTTATCGAGGTAAATCTAATCAAATCTGTTAAAGCCAAACTTAAAAGCAAAGAAACCTCGGCAAAGGCGTCGCTTATCAGTGAATTTCGACAAGTCTCTGACTATATCTGAAAGCATTAACGTTTCAAAGTAAGATATCCATCTTTCAAAATAGATATTTCCTTTTCGTTCGAAAGCAAATCCAATCAGTGAGTTTATTTTGTGTGAGAAGGAGAATAAGGAGAAGGGTGTTATCAAACATGTTGAAAAGAGGGGAGAGGGAGAGTCGAATCTGTTATGGAAATCAGGTAATATAAAGGGAAAGCAGAAGATTGAAAGGGAGAATGGGAATAAATTAAGATGGAAAAAGAAGGAGAAGTAAAATTTTGTAGAGTTTCAGTTGTAGCCGTGGGAGCAGAATGAGGTTGAAGACATATTTTTTTGAACATAACTGAGATTTAGGGATGTTGCTCAAGATATATTGATTTTGCTGGTTATAACTGTTAGTTAAATACAATTAGTAATATATTTGCCTGCTTATTATTTATTCAAAAAGAGAGGATTTTAATATAAGAGCATGCACTTGATCTCCATATGGAAAATCTGTATTGACAAACAGTGTGCTTCATAGTATCAGTCACATGAAAAGACTTACGATTTATAAAGGAAAAATAGAATTATTTGATGCGTGAGAGTATTCATAAATTGATTTGCATATTGCATATCATTTTACTCCTGTTAGGTAATGCAGTTCGTGGTTGAGGTAATCTCCTGCAGTTATCGGAGGGTATTTTTGATTTGATAGAGCTGTGGAGAATGTCGGATGAGGTTTAAGGATAAGCTTGCTTTCAACTTGACAGAACATAGTTGATGATATTCTCCAGGGAATGCGATTTTGTTTTATTGCCAATTCCTTTGCTTTTTGCACTTATTAAGTGCAAATCACTTCATGAAACCCGGCTTAGATATGTCCCCCCGTTATCCATTAGAGTTGTTTCCCAGCTTGGAGTAAAAGATGCCCCTATGGAACTCTTACAATAAACTTTTCCCCAGTATTAAGCCAAGCAAACAATCCCGAATATCTGGACTTGCCATGGATGGTTAGAAGGTCAAAATCACGATGATAGGCAGCAAGCACATCTCCCACTTTAGATCTTTCCAAATCGCAGGCAGTGGGCGAAAGCATAAAGTCTCCATTAGCAATATAATTTGAAAAATAGGTTTTATCTAAACCAAGTCCAATAGCTGCCATTTCAGCAACAGTCAAGCATCCATTTCTCATATGTATGCCCCAGCCGTTCATTGTATCTTTAAATTCAGGAAAATCTGATGGTATAACATTGTTATGATTGTTGACTTTCCAGTGATAGCGCCATTTTGGGTCTCTATCGGCTTTGGTGGGAGTAAGTGAGAGATTCGGAGGCTTCAACTTTGCCTTTTCTTCATCGTAACTTTGGAATAGTTCTTGATACTCATGCATTATGCCAAATTGGTAGTTACTCTCAGGACTGAGGTCGATAGTCTTGAGTCCTGAATGATATTGCTGACTTCTCTTAACAAAGTACTTTTCCATTAAATCAAGAAACTTATCGTTTTGTTGTGCATTTACTCTCGGATCTTTGATGACCAGAAGTCCATAAACTCTAAGGGCCTCAGCGACCTCTTTACAGTCCTTTTGCCAATCGCCCTCTCCACCCAGATACCTGCTAACATCTATTCTCGGTATTTTAACCTCGCTGAACACGAATCTAAGTTTATTTCCGATCATCATCATGTCAAATAATTAAATATCGATTCATCCTGCGATTTCCCCTCCTTCCCTCTTCAAATATGTCTCACTCTCTTCGGAACTGACAAAGTGCTTCCCAACTTATTGCAGGTGAGTAGTCACTGCTCAATTGTATAAATAAGTATATATATCTGACTATATTCGTGGTAGCGCTAATATATAACATTAACCATCATGCCCCAAAACCAAGACAGCGGTTAAATTGGCATCGTCAATTTTTATCGACTTAAAAATGGTACAAGCAGAAAGGGATACCTGCCGTTGTTGCTTAAAGTTAGATTGAAGGAAGGCGCAGAATTTGTGTACATGAACTACCAAATCGCCAGGGCATCATATCCGAATCTTCTTCTAGAAATGTTTGAAAGATTAGCTGTCATTAAAGAGGAGAAAGAGATGAATTAGTTTCCGGAAACTTCTGAAGAGGTTTTTGAAAGGCAGGAAGTCATACAAATGGAGCCTATTCCAAAGGTTCAGCGAAAGAAATCAAGCCCCCACCTCCGTCAAATTGCTGCTCTCCGATAGTTCAACTTAAATCCTCCTCCCTTGCGTAAGTTGAGAAAAGACTAATAGCTGAGATAATCCTAGTAAGAATAAAAGTAGATTCGTATTAATAATAATGAATAGGACAGTCCTATCTTTGCTCCTGACTGTCAAGAGTTGAACAAATCGCAACCTACCCAATAAAATGTTAAAGTCTTTAAAAAGATATTGGACTATGATGCTTTGGTTTTTGGAATGAAAATCATTGATACTCCTGCAATCTTTCCGAAAGCTGCTCCGAAGTCAGAACGGCCCAAGGCAACGTGTCAACTGTCATCCAATACTAATTTTAAACCATTTCAAAGGGAGCCTTTTTCCGACGAAGAGTTTAGAGAAAGTTAAAGCGAGTTTTTGCTAGATTAAAATGGGAGATAGCGACGGAGGAAAGAAAGATTAGAACGGGAGCAGGCGATGCAGAGCAAGCAAAGATTAATAAAGAAGAAAAGGAAGAAGGTCACACGCTTGATATGAGTATTATATCTATTTCGCCAGCAATAGACCAAGAATAAAATAACGATTGTTCCATCCAATAAATATTATATCCCTTATCCCGAAGAAGAATACCCTATCTTTCCCTCAATCCCTTCATTTATATACTGATGATTGCTAATTGATCTTTGGTTAATCGATTGATGTTGATGTGATCATGAATCATGTACGTTCTCGCGGTGGGCGTCGTATACATCAAGTATTTTTTGCACATGAGTCTCTTTCTTGGCTAGGGCGAAGTCGAATATTCCAAAATTGTATTTATTAGCCAATTTCTCAAAGATAGGACTTGCCTATAACATTCTTGCTTCGGTTGTTCGCCAAAGAGTAGAATTGACTACTGTAGCTGAATAACCAGCTAATGCTGTCCAGATGGCCACGTCTCTAATGGCGGTAGTTCTCCTGCGCTTTAGTACCACGAGGGTTGTCGGGAGGAGGATACCGAAAAATGTGGCATAGGTCCACAGAGTAATGGAGTTACCGAAGCGTTCGTTTCTAGATAGAGTAGGTGATACCTCTCGCGTTGGTATTCGAGGTGGTCTGTGTCGTTGATTTTCTGTGGCACGTTTTCAGCGATATAGTAGAAGATGAGTTTTTTGCGGTTTTCAGGAGATGCTAAGTTAAGCAGGCGGTACCATTGATGAGCAGGTCGTGGTTGATGAAGTATCCAGCGCGGCTTTTGTGGTACTGAGTGATGAATACACCTGGGAAGTAGGACATACCTATCAATATTATTATAGGGATATGGGTTGTAATCAACTGCGACAGGGAATATTATCAATGGATAATAAAATGGTGATTGACTGAGTTCAAATTGATGATAGATTTAATTTCTACATGAGGGCAACAAATAAGCATTCCTTTTTGCTGATTGATTGATGGATCTTTCTTTCTCTAATTCACCTGTATAAATTAATTTAGCTGTTGCTCATTTTTGTAATCAATCTATAGTCTTCTAATATTTTTAAAAACCTACTGAACTCATTTGAAGCAATCATACCTTGCTTTATCATTTTTAATATCTTTTCTTTATTAACCGCAAAAATATCCATAAACCTCTTTGATTAATCTTTATTTTATTTAGTCAATCATTGAATCCTTTAAATTAGTCATTTATACAAGAAAGGAAGTCTATCAAATATATTTCCGAGCATGCAGGTATTTACGGATCACGCGGTACTGCAGGCAAGTCAGCACGATCGATGCCACCACGAATGCCCCTGAGAAAATATACAGGTTGCTAAAACTGTAATGGTCACTCGACTCTGATACCATTATCTCCATACCCTCGCTGTTCTCACTCACGATGTCTTGAATGAAACTCAAAGCCACTCGACCCTGATTACTTAGCGAACCCAGCAGATCCTCACTGTCAACTGCACTGCCATAGTCGTTGGCCTGTTTGCCTGCAGCGATCTGTAATCGCACCCTTTATTGCTCTTTTCCTTTATTCGTGAGGCAGAAGAAGTGCATACCATACCTTTGAGTGGTAAAAGACCGAGAGAAATTGCTATCAACCCGCTGCCTGAAAGCAATCATCCTACCCTATTTGAAATCAAAATCAAAATGTCCCTTGACAATGATATCGACCTTGACGAGAGTGTGTCTTGCTGAATGAGCCAATAGCTACGTAGATCCTCGCCAATACAGAATTATTCTGCAGCTTCTACATCCTTGTTGAGATATATGGCTTGTGCTAAAACGCAAATGCACACCAGCACTACTGTTTTAATCATGATTATATTATAGATTTCGCCAATCAATCAAGAGTCAATTTGTTAAGGAATGAAACTTC
>Ga0302197_10005552_pt1 | contig 10754 bp, 9 predicted proteins | sample II_Bog_N2_1_FD_193526 | JGI IMG/M metagenome (GOLD analysis project Ga0302197, IMG submission 193526) | Peat permafrost microbial communities from Stordalen Mire near Abisko, Sweden - II_Bog_N2_1 | ecosystem: Environmental > Terrestrial > Soil > Wetlands > Peat | place: Sweden: Abisko, Stordalen...
TCCGGAATATACAATCAGGAGACAGTGAGTTTATGCGAAGCATCCATAATACGAGGGAGGTGATGGGGGAATCAATACTTAAACTGGCCGATGAGAAATTTGCGAATTCGGCTGTAAAGTTTAGGCCGATCGCTGTGCTATTATTAGGTGGAATTTATTATGCCAATGTTCATGCTTTGTATAATGGTAGTATCATGTGTGGGATGGACGTGAAATCTAAAGAAGGGCAGATTGAACTTCTGAAAGCAATTCAACAAATTATAGAATGGGCTTATCAAAATGCCTGACAGGGAAAAGTTAAGAATTATTTACGAAGACCAAAAGTTTCGATAATTGGCTTTACCCACCCTGGATATTCATTGGCCCGTAAAGCATAACGTAAAACCTTAGCGATTCTTTCTACGGAATTATTCGGATCCTGTTCGATGGGCATACTTATGAACGAAAAGGTTAGGTTTGACACATAGCTCATTCCTGTAAACCATAGGCTGGTTTAGTACGGTCGCCTTTTTTATATCCTCTAATAAAGCAGCGTTTGGTTTGCTTTCCTTTACTATTGACGATAACTCAAATATGAGTGTTCTTCTTTTGGTAAGCATGTCGTATATTGTTTATCTAAAGCAGTAGAAGCAATTTCATGTATTGAATCCAATGTCACTTTCTCAAAAGGATATTATCACGTCAATATTTCACGATCATTTGTAGTGATCAAGGTCAGTCCTTTTAATAAACAGTCTTCGCCCGAAATTATCCTTTTTATCCTTATTCAATTTTGGGACACCGCTTTTCTTATTCGTATAATAGTTGAGCACTTTAATCATGTTGCGCGGATGAAAGTCGTCCCCGAAATTGCTTTTGCAGCTTTCAAAAATATCAAGCGCTCTTTTGGGATTATTAAAATATGCACTTGTCAATAGCTTATCAACATAAGACCGAGTTTCTTCAAAGGAAGGTAGGATACCAAGTGTGGGTAGCTCAATTTCTTTAGGTTCTGCTTCAAAAGTTTTAAAGTGACTATAATTATTGCCTATTGGATCTTTTACCGCGATCTCATAAACTTCTCTTTTTACTTCATTCAAATATGATCTTACTTTAAGGTGATAAATATTTTGTTCAACCTTTGGTAGCATTATAGATGGCAGCTGCGCATTGAAAATGAGTAATAAATAGTTTGTGTCATCCGGGTTATAACGCTTTGTGCCTAATGGATTTTCTACATCCCTTACAAAAAAATCATTTTTGCCCAGCAAAAAAGAAAGCTCATAAGCAGAATAACCAAGAAGGAGGCGTAATCCCATAACTCTATAAATCTTCGTAAACTCTATAGAAATGGCAGTGGGTTTATCAACGTTTATTTTATTTCGTTTTGATAGATGGATATGCATCTAATATCTTATATTCATTTCAGATGACAAGATAGTAAATTGTCTAAGCTATTTTATATTTTGGATCAATTTCACTGGAGCGAATAAGTTTGCCTGATTCTTCAGCACGGGAAATCACAGAAGTAAAATCTGTAGTTTTCCATTCCTGAGACATGAAGCTATTACAGTAAGTCGTAATTTCTTTAACAGTGTGCCATTCATCAAAAAAGAGATTCTTTTTTTCCAATAAAAGATTTAATGTTCCAGTAGCATGTAACCCCTTTGGTAACAAGTCTATTGTCTTAGGGACTAATTTTTCTGATAGTGACTCATAAGGATAGAGATCATAAACAGTATAATCTATTTTTTCTTTTCCTAATAATTTAGCCCTTTCACTGAAAAATTTGGCAATAATATTAAGATGATTGTCATTATAGCAGGTTTCAGTTTTATCACTCTCAACAAGTCCAACCAAATTGGTTTCAGAATAGGGGGTAATCTGTTTTGACAAATTTTGTTGTGTGATATCTAATTCTAATCGAATTGATCTAACTATATTAATAATATAATTATGTAATGAAGAAATTAGAATTTTAGTCATTTACTAAGTGACTAAAATTGATGTTTATACATTTTTATGTAATTAATTTGGAATGAGATAAAATGTTGATTATATTTGTTTTAAAATTTATTTTATCGTTTTATAGAATAAGATAAAAATCCAATTAGAACTGTATTGGTATTAATTTAAGAGTCTTGCGGTCACATTTCTGAAGCCGTTAACGCAGGACAGCAGAATAATACCCACAGCTACATTTGATATGTTATATTTGCATGTCTAGATAGTTGTGGGCTCTGCTGTAAATCCGTGTTAACTTAAGGCTTCAGAAACTTTTATGTGACCACGGTTTGTAGGGCCCACAGTTATTGGTCTTTCCTTCCAAGCGAGACTCGTATTAATGATACGAGCAATGAAACAACACTTAAGAACCAGTTTGAAAAATACCACTCTTGCAAAATCAAGGCTGGCTCGGTTTGTTGTAACCCATCCTTTTTCAATCAAAAACCTCTTCAAGAACATCATAAAAGCCCCTGTGTGAAGTTCTTCGGAACGGCAGCCGGGATCAGTTGATAGTTAATGCTTTTTCTTGTCTGCCGTTCTATTTGTCTGCCTTTTAGGCAAATCATTATTTATTTCTCAAATGGAACTACATGAAAAAAACTATACTAAGTATAGTCCTGGCCGCGCTTTGTTCATTTTTCAAGGTATCAGGACAAGTTACAAATAAAAATACAAGCGGCACTAAAATATATGGAACAGTAATAAGCGCTTTGGGGAAAAAACCATTAAATCGTGTCACTGTTAAAATCAAAAATTCCCAGTTAGTAACTTCTACAGACGAAAAAGGCAATTTTACGCTGAGTACCAAAGAAAATAGGGGGACATTAATATTCAGCTTTGTCGGGTATAAGACCTCGGAGATTAATTTCTCGGAAAAAAATCACGGTCCATTTAATATAACCCTAATTGAAGATAGAAATACACTGGCGGAAGTACAGGTGCTTTCCAATGGCTACCAAACCCTTCCAAAAGAGCGGGCGACCGGTTCGTTCGCGCAACCTATTAAAGCAATGTATGACGACCGTGTATCGACCGATGTCCTCACTAAATTAAACGGAATCACCAGTGGATTAGTCTTCAATGCCAATACCACCGCAACCCAAAACGGCCAACTCGACATTAATATTCGTGGTCGCAGTACCATTTTCGCCAATGACCAGCCGCTGATCGTAGTAGATAATTTCCCCTACAGCGGGGATATTAATAATATCAATCCCAGCGACGTGGAAAGCGTAACTATATTGAAAGACGCCGCATCAGCAAGTATTTGGGGCGTGAGGGCCGGTAATGGGGTAATTGTGATCACCACCAAAAAAGGGAAGTTGAATCAGCCATTGAAGATAGGGTTCAATGCCAGCCTCACCGTATTTAACAAGCCCGATCTCAACTACAATCCCAATCAGCTGGATGCTTCATCCTATATCGGCCTGGAGAAATATTTATTCGGCCAGGGCTATTTTGATGCGGACTTGACCAATATGGAAACTTACCCGGTAATTTCTCCGGTGGTACAGCTACTGGCCGCGAACCGTGCCGGCACGGTTTCGACAAGTGACCTAAATGCGGAACTGAATACGCTAAGCGGATTGAACGTCAATAACCAGTTAAGTAAATATTTTTACCAGAAAGCCGCCGACCAGCAGTACGCGCTCACGCTTTCCGGTGGGTCGGAAAAGGCTAATTATTATTTTTCAACGGGTTATGACAACGATCCGGCGAGCTTACGGGATAACGTAAACCAACGGATCACTATCAATTCTCAAAACACCTTTTATCCCCTTAAAAGCCTGGGAATTACAGCAGGCGTAAACATTGTACAGACGAACATTAAAACCGACAACAACCTTAGCCAGTTTTCGAATGATATCTTTCCCTACACGCAGGTAGCCAACGCACAGGGCCAGCCCTTGCCCATACCTTACCTGTACAGCCAGGCTTACGTACAAAACGCTCCGGCAAACAGCTTTTTAGACTGGTCTTATGTTCCCTTAAATGAGTTGGGCGCTACAGACAATACTACGAAGGTGATGGACGTCAGGTTGACGACAGGAATAAGATACACCATTATTAAAGGCTTAAGCGCGGAAGTCAAATACCAGTATGAAAACAGCAATAACCAGAACAATGACTACCAAAGTCAGCAAACGTTTTACGCCCGTAACTTGATTAACCAGTTCTCCATCGTTAACAGTAGCGGGCAGGTTACCGGTTATAATTTGCCGCTGGGTGGGATATTAAGCCTGGCCAATGCTACCAGCATTTCCAATAATGTCAGGGGCCAATTAAATTACACCTATGAATGGAAGAATAACAGCCTGACCGCCCTGGCTGGTTATGAATTATCGCAAGTCTCCGCCACCAGCAACAGTTCCACGCTTTACGGTTACAATAATGACCTGACCACTTTTACCAATGTCGACCCGACGACTTATTTTAGTACGAATCCCGGCGGCACCTACTCCGCTATTCCAAGCGGTCTGAGTATCAATTCGACACTGGCAAGACTACGTTCTTCTTTCGCCAATGCTGCTTACACATATAAGGATCGTTATACCTTGTCGGGAAGCGCGCGCGTGGACGGCTCTAATTATTTTGGCGTGGCCACTAATCAAAAAAGCCTCCCCTTATGGTCAGCCGGGGCAAAATGGGATATCAGCAAAGAAGATTTTTACAAACTGGACTGGTTGCCTGTATTAGCGTTACGAGCGACTTATGGCTACAACGGCAATCTCGATCAATCCATAACCGGCGTAACGACTTTCCGGTACCTGAGCAACGCGCCATATACCAATCTGAACTATGCCCAGATCTCGAATATCGGGAACCCCGATTTACAATGGGAGAAAACAGCCATCGCTAACCTGGCTGTTGATTTTGGCGCCAAAAACAACATTATCACCGGCAGCCTGGAGTATTATCTAAAAAAAGAAACGGACCTGCTGGGCTACAAAAGCTTTCCCGAAAATAGCGGTATAACCCAACTTGAAGGCAATTATTCAGATATGGCTGGGCATGGGCTGGACCTGACCATTAACTCGCGTAATTTAAACGGAAACTTCAAATGGAATACCACGCTGCTCTTCAGTCACGCCACCGATAAGGTGACCCATTATGATGTCGTACCCTATGGTTATCAATTAGCGGGGGAAGGAACGGGTATCCCCAATGTAGGGAAACCGGTTTTTGGCGTCTACGCCTATAAATGGGGTGGCCTTGACGCCGCGACTGGAAATCCCATTGGTTATGTCAATGGTGTCCAGAGCCAGGATTACGCCACCATTACGACCGCTACACCGGTCAATCAGTTGATTTATATTGGCCCGGCTAGACCAACCTATTTTGGCGGTCTTAATAACCGCTTTAGTTACAAAGGGTTTAGCCTGGCGGTACAGATCAATTATAAGCTTGGTTATTATTTTATGACGCCGGCGCTCAGCTATTCAAACGTAACCTCGCGTGGCGCATTTTTAGTTGTCAACCGTCAATATAACCAGCGCTGGCAATATCCCGGAGATCAAACCAACGTACCTGCTATGGTTTATCCATTTAGCCCGGCAAGAGATCAGTTCTACCAGGAATCAACTGTCAATATGCAAAACGCGGGCAATATACGACTGCAGGATATTAGCCTTAGTTATGATTTCAACAAATTGCTTTACCACAAACTGCCTTTTAACAATTTGCAGTTATTTGTCTATGCCAACAATATCTGCATTTTATGGAAAGCGAATCACGTGGGGCTAGATCCTGACGCTGTGCCGGGGCCCGCAGATGACATCACGATACCGTCGCCCCGTTCATTGGCTATCGGCTTAAAAGGAAGTTTCTAATGGTATGCGAGAATTAATCAACCTGTTATGCTGTGTATACAGCTGCATCATTAAAATTAACATAATGAAAACGATAAAAATCAACGTCCTCAGCATGATACTGCTATGTATGGTCTTATGTGGCGCATGCAAAAAAGACTGGCTGAATGCCAAACCTGATAAAGCGCTGGTGGTGCCGTCAACCGTCGCGGATTACCAGGCTTTGCTGGACAATACTACGGGAATGAATACACAATCACCAACATTAAGCATGATCGGCGATGGTGACTATTACATAACTGATGCGACCTATAATTCAATAAGCTCGCCTTATGAAAAAGGCGCATACCTATGGGCCCCTACAGCAAACTTCTATGGTGGCCAAGCCAATGCAGACTGGACGGTTGCATACGCACGGGTACTACAAGATAATGTTGCGTTGGATGGGCTGGCAACTTTAAGAACCTCGACAGGAAATCTTGTGGTATTCAACAACGTGAAAGGGTCAGCATTATTTTATCGCAGTTACGACTTTTACAGTTTATCACAAGAATATTGTAAGACATATGACGCTACAACGGCGTCCACCGATTTGGGTTTGCCTTTAAGGTTATCATCTAATGTAAACCTCACCATAAAAAGATCGTCGGTTCAGCAAACTTACGATCAAATGATCAGTGATCTTTTACAGGCGGCGCCATTATTACCGATAACACCATTGTATCCAACCCGACCAAGCAGGCCTGCGGTGTATGCTTTACTGTCCAGGATTTACTTATCGCAGGAAAATTATGGAAAATCCATGCTATACGCGGACTCCTGCCTGCAATTGCAAAACACGTTAATGGACTTCAACCAGTTATCTATCGGCGCTTATGATCCGGGGATACCTCAGTTTAATAAGGAAGTGATTTTTTGGACGGAGTTAAGTATGTATGCAACGACCGATAATTACGTGTATATCGCTGATCCGGGATTAGTTCAATCTTATGCGCCAAACGATTTAAGAACTAGCATATTTTTCTTTACCCATTCAGGTAACATAGCCTTTTGGGGAACCTACATAGGCGACGGGTACAATAACTTTGGCGGTATAGCAACGGATGAAATGTATCTTACCCGGGCTGAATGTTATGCCCGGGCAGGGAATACCACTTTGGCATTGAATGACCTCAATACCTTACTGCAAAAAAGATATCAGACCGGAACATTTACGAACTTAACGGCAGCCAGCGCTGATGCCGCGCTAGCCCTAATCGTGGCGGAGCGCCGGAAAGAACTATGCTTCCGAAATCTTCGGTGGTCGGATCTGCGCCGTTTAAATAAAGATCCCCGTTTTCAGATAACCCTGACACGCACCATAAACGGTCAGGCTTACACGCTGCCGCCGAATGCCTCACGATATGTATTGCCTCTTGATCCAATTGAAACGACAGCCGGCGGCTTACAGCAAAATCCTAGATAATTCATAGGGTGAAAAAAACAAAGAACAGCATACATTCAAATAATTAAAGCAAACAAAATGAAAACACTAAAGACATTCATCTTTCTTATATCGATATTAAGCTATGTAAATAAGCTATCGGGACAACAATTGCAAAACGCAATAGAAAGACAGCACCTTACTTATATAACCGGTAAGGTTAATAATAACCTCAAATACGATACATTGTTATTGATTTTACATGGCCAGTTTTTTAGCTCATCGAGAGGGCCGGAATGGCGTGCCTCACAGATACTAAAGACTGTCGCCAATAAAAACGGTGAATTTAAGTTTCAAATAGCAACTGGAAATTCTCCATTTCATATTTCTTTATTCTTGTCCAGTAAAAGGACCACGCAAGGTTTCCTGATTGGGAACGGCGATATTTTCGATTATCTGATTGAGCCTGGAGACAGTATTCATGTTGCGTTTGACGGAAACCGGCAGCATTACACGGGTAAAGGTTCGGATCTTTTTGAAGCGCAATATAAGGTCGGGCAAACAGACATTGGCTACGAAATGCTTAGAAGTTCCGCCAATTTTCAAAAGAATATTAAAAAATGGTTAAAGCAAAAAGATTCACTTTTGAATGTGCAACTTGATTTATTGGCAACTGATAGCACTAAGTTATCACCAGTGTGTTACGGGATTCTACGCGCAGATCTTATAGGCGAAAACCGGGCATTAGTTTGTGGTAGTATTAGTCCTGAACTCACCTTTCTCCATTCTGCTCATGCTAAATCAGTGGATGGTGGTTTAGCTGATGTTTTAAAAGAACTTCAAAATGGATTTGCGGATATTGACCCAACGGACAGATCCTGTTTAGCACCGAAGTACATTTATTATTTGTATTTAAAATTGCAAATGGAATTAAAATATGACAGGTTGATCAGTGGAGACAATGCCTGGGACTACAATTATTTTCCCGCTATTAGTAAACAGTACTCCGGTGTATTGCGTGATAAACTTTTAGCCTGGTGGCTATTGGAAAGCTCCGATGTAAACGATCTCCAACCTGAATATGTAGCAAATGCTCTGACTGTCGTAAAAACGCCTGTTTTTATAAAAATAGCACAAGGCCTCGAAGCCGCCTTCGGTAAAGGTCAACCGGTAACTGATTTTGATTTTAAAGACGCGCAGGGTAGAACCGTACACCTGGCGGATTTCAAGGGACAAGTTTTGTTGGTTGATCTATGGTTTTCAGGTTGCACAGGATGTGTAAGGGTCGCAGCTGGCTTGCCACATGTGGAAGAGGCTTTTAGACACAGGTCTGATATCCGTTTTGTAAGTATTTCCATAGATAGGGATAAGAAACTATGGTTACGAAGCATTGACAAAAACACCCCCGGCAAAACCTATACGCATTTTACCACCTCGTCCACAACGTATCTATACACCGGGGGAACCGGCATTAACAATATATTTATTAAAAAATATGTACCTGAAGAGGCTTTTCCATCACTGTTAATCATCGACAAGGAAGGCAAAATATATTCGTCAACACCTTCGCGGCCAGTTAACACAGAGATGCAATCAGCTCTTATTAACGAACTAACACAAGCTTTAGCAACTAAATAATATCCGCTATGAAAAAAATATTTTTGTTAATAGGCTTTATTTCTTTCAGCGCAAATTTATTGGGACAAATCCTGACACCTGTGAAGTGGAGTTACGCCGCTAAAAGATTAAATAAAAAGGAAGCTGTGGTATTTATTAAAGCATCTATAAATGAAGGCTGGCATATTTATTCCGTAAATCAAAAAGACGGAGGCCCGGTTAAAACCTCTTTCCTGTTTTCACCTTCGACCGGCTATAACTTAATTGGCAAGATAATCGAGCCTCGGCCCATCACAAAATTCGAAAAGGCTTTTGGAGTAAGTGTGAGTTATTTTGAACAGTCGGTTGTATTTCGACAAAAGATCAAATTGTTAAAGGCGGGAACACTTGTGAAAGGAAAAGTGAATTTTATGATTTGCAATGATGAAAAGTGTCTACCTCCGGAGGATGTATCATTTAATATACCATTAAAATAATATACCATTAAAATAAACTGTGAAATTGAATCAAAAGTGTAATGAAAGATATTTTCTATAGGAAGCTAAATAGTAGAACAAATGATTAATAACTAAATAAAAACGGGAGTAATTATATTTACATCCCGTTTTTATTAACTATAGATTACTCACCGTTATATACTCCTTTTTCGGGATTATCTGAAACGAAACTTGGCGAACCCGCATTGTTTGGGCTTTGTCCCGCTGATGGAGCACTAGTTGTAGTCCATTGTGAGGTACAAATATCATTTGTGCCAGACTCGCAGGCGGAATGGACACCGTCCTCAAATTCATAGTGATCCGCGTTCATATCTGTAGAAGTACTTGCGTCTAAGGGTATACGATAATATGAAGTTGTCACGTTTATAATGTGACCTTTAGCGTCTCGGTTGATTTTCATGCTACTATTATGTGCGTTTGTAAAAGCACTGAAACTAATCGCCAAAGCTCCTACCATTAGGCCAAAGGCTACTTGTTTAAATTTTTTCATTGTCTTAATTTTAAAATGATTTGATTAATTTAATGAGCCGGAGCGCAAATATGGCAATGGCAATGAACGCCAGGTTGAACCAAATATGCTGCGACCAGCTTAATTTTTCGATAGCGCCTCCGCAATGACATGGCAGCCGTTTTTCCCAGATCATCGCGCTGATGATATAAATCGTAAACGATGACATGACCGCTATAAAGCAAATCAATCCAACCTTCGCGGTTTGGGGGATTAGCAATAACAGGGCTACAAAAATTTCAACTACAGGAACTGCAAAGGAAATGAATACCGCAAAACGGCTTATGATATGCACCTGTGCCAGACCATTCAAAAATCTGTGATGATCAACTATTTTGGCGTAAGCGGTATACAGAAATAAACCCATACATAACCATCGTAGGACGATTATTATTCTTTCTTTTGCCAGCTCTGAGACTTGAAATTTTAATTTATTGTTCGTTACTACACTTTCCATAGCAATTAGGATTAACCATCTTTTAACATAGAAAGTAACATCCGTTACCGGCGGGTGCGTAACCCGCAGTTTTAATTTTCCTCTTTGTCACCGAGCTCCTTCCTTTTTTGTTGTACCTTAATGCTTTAAGTTAGTCCTAAGGGGATTTTGTTCATATAAGACTGACATTTGATTAATCTAAATTAGAGCTAATCGGAATAATTGGTTGTGATAACGATCACCAGTTTTATGGAAATAAATCACCAGTTTTTGTAAGCTATTTGGCAAGTTTGATCAGTGTTCCCGTCCCATCAGCCGGCTGAGGTTTTCACGGGTCATGTTGAGATAGGAGGCGATCAGCCGCACAGAGGCCAGCCTGAAGATCTCGGGATTGGTTTTGCGGAATTGGTGATAGCGGTCTTCTGCGCTCCAGGTCAGGAGTCGGCATTTGAAGTCTTCCTGATGGTAACGTTGGCGG
>Ga0302197_10005553_pt1 | contig 10753 bp, 9 predicted proteins | sample II_Bog_N2_1_FD_193526 | JGI IMG/M metagenome (GOLD analysis project Ga0302197, IMG submission 193526) | Peat permafrost microbial communities from Stordalen Mire near Abisko, Sweden - II_Bog_N2_1 | ecosystem: Environmental > Terrestrial > Soil > Wetlands > Peat | place: Sweden: Abisko, Stordalen...
TGAGAGATATACTTTACCTCCGTGGCCTTCACCCTCGGGTTCGTGATCTCGTCTGGGCTTACCTGACCGAACGCTTGAGTTATCGCGGAAAGCATCATAGCTCCCGACAGGATCTTGAGTGCGGTCGAAGATGCAATTCCCTCAAATCTCATCAGTGATTGTTCCTCCAAAACCAACTCGATTTATTGGATGGCTTATGATATTCCGGGGTCGCGATGACTCTGATATATGCGACCAGGTCGTCGATCTCTTCGTCTCGCAGTGACAGGCCGTATGGCGGCATCATGGCCGACTTTCCCGCGGCGGGACCCCCAAACGCGATAATCTTGTGAAGCGATGCATCGCTCTCGGCATTTAAGATTGCACCGTCATTCATCAGCGGCGGGTCGGGAGAAACGTTGGAGCGATTGGAGGGTCCGGCGGGCGTGGAATCCGCGTGGCACCACACGCACTGTTCATAGAAGATCCGCTTTCCTTGGGCCTGCTCGTAATTAAGAGGAATCATTTGTTGTGGGTTGTTCCAGTCGGCCTCCGACGCATAGGAACCATAACTCACGTATTCCATCCCTTCGCTGAGAGTCTTTTGCTTGGCAAATATCTGTAGGCTGTGCGGCCAGCACCAGCAGGGCGTATATGGCAACTTCTCGTCGATGAGGACAACCAATCCGGCACAGCCAATTAAAAAGGCGGCAAAAACTGAAATAGGTTTCATTGCTGGCCTCCCGTTGCAGCTTGTGAATTCTTATTTGCCGGGGCCTGCTTGAGCGTCATGAGATAAGCGGTGAGATCTCTTCGTTCTTCAGCAAGAATCGGCTGCCGGGGTTCGATCGCTCCCGGCACCAGCGCTTGCGGATCGCTGAGCCATGCCTCAACCCATGCCGGAGTAAGCCAGTTACCGGCATTATTCAGGCTTGGGCCGACATACCCTCCCGAAGATCCGATAGTGTGGCATGACTGGCACTTATATTTCTCTTCAAAGAGCTGTTTCCCATGCGCCGCCATTTGCGGCGTAAGTTCGCTGTCGGCGGGTGGGGTCGAATGGATATTCGGATTGCGAAGGTCGGACACTATGTAATCTGCAATTGTGGTTGCATCCTTTTGTGACATGTTGAAGTGAGGCATGCGGACCGTGAGTGTCGGACGCAAAGTTTGCGGATCCATCAGGAAGTCAACCAGCCATTGACGTCGCGACCGGCTGCCCTCGTAAGAAAGATCCGGGGCAAGAGTGCCGCCGAAGCCTTTGAAGCTATGGCACTGATAACACTTGTAGCGCTGGTACAGTTGTCCCATTTCGCCGTCTGGCCGAAATTGAGCGTGATGATGCTCGATGATCAATTGATCCGAGCCTTCCGGCGATATCGGATGACCGCTCATGCTCAGCACAGCAGTTGTCAGATCGTCCAGATCCGCCTTGCTTAAATCAAACCTTGGCATGTGCGTTTCGGGGGTGACGGATGCAGGATCTGTGATCTTCGTCTGGATGTAGGCAATCATGGATCGTGGAATTCGTGAAACTCCGATTTCAAGGCGCCTTGCATCGCTTTTGACAAAGTGCAGAGGGACGGGCAACTTGCTGGCTGACGCCACGTCAACAATGAAGGGGCCTCCGGCCATGCCTAGGGTGGAAAGATCGGGCCCAAAGTCACTGCGCGGGACAACTCCCAAAATTACGTGGCATTCGGCGCATCCCTTCTCGACAAACAGCCTCTGGCCTAACTTGACCTCGTCTGGGGTTGGCGGGCCCAATTGAGGCACCCCCCTCAAAAGATCTGGGTCTGTAAGCTTTGTGAGAATAAACTCGGTGACCTCGCGCAGATCTTTGTCGGACCATTCATATTGGGGCATTCTTGTATGTTGCAGATAACCCTCAGGATTGCGTAACCATTCAACAAGCCATTCGCGGCTGACTTTACTGCCAACCTTTGTCAGTTCCGGACCGATGTCGCCGCCGATCAGGGTGGTTTCTCCGCCGCGATCGACTGCAAGGGAATGGCATGTAACGCAAAACATCTGATTGAACCGCGTTTGCCCCTGGTCTGCCGCATCTCCTGATCCGGCCGAGCCCGCGGCTGTGACGCGACCGACATTATGTGTCCCAGGCTTTGCACCTTGAACGCTGAGGTACGCAGAGAGCGCCCGCAACTCAAGATCAGTTAGCTGAAACTTCGGCATTCTCGGATTCGTGGCTACGCCATCCACGACCACGTTACCGTCCGCATCGGTTACGGTGCGCGGGTCTCTTAGCCACTTATAGATCCATTGGCGGCTGACTTTGCGGCCCACATTGGTCAAGTCCGGACCGAGCATCGCGGGTCGGTCTACGTTTTGAAGCCGATGGCAGCCAACACAATTCAATCTGACGATCAGTTGCCGGCCATGATTCAATCGTGGCGTCTCAGGCAAATCATCATGATGGCAGGCCCCGCAACTTGCCTGAGTATATTGAGCAGGAAGAATCGGTTGCTTCCATGTGAGCGTGCCTGGATGGACCGCCTCGATACCGATGGGCATTCGAACCGACGGCTTCCACTCTTGCAGATTTGTTCTTGGGGGCCAAATGGCAAGAGCAAATACAAGAGCGGTCACGACAGCAAACACATGAGGCAGCCACCGCATTGCCCGTAGTATTTGCTTAACTGGCATTCTTCCTCCCTCGCCGAATCGATCGACCGCCTGGAAATGACAACTTGCTCTCCCGCAAGAATCGCGGGATCCCAGGCGAGATCTGTCGGCCTCTTGCAGAAGAGAAATGCCTTCTTGCACTAGTTGACGTTCGTCACGCCAGGAACACAACCATTGCTTCAGATGGGGCTCAAACGGCTAACTCGATTGATATTCGTCGTCTGTTATGCCGTCAGAACGCCATAAGTTGAGTGACTGTATTAGGTACGGTCGGTACAGAACGCATGACCGCTGACCGACCGCAACCAGTGTCTTCGACGCCATTCGAATGCAAACGAGTTACTTTGTCACTGTCAAAGTAACGCTGACTGCACCCGGACCTACAGACACGGTCTGAGTTGCCGGCTTCGCCGAGTCGCTCATGGTCTTCAGGGTGTACTGACCGGGAGGGACATTCCGGATTGTGAAACCGCCTTCTTTGTCGGTGATCGCATAATACGGAGTCGGCACGACAAAGATTTGCCCTGACATTTCGGGGTGGACGTTACAGAGCAGCGGAACGTTACCTACGGTTGTGAATGTGAAAGGTTTGGATAATCCCTGCGGCCAGGTGCCCATATTGTGGGCCATCTTCTTGTCGTGATTGATCGCCGGCCAGTACACATTGTGTCCCACACTGTCGTCGTTCTTGAACTCAACAGTTGTCCCCTGGAGTACCACGACGGCATGGGGAGCGAAGGCCAGGTGACTCTGGTCAACGAAGATGTGATCTGTTGGCGGGGGAAATGTCTTGCCCGGAACGCTGTCAATATAGACGGCAATGTCCTGTGGCGAACGTAGTCCTTGCACGGAGACCTTCCCCCTCACATCTCCTGCCCACGCGGAGTTTACAAGAAGCCCCAAGCTCATCGATGTAACTATTGACATCGTGGTCATTTTCAGCATTGTCATTGTCATCTCTCCTTCAGGGTCGAACTCACGGCGCAGGGTTATGCTGTGACTTATGAATCTCTGCGAACCCCGCATCTTTCGCGGTCAATCCTGCTTGCATAGTACGTGGGTGTCGGTTTGTAGTTATTTGCTGCCCCGCAATTACAACGTAAAGTCTTGTAAGGTCCCTGTAAAATGTTGTAAACAGTTCTAGTGTCAGGTGTGGCTGTCGCGGTGAATTGATTATAGAAATGGAAATCCGGATGGTGTCATGCGCACATGTCAACCGACAATGCTGATCGGAGTTCCATCGACTTCTAATTGAGGATCTGCCGCGACGAGACGGCGGGGATGTTACATGCGCCGAGGATATTAGATAGTGAGAGTCGACCGCCAACATTTAACCCGCAAGCGTATCCACTGGATCGTGGACCTGCGCTTCGACAGGCCCACGATCTGTCTTAACATACGAGGGTTGATTCACGCCGTGCCGGCACCGCAATATTCGAACTATCGGCAAACCTCAATGTTAGAAGACAAAGTCCACCCCAGAAAGGAGTTGGTTCGCGCGGTAGAAGTTGACCGATCCGGGGACGGGTTGTTGGTAATTGAAAGTGTATTGCAACTCCAGCTTGATATTTGGGCGCACCAGGGCTTGCAATGCCGGGCTATACATGCTGCGCGTATCATAGCGCGAGACCCCATTCAATCGATCTGTTGGAGAGTTAACTCCGTCGTAACGCATTTGGGCAATGAGCCATGGATAGAGCCAGTACTCCGCTTCAAGAAAACCTCCGGAGTAGGTTACTGGCGTGATGGGAGCAAAACCCGTGCTCGCGGCGTTCACTGCTTTGTTCGAATCGTGGGCGTGCAGATAGAGTCCCCAGAGGGAGAAGTTGCCGCGGAATTTATAGTTGAAGGCGCCACCCGCTCGATAGAACGGTTCATGGATCGAAGGTAATCCTGGAATCAGAGAACCGCCATGATTCAGTTCGTTATTTCCGATATACGCGAAGCCGTTGAATCGAATCGAAGTATGGTCATGCACACCGGCAGTGCCTGCCGCCTGAACTTGTTCGCGTATCTTCGGATCCCTTTCAAGATCGAACCGCTGTCCTAGATTGACATAGACGTCCTTATGATTGATGGTGCCTGAGGAGTTGGCCCCATCAATCAGCGCAGCAGACCACCACGTATATCCCCGATGCGGGAATCCGCCTAGCTCAACACCCCTTTGCGTACTAGCGAAGTTAAAGAGGTTGGCAGATGTTCCAACGAAGGGTCCAGTGCCCGAGAAGTTCACATAGGCTGTCTCGTCGTAGATTGCATAATCGGTCAGATTAATGGTTCGCGCCTGAGTAAACGGGAGATCGAGTTCAAACTGCCCAAAGCGGACATTGAGATCGTTCCGAGGAATATGCAGATAGTGGCCAAGAAAGTCGTTCGCCTTGATGTATCCGTCTCCCAACCCTCCGTCGGCGCCTGAGCCGCCTGTCGAGAGGTCGTCGTCAATCCAGAATGCGAGCGAAGGGCCAAAGCTTCCTGCCGCTAGAACAGTGAATGTGTTGGGTTGGAAGAGTTCCGTTTTCGGCAAGTAACTGGTTTCAGCCGCCACTGCATCCGGCTGTGGGGTGTTGTAAGAGAAATAGCCGGAATAACGAAAGGCTATGGGGAGTAGCGGAAGCTCTCCCGGATAAATCGAGTGAGGAAAGTTATCCTTCTGCGCCTCCGCGCCGAGTACAAGCGGCGGCTCCTTGACGAAATCATCGTCGTCTTTCGGGAACTTGAAGCCATTGATCTTGAATGCACGTCCAAAGTCATTCAACTCGGGCCAGTTGCTGTGGCATGTCGCGCACGCTGTGTGGTACTTCCGGGCAAATGCCGGAATCGCCATCAATGGCAGTGGAGAAGTTTCAATTACGACCAAAGCGAAGAGCATTAACTTGATACTGAGGGTCTTCTTGACTAACCGGTTCATCGCACCTATTCCTTTCTTATTGCGTACCACTCATGTTCAGTGAAGAATCCGCACCGTGTTGCCCCTTTGACTCCATGATCGGACCATCTTCGAGAGCGGATCTGATTCAGTTCACAGTGCTTGTGCGGCATTACCGCATAGGCGAATAGTACTGTCGTTGTGGCGTTGATCTGATTGTTCGATGTCAAATGCTGTGTAAAGTCTTGTAAGCTGACTGTAAAATGTTGTAAGTGCTATCCTTTGGATACATGTCTCTTGTCAATGTATGTTATCGGAAGCTTTCCTACCTGTAATGCGTCGCCGCTCAGCATCTGCGACGGGACCAAAGAAGAGCTGTGCTTGCATGACTGAACAAGCCAGAGGACCGGCGCTTCAGTGGTGAACATCTGAGATGCGCCATCGGCAAAGAGGATTGTCTAGCTTCGAGGTGTGTTTAGTTTACGCGCTCTCTAATGGGTGCGGTGATCGGTACTGAAGGCGCTGTGATTGCCAATGACTTCAGTTAGCAGGCGCTCTTAACGGGCTCTCATCGAGACTCGGCTGGGCGATAATGGGCTGCACTGCGGACGCAAGTGGGTCAATGGTAGTGCGCGGCACGGATCTTCTGAATTGGGTGTAAGAAAGGGTTTCAACTTCCATCTCAAGGTCACGATAGAGATACATTCCGGTAAGGAGTATCTGTATTCCTATGAACATCGAAAAATAGGCAGTAACAGCAACTGCGCTAAGTAGAGAGGGCTGGAATTGTGTCGACAGCACCATTGCGAGAAATGACGTTGTAGCTGCGACGATACTCAGTAAGGTCGCCTTTACTGGAAAGGCTTTCAGATGGAGCGCCAGCCGAAGATACCACAGGGACAAAACAGCACCTTGCATGCCGGCGAGGAGACTCAATAGGCGCAAATCAATCGGCGCGGAGCGAATTAGCCACATGACCGACCAGGCGCCGATCGATAAGAGCCCGGCTGTAAAATAATTGAAGATGCCGAGATGGTGCCGCTCACGGTATACAGCCACTCCAAAGTAGATTCCTGAAATCAAGAGGCATATGGCTAAGAGGAGGACCGCAATTGCGTAGCCGATTTGGGCAACTGCCGGGGTGGCCATGAATGAGGCCAACGTACAGGCCGCCAATCCGAAGCACAGCATGAGCGCACCATGTGACATCAGATAACGCCAGTCAACTGCTTGTGTAACTTTCATCGCTTTTACCTCCCGCCGACTCAAGTCGAGCTTCAGTGGAAGACTCAAATCAATTCAGTCCCTTATGAATCTGCGATTGTCCATCCCGAAAGATGATTCGTTGGAGCCCAGATGCAAGTTGCTTTACAGAAGATCGGATTCGAACGCCCCTCTCAAAGTTGACTAGATTCTCGGCATTATTCGTTGCGTTGGATCAAAGACGCCTGGAAAAGACGGATGAGCGAAGTGCTTTGCCGCAGGCAGAACTTGCAGTTGCGGCAATCGCGCGCAGCGACATTGTTTCACCACAAGGTTGTGGAATACCAACCATCGACCCGAGCGAGTCGCACCAGCAATCGAGGCGAGCCTAGACAGGCTCGGCTCGCTAGATCTCTATCTCATTCATGCATCGTTTACATTTCAACCGGAAGAGGAGCAGGATCCGCGGGATCAATACGACGGCGTCTACGACAATGTGCGATTCGAGTTCTTACAGAAGGTGTCAAGGTCCCAGTATCTACTTATTCGACCCAACAACCGTCACCAACTCGTGCCTGCCTTTGCACGCAATCAGATACTCCCAGCGCAAGGTCCACAACTCCATATGTCGTCGCCGGAGCCCATGCGATGAAGCGATATAACGGCCCAGTACTCTCGCAATAGGATACCCTTTGGCAGACGATTGCTTCCTTGCAAGTCCGACGATGCGGGGCGCGCAGCCCTATTGGCCGGACAATCTCATGAAGCGCCACATACGGCTGGTTGCACGTGAAGCCGGCATTCACAAGAACATCGGCTGGCACACTTTCCGCCACGCGTTTGGCACTCTGCTAAAGGCAAACGGAGAGGATATGAAGACCGTTCAGGAGCTTTTGCGACACGCTACCAGCAGAATCACGCTCGATGTTTACACAGAGGCAGTGAACTCGACGAAGCGAGCCGCACAGAGCAAGGTTGTCAGGATGATGGTGTCAGATGTGGGCCGGAAGAGCGATCAAAAATACCTGGAATCTGTACAGTAGCAGGCCTATTGGACCCTTATCGGACCCTGATGATCTGTCACTTTCTATCGCCATTCTCTCCTAAGCCTTTTGGAATGAATGGCGGGGACGACGGGGCTCGAACCCGCGACCTCTGCCGTGACAGGGCAGCGCTCTAACCAACTGAGCTACGTCCCCTCTGCAATTTCAATCACTTAGCGCAAATCGCAGAATTTACTGTCTTTTCCTACTGTCCATTCCGTCGCTTGTTTCCATATTTTCCACCGGATATAACCGAATTCCGGGTGAAATGGACAGTATGGACAGTAAGCAAAAACGAAAAGCCCCTGTCACAATCCAAGCCGATGCGGACCACGAAGTTGTCACCACTCCGTTGTTCAAATTGTACCAAACAAATCCGCCTAGCAAGAAACGTAGTTCCTGGAGGTTGCTAGAGTTGGAGGCGGACTGGAGCTGGAGGCGGGCGGATAACAGCCGAATGCTCTGCCATTGAGCTACTCAGGATCGCCTGCTGGAGCACGTTTTGAGGAACGCGCCCCGCTAACCCTTTCATTGCAAAGACAGTTGAATCGGTCAATTAAACGCTGAAAATGAAGGACTTTTGGCATTGCCCACGATCTGCGCGGTTGCTCTTCCCTCTCCCGTCCCATTCGCGGATTGCTATCAGTACATCCCCGATTATGAAATAGGCTGACAACAAAATTGACTACATTTTGGGGGCGGATATTTAAGCTCAAAATGACCGGATCATGGGTTCTTGCCCATACTTTGTATGGCTCAGGATTTGCGTCACCGCAGCTGACGACCATCTGGATGGTCAGGATCGAATCGCCCAGTTGCCGCGCGAGGCGTTTACTCTGGAACTGGCGCGCCTGGGTCGCGGATCAGAAATGGTCAAGCGCGGCTGAGGATTTGATGCCGGTCAAAGAGGAGCAATGCCGCCGAAACGACGTTCAAACACGGAAATGTCCACTGGATATGAGACGCTGCTGTCGAGCGTCTCGGAGCTCCTCCGACATGGACGCCAGAACGCTGCGAAGTCTGTCAACGCGGTCTTGACGGCAACCTACTGGCTGGTCGGGCGGCGTCTCGTGGAGTTTGAACAGCTCGGTAAGGAGCGGGCAGTTTACGGCTCTGAATTACTGAAGAGGCTGTCGGGCGATCTGCAGTCCCGGTTTGGTCGCGGATTCTCGGAAAGAAATCTGGAGCAGATGCGACAATTCTATCTTCAGTGGGAGAATCCGCAGACACTGTCTGCGGATTCGGCCGCGGGAATCTCCCCAAAGATTTCGCAGACGCCGTCTGCGAAATTGAGTTTGGGAGACGTGCCCCTATTCTCGCTTTCTTGGTCTCACTACGTGCGGCTACTCTCTGTAACGGATTTGAAAGCCAGGCGGCACTATGAGGAGGAGGCCCTTCGCGGGGGCTGGTCGGTCCGTCAACTCGATCGTCAAATTTCAACGCTCTCCTTACATCCGGGACATTCTTGGTCACGCCGACTTGAAAACCACTGAAATATATGCGCGCATTGATGGTGAGATGAAGCGCAAAGCACTGGAAGAAGCGTTTACAAACACTGTTCCCTCCGAGGCTGTTCCGTTATGGCAGCAGGACGGAGAATTGCTGAACTGGCTTCAGAGCCTTGGCAGATAGGACATGGCAGGACGTTATGTGAAAAAAAGTATGGGCAAGCCTCGAATTTCCGGCAAATCTATGCTGCACTTTTCATAACGTCCGGCTTTCCATAACCGGCGTGCTCAGGCTTGAAGGGTCCCATCTTCAGGTCGATGACAACAAAGCAGCGCAGTCTTATGTGGTAGAAGAGCAGATCAAGCTTGAAGTCTTCGCCGCCGATTTCGAGCGGTTACTGGCTGCCAACAAAGGCGAAGCCGACACCGAGTTCAAGCAGGAATTTGCGGAGGTGCTCCAGTAAGAGTGCTAGGATCAAGCCAATCGAATGGTAGCCCGCTCTCTCATTACGCGCCCGGCCGGATACGACGAATTCCTGCAAGACTTGAAGCAGCGGATTCGGACCGCTCAAGTCAAAGCGGTCTTCGCCGTCAACCGCGAACTTATCGTTCTCTACTGGCAGGTTGGCCGCGAGATCCTCAAGCGCCAGAGCGCGGCGGGGTGGGGCGCTAAGGTCGTGGAACACCTCGCCTCAGACCTGCATCGTGAATTTCCGGGAATGACCGGCTTCTCAAGAACAAACCTGCTCTATATGCGGGCGTTTGCAGAGGCGTGGCCTGATGAGCAAATTGTCCAACAGGTTGTTGGACAAATTCCGTGGGGCCACAATGTTCGTCTTCTGGATCTTGTAAAGACACCGGCAGAACGCGAGTGGTACATTCATCGGGCGATTGAACACGGCTGGAGCCGCAACGTGCTCGTCCATCAGATTGAAAGCGGCCTTTATCGGCGGCAAGGAAAGGCACAGACAAATTTCCGAGCGACACTGCCGGCACAGCAATCGGAACTCGCCCAACAGGCTCTGAAGGACCTTTACAACTTCGATTTTCTGACGCTCGCTGATGACGCGCGGGAAAAGGAACTCGAAGGTGGATTCCCAACTCTACCGGAGTCGGGGATGTTCGAAAAAGCCACCAGCGCTGGTGGCTTTTTCCATTCGAGGGAAGACTCAGGCGACCAGCGACGCCAGTTCTCCGCTGTTGACCTTCATGGCGGCGTCCTTTGAGCGAACACCCTTCAGGTACACCATCGTCGATTGAATGTCACGGTGGCCGAGCCAGGACTGCACAGTGCGGATACGGAATCGTCAGAAAAAGCAGCGCGGTCTTCCGCAGATGCTGTTCTGCGACAATGGCAGCGACTTTACATCACTTCTGTAGGGGAGACTAGTTCGTAGCGCAAGTTCGGTGAGGATTTTTAAAACTGAAGAGGGCGAAGCTATAACGATAGCCGCGCCCTCAAATTACTGTAGCCAGAACTTGTTTGAATTGGTGCGGGAGAAGGGACTCGAACCCCCACGGATTTCTCCGCTTGGACCTAAACCAAGTGCGTCTGCCATTTCGCCACTCCC
>Ga0302197_10005556_pt1 | contig 10751 bp, 5 predicted proteins | sample II_Bog_N2_1_FD_193526 | JGI IMG/M metagenome (GOLD analysis project Ga0302197, IMG submission 193526) | Peat permafrost microbial communities from Stordalen Mire near Abisko, Sweden - II_Bog_N2_1 | ecosystem: Environmental > Terrestrial > Soil > Wetlands > Peat | place: Sweden: Abisko, Stordalen...
CGCTGTCCTGCCAGGGCTCGCCAATTTATCCATCCAGAGACTTCCAGAACTCACACCCACCGCATGGGCCGCTCGCAATCTGTAACTGTCAAGGTGCGTTCGTCTGACGGATACGGTGCATCAGCAGAGAAATCGTCAAGAACGTCTCGCGGTGCGGAAAGTCGTTGGTGCGCACTGAGCCACGAGGTCAGTTTGTCTATGAGCGGCGTCCACGCGATCGTTCGTTCAGCGCGACGATTTGCTCTGCGCTCTACCTCTGTCCAGAAGCTATCGAAAAGTCCATCGCGGTCGTGAAGAGCGAATTGAGCCTCAGGTGACAGATGCAGAAACATCGACAAATGGAGCGGAAGCGCCAATACGGTCTTGATTTCCGGCTGAATGCGTATGATATCCAACCCCGCCTTCTGCAAAATCGCATCCACGGTTTCCGGGGAAAGCGCTGTTAGAGTGATCAGCGAGAATCCCGACTGCGAAGACTTCATCGTTCGCATTCGTTGGTCGTGTTCCAGGTCGAACTCCCGGCATCCAACGATGAGCGACATCTTCGGAAATCGTTCCGCTTCGCGTCGCAAACTGTCGAATAAGGACCACAGTTCAACCCGCCGTCCGGACGCCATGCTGATGGCATCCAGTTGATCAACAACGAGTACACAAGTGCCTCCATTTGCAACACCTGCGAGAACGAGTACCGGCGATTCCGGCAAGGACAGTTTCCGGCCCAATTCACTGGTTGTGAGGATTCCGTCTGGCAACTGATCGAATCGAACTGGCACAACAGGAACCTTGGATTGTTGCAGCGATTCGACTAGATGGCCAAGTGTAGTGCTCTTACCACCTCCAGCTCCGCCAACAACTAGCGTTTTCCGGCTCTTGAGAGTGCCGTCTCCTGCTAGAATCTCGTCCAAACCACCTAAGGCCAAAAACGCGCCATTAATAAGCTCCTCTCTGATCGGAGTCACGTAGGATTCACAAAGCTGCTCGATCTGCGTCCGAACTGTCTTCTCAACTGCCCAATCACGAAGCCGGACATTGTGGCTTTCAAGTTCGGCAAGAATTATCGGTCGGTCAATGGGAGTGTGTATTGTTCTTAGGAGAAGATCTTCGAACAGAGTCAAAACCTTGCCCCCTTCCAACTGCGCACCGGATGCCTCATATAGCAGCCTCCGAATCATGTCTTGCACTCGATCTCTGAGCTGGGCCTCATCTGCAGCATGGCTGCGGATTCGTGCAAGGAGTTGACGTGCGAGTTCTTCGTTGCCGCCGCATAAGGGGAGAATAGAGGCACGAAATTTTCCGCACAGGTCAGCGGATTGCTCTAATCGGTCCTTGAATAAGGCCTCGTCCGCGATATACAGACGCAGTTCTTCGAGGGCGCCGGCACCCAGAGTTGACGCGAATACTCCGTGATTGGCTTCTGAACGCTGAACATGTCCGATGAGATCCCCAAGAATCGACCGACCGCTATCGCCGGTTGCCGTCAGGAGTGCCAAAGTCCATCCAGCTTGAGTTGTCTGACGCTTGACCGACCAATAGTCCACCGTTCCATCTGCATTGGTGACCTTGAATTCAATGCCCTTGGATTCTTCAGGACTTATCGGTTCGAGTGTGAGATCAACGGCTTTACCCTCAAGAATCCTGAGCAACTGGTCAGCAGCCCACAGAAATTCGTAGCGGTTTCCAAATTTATCCGAGGTGCCGCCGCGTGTAGGCATACATTGATTCTAAAGGGAGTTCACTTGATCGCGAGCGGTCAGTGATCAGAACCCCCGCTCTTCTTCCTCTAACTTGAACTTCGGAACGTACTCGTCCGCATATTGGACTTGGCCACGCGCCCACCGTCGAACAGCTTCAATCGGGAAGTTCAGAAAGGGTTGTGCCATGGCAGCTTGACGCTCGGTGTGATCCGCGATCGATCCCGCAAAAACCTGGCCGTTATACATGCCCGCGACCCAGCTTGAAAAGACCTGCTCATCGTCTCCGTACCTTTCCAAAATGAATCGTGTGATGGGGTTCAAATCTGGTCCGTTGATGCCCATAAAGGGCCCGGGTACATGCCGAGCTAGCAAGCGAGCACCCGCCAAGCCGTGCTTCTCCAGCCATCCAATGACCACGCCTTCAGGCAGCGAGACGATAGGATACTTCCGGAAAAGGAAGCTCACATTGCGCTCCCCTGACAACATAAACCTACCGATACCATCCATCAATTCCTGCGGACGTTGCGCCGCTACGCTCGAAAATAGTCCAATGGCAGCTTCGGAGGTCTCGTAAGAGTCGCTCTGCATCATCCCAAGTAGGATCGAAGTAGCCCGATCAGGGTTCGCCGGCATAACACGCGCAAATATCTGCGAGAACCAGTGAGAGCCCTTCTGCGTTGCCAAAGAAGCTTGTTCCAGTAATCCAAACACCACATCGAGCGATCTGTCATGAAAAACTGCCTGCAGCCATTCCAGCTTGTCCTCAGATTCAGTAGTCCGCATCAAGACAAAAACAATAAACTCAATGCCCGTGTTCGCAGCAACCTCATCTCCGCTTTGGGCCGCCTCAAGTAGCGTTTCCGCGGCGGTACGAGCCTCCTTGGGCCAAGTGTGCCGCGGACCATTCCAGGCAACAAATGTGTGCAAGAATCCAGGCCGGAGTTTGTTGGCCCGCACTGCTGCGATAGCGCGGTCAAAAGAATCAACGAAGTCACCCGCGAGTGTCATGACATGAAAAGCGAGAACCGGATCATCTTCCCAAAGCACATCAAGAGCCCTGTTCAGCTTTGCGTGGATCTTTTCGGCCGCCTCAGATGGCAATTTGGGTCGAGTGCTTTCGCTAACACCAGAAAAATATCCGCGTGCCAGATTCGGATTGCGACTCTTACGGCAGGCTGCAAGAATTCCATCCAACAAGCCTAGGCTTTCGTCCAGTCGTCCAAGTTGCGCGCCAAACTCGACCGAGGAGCGCGCCTTATCACTATTCAGCCACGCCAGCTCTTGCTCGAAGTCTGCTGGATGATGCAACAAATACACGGCCAACTCTCGGATGCGACCGTCCCACGCCTCCTGCTCAAGGTGGTGCTCCCAGGACTCTGTACCTACGTCCTCAATCAGACGATCATGAACACTAGTTGAAGCCAGCTCTGCGACCCATTCAGCCACGGAATCGGTGCGCTGCTTCTTTTCCTCCTCAGAATGCGGGCTATGTTCCGAATTATTCAGCAACATGAACTCACGCAACTCGGCCCGAAGAACCGGGCGCACATGCGCAGGTAAGGTTCCAGCGCCTTCCTTAGCTTGCTGCGTAAATCCTCGAAAAACCAAACTGCGAACGGAGCTAATCAGAGCAGTCGTGGCTTTTTCTCGGACAACTTCGTCCTCATCGGAACTGAGCAGATTCAGTTCCGCCAGACATTCTTTCATATACTCGTAGAGCTCCCCATACGTCTTCGGACGCCAAGGGGTTGGAGCAATCCGGTTTCCATAGGGCTGGCCGCTTACGAGGTGAATCGAACGATCGTCGAGCGCATTCTGCAGCGCCGCGATGCAGAGGAGTTTTATTGGCCTGTCACCACTTCCCAAACGGTCACGGAGCAACTTCAAACGCTCATCGAAAGGCGTTGCCACGAAGCACATGATAGGAAACAGGCCGGCCCAGACCTTCGTAGCATTGTTGCCTAGGTCAGGCTCTGACTCATCGCGCGCCAATGTGAACAGGATCTCTTCCGCGTAGAAAAACCACTGGGGAAACGACGCGATTTCAAGTGCGTCAGTAACCAGATTGCGGCGTCCCCCCCCATACCGTTTGCCAAGCTGTTCTGGCGTAGCTGCCATCACCAGCTGATGGAGCCGGGGAACCATCACGTCAGGAGACGATCGCACTAGAAGAAGGAGCTGCTCAGTCTCATGGGCATCGGTAAAGATGTCTCCCCCGCGGGAAAGTGCCCAGTTGCGAAAGTAGGCATTGACGACGCTGCCGACCTCCTCAGGAGCTCGCGCCATGCGCGCGAGAAATGATGGAACCAAGTCAGCCGGGAAACCTGCAAGAAAGGGCTTCGGGTCAGGCTCCGCCCATTGAGACCAGGCGGCTTGGAAGCACACCATCGCAACCGGGGTTGGGGTTACATAGAAATACCGCCCAGCCCGAGCCACAAGTCCGTTGGTCTTCTGCATACGATGAAGGCGCTCCCGCACTTCCTTGGGATCGAGCTTCACAAGGCCACAAAGCTGTTCGAGCTCTGCAAAAACATTGTCCATGACGCCACATCGCTGCACCATTGAAATCGCCATCAGTGCAGTGAAATCGGCCTCTTCGAAAGGGCCATCTCGTCCGAAAAGCGTTCCGAGATAGCTCTTGGTGTCTCTTAACAGCGTTCCCAGATGCCCCTGCTGCACGATCAGGCTGTCGTTGTCACACAAGAAGATGGCAAAACGAAGGTAGCCTTCTGCCAGCTCGCAATAGCGGTAGCGGCGGCCGGGGTCGATATCCGGGAAATTGGCCTCTACGATCTTCTCCACCGTCGAAGTTGCAATGCGACTGAGCCGCAACTCGGTCCTATCCATGCGCTCTAAAGCATTGTCAATGGTTATCAGGCGTACCCGATGCTGAGTACCCTGAAGGATCTTCGCCAGTTGGAACGCGGTAGCGTCCAAGCATTCGTCAGCAACAAGTACCGCATATAGATTCTGATCGTTGGCGATTGCACGGGCCACATTGAGTGCATGATCTTCGTCATCCGTATAGAGAGTCAGTGACGCAACTCCAGGAATCGCCGCGATTGCCTCAAATGCTGTACGGCTCTTGCCCACGCCCGCATCCCCTGAAATCGTAAGCCGTGGGCTGGCCGGTTTGTTCGTCCAAGCAAGATGCTGTCGAACATTATCGAAAATGACATCCGTTTCCGGCGTCGTCACGAAGGTCTTTGTCACCGCCCGTTCTCGGTTTTGCCATGTCGCAAAGTGAAAAAAGTCGGTCAGTGTCGAACCCAGCATCTCCGCAGCAATGGCTGGAAATGCGTTGACCCAATCCACCACATCCGACGCAAAGAGCACGACTGCCCCCGGTGCTGCGGCGTTGACCTTCTTGATTTCCGCATCCAGGAGACTCTTAATCCCAGTCTTCTTTTCGGCAGGCCCATCGTCCGCAATGCACAAACGGTACGCATACCCCTGTTGAAGCAGGCTACGGACATAGTCTTTACTATCTCCGTTTATTTCTTCCTTCACCTTGCTGTCTGTAAAATCCTTCAACGCAACAGCCTTGTACTGCCACGAGGTAGCGTCAGTGAAATAACCCCTGGGATCGCCTGAGCAGCCCTCTGTCACCTGGGTGTCCACACCTCCGTCTGGGTAGTTGACTCTAGGGTTGTCCAGGACAGCCGTAGCGGGAATACCAAGGATTGGCACCGAACTGCGGATCAACCGATCCAGCAGATCGGTGAAGGGTTTCCCCGTCGAATTCCGCAGAACGTAGATATTTTCGGCCGCAATCCGAATCATGGCTAATCCACCAGTCCGTTGAGACGATTGTAGTTCTTCACTATGACTGAGGGGGAGGAAGCGTTGCTCGTTGGCTGCGGCGTTACGAATTGGGCGTGCCAGCGATGGCAAGCTCTTGTTGTTCGGGTACTTGATCAGGAGCTGGACGACCTCGCTCCCGAACCAGGCGTTTCACGCGGATTACCAGCGAAATGTCTAGGTGGATTGCTTGTGGTGATGCTGTGAAAAGTGCCGTGAGGTTGTGACCGCTACACTTTTATATCCAGCGATCTGGCTGCAAAAAGACAGATTCGCGAGCCGCAGGCAGCGCATCACGCTGGTTCTCAATGATTTGTTTTGGTCGGGCGGTCAAATTCGAAGTGACGACCCTCTGCTCCCAAAGCAAATGCATCTTCCAATCGAGAGAATGCCTCATAAAGCCCGGGCCAGCGCTGGCCCGCGACGATTCTCCGAGTGACCTCTTTTCATGCATAGCCTCTAATTTTCCGGCCAATCTAGCGACATTCGTGCCGCCACGCACCGAGAGAAGCGAAACCTTGAGACTGAATGGCGGAAGAGGAGGGATTCGAACCCCCGATACCCTTTCAGGTACGCCAGTTTTCAAGACTGGAGCCATCAACCACTCGGCCACTCTTCCGCTGCTGCAATCATAAACGAGCCGCTGGCGGCTGGCACCGGCACGGCTCCCGGGGGCGCGGGTGCCGAGTGCCTCCGCCTATAATCGTGTCACTGCTGGAGGGCGGTTCCGCGATGGCAACAGGCACAAGCACAGGCCGGAGGAAGACGGTGGTCATCGTCCTCGGCTCCACGCTGCTGGTGCTGCTGGCGGCCTTCACGGCGATGAACGCCTTCAACAACTTTCTGACCCCGGCCACAACCGAGGAAACGATTGTCTTTATCGGCCTGTCGTTCGTCGCGTTCCTGATCTTCGTCGCGGTGCTGGTGCTGCTGGTACGCAATGTGTTGAAGCTGTACGCTGACCAGCGCAGCCGCGTGATGGGTTCGCGCCTGCGCACGCGCATGCTGTGGGGAGCGGTGCTGGTGTCGCTGATCCCCATCGTCTTCATGTTTCTGTTCAGCTACGGACTGATGAACCGCTCCGTGGACCGCTGGTTCTCGCAGAATCCCGATGCGATGCGCTACGACTCCAACACCCTGGCGCTGGAGCTGCGGCAGTACACCTCCGCCAATGCGCGGGCAGAGGCGGAGTCCATTGCGGCGTCGCTGCCGGCCGCGGAGACGGCCCCCAACGCAGTCCCGAACGCGGACCACGCCGCCGCGGACAAGCGCGTGCTGCAGCAGCACGAGACGACGCTGCAGGGCGGATTTGCGATTGTGTACCGCGGCGGCCACTCGGTCGCCGCGTTCAACATGCCGCAGCGCAGCGTGGGTCCCGCGCAGGTCAAGCCGTGGATTCCCGCCAGCGCACCGGCGGACGAGGATACCGAGCCCGCACCCGCGCAGCCACCCGTCCAGGTGCATACGGCGGGCGACCTGGATGCGGCCATCCTGACGGTCGCGCAGCGCTCGGACCTGCCCATCTTCTCCCTGGGCGACAAGGACTACGCGCTGGGTACCGCAGCCATCCAGCAGGGCGGCACAGTGGTGGCGGGCCTGCCTATGCCCGATGGCATGGCGGCCACCATCGCGCACTTCCAGCAGGCGGTGGACAACTATTGGATTGCGTATCGCCAGCGCCGGCAGGTGCGCAATCTATATATGCTGCTGCTGTTGATGATGACCAGCCTGGCGCTGTTTGCCAGCAGTTGGCTGGCGCTGCACCTGTCCAAGCAGGTGACCAAGCCGGTGGAGGCGCTGGCCGACGCGATGGAGGCAATCGCCGCGGGGGACTACGCACACCGTGTGGCGGAGAGCGCGACCGAAGAGCTTGGCGAACTGGTGCGCAGCTTCAACAACATGGCCGCCGACCTGGAGCACAGCCGCCAGGCGGTGGAGACCTCGACCCAGCAACTCTCCGAAGCCAATGCGGCGCTGGAGGCACGGCGCGGCGAGCTGGAGACGATGCTGGAGACCATCCCCAACGGCGTGGCCACGCTGGACACCAGGCGCTGCGTAGTGCTGGCCAACCGCGCGCTGACGGAGATGCTGGACCCCGGCGGCAAGACGCCGTTCATCGGCACGGCAATTGAGCAGTTGTTTCCCGCGGAGGCGATGGAATCCCTGGACCACATGCTGCGCCGCAGCCACCGCATGGGCGCGGCCGCCGGCGAGATGGAGATGACGGCGCCCGGCAGCGGCGCGCGCAGCGGACGGACGATGTATCTGCAAGCCACCGTCGCGCTGCTGGAGACAGGCAGCGGGGCGGACCGGACGCACCAGGGCTACGTGGTGGTGCTGGAAGATGCGACCGAGTTGCTGCACGCGCAGAAGCAGTCCGCGTGGAAGGAGGTGGCGCGCCGCGTGGCGCACGAGATCAAGAATCCGCTGACGCCGATCTCGCTCTCGGCCGAGCAGATCCGCCGCCACATCGACCGGCTGGGCGTGGCGCTGGACGCGGCCAAGGTGGAGTCGCCCTCGGTCGCCGTCATTCGCCGCTCCAGCGAGGTGATCTCCTCCTCGGTGGAGAGCATGCGCTCGCTGGTGGACCAGTTCGCGGCGCTGGCGGAGTTTCCCACGGCCAAGCCGCGGCCCGCCGACCTGAATCCGATCGTGGAGAATTCGCTGGCGCTGTTTGCGGGTCGGCTGCAGAATATCCGGCTGGTGACGCGGCTTCAGCCCAAGCTGCCGCTGGTGCTGGCCGATCCGGAAGCCATGAAGCGCGCGCTCGGCAACCTGATCGACAACGCCGCCGAGGCCATGCACAACAGCCTGCTGCGCGAACTGCGCGTGGCCACGGCGCTGCTGCCCAGCGGCATGGTGGAGCTTACCGTCTCCGACACCGGCTCCGGACTGACGGACGAGATGCGCGAGCGCCTCTTCCTGCCGTACTTCTCCACCAAGCAACGCGGCACCGGCCTGGGCCTGGCCATCGCCGCCAAAATTATCCAGGAACACGGCGGCACCATCCGCGCCGAAAAGAACGATCCCGCCGGCGCGACCTTCATCGTCGAACTCCCCACCGTCCCCACCACCGACCCCGAACCCGACCCAGAAGCCACACACCAAACCCCGGTATCCACGACCCCCTGACGACACCCCCGTGTCGTCAGGGCACTCAGGATCGTCATGGCACTCAGGATCGTCATTCTGCGCGACGCGCAGAATCTCAGTCGCTGTCTTTAGGAGTGCGGCCCACCTTCAGGCCGTCCCCCAGCCTCGCCAGGTCCGTCACCGAGGTGCAGGTTGGGTAGTGAGGCTCGTTCCCAATCACATCGTCTGCCCGGGTCCCCCCCATAAGCTGGCTGCGGGCCGGGCTTCGAGTTCGATCCAGCCGAAGCCGCCGCCAACCTTCAAGAAGCACCGCGTCTCCCTCTGTGCTCTCTTTCCCTCTGTGAACTCTGTGATTCGTTCTTAATCACTCCTGAGAATGAATCGGATATGAAATGGCTATTAACGGGTGAAATTGGATATTTCTGGGGTGGCCCACTCGCAAATCCGGGTGCCCCATTCATGACGGTTTCATCGTCATGGGTGGGGCCCGGCGCGAAAACAATATGAACCAGCCTCAGTTTTGAAAGGACGTGGCTTTAGCCACGTCGCAAACGGTTCAAAATCAATCGGGCTTTAGCCCCTGAGGGAATGTCCGATCACTTGTTCAGACCTTCCCTAGTGCCATGTCTCCGAAATAAGCGGCCTAACTTTTCATCATTTGTCATTCTTCCCCTGAGCTTAGCTCAGGGGAAGAATCACCGCATTTTTGCTCCCACCCACGCCCAACTCAGCTCCCGATCATGTCTGTAACTTTAGGGACAGCACCCTGGACCCGTCGGTAGTGGATCAGTCTGAAGATTGATGCCCCATACGCAAGCGAAGAAGCGCTGCACTTACAAGAATCGGATCTAAACTGAAGGCATTGACGCTTCGATCCTTTTATCGAGCTGTGGCTCTCGGCACCGTGTGGACTCTCGGCGCCGAACTTGCCGCCAGCATCTTGTGCGCTTTCCTCCATTACGACATATCGAATGCGTTCGACAGGTGGCCTGGTATTATCTGGCCATTCGTTGCCGCGCTCGTCCTCTTTCTAACCATTGGCGGAATCGTGCTTTGGCTCGGAATGATCCGGGATTGTGCGATCGCTATGAAAATGACGGTGTCGAAGGTAGTATGGCTGATCTTCGTTGCCCTAACTCCCAATCTCGGTGCGCTGATCTACTACTTCTGTGTTTTCAGCCGACAGCCAGTGCCGCAAATTTCAGACTGACCCATGGCCGACCCGTCGGTAGTGTCCTAATTTGGATTGCTCACCCATTCAGGTTGGCCCCCAACGTGCTGCGTATCCACTCCGAAACAGACAGCTTTTTGGCCTTCGCAAGTCCCTCAAATGCTCTCAATTCGGACGGAGTTACCCGGATACGCAGAGTTTCCCCCTTGGCCTCTCCCTTGGGCAATGATGGCCGTCCGACTCTCTTAGGCTTGGGCTGATTTGCCACTGATGTACTCCTGAACAAGTGCTGTTCGCATGGATTACTGTACCCCAATAATGGTGCTGTGTCAAGGTGTTTCTGGGGTACAATTTATAATTGCATGGCTACAGAGGACAAGCCCCCCGATGAAACAGGCAAAGGAGATGAGAACCCTCTCCCTGTCGCTAAACCCGTGCCCACTCAGCCGACGATAGAGCCTGTCGCTCCAGTTGAACCCATTGTCCCCCGGGGTGAACTCACCGCACAGCCAGCACAGCCAGCACAGCCACAAGCCACAGGAGAACCAGACCCCGTTCCAGAGCCACTGCTTGTCCGAATCATCGAAGATGATGAACTCAGCACTGTTGAGCGGAAGACCATTCGTTATGGGAAATTGGGTATCTTTGTTGCCTTCCTCGCTTTTGTAGCCGGATGTGTGACTGGCTATTTTATTTGGAAGCAATTCGGGGAAATGGCCAAGCAAACTAGCATCTTGGCTGCATCTTTCGAGAAACAGAAACAAGACTCTGCCGACGCAGCGATTACCACTAAGCAACAGATTCAACTCTTGCAGTGGCAATTGGACCAACAGAAAGGCTCGTTCCGGTTGGATGAAAGACCTTGGATATACATCTCTTCTTTCAACTTGACGGGCGAGCCGGAGGCCGGAAAGGACGCCCCCAGAATCTCGTTTTTCCCGGTAAATAGCGGGAAGACCCCTGCTCTCAACCTCACATCCTTCTACGAGACA
>Ga0302197_10005558_pt1 | contig 10748 bp, 7 predicted proteins | sample II_Bog_N2_1_FD_193526 | JGI IMG/M metagenome (GOLD analysis project Ga0302197, IMG submission 193526) | Peat permafrost microbial communities from Stordalen Mire near Abisko, Sweden - II_Bog_N2_1 | ecosystem: Environmental > Terrestrial > Soil > Wetlands > Peat | place: Sweden: Abisko, Stordalen...
CGCGCCAACGCCGCCTGGCTCAGGTTCGCCTTTTCCCTAAGCTCGCGAATCTCCTCGCCCCTGATCGGCTGTGACATCGGCAGTTCTATGTCGCCTAAATGCCGCACCGTAATCTGTCGAAAGGCTTCATCACCCATGATTCCTAGGCGATGCATATCCTCTGCTGTCTCCAGCATGGCTTCTGCAAAGTTGCTGCGATCTTTTTTTGTCATTCAAAAACCTCCGTCAACGCCCCGTCCTCGACAGCCTGTGCTATGCGCAATGCATCCGCAGCAAGCCAGTCCGCCGCCACCTGGCGCGCTGTATTCATTTCATCCGGTTCCAGGTTCTCGCGAGCACTCTTGCCGAAACCAAAAAAGAACACCGCCCGTTCCCTCGCTCGATAAGCAAAGAGAAATCGATACCCCCCCGATCGCCCCTCACCTTGCCGTGCGACTCGCTGCTTGATTAAGCCGCCTCCCAGATCAGCGTCAACCAGACCTCTTTCTGCCCTCGCAATCGCGTCAAGGAGGCTGCTGTCTGATATCCCCTCGCGCCTTGCAAATCGTGTAAACCACTTTGTTCTGAAGATGCGCACTCACATTACCTAATAATATGGACTATAGCATAAGGAACTATAGCCATCGTGACCCAAGCAAACTTCTCTCCTCTCCATCTTCCAGTTTCCACTCGAGTCCCACCAAGTGGAACACCGTCCCTCGCCCGAAGGAGCATACTGATATATGGGTCGTGACAGGCCGTTTTTCGCAGGGTTACCGTCCCCTTGGTTTCCCTGATTTCCACCCCGGCCTTTACACTTGCGAGGGCATTCATTCAAGGCCCGTTTGCGCCGCAAACGGTTACACAGAGATTCGGATCTGCGCCGCGGATTCCAGCCGTCGGAATCCCGCCCATGCGCAAATCCGCATTTGGCACCTGAATCACCGTTCGAAAGAGAACCACCGCCTTACTTGAGAGGGATTTATGACCGCATCCGCGCGTTATCCAGGCATTCGCATCACGGCAAACGGAAACCAGCTCGTCTCTTACCACACCGAGACCCGCATCGCCGACGCCGGCGTCTTCTATCCCATCACCCCATCCACTGAGGGCGGCGAGCTCTTCCAGCAGGCCTACGCCGAGGGCCACCTCAACGTCTTCGGCAAGAACACCATCGCCATTGAGACCGAAGGCGAGCACGCGGCTCAGGGCGGAGCCATCGCTCACTCCGTCTGCGGCAAGCGCGTGGTCAACTTCACCTCCGGCCAGGGCGTCGTCTACGGCGTCGAGCAGTACTACCACGCTCCCGGCAAAGGTTCGACCATGGTGCTTGAGGTCGGCGCACGCGCCCTCACCAAGCACGCCCTCAACGTCCACTGCGGCCACGACGACATCTACGGCGCGCTTGACACCGGCTGGATCATGATCATGGGCAAGGACGCCCAGCAGGCCGCCGATCAGGCCCTCATCCTGCGCCGCGTCACCGAGCTCTCGCTCACCCCCGGCATGAACATCATGGACGGCTTCCTCACCACCCACCTTGAGCGCACCTTCTACAAGCACGAGTCCGACCTGATCCGCGAGTACCTCGGCGCGCCCGACGACATCATCGACTGTCCCACTGGAGCCCAGCGCGCCCTCTTCGGACCCACCCGCCGCCGCGTCCCCAAGATGATGGACCTCACCAACCCCATCCTCCTCGGCCCCGTCCAGAACCAGGAGCACTACATGCAGGGCATCGTCGCCCGGCGCAACAACTTCGCCGAGCCCATCCTGCAATTTTTGGAAGACGCCTACAAGGACTTCGGCGAGCTCACCGGCCGCACCTACGGCCTCATCTCCGAGTACAAGACCAGCGACACGGACACGGTCTTCGTCTCGCTCGGTTCCGCAGCAGAAAACATTGAAGCCGCCGTCGACTACCTCCGCGAAACCCGCGGCGTCACCGTCGGCTCCATCCACGTCAACGTCATCCGTCCCTTCCCCGAGGCCGCCATCGTCGCCGCCCTCAAGGGCAAAAAGAACGTCATCATCCTCGAGCGCACCGACGAAGCCCTCTCCCCCGACAACCCGCTTGGCAAAGACATCCGCACCGCGATCTCCAAAGCCATCCAGACCGAGGGCCGCCCTGCGCAAGAGGGCCTTCCCACCCTCTCGCTGAGCGAAGTGCCCCGGATCTTCGCCGGCACCTACGGCCTCGGCTCGCGCGACTTCCGCCCCGAGCATGTGATCGGCGCGTACGAGTTTGCCACCGCCGGCCGCGCCCGCCAGGACGGCAAGACCGCAGCCGACGGCGTCTCCTTCATCGTCCTCGGCATCGACCACCCCTACGCGGTTGTCGGCGATGAAAAGCCTTCGCTGCTCCCCCCGGGCGCAGTCGCCGTCCGCTTCCACTCCATCGGTGGCTGGGGCGCCATCACCACCGGCAAAAACCTGGGCGCCATCATCGGCGATCTCAACGATCTGCTCTACGAGCGCGACGGCCTGGTCGACTCACTCGGCAACCCCAAGGAAGTCATCCACGTCAGCGCCAACCCCAAGTACGGCTCGGAAAAAAAGGGCTCGCCCACCAGCTACTTCATGGTCGCCGCCAAGGATCGCATCCGCGTCAACTGCGACCTGCGCCACGTCACCGTCGTCCTCTGCTGCGACCCCAAGGCCTTTACCCACACCAACCCGCTGGACGGCATTCAGCCCGGCGGCTCGCTCGTCTGGGAGTCCGACGAAGAAGGCGAGCAGGCCTGGGAGCGCCTTCCCCAGTGGGCCCGCAAGCAGATCATCGATAACAACATCCGCGTGTTCACGCTGCCCGGCTTCGCCATCGCCAAAAAGGCCACCGACCGCGGCGATCTTCAGCTGCGCATGCAGGGCAACGCCTTCCTCGGCGCCTTCTTCGCCGTCTCCAGCCTGCTCAACGAGTTCGGCATCACCCCCGAACAATACCGTGAAGTCGTCTACAAGCAGTACGTCAAGAAGTTCGGCAAGCTGGGCGACGCCGTCGTAGCCTCCAACATGGAAGTCATGACCCAGGGCTTCGAGCAGGTCAAGGAGATCAAGATCGGCGCGCTCGCCGCGGCCGACCGCTCCAGCCTCCGCGGCGCGGCTCTTCTTCCCATTCTCGAGCTGGCCACCGCCGGCGGTTCCTGCGGCACCGGCTGCCGTTCCACACCTGTACCCGCCGGCCAGGGTCTGCGCACACCCATCAGCTCGGTCGCCAAATTCGACGCAGAGTTCCGCTCGAGCTATGGATATGACCAGCCGGCCACGCCGCTCTCGGCCATGGGCGTCATCGCTGCCGCTACGGGAGACACCGCGTCCAAGTACGTCGCTCGCCGCGAGACCCCGCTCTACATCCCCGAGAACTGCACCCAGTGCATGGAGTGCATCTCCGTCTGCCCTGACACCGCCCTGCCCAACACCTCGCAGGACCTCGGCACCCTGCTCACCACCGCCGTTTCTTACTACATCGCCGATCCCGAAGATCGCACCAAGCTCCTGCGCGCCTTGCCTGAAATCGAGAAGGCTGCCCGCACCCGCATGGTAGCCGAAATGAAGACCGGAACCCCGCTGCCCACCATTCTTCGCGAAGTCACGGATGGAATCGACGGCTTCTCCGCTGAATCCAAGCAGCAATTTTTCGACATCATCGCCAAGGTTCCGATGGCTTATCAAAAGGTCAACGCCATCTTCAGCTCGCCGGAGCGCAAGTCGCCCGGCTCCGGCGGCGTTTTCTCCATCTTTGTCTCCGATCTCTGCAAGGGCTGCGCCGCTTGTGTCACTGCCTGCGGCGACCACGACGCCCTCCGCATGGTGGCCGAAACCGAGGAGGTCAATGCCGAGCACGAGACCGGCACTGCCTTCCTCGACCTGCTGCCCGACACCTCGCAAAAGTACCTCGGCCTCTTCAACTCGGCGAACCCGGCAGACTCGAAGACTGCCACCCTCCGCAATATGTTGATGGTCCGCACCAACTACGACGCTCTCGTAGCCGGAGACGGCGCCTGCGCCGGCTGCGGCGAAAAGTCGGTCCTCCGCTCCATCGCAGCGGTCACCGAGGCCTACATGCGCCCCGTCTATCACGCCAAGTCCGACCGCTTCGTCCAGAAGGCCGGCGAGCTTGAGAAGACCGGCGTCGCCCGCCTCGCGGCCCTCGCCGAGCGCAACCCCGCCGAGTACGCCCTGCTCCGCCAGGCCATCGCCCACCTCGTCCTTGGCCTGGGCGGCGAAGACGTAAAGGACACCAAGGCGCGCATAGCCGCGCACGAGGCCGAGCACGGCCCCATCACCGATGCCGAGCTGGTCGAGGCCATCGCCGCCGTCCTGCTCACCGAGGCCTTCAACCACAAGAGCCTTCAGCCCATCGACGGCCGGCTGGCCAACGGCATGTCCGTCATGGCCATGGCCGCACACACCGGCTGCAACACCGTCTACGGGTCCACGGCTCCGAATAACCCGCACCCGTATCCATGGATGAACTCGCTCTTCCAGGACGGCGTCACCGTCGGCTGGCTCATGGGCGAAAGCTTCATTGTCGACCACGCCCGCCGCTCCGTTATCCCCGAGCGCCTCGCCGACATCCTTCTCACGCGCGATAGCGATGTCATCAACGAGCAGGAGTATTACAACTACTCCCACTTCACCGATGCCCTGATGACCGATCGGGAGATCGTCGAGCTGCCTAAGGTCTGGGTGGTCGGCGGCGACGGCGGCATGGGCGATATCGGCTACCAGAACATGTCCAAGGTCATCCTCCAGAACCGCCCGAACGTCAAGACCCTCATGCTCGATACGCAGGTCTATTCCAACACCGGCGGCCAGAACTCTGACTCGACCCCCATGCTCGGCGGCGGCGACATGAACTCCTTCGGCTCCGCCACCCAGGGCAAGAACACGGAAAAGAAGACCGTAGCCGAGACCTTCCTCGCCGGCCACGGGTCGCCGTTTGTCGCGCAGGTTTCCATGGCAAATGCTCCGAAGTTGTACCGCGCCATTCTGGATGGTTTGGAATATCGCGGCACCATGTTCCTGCAGGCCTTCACCACCTGCCAGCCCGAGCACGGCGTGCCCGACGACATGGCTCTCCACCAGGCCCAGCGCGTCCGCGACTCGCGCGGCGTGCCCGAGTTCGTCTTCAACCCGCGCCTCGGCGAAACCTACCAGGAAGCTCTCGATGTCAAAGGCAACCCCTCCATCGATCTCGACTGGTACGAGACCAAGTCCAAGACCACCGGCGAAATTCAGCGCTACACCGTCGCCCACTGGTGCACCACGGAAGCCCGCTTCCGCAATCACCTCAAGAAGCTGAAGCCCGAAGCTGCCGCCAAGCTCATCCACATCGACAACATGCTGGTCCGCATCACCCAGCAGGATGTCGTTTACCGGCGCTATCTCGACCCCAAACACCGCGCCTTCATCCCCGACTTCGGCGTCTACATCAGCTGGGAAGAAAACGGCAAGGTCGAGTACCGCGCCCTCAGCCGTCAACTTGTCATGTTCTGCGTAGAACGCCGCAAAGCATGGCGCATGTTGCAGTCGAAGGCCGGCATCGTCAACAAGGAATACGCCGCGCAGAAAGCTATCCTCGCGGATGTCGACTCCGGCAAACTCCCCATGGACGAGTTCCTAGCCAACGCCCGCGAAATCCTCAACGACCGCGTAGGCCGCGGCGTGCTAGCCAAGGCATAACTCGGCGCGGCAGGTCCGGGATTTATTCCGGACACAAAGCCGCAAAACCCATCTCAGGAACGACGAACGCGGACCGCAAGGTCCGTGTTCGTTGTTATCTGCGCCAATCGAGCCCCCTAAACACCCTCATCAAACCACAGCCCTGTCATCCTGAGCGAAGCGTTCCACAGCGGAGCCGAAAGATCTGCGTTTGCCTTTCGCCCTTCCAGCGCGCGTAGCCTCAACTGCGCCGCAACCGCCAACAACAATCCACTCCCACCGCCCGCGCGCTCTGTTACCCTTCTTGGGAATATGAGGCACAGCTCAATGGATCTTTCGCGGTTTCGGACCTCTCGCAACCTTCCACTTCTTTTCGCCGGAACCGTGTTCCTGGGTACCGCAGCCAGCGCGCAAACTGCAGTCCCGGCCAGCGCAAAGGTTCAGGAGCCCCAAACCTTCCGGGTTGGCCTGAAGTCGATCGCCATTCCCTCGCCATCGAGCGATATGAACGAGATAGGCTCTGACTATCGGGTCGTGCTTGAAACTTTCGCGCCGGCAACCAACCGGTTGGTCGCCGCCTTCAACCGGCCTGAAGACCTGCATCAGATTCTCTCTGGAGGCACTGCACCGCTGCCACGATACGCACTTGTTGAAGTTCCGCGGGGTGCCGAGTTTGTTGACGTGGACTCCGCGGCCTTTAAGACGGTGGCCGATAGCGTGGCAAAGGAGTTTGGCGCCAACCTTGAGGCTGATTTGAAGAAAGGCGAGGACGATCTCAACCACTGGGCCCGAGACAAAAATGGCCGTAGCTGTTGTGGTTCTGCGCGCACAGAATCGTATTCTGGTTCTTTACCTCTACAGCATCTACAAGGACGAGTCCACCGTGCAATGGATGCGCACCACAGGCGAGCAATGGGCAGACGCAGTCTTGGCAGCCAATAATTAGTAAGCCGGATGTCGCACCCGTCACTTTTTTCCAACGAAGGGTGGGAGACAAGGCAGGTGGCCTAGGTCCTAGAACGCCGGGTGCCCCATACTTCGCTGCTTTCCGGCGAAGGGTGGGAGAGCACCAACCCTGGCCGGCAGGCGTCCGGGAATCAGGGCGTTTTCATCCTTCGGAACGGCTCCAAAATGCCCTCGCAAACATTGATTCCGTTCACGGAAACATAGAAAAAAGCATCTTTTGTCTACATAAACATGCACAAATTCCGGTCCATGTTCACACAGACATAGAAACCGCTTCCACGCCCCGCTTGGCTCCCGGCACCATTCCGCGTATACTGAAGATTCGGCAAGCTGCCGGTTTCGTGTGCCTGGGCACACCCCGACGGCTCTACCGGCAAAGGCCCCGTCTGAGCGCTCCTGAAAGCGCGTTCGCAGGGCTCGAACCCGGCAGCACGAAGCAAAAAGTTTGGAGCGAAGTCATGGCACAGGTATGCGACATTTGCGGCAAAGGCCCGCAGTTCGGTAACAACATCTCTCACGCGCACAACGTTACGCGGCGCCGCTGGAACGTCAATCTGCAGGCCGTCAAGGCCCTAGTCAACGGTGCTACCAAGCGCATTCGCGTCTGCACCAGCTGCATCAAGAACGGCAAGATCGCCAAGGGATAAGGCCAGCCGGGCAACCGGCTCATCTGCCTGAAAGCAAAAGATCTACGCAAACCCCGTTCCTCTCCGGACGGGGTTTTGTTCTGCCCGCCAGCTACAGCGTCTTCGATTCTGCTCTTTACAGAAAACTGGAAGCCAAGTGGCTTTTTCCTCAAGAAAAAGCCGCCTTTCGCGGAGCTACAAAGGACACGTAAATTGTTGAACCGCTCTAGCTAGAGGAGTATATCGCAGCGGCGGGAATCGCCGAGGACCGCAGGAACCCATATTCCGCACGACGAGGGGCCGCTCGGGCGAGCTGACCGGCAATCCCCTGCTTCCGTCGGACGTATGGCGCATGATTCGCCGGCGCGCGCTGGCGGCCGGGATCAAGGCTGAGATCGGTTGCCACACGTTCCGAGCGACGGGTATCACGGCCTACCTCAACAACGGTGGCCGGTTGGAGATCACACAACAGTTGGCAGCCCATGAGTCGGCACGGACCACCGGACTCTATGACCGGAGGAGCGACGAGATCTCGCTCGATGAAGTGGAGCTGATTGGGATTTGAGCCCTAAATCTCCGGCTGTAGGGGAAGTTTCCCATAACGCCGTTTTGCGGGAACCGCCAGGTGCATGCACTAACAGCCAATTTACGAAGATGCCCGGGACCGTATAAGAGCTTGTGCGAACCGAAAACCAGACTGGCCTCAGTTCTGCGCCTCCCGGGACAGTCGTCTTGGCGCTATTGCAGCGGCCCTTTCTTGACTGTCATCTTGACTTGTGTGCCCAGAGGTCAACCGACTCGGCAACCGGAGACTGCGTGGCGAACCAAAACAAATTAGATGGGTTCGGTGGGGCGAATGCCGGAACGAGTCCAAGTGTCTCAATCCGAGCCTTGGCACTGGGTAGGTAAACCTGAAACATATCCGGCACAGTGACTGGCGTTGGCGGCGGCGGCGGCGGCGGTCTCGGGTTTGCGGACAGTTCAATGATCTGGTTCTTACCATCGCCGTTGATGGTTACCGGAAGGAAAGCAAGCGTGGAGTCAGCCACCTGGCCGGCGGGGCCTCCCCCCCGAGATAGATCCATACTCAGTATTGTTTTTATAAACGGGCGCCCCGAGGACGTAATCGAATCTTCCGCCATCGACGGGGTAAATTCTGAGTATGACCGTGGTGTCAAAGCCAATGGTTGAGACCGGCAGGAAGAGTGCTGGGCCGAAGTCGATTTGAAAGACCTCCCACAATAGAGCATACGAGCCATCCAGATTGGGAGCGAAGAGAGCGTAACCGCGGTTCGCCTCATCATCAGGACAGCGTGAACGGGTAGCGCCAAATCCAACCTGCATCCTTGCGAGTCTTGCTCGTCACTATCCCGCGCTTTTCCCGCGCTCTTTCCAACGTCTTTACGCTGATTCCGAGTTGCCGTGCGAGTTCGATCATCTCCCTTGCTCCTCTTGGACCGTTTTTCAGTTCTTCGTGTAGAAATGTCTCGGCTTCGCCTACATTGTTCATCGGCATGCCAGTGCGTTCGATCGCCTCAGCATCGTCAATGATGGATTGCGCCGTTCCTTGACCGTTGGCAGCACGATACAAGAGCAACGCACGGGCGCTGTCGGCACATCGAACTGGCACTCAAGAACATCAACATTTGTTCCGGAATTCGATTCTTCCGGACCGCCGCCAATTCCGGCGCCGTGATGGATCAGTGGCTGCAACATCTTGTCGAGGCGCGGGCGGGGCACGATGATGCGCCGCGCGGAGTTATACAGCGACTCGCAATGCGAGCGTATTTCGCGGAGTTGAATGGGTTGCTTATAATGGCGCGATGAAAATAAGCCGTCGATCTTTCGTGGCAGGGCTGCTTGCTTCTCCGCTTGCAGCCAAGTATGCCGCCGCCACGCAAACCTTGTCGCCAATGAAAATCACGGGGATCGAGACCGTATATTGGAAGTCGCGGAGCGACACGGCTTTTGCGCCGCACTGGACTTGGGTGAAGATCGAAACGGATGCCGGGATCTATGGCATCGGAGAGACTTATCCTCGCAACCCTGTCGAAGCGGCCATGATACACAGTGCGGCATCGACGCTGATGGGGCACGATCCGCGCGACATCGAGCGCATCTGGGCAGACCTCTACCGCACCTTTGACTTCCAGGTTGCTGGCGGCGCGGAAATGCGCTCGTTGAGCGCCATCGACCTGGCCTTGTGGGATCTGCTTGGGAAATCGCTCAATACGCCGGTCTTTCGGTTAATAGGCGGCCGCGCCAATCCGGCGGTGCGGCTCTATAATACCTGCTTTAACTACAAGTACGACTTCAACACCGAGCCGGAAAAAATCATGCGCGAGCTGATCGACACGCGCGGGATCAAGGGGATCAAGATCTGGCCGTTCGATGGCGCGGCGGCACGCAATCAGAACGAATTCATCACTTGGAAGGATATCGATCAGGCGCTCGCGCCGGTCAGGAAACTGCGCGATGGATTCGGCATGGAAATCGAGATTGCGATGGAGTTTCATGGGCAGTGGAACCTGCCCTCGGCCATCCGGATTGCGCATGCTCTGGAACCCTACAAGCCGATGTGGCTGGAAGATATGTTGATGCCGGGGAACTTCAAGCAGTATGCGGAGCTGGCCTCCGCGACGGCTCTGCCGTTGATTGCGGGGGAACGCATGGCGGGCAAGATGCAGTTCGAGCAGTTGTTCGAGTCGCGCACGGTGAAGTACGCAATGTTCGACATCACCTGGTGTGGCGGGCTGACCGAGGCGCGCAAGATCGCCGCGATGGCGGACGCAATGGAACTGCCGATCGCGCCGCATACAGCGGGCGGACCTCTGCTCTTCTATGCCACCACGCACCTTTCAACCGCGGAGCCCAATGTGTGGATCCAGGAGAGCTGTCAGTGCTTCTATGAGCGTGACTGGCCGCTGATACTGGAAAACCCCATCGCGCCGGAGGATGGGCACATCCGCATGACGGAGGACCCGGGCTTCGGGATGAAAATCAAGCCGGAGGTCTGGAGCCACGCAAAGTCGATCCATCAGGTGACGGGCAAGGTGCAGGCTGCTTCCGCCGAGGAAACGCGATAGGGCGCATCGCATCCGTCCCCCACTCAAGCCGGAATGGTGAGCCCAAAGCACCCATTGTCGGACGACACTGTCGTGGCTAAGCCGCGTCTAAATTGTGGAAAACGTGCAACTGGCTGCAACGCGTGAATGCGTTTCATTCCCGCGCCGACATTGGCGATTGGCGCGTTTTGCACAATCCGGGCAAACCGTGCAAGAATAATATCGGGTTTGTTTTCACCGCAATAGCATGGCGTCAAATCCCGCCGGGGGCGCCAGCTAGAATCAAATACTTATAGCCGATTATGTCGCCTACTTCCTTTCCTCTGGCTGATTGGTGAGACATACCATCGGAACCGATCTCCTTTGGCTGCGGGCAGGGTTTCATGGTTTCGAATTGCACGGCACAAGAAAGTGGTGAAGCGTGCGGATCTTTCACCTGGTCCCCAAC
>Ga0302197_10005565_pt1 | contig 10744 bp, 15 predicted proteins | sample II_Bog_N2_1_FD_193526 | JGI IMG/M metagenome (GOLD analysis project Ga0302197, IMG submission 193526) | Peat permafrost microbial communities from Stordalen Mire near Abisko, Sweden - II_Bog_N2_1 | ecosystem: Environmental > Terrestrial > Soil > Wetlands > Peat | place: Sweden: Abisko...
CTAATTCAGAAAATGTAAATTACATTTACATTTTGGTATCAAATTGATAACAATTGCAAACCTAAATAAAAAAATTATATGCAGGTAGAAATATTAAAACAAATAGAGGGCAAGCTGCTATATGGTGGCAAGGCTGAGATTGCAAAAATGGCAGGTGTATCAAAGTTTACAGTTATCAGATTTTTTAAAAATGATGGCACCCGGAGGCAAAATAAAAAGGTGCTGATGGCAATAAGTGAATATTTAAAAGAGGTGGATACAAGTATTGAACAATTAACCACCACTGCGACCGCATAAACCAAACATAATGGAAATTAAGAAAAGTAAAATTGAATTTGAGAGCCGCTTGCAGGCGGCTCTTAATTAGGATTACTGCAAAATGAAAGTCGGTGCAGGACGACTTATTTGTAAATACTAAAAATTGACGAATGCAAACACAGATTTATTCACAGCCAACGGCTGTGAGCAGTAAGACTGCAAAGCCCAAAAATTTACTCATTCACAAACGGGCATTTATCGAAATAGAGTGTATCAATAATAGCCTATTCGATAGAATGAAACACCACTACAAAAACAATCTCCATTGCTGGCATTGCGAAAAGAAAAACGACGGTATTTATGTTGATTATAATTCTGTACCGAACAGAAAATATAAGGGCTTGCCTGATGATGTGGTGCTGGCAATGGCTAATGAAATAATGTTGCGGTATCAACAGCCATTGCAAACCAGCAACAGCCATGCAAAGGCGCTGGAAGTGCGGGGGCATATAGCATGTGCCAAAAAAGAAGCCTCATTATATTTTAATAAGGTTAAGGAACTGCAACCCAACTTAAAGCCGGAAAAGATAGCAGAGGCCGCTATGCTTTGGGCAGTGTGGCAATGGATAGGGAACAACTACCAGCAATACGGATGCCCTAATGAAATATTTGCAACTGCTTATTGTGCCGAAACAAACCATTTCACCGGGGACAATATCAAGTACACATTTTTAAATTACTACAACAGGATAAAAAAAGAGGGTATTGAAAATGTAGTGATACCGAAAGTAAAGCCTGTAAAAAGCCGCCAACCTGATAAGCATGTGGAGGCACTCAAAGCCGCTTTTGTGAGCAGCAATACCACAACGGCAAAGGACATGCACAGAGCCTTAGAGCAGCTATGTGCGCAATGGGGTGAAAAGTGCATGAGCTATGAAAATGTGAAAATCTACTTTAGAAAGTTTGATAAGGATATAGAGCTACATGCAGCTAAAAGAGGTGCGAAAGCTGCTGCAATGAAAGTGCCTTACCTATCTATGGAAAATGCACAGCACCGGGACAGCCTTTGGTTTCAAGATGGAAAGGTGCTGCCTTTCTTTACCCAAAAAGAAAGTGAGGCCGGAGCGGAAAGATATACAGTATCGCTGCTGATGGACAGCCACAGCCAAATGATCGTTGAATATGGAATAGGCAAAAGCGAAAATGCTGAAATGATATTTGATGTGCTGTATAAACGTGTTTGTAGCAGTGGCGTATTAGCACCGGAAATAATAACGGATAAGCATAGCGGGTTAAGGACTGGTGTGGGTGTAAACTTCATTGCCGAATATGAAAAGATGGGCGGCACGTTTACCGCTACAACTAACCCACAGGCAAAAGCAAGGCTGGAAAGAAAAAATGCTTTCCTTGATGCATTTTGGAAACAGTTTTCTAATTATTTAGGACAGGGACAAACTGCAAAAGGTAAGAACGCCCGACCTTCAACAGAGGAACTAAACGAAGCATTTAAGAGTAAGAATTATAAAACCATTGACGAAACAAAGGCACTTGCCATTGCAGCCATAGACCATTATAACAATACCCCACAAAGTTGCCTTAATGGACTGACACCAAAGCAGGCATATGGGCAGAGCCAAAGCAAGTATGCTTATAATATCACTACCGAGGACAGGGTGCGGCTATTCAGACCTGTAAAACCATACCTGATAAGGAGAGGGCAAATAAATATCAATATAGGCACTGTGAAATATGAGTATATGCTCAATGCAGAGCAATACCACATTTACAACGATTGTGAGGTGAATGTAGCCTATGAAGAGCTAAGGGATGAAATATACCTGTTTGAGATAAAGACAGGCGCATTTATAGGTACTGTGCCGCCTAAACCGAGAATACCCGGTGCGAAGGTGGACAGGACACCGGAACACGACCAACTACTCAACAAATTCGCAGGCCGCAAAAAGGGTATTTTCTCTAAATCGAAAAAAGCGAATGATGCAGCATTGATCGGGACAATGAAAAATTGCCCTGAGTTTGTGGATGATGTTAACTACCTGATGGCCTCAAAGGACATAGCCAAAGTGATACAGGGCAACAGGCATTTGCAGATAATAGGTGCTGACTATGGGGTAAGAGTAGAAAATATGCCAATACGCGGCGAAAAACCCGTGATTGATACAACAGCACTACCCAAAGCCATAAAGACAAAGGAAAGCCCCTATAACAGCCGGAAAGCAGATATGGGGATAATGACAATGGAGGAACTAATAACCGTATAAAAACAAAAAAGCGTGTGGTGGAACACACGCCATTAATAACAATTTTCTTAACCGTTAAAAATTAAAAAAATCATGACGAATGTACAATTATTATCTCTGAAAAAAGACACTCAAACATTTTTGGAAAAATCGAGCATGGAGGTGCTGGGTGCAAAGGCCGGAGTGGGAAAGCTGGTAATAGATAACCTGCTGGCAGAAAATTTCACAGCCATTGAGGACAGGCACATTAAAATGATACAAAGAGTAGTAAAGAAGGAATTTACCAACGGACTGTACCGTACAAGTGATTGTTTGGCGTTTATGGATGCTGCTGCTGATGCTGTGAAGTATAAGCTTATGATAGGCATAACAGGGGACACGGGGGCAGGCAAAAGCTATATGAGTACTGCCATAGCTAAAAAAGAGAACGTTTATTACTATAACGTGCATCTTAAGAAAAGCCCTCGCATTTTTTTCCAAGACTTGTTGCAAAATATGAATATCCCCTTTTCTGGGAATATGTCGGAATTGATAGATAAAGTATCAAAGCAGCTTAACACAATGGAGAAACCATTGCTGATTTTAGACGAGTTTGACAAAGCACATAAAGATATACGGGCGGCGGTACACACACTCCGGGACAGGACGATGGAAAATTGCGGCTTGCTGCTGGTGGGTATGCCTGCATTGAAAAACGACCTTATGAGGGGAAAGGATGCAGGCAAGCCGGGATATGCTGAGTTCGCAAGGCGTGTTAATATATGGCATCATTTGGAAGGTTTGCGGCCTGATGAAATTAAGAAGGTGCTGCATGATAGCGGCATTACTGATGCAGAGCTGGTAAGGGAGTATAAGCAATACAAATCGTTTGGGGAGTTGGTTAACGCTATTAATCTGTATAAAAGGCTAAATGATTAATGCTATGAGTAAGAGACACACACCTGATGAGATCAAGAAACTAAAGCGGAAGTTTTACGACCTGATAATAAATAAAAAGCTATCGCAGAAAGAAGCGGCTGCAAAATGTGGTATAAGCGAGAATACGGCCACTAAATGGAAAAATGCAATGATAGTGCCTGATGATAATTTGCCAATAAAAAATAAAGGCAATTCCTCCTATACGCTTATGGAAAAGCGAGAACTAATGGAGCGGCTTATTATTCTACTGGTGGATGAAGGTAAAAAGGAATGTGAAATAGCAAATGAAATGGGCATTTCAAAAAATTCGATTTGCAAGTGGGTTAAATTATTGGGGGGCATGAAAGCAATAAAAGAAAAATACAATGACAAACACTTATTGTTTAGTAATAGCGCACAACGCCTATTGGCTTTAGTAGCACGAGAAAAAGAATTTGCTCACATCTACCCGGTGCTGATGGCGGCGTATGGTAAACTAAGCCGGATATAGCCATGCAGAAAAACTTATCTAATGCCGAGGTGTACGCATTGAAGCTAACATTTAAAGATTTGATGTTGGCGGGAAATTCACAAAAGGAGGCAGCAAAAAAGGTGGGTATAAGTGAAGTAACTGCGTCTAATTGGGCAAAGGAAATGGGGTTAAAAAACCTCATTAAAACGAGGTTTAATACTGCTTTAAATGATGAATACCTACCGAGCCTGGGCGAGTTTGTGGCTAAAGTAAGGGTGCGCTACCCTAATGATTTTGCAAGGCTGCAACAGATAATAACTGAAATATCGAAACCACAATAAATTATGAGTGAACAACGCAAAACAGCCGAGGGAATGGCAACAGCCGCACAATTAAACCGCATAAACGAATTGACCAGCGCACCGGGTTTTACTTTGCCCCTTGCATCATTTCTGAAAAACATTACCGGGGGAACAGCCGCAAGCCTTGAGGAACTTACCTATTCACAGGCAAATGATGTGATAGGCATATTTGCGAAATTCAAAAAGAAAAAATGATAATGGGAATATTACAGCTATGGTAAATAATAACATAAAGTATGCATAAATGCTCTTTTCAATTAAATATAACTGGTAAATAAACAAGTCCTTTTTTGCTCCATTCCAATAAAAATAACTGTGAAATTTGCAATGCGAAATATGATCGCATTGCGATATTACAGGAGCATATTGAGACATTAAAATACATTAATGAGATAAAGAATAAAACAATAGATATACTCGAAAGGGATATAATTAATTTGGAGGATTGGTTAAGCGAGTATGTACCAAATTTGAAAAAAACCGAAGAGCGGGTAATTTCATTTCCCAAGCCCGATAATAATAAAAATGAAAAAAAGACTAAAAAATGCATAAAGATTGCGTTGTAGCTATTTTGTTTTATTACAGGCAGGATGCAGTTTTTTTTTAAAGCAAGTGATAATATAATTTGAATTAAAGCAATGTTGCGCAATAAAATAATCGGGGTGATATTTGTTGATGATAAGATTAAGACCGCCTCCGGATGGAGGGTTACTTAGTTGATGTCTCCATATTATCGAAGCGGTATTTCTATACTGTTTATTTTATTGTTAAACACAAGAAAAGGAAGCTAACAACTTCCTTTTTTTGTGTCGGTATGTGATGAAAAAGTCAATTAAAGTAAAATTAAAGGAAGAGCAATAACGTGTTGACAGGAATAAATAAAGGATTACTTTTGTATTGCATTCGTCATGCATCCATCCCTTTGCGTCCTTGCAGGCTCAAAGCATATTTTAAAGCCCCGGTAAATCCGGGGCTTTTTCGTGTCTTAATACCAAAGGTAGCGTGATCGTTTTTATTAAAGTGGAATTAAACATCTATTGCAGGGCGAATAAATGTGGCAGACCTTTATGTAAATTATGCAGGTGGCAGGGTTAAAAGCCTTGCCATTTTGTGTTTATAGGATAACCAAAAATAATTATTATGCCAAGTATAGAAAAGATATTGCAAGATGGAATGAAACGCCTTGATAACGGCGAAAGTAAACCGAGCCAAGAATACATGAATTTTGTATCGCAATACTTTTTTGATGATAAGGACACAAATAACGCAATTGCCCGGATTGAAAGGGGAAGGCCAAAAGGGGTAGTGGCTTTGATGGATGATGGAAAGCCTGAAGCAGAGAAAATAAATAAAAATGCTTTTGCTAAGGAGCTATATATAAGTTATGATACGCTGGACAAAACAAATAAGCTGGCGGCACTGAAAGATAAAGACTATACCCTTTATGCTGTGCTATACCATGACAAGTATGGTAAGTGGCCGAATGATGCAAAGAAAGCAATAGACCACAATATGAAAGCTCATTATCAAAATGAGCTGCACGAATTTAAAAAAGAGACGCTTGGTAAAATGAGTTGGGACGACCTTACTAAAGCGAACCTCACAAAATTATATAGTGAGCTTCACCCCGATGGATACGCTGAAAAGTTTAAAAGCAAGTTTGGGAAATATCCACTAAGCAAGGAATTTGTAATAACCGGGAAAGAGGCAGCAAACCGTAACCAATAATTACTCATTTTAAAACTGATTCAATAGATACGATATTATGGCACAGGATAACACAGCACCGAAACAGGAGGATTTTACAGTATTTATGGATAGCCTTGTAAATGATGCAGTAAAGCAGATGGATGCCATGAGCAGGCTTGAACTTATAAAATATGCTGCTGAAACTAGGGTACACCTGATGCATATATACGGCCTTCTTATCAGTACCGGGAATGGCATAAAGGATATGCAGCAAAAGCAGCTATTAATCATTGATACCATTAATGACATGATAGCAGGTAAGCCCGTAAAATGCATTGATGATAAAGACCTGAAAGCATTAAATGAAATACTGGCAATGATTGAAAAGGAAAGTAAGCGTTTTGCCAAAAGCTAATTTTATAAAACAATAATTATGGCCATTGAATTTGAATTGTGGATGAAAGACCGGATGAGTCCGGCACTTAAGGAAACTCAAAAAAATTCCCGAGCAGCTTTTGGTAGTATAGATAAGGATATACAGAACACAGACAAGTTAATGCAAGCTTTTGAAAAGCCTCATAAATTCACTATAGATGTTAGCGATATAAGAAATGCAGGGCGTGAAGTTGATGGGCTTATGGGGAAAATGGCAGGTTTTGGCCGTAGTATGATGGGTGGCATATTCATGGGTGGACTGGCTACGCAAGGTGTGATGATGGCAGGCCGTAGGGTAATGGATGCAGGTAAGGGAGCGTTTGACAATGGTGTGGAGCTTGAAAATATGAAGGTGGGGTTACAGACGTTTGTGGGTAACCGAGCTAATGAGATTGTGGAAGGTGTGCTGAAGCAGGCGTTTTATACTCCGTTTACCACTGCAAGCCTGCTGCCGATAGAAATGGGTTTTATTGCTACCGGGATGACACCTGAGCGAAGTAACAAGGATATGATGAACCTTGCAAATGCAGTGGCAGCCACCGGGGGAAATGATTTTGTACTTAACAGGATAGGCAGCGATATGATGGGGGCTGCTGCTAAGGGTAGCATACAAGGCCGTGAGCTGATGGAGCTACAACGTACAGCCCATATAAATATACAGGCACTGGTAGCAAAAGACCTATTCCCGAACATGCCAATGGAACAATCATTGAAGCGTGTGGAGGATATGGATATATCTTTTAAGGAATTTGAAAGTGCGATAAACAGAGCCAGTGAAAAGGGCGGCATGTTCGCAGGTGCGCTGGAACGTCTGAGCCAAACCGTAGGGGGCAAAAACAGCACCATTAAAGATATGTGGTGGAATGTTACGGCAAAGCTGATGGAGGCACAGAGCGGCCCGATAAAGCGCATACAGGACGGTATTATAAACGGGCTATCTGATATACCGGGCATCCTTGCAAAGGCTACACCTGTATTTGATAAATTATTCGATGAATTTGACGAGCTGTGGCCGAGCATGAAAGCCTTTGGCAGTGGGTTGTGGGATTTGCTGAAACCAATAGGCGGCATTTTCATAAGCAAGGAATTTACTAATCTCGCTCAACAGGTATTGGATGTAGCTACAGACTTAGAGCATGTACTAAAACCTGCAATTGCCGAAGCCTCAAAATTATTAAAGGGCGCATTCGGAGGTATAGGGGATTGGATAAAAGAGCTTAGAGGTAAAGGAGGTGAGCATAAAACTAACTGGAAGTTTGGAGACCCATTTTTTGAAAGCGCAACGGCAGCAAAAGAGCGTGAATTATTCGGGTGGAATAGTATGCAGGGGAAGATAGCGGCATTTAATGAACCTCTTTTTGGAACACGCAAAGGGCAGCAGAAAAGAGCCATGTGGAGCATAATGCCTGATTTGGGATTTACAGTAGGAAGGGGTAAAGGTGATGCCGGATACATGACTAAAGGCGGATATGATATTGATGTGTTTGGAAATAAAACAAAAAAGAGCACGACCGCAACACCTGAAATTGCTAATAGTGTTAACGATGCAGTACTGAATGGAGGGCAAAAGCATATAGTTATAAATGTGCGGTTTGGTGAGCACATGCAGAATACTTTCCATAACGTGAAGGAGGGTGTAAATGACATTACCGCAATGTTTGAAGAGAATTTAATAAAAGTGCTGGCAGGGGTTCCGGGGATGCAGTAATACACAATTGTATTGATAGTAAAAACAAAGCTGTGCAGGTGGGTGTTAACTAACAATACTGTATATGCATAAAAGGGGAAGTAAATTTTTTATCGAGTTCACAGAGGGCAACGAGTTAAAACAGGAAAAAAGCAAAGGCCGCTCTTCTGCTTTGCTTGAAAAGCGAAATGAGAAAATCTGTTACAGGTTTTATTATCATTCAAGGATTTTGCTACTGAGATACGAATATGTATTAATAGCACTAACGAATGAGTTTGATCTTTCAGAGTGGACACTAATAGAGATAATTGCTAAATACGCTAATCAGCTAAAAGCAATAAGTGACCGGAAATTTACGAGGGCGCAGTTGAAATCAGTGTATCCGTTTTTTAGTTGGACAGAAAGAGCGAATGTGCCGAAACCAATAAAACACAAAAAAGGGTATGAACTAAAAGGGTGATGGATGCTGCTGAATTAAAAACATAAAAATGAAAAGCAGTAGCGGCAAAAATAAAAAAAGCGATCGTAAAAAAGTAAACCTTTCCAGTGAGGATTTATTAAAAGGTTTTGAAGTAATAGAAAATGATTTTGACAATGAATATCAGAGGCATAAAAGACGGTTAGGGGTTTCACCTGGGCAGCGGTTAACTGTGTGGTGGAAGTAGTATGAACAATTTATAAAACAATTAAGAAAACAAAAAAAGCAGATATGCTGGACAAAAATAAATACCCGATAAGTAAAGCACTTACAGCAAAATTGCAAGATTGGGACACGCTTGATAAGAGTAGTGATGATACTTTATTGCCGAGCCTTGCGGCACATTTCCCCGCCGTTTTCAATTAAAAATACAAGCAGAAATTCGGGTATTATCCGAATGAAAAACCAAAGCCTTATATGAGTGGTGACCGGGTGAGAAAGTAACCCATAGTAATTACTAAAGTTTTAATTAACAAAATCAACAATAAAAAATCAACCAAAGATGGAAAATAAAAATTTAAAACCGTTATTGATTGCAACAATAGAATTGATTGCAAAAGGTTATGCCGCGAATTATGCCAGCGTAAAGAATGAAGTGCAAAAGGTGATAGACCTTTATGGCAAAATGAATTTGCCGCCACTAACTTCCGGTGATCTGCATGGCCTGTTTAGTGATACAGAAACCTTGCTGTATGATAAAATGACAGGTGGCGAACAGGCGCACTTGGTAATGGGCAAGGCAGATAACAGCCAGCGTTTAGCCATTGATAAGAAAAAGGCTATGGAAATGATAACAAAGCCCTCAGGGTATAGTGCGTTACTTGCCGGAGTAGATAATTGCATAAAAATATGTACAAATGGATTTGGTGTAAATACTACTTCACATATACGCATCCCGGCTACTAATTTAATTGAATATTTTGTTATTGATGAAAAAGGAAAATTGCAATTTTCAGATAAAGCAAAAGATGAAATAGACAGAGCCGGAAAAGTATTTATAACCACAGAAAAGGGACAGGCTATATATGGTTTTCTTGGAAAGGTAGCAGCCGCATTTAATGAATTTGGAATTGCTAAACTTATGTATAACCCGGATGCTATAACAATATCGGGTGAAAACGTAGCCAAAATAATAGCGGAAGGCATAAGGATAGTTGATACTGTAAATGGCGGTTATACGCCTATAACAACTGCTTCTCAATCCGCATTTCCGAGAGTGCCATTTGACAGGGAATAATAAAAAGTTATTTTTTTTCATAAAGTGGGTGCATTTCTATGCACCCTTTTTTTAAAATAAATTGTACATTTAGTTAAACTGATTTTATGGAGCGTACATTTTCTTTACCTGCTTTTCTGTCATTCATCATTCCGGGAGTTGGGCAATTAATAAAAAAGCAGTTCATAAAAACTGTTATTATTTGGATAGCTGCTTTTATTATTATGATAGTATTATTTTCTATATCGCAGGGGCTTTTCTTTATGGGCTGTGAATTGCCAATACTGCCATTTGTGGTTGTGGCATTTTTATTTTGGGTATGGAATATCTATGATGCATATAACAGGCAAAATGATTGGCGGTTGAAGTGATCGGGAGGGGTGCAGGGTATCCAGTGCCGGAAGAGCCGGGGCAAAAATGAGTTTTTAATGTGTGTTTAAATGAAGTTTAAATATAGTTTCAAGGGGCAGGCGAAGCGGTAATTCTCGGATTGCCGCTTTTTGTTTGATTGTGGGTGAAATTCAGGAATAGGTGCTAAGATAGCAGGGAGGGGTGGAACTGGCAGGGATGGGGCGAAAATTGGGGTATTGTGGCGGGAATGGGGCAATAGGAGGTTTGCAGAACAAAATGAAGTGTATATTTGTATCGGATTGGCTTAAGAGCCAGCCCACCTCCGGGTGAAGATCAGCACAGGGTATTGTCCTTGTCGTGATGGCTTCACCCGGTTTTTTTATGATAAAGAAATAGAATTGTAGGCTTTGAGAATTGAATAAATAAGGCAATGGTCGGGGTAAAAAATTTTATTGAATTGTAGAGGTCTTTATTCGATGGTTTTTCGGTGGGAGTGTGAATTTTCAAAAAAATGATTCTTGGTTAATTATATATTTTACCCGTAATATGAATTTAGCCTTTTGAGGGAGGTTGAAAGTTAACAATTTGGATTACCCGAAGTTAACTTTTGATTTTTGCGCTTATAAATACTACAACTACCA
>Ga0302197_10005567_pt1 | contig 10740 bp, 6 predicted proteins | sample II_Bog_N2_1_FD_193526 | JGI IMG/M metagenome (GOLD analysis project Ga0302197, IMG submission 193526) | Peat permafrost microbial communities from Stordalen Mire near Abisko, Sweden - II_Bog_N2_1 | ecosystem: Environmental > Terrestrial > Soil > Wetlands > Peat | place: Sweden: Abisko, Stordalen...
ACAACTTGTGAGACTACTCGGCCCGCAGAGCCACCATCGGATTTACATGAGTCGCCTTCCAGCCAGGCTCGAACGCTGCAGCCAGTGCAGTAAGAAACAAAGCCATCGCCGCGGCTCCCAGGCTGAGGGGGTCCATTGGGCCGACCCCAACCAGCATGCCCGTCACGAGCCGTCCCAAAATGAAGCTGACCACAAGTCCAATCGCAATGCCTGAGCAGGCAAGTTTCGCTGCATGCAAGAGCACTCCGCGCAGAATTACGCCCTTTTCCGCTCCAAACGCCATCCGAATGCCAATCTCGAATGTGCGCTGCGCCACTGAATAGGCCATAGTTCCATAAACGCCCAACATTGCTAGCAGCAGCCCAACGCCGGCAAAGCACGATAGGAGGGTAGCGCGAAAACGCTCCGCGGCAATTGACTTGTTCACCATCGCATCCATGGTGGTGAAACGCATCGCAATCAACGGATTCGTTCGCGCGATCTTGTTCTGCACATCGTTGAGCAGAGTGAGCGGCTTGACCTTTGTTCGCAGCACAATGTGAATCTGGTTGGCATAGAACGGATGCTGCGCCATGGGCATATAGAGTGCCGGTCCGGGTAGTTCGGCCGGTGAATCCTGCCTTACATCGCCCACCACGCCCACTACTGTCATCCACCTGTCTGAATCCAGCCCGCACTGAATCTGCTTTCCAAGGGGATCAATATCTCCGAAACTCTGCCTCGCAAGCGATTCGCTGATTACCGCGATAAATGGGCTCGCAAACGTATCCTGGGCGCTAATATCGCGACCCTGCCTGACCGGAATTCCCATAGCCTGAAAGTAGCCAGGACTGGCAACGCTGAACACGGACGATGCCTCATGACCAGCAACCACGGGGAGTCCGCCTCGCGTCTTGTAGTAGCCGTTGGAGCCGTAGTTACCTGTTGGCAATCCCATAATCCCCGCAACGTGCTCAACGCCCGGTAAGGCTGCGAGTTCCTCAAATAGTTCATTAAACTGTCGCACCTCGCTATGCGCTTCTTCTTCCGTATGCGCTGGCGCGTCCGCATCCACCACCAGCAACTGCCGTGTCAAATAACCCATATCGCGATCCCGCAACGTCATCATTGTGTGCAGCAAGAGCCCCGCGCCCATTGCCAGTACAAAAGTCGCCGCTACCTCCGCCATCACCAGTCCATCGCGCAACTTTGACGCGCCGCGCCGGCCCATGCCTCGCGAGGAATCCTGCTTCATTACTCCCGCGGGGTCAACCTTTGCTGCTCGCAAAGCTGGAATCAGCGACGACGCCATGGCTGTCAAAACTGCAAGCGCCAGCGTAAACGTCAGCACCCAGCCGTTCAGGTGAATCTCGGCGGCACGTGGCAGTTCGCTGGGGGCCATGGCCACCAGTGCATGTACCGCTGGAATTGCCAGCAAGGCTCCCACCGCTCCTCCAATGAGTGAGACCAGCAAGCTCTCGACAATCACCGGCTGCACCACTTGCCGACCTGACGAACCCAGTGCCTTGCGAATCGCAATCTCCCGCTGACGCTCCATCGAACGCACTAATTGAAGATGGGTCAGGTTTACGCACGCGATCAGCAGAATCAACCCGACCGTTGCCCAAAGAAGCAGAAGCGTCGGCCGCGCATCTCCGGTGAGAGCCTGTTGCAACGGCCGAGCTACAAAGCACTTGCTGCGGTTCTCGCCAGGGTAAGCAGTCTCAAGGCGCTGCGAGATTCCATTCAACTCTGCCTGTGCCGACTTCAGGCCAACGCCGGAGCGAAGCAGTCCCACCGCCTTGTAGTTGAAGGCCGTCCGCGAATGCGACTCCGGCTGCAACGGAGAAGCTTCCCAGACTTGCGTCTTTGAAGGAAAATCAAACCCCGATGGCAACACACCGGCAATCTGCACCTGCTCGCCTTCCACGTGCAGCACCTGTCCCACCGCAGCCTGGGTGCTTCCGAAGTTGTCGCGGGCAAACTGTTCCCCGACCAATACCGCATGGTGTGCATCCGCATCGGTAAATAGGCGTCCCGCGATCGGCTGCAGGCTGAACACGCGCGCAAAGTTCGCGTCAACAAACGTCAGCACGGTGTAGACAGCATGATCGCGCAACTGCACACCCAGGCTTCCTCCAGAGTAGAGACTTACTGCTTCAAGGCTCCGCGCCTGGCCACGCACATCCACCGCATCCGGACCGGTTATGCGCATTGACGTGTGGCCGCTGTCCGTCCAATGCGTATCCAGGACCACAAGGCTGTCAGCATTGTGGTAGGGAAGCGGTGACAGCAGAATAGACTGCACCACCGTAAAGATCGCAGTATTCGCTCCGATTCCGAGCGCCAGCGTCAGGACGGCGGTCAGCGTAAATCCGGGCCATTTGCGCAGTTGTCGCAGAGAATAGCGCACATCCCGAGCCAGTGTTTCGACGAATGGAAGTCCACGCTGTACCCGGTATGCTTCCTTTGTTTGCGCGACACCGCCAAATGCACGTAAGGCAACTGTCCGTGCCTCTTGTTTCGTCATGCCGTGCTTCAGGTTTTCTTCGATTGCAAAGTCGATATGCGAGCACAACTCTTCATCCAGGTCGTTGTCGAGTTTCTGTTTAGAGAAGAGAGCTGCGCAGCGACTGAGCAAAATGCGAATCAGGTCCATCGATATCTCCTATTCTGTTCGCAACGCCCGCATTGGATCGATGGATGCGGCCCGGCGAGCGGGAATATAGCTGGCAAGTGCCGCAACAATCAACAGCGCCGCCGCCGAAACCACAAACGTCATCGGATCGGTAGCCCGAATGCCGAAAAGCAAGCTGGAAACCAGGTGTACCAGCGCGAACGACGCAACCAGGCCCACCGTCACGCCAATCGCCGCAAGAAACATCCCCTTCGAAAGAACGGAGCGCACCACGTTCCCGCTGTTGGCGCCAAGAGCCATGCGAATCCCGATCTCCTGTGTCCGCTGAACCACTGCGTAAGACACCACGCCATAGACGCCCAGGCACGCGAGCAGCACGGCCAGGATCGCGAAACTGCTCAGCAGCAGCGAGACGAATCGCGGCGCCGCCACCGAGTCTGCGAAGTATTGATCCAACATCTTCACGCGATAGATGGGCAGATTCTTGTTCAGCGCCGTTATCTGCTGGCGAGCAGTTTTGACAATACCCGCAGGATCATTGACGGTGCGCACCACAACAAACATGCTGTCGAAGGGACACTGGGCCAAGGGCACATAAGCCTCAGGAGTTGGCTCTACGCCCGGACGGTCTTGCTTCATGTCCTGGATCACGCCCACGATCTCTCTCATCGGCTCTTCGTCTGGACCATACCCGTTTCCGATGCCGGGGCGAATGTGCTTTCCAATCGGGTTCTGGTTCGGAAAAAACATGCGTGCAAGCGCCTGGTTGACAACCACAACAGGCGTCGATTTCAAATTGTCCTGCATGGCGATGTCTCGCCCATTGATAAGCGCCGCTCCGAGCGTACGAAAAAAGTCAGGCTCGACCACATTCAAGCCAGTCTGGGACCTGGACCCCATGGGAGTGGGCTGCCCTTCAATTTCAATGCTTGTAGCAATGTGATCTCCTGCCAGCGGCAGCGACGCGACCACACTGGCCGAGCTCACGCCGGGAATCGCACTCATCCGCGCCACTACCTCCCGATAGAAACTCGGAAACGCTGTGATCTGAGCACCGGGCGGCGCATCGAGATGGAACGTAAGGACATGATTTGGATCGAATCCCGGATTGACTCGGGTTAAGTGAAGGAAGCTTTGCAAAAGCAATCCAGCGCCGAGCAGCAACAAAACAGCTAAGGCAACTTCGCTCACAACCAGCGTAGACTGCAGGCGCGCTTTGCCCTCGCCGCTGGTGCCTCGTCCACCCTTTTTCAGCGCTTCAGTGAGACTCACTTTCGAGTTCTGCAATGCCGGAGCTAAGCCAAACAACAGTCCTGCCAGAAGCGAGACCAGAATTGCGAAGCCAAGCAGACGCCCGTCCAGGCCTACGGTGTCGAGTCGCGGAATATCTGCCGGCACAATCCGCAGCAGGAAGCGGAAAGAAGCTAATGCCAACCCCAATCCAAGAACGCCGCCGAGCAGCCCCAAAACCATGCTTTCGACTAATAACTGGGATGCCACCCGCCTGCGGCTTGCCCCGAGAGCAATTCGTACAGCCATCTCTCTGCGTCTCCCGGTAGCGCGCGCCAGCAACAGGTTCGCAATATTGGCGCAGACGATAAGGAGTACGCATCCCACGGCCCCAAATAACACAAGCATCGGTGTGCGAAGGTCGCCGGTGAGGAGTTGGAGTTCCGGAGTAAGTCGCGCCGTCCGAGGCTTGTTTTCAGGATGCTCCTTGCTTAACGCGACGGCCAGGGTCGCCAATTCCGCTTGCGCCTGCTGTACGATTGTGGTCCACAAGTCAATGGGCTCCGCCTGAATAGGGAACTGGAAGTGCTGCGGCATCACTCCAATTACCGTGTATCGCCTGTCTCCAATTTGAAGCACACGGCCCAGCACCGACGCGTCTGTATTGAACTCCCTCTGCCACAAGCCATAGCTCAGGATTACCGGATCGTTACCATTGGCCGCACCGGGTTCATCTTCTTCAATGCGGAAGCTGCGACCAAGCGTAGGCGTCACCCCAAGCAGGGAAAACAACTGTGCCGACACGACGGCTCCCGGCAGATGCTCAGGGTCATGCGGCCCAATCAGTGTGAAGTCGTCGGTATGGAAAGCCGCCATTCCGTCCAAAACATGATTTCGGGCGCGCAGGTCGACGAAATCCAGATACGATGCAGAACTACCCCGGTTGGTAGCAGCAATCACCGATTCAAGCCGAACCAGGCGCTCGGCCGTGGGAAAAGGCAGCGGCTTCAGCATCACAGCGTCCATCACACTGAATAGTGCCGTCGTCGCTCCGATGCCCAACGCGAGCGTTAGCAGAGCGACGAATGTGAATGCCGGCGACTTGCGCAACTGGCGCAGCGCATAGCGAATGTCCTGCGCCATTGTTTCGAAGAATGAAAATCCACGCTGCATACGATACCCCTCTTTGGTCTGCGTAACTCCACCGAATGCGCGCAGCGCTTCCGTCCGCGCTTGCTGTGCACTCATTCCGCGCTTGAGATTCTCTTCGACAGCGAATTCGATATGCGTGCGCAGCTCTTCATCGAGGTCTGCATCGAGTTTCCTATTGGACAACAGAGCCGCACAGCGGCTGATTAACGTTCTAACGAAGTCCATATTCAACTCCTACTCATTTCTCAAGGCACGCATGGGATCGATTTGAGCCGCGCGCAGGGCAGGAAGAATGGATGCTGCGCTGGCAATGAATGCAAGCGCACCAACCGAGCAAACCAGTACCCAAGGATCACTTGGGGAAGTCTCATAAAGAAAACTCGCGAGGGCGCGGGAAGCCAGCGCTGCCGCGACGAGCCCCGCGCCCGTTCCAACAGCGGCGATCAGGACATTCTCCCGGAACACCATAGCCACTACCCCAATGCGACGCGCCCCCAACGCCATGCGGATACCGATCTCACTGGTGCGCCGCGCCGTTGCGTAAGAAAGGGTTCCATAAAGCCCAATGGCTGTTACCAGCAAAGCGCAGCCGGCGAAGAACAGTGACAGCAGCGCCATCATCCGCTCGGCACTTACAGACCTGTTGAGCACGTCGTCGACGGTGGTCACTACTGGAGCGGGAATGCTGGGGGCCAGATTTCCGGCGAGCGCACGGGCAGCGGCAGCCAACGGCGCCAGTGGCCCGTCCACGCGTACCACGGCAGTGAGCGAAGGCTTTGGCTGCTCATCCTGCTGCATCGGAACGTATGCAGCAGCAGGCGCCGGCGATTGCATCTCGCGATACTTTGCGTCGGCGACGATACCGACAACCTGATAGGACAGCTTCTCGCGCGGATAGGTGATCTGCTGCCCCAGTGCGTTCTGGCCGGGAAAGAATTCCTTTGCTGCGGACTGATTCAGAATGATCTTCAACCCCGATGCTTTAGTGTCGTTCCAGTTGAATTCGCGGCCCAGATACAAGGGAATCCGCATGGTGCCGAAATAATCCGGCCCGACGGCATTCATATAGATCTGGTGCGTGCCGCCTGCGGGCGTAAAGTAGTTTCCGTTCCAACCGCGATGCGAGAGCGGAACAACGAATTCGAAACTCACACTTTTCACGCCGGGCTGACGCTTCAGGCCTTCGCCGAGTTGTTGATAGAGCCGCATCAGGGCGTCGCCTTGCAACTGCTGCTTGTCCATCTTGAAGGCGATGTTGACCAGGCCCTTTGGATCGAAGCCAGCGCCGGACCTGAAGAGACGCAAGAGGCTTGTAGCAAGCAAGCCCGCGCCGATCACCAGAGTCAGAGCAACCGCAACTTCCGACGCCATCAGCACGCGCGGAAGAATCTTCCTGCGTTCGAAGGCGGGTTTTGCCTGTTGCCCCTCTTTGATGTGATCGTTCAAATTGCCCGCCGTGGCCTGGAGCGCGGCAAGCAGCCCAATGAGGATTGAAGACACAACTGCAATCAAGGCTGCGAAGGCAAAGACACGGAGGTCAAGCGATGTGTCGAGCCGCATCTCGGTGAAGCCGTTTTCCGCCAGGGCCGCCAGTGAATGGCTCACCATTGGAGCTGCGGCCAACCCTGCCACCGTGCCAAGCAAAGCAATCGAGAGGCTTTCGGTGAGGAGCTGTTGGATGACACGACGACGTGTGGCTCCCATAGCCAGGCGCGTGGCCAGCTCGCGCTGCCGGGCCACGCCGCGCGCCATCAACAGGCTCGCCAAATTCAGGCACGCCGCCAGCAAAATTCCTCCGCACATTGCGAACATGGCTATCAAGGGCTTGCGGAAAAGAAAGCGTGCGTATGTATACCCCCTTGAACCTGGCTCGGCCGCGAAATGGAGATGTTCGTTCTCTTTCTCGTCCATTAAACCTGCGTCCGCAAATCCGGTTTCCTGCAGAATGGGGTTTGAAACAGTTAGAAGCGCAGCGTTGGCTTGTTCCATGCTGGTTCCGGGCTTGAGCCGCGCTCCCACGATGAGCCACCATGCATGAATGCCGTCGGCAATGTGGTTCCGCGGCGCGTCAATGATGGGGTCAGCCGACAGCGGCGCATAAATCTCCGGCCTCTGTGTAGGGTCGGGCCCGATGAAGCGCTTCGGCATGACTCCTACAACCGTGAAGTGTGTGTTGGCGATGATCAAGGTGCTGCCCACCGCATCCGGCGCGCGATTGAAGTGGTTGTTCCAGAAGTCTTCGCTGATGACTACGGCTAGCCCGGCGGGACTGCCTCCAGGCCGATCATCCTGCGGCGTAAGGTATCGTCCCCGCAGGGGAGCGGTTTGCATCGCCTGGAAGAACTGCCCGCTCACAAGCATTCCCGGAACGTTCTCATTGCCTGACTGTCCCTTTACCAGCAGTGTGTCTCCGTTGTAGGCAAATACTTCTGAGAAGACTTCACGCCGGTTTTCGAGGTCACGAAAGAACGGCGCGCAAAACTCATAGTCGATGGGATCGGAAACTCCCTTATCGAAGCGCAGCACAACAAGTTGTTCGGCATGCGGAAGAGGCAGCGGCCGCAGCAGCAATCCGTTGATCAGCGAGAAGACCGCCGTGTTCGCACCCACGCCAAGCGCAAGCGTCAGCAGCGCAACAATTGTGAAGCCGGGGGACTTTCGCAATTGGCGAAATGCGAAGCGCAGATCGCGCCCGAATTGTTCCACGAACGGCAGCCCGCGCTGCACGCAATAGGTTTCCTTCGTCTGAGTCATTCCACCAAACTCCCTAAGCGCCGAGGTGCGCGCCTGCTGCGCTTTCATGCCGAGCTTCAGATTCTCTTCGACAGCGAATTCAATATGCGTGCGCAACTCTTCATCAAGCTCGTCGTCTAGTTTCTGCTTGCCGAAGAGCGCTGCAAAGCGGCTGACCAATGTCCGAATCCAGTCCAAGGCGGGCTCCTAGTTGGATGGCGCAAGAAAGCGCGACATGGTCGCGGCGATGCGCTCCCAGTTTTCGGTTTCTTCATCGATCTGCTTTTTGCCGATCGGGCTGAGGGAATAAAACTTTGCCCGGCGGTTGGACTCCGAGACTCCCCAGGCGGACTTGATCCAGCCGCGCTGCTGCAATCTCAGTAGGGCTGGGTAGATCGTTCCCTGATTCAGACTAAGAGAGTTGCCGCTGACCTGCTCGATTCTCCGCGCAATGCCATAGCCGTGCAGCGGTCCCATTGATTCAAGGGTCTTCAAGACCATAAGATCCAGCGTGCCTTGCAGCACATCCGATTTATCGTTCCCCATCAAGCTCTCCTGTTGACTTTCTACACATACGATGCAACGGCATAGGTAGAATGTCAACAGGAAAATCGCAAATGCGATCGGAATAATCGTTACGAATGTATGCGACGAGGGTGAGATTTACTCGGAGTTGGGTCGCGGATGGGCGGCTTTCCAGGCGGCTACACGCTCTTCTACGCCGGCCTGCTGATCCGTGGTAATGTGCTCGCCAACACTCTGGCGGTTGGTAATGAACCGGGTCTGGCTGGGCCCTTTGACGGCTGCAGCGAGGCTCAGCCAGTAATAAGCCTCGACATCGTCACGCTGAACACCCATGCCGACGGAGTAAAGGATGCCCAGGGTTCCTTGCGCGCTTGCGTCCCCAAGTTCCGCTGCTTTGCGGTACCAGTCAGTAGCCTGCGCCATATCGCGGGGCACACCGCGCCCGTCGCGATAGAGATCGGCAAGGTGAACCTGGGCCGCGGTATTGTTCTGTTCCGCTGCCTTTCGATACCAGGCCGCAGCCTGCTTGTAATCCGGCTTGGTGGCTCCGCCGGTAGCGTAGAGGTCCGCCAACTGAATCTGAGCGGCCGCATCGCCGGAGCTGGCTTTCGCCAACAAGGCTGGGTCTACGGTCACAGTCTGAGATGGCGGCGCCTGCGCGAGTACTGGCATCAGCGCCAGCGCAATTAAGGCCAGCAGGAGCGGTGAGCGAAAGAGAGAACAGGCTGATCGGATATTCACGGGAGAGCCTCAATCGTCGAATAAGTCAGCGATGGTACAAGTTTACTCAGCGAGACCGCCTTGCGAACGACTCTTCAATTTGAACTTCGTAAACTAGACGGATTTTTGTTAAACAGGCGAACATTGGCGCCCAAATTCGGGGTACCATCCCGTCGGTAAAAGCGGCTAGAATCTATTTATGACTGACCGCATCTCGCTCACCCTCGCTCAGGCCGACCCCGTTGTCGCCGCTGCCCTAGACCAGGAAACTCTCCGCCAGCATGAGGGGCTGGAGATGATTGCCAGCGAGAATTTTGTCTCTGAGGCTGTGCTGGAGGCCGCTGGCTCAATCTTCACCAATAAGTACGCTGAAGGCTACCCTGGGCGGCGCTACTACGGCGGCTGCGAGTATGCAGATGTAGTCGAGAACCTGGCGCGCGACCGAGCCAAGCAGCTCTTCGGTGGAGAGCATGTCAATGTGCAACCGCATTCCGGCTCGCAGGCGAACGCCTCGGCCTATGCCGCAGTTTTGCAGGCGGGCGATACGATTCTGGGATTGGACTTGTCGCACGGCGGCCACTTGACCCACGGACACCGGCTCAGCTTCAGCGGCAAGCTCTACCGGCCTACCTTTTACCAGGTACGGCGGGATACCGAGCTGATCGACTATGATGAGCTGGAAGCGATTGCCTTGCGTGAAAAGCCGAAAGCAATCATAGGCGGGGGCAGTGCGTATCCGCGGCTGTGGGACTTTGCTCGCATGCGTGCGATCGCCGACAAGGTTGGCGCGGTATATGTCTTCGACATGGCGCATATTGCTGGCCTCGTGGCTGGCGGAGTTCATCCATCGCCCGTGCCCCACGCGCACATCACTACCACCACAACCCATAAGACGCTACGTGGGCCGCGCGCCGGCCTCATCATCTGCGGTCTGGATCTTGCGGCGGCCGTGGACAAGGCAGTCTTCCCCGGCCAGCAGGGTGGACCCCTCATGCACATTGTCGCTGCCAAGGCAGTGGCTTTCGGCGAAGCATTGCGGCCGGAATTCAAGACCTACGCGGCGCAGACAGTCGCAAATGCGAAGGCCCTTGCGCTTGCATTGCAGGAGGCCGGCTTCCGCATCATTTCCGGCGGCACGGATAACCATCTGATGCTGGTGGATGTCTTCGAGAAGGGAATTCTGGGATCAGAAGCAGAGCTCGCCCTGGGCAAGGCTGGAATTACGGTGAACAAGAATTCAATCCCCTACGATACCAATCCGCCACTCAAGCCCTCAGGCATTCGAGTGGGCACACCTGCACTCACGACGCGTGGCATGAAGGAGCCGGAGATGCGGCTTATTGCCGCCTGGATCAACCAGGCCCTCGACAAGCGCAACGACGATGCAGCGCTGGAGAAAATTCGCGCAGAAGTTGCTGAGTTGTCCAATCGATTCCCACTCTATGCGTGGCGACGTGCACCAGTTGCAGTTGCCGTTTAAGGCGTCGCCCGAAAGTTTACATCACCACAACTTGCCATTCCTGTTCGTGTTTTATCTAATGTTGTTGGTGATGACCCGATCCAGGGAAAAGGCTGCAGCGAGTAACAGCCTTCCCTCCGGGCATCCGGAGGAATCCATGAAACACGTTCAGCTAGCTTTTGCAGTTTTGCTCGTTCTTGCGGTCCCAGCATTTGCACAGCGCCCGGCAGAGCGGCCCGCCGCCCCGCATCCACCCATTCCAAGAATGGGACCAGGACCGGTCAAGGCCCAGCCGCACCCTGTT
>Ga0302197_10005571_pt1 | contig 10729 bp, 8 predicted proteins | sample II_Bog_N2_1_FD_193526 | JGI IMG/M metagenome (GOLD analysis project Ga0302197, IMG submission 193526) | Peat permafrost microbial communities from Stordalen Mire near Abisko, Sweden - II_Bog_N2_1 | ecosystem: Environmental > Terrestrial > Soil > Wetlands > Peat | place: Sweden: Abisko, Stordalen...
CGTGCATTTTGAAAAGAAGGATTCTCCCGTATTCGCGCTGGTGGTGGCGAAGGGCGGGCCGAAAGGCCTGCAGGATCCTGCGCCGGGGAGCGAGCCGCACGAGGACCCGGGTACCGTTGATCCGACGGGGGCCAGGCACTGGACTTTGTATAACGAGCCGGTCAGTGCGCTTATGGGGCTGATATCGAACGGGCTGAGCCGGCCGCTGCTTGACATGACGGGAGTCAAAGGATCGTATGATTTCGCATTTGTTTTGCCCGCCTGGAATCGGGCGGACGGTCCGCTGGGCGATCACGTGGTGGCGGACGTTTTCCCGGAAGTGCAGCGCCAACTGGGTCTGCGGGTGGAAGCGCGCACGGCGCCGATCGACGTTCTGGTAGTGGACCACATCGACAAGCTTGCTTCCGATAACTAGTCCCGTAGTCCGTTTTGGCTTATAGTTAGTAGCTATAGGATGGACGAGACCCTCACTATTTTCGAGGGCGACCCGCATTACGGGAAATATGCGCTGAAGGTCTGGGGACCGTTCCAGTTGCTGGAGAACGTTGGCCAGGGGGGCTTTGGCGAGGTATATCGGGCGTTCGATACGGTGCTGGAGCGCGAAGTGGCGCTGAAGCTGCTGCTCCCGCGCGTCTCCAGTCAGGAGTCTCAGGAACGTGAGATTCTTCGGGAAGCACGGTTGCTTGCTAAGGTCCGGCATCCGAACGTGGTATCGGTTTACGGGGTGGATACCCACGAAGGCCGGGTGGGTTTCTGGAGCGATTTTGTCAGAGGACGCACGCTGACTTCGGTGCTGTCCATGCAGGGCCCGTTTGGACCGCGGGAAGCGGCGCTGGTGGGAATCGATCTGTGCAAAGCTCTGGCGGCGGTACATGCCGCCGGATTGCTGCATCGTGATATCAAGACCAGCAACGCCATGAGGGAAGAGGGCGGCCGGATCCTACTGATGGATTTCGGGCTTTCCCTCGATGAGAACGATCACCACGGTTTGGGGGGCACGCCGGCTTACATGGCGCCCGAACTGTTTGGCGGTGGACAGGCGTCCGTCGCCAGCGATATCTACGCTCTTGGCGTTTTGCTTTATCACCTGCTGACCGCGAAATACCCGGTGGACGCGCCCACGCTGCCGGAGTTTGCCGCTCTGCACCAGACCAATCAGCGGCGCTCGCTCTATGAAGAGCGCACCGACGTTCCGGACCAGCTTGTCGGTGTAATCGAGACCGCGACGCGGAGGAACCCGGCGGTGCGATTCCAAAGCGCGGGGCAGATGCTTTCGGCGCTTTCCGAGAGTCTGGGTACGGGATCGTCGCAGGTCGCACTGCAGAGCTCTTCGCCTAGGCGGAAGCGGACTTACTGGTGGCTGGCGATACCGTCGGTGGTTTTTCTGGGAGCGGTTGTATGGTTTACGCCTGCGCGGCATATGATTCCGTTTCTGCCTTCGGGCACGGTGGCGTCCGGCGCCGGAGCCCATGCTTCGTATCAGAAGGCGCAGGAGTATCTGGATAAGTACTATCAGCCGCACAACCTGGACAAAGCGATTGCCGGGTTTCGGCAAACCGTAGCCCTCGATCCGCAGTTTGCTCTGGCTTACGGCGGACTTTGCCGGGCTTACTATATCGAATACCGCAACAACCAAACGCCGGAACTTCTGAACGACGCACAGTCGGCGTGTACGAAGGCGCTCGATCTGGATCGCGGTCTGGCATCGGTGCATGTGACTTCGGGAATGTTGTACACGCTGATGACGGACAAGAACAGTCTCGCTCAGCAGGAACTAGATGCGGCGCTGGCGCTGGACAAGCGGAATCCCGAGGTTTACGGCGCTCTCGGCGAACTCTACGCCAAAGAGGGAAGATCCGACGACGTAGAGCCGGCCTACCAAACCGCCCAGGACCTGGCGCCGGGTGATTGGCGCTGGCCGAAGCAATTGGGAGATTTCTTCCGGGATAACGGCCGCTTCGAGGATGCCGTAAAGCAGTACCGGATTGCGGTGGGGCTGACGCCGGATAATTCCCGGGTATGGAATAACCTGGGCATCGCGTACCGGCGGCAGAGCAAATTTCAAGACGCGCAAGAGGCATTTCAGCGGGCGATTCAACTCGATCCCGCGTCCAGTTATCTTCTGAATCTGGGAGCTGTCCTGGAGCAGGTGGGCAAGTACCCGGAAGCGGTTAGTTTGTACCTGCAGGCGTCGCAAATGGATCCGTCCGATTATCTAACGCTGGGGAACCTTGCCTCAGCTTACGACCGGATTCCGGGCGACCGCGACAAGGCGCACGAAAACTATCTGAAGGCGATCGCTCTCGCGGAAGAAGAGCGAAAAAAGCAGCCGAACGATGCCACGCTGCTTTCGGCCCTGGGCTCGTATTATGCGACTATCGGTGTGGCGGATAAGGGTCTGCCATTGCTCCGGCAGGCGGTGGCGCTGGAGCCGGATACTCCGCAGGTGCTTTATCGCGCCGCCGAAGGACACGAATTGCTGCATGACAGAGACGAAGCGTTACGTCTGATTGGCAAGGCGCTTGAGAGGAAGTATTCGCTCGAAGCCCTGAAACGAAACCCCGAGATGGCGGCACTGATTGCCGACCGAAGATTTGCGGCCATCGCGGCGAAGAATCAGTAATATCGACTAAGGGAGACTAAACGTATGAGCAACGAAACGGAATATTACGAACAATTCGGGAGCATGAGCTGCGCCGACGTGGGCGACAAACCGACGTTCTCGGATGCCAGCGAAGAGCCGGGTATTTCCGACATCGGCGACCAGTCCGGCTTTTCCGACGCAGGCGACAAGCCGGGCTTTTCCGACGAAGAAAAGTCTGACGTCGCCGGGAACTGAGGCGGGCTCGCCTGGCTGACAATTCAGGGCCCCGAGTGCGCGATTTCATACCATTACAGCGCACATCCACGTTATTTCTTCGCTTCAGGCCCGATGCAACGACAAGCGTCCGTTACACTGGTCTTTAACTCCGGCCCACGTCTTTTCGGATCCTCTATGTCGCGGGATCCTCCGGTGGACTGTTCCGGAATACTTCTACTGTGTGGATCGTTAAACTCGCCTTACGGCGTCCTTATACATTTGTTGTGATGGCGGTGCTGATCGCGGTGCTCGGCGGTCTCGCTATCCAGACGATGCAGAAGGATATCTTTCCTTACATCGATATACCGGTAGTGAGCGTCATTTGGACCTACACCGGGATCTCGCCGGAGGAGATGAGCAGCCGCATCGTGACTCCGTTCGAGCGCGGCATGTCGACGACGGTCAACGATATTGAGCACATCGAATCGTCCTCTTACACGGGCATTTCGGTGGTGCGCGTGTTTTTTCAGCCCAATGTGAAGATCGATCTGGCGATTGCGCAGATCACGGCGCTCAGCCAGCCGATTCTGCGCATCATGCCGCCGGGGATATTTCCGCCCGGCATTCTGAAATACGACGCGTCGAGCGTGCCGATCCTGCAGCTGGGGGTCTCCAGCAAGACGATGAGCGAGCAGGAGATCTTCAATTACGGGCAGAATTTTATCCGCACGCAACTTTCGGCGGTCCAGGGCTCGTCGATTCCACCGCCTTACGGGGGCAAGCAGGCACTGGTGATGGTGGATCTGGATCCGAAGGCGATGTTCGCCAACGGTGTTTCGGCCACCGACGTTTCGAACGCGATCAATCTGCAGAACCTGATTCTTCCGGCGGGCGACGCGAAGATGGGCACGCGCGATTATTTCGTGCGGCTGAACAGCAGTCCGACGACGATTCAGGGGCTGAACGATATGCCCCTGAAGGTGACCAACGGGTCAGTGGTGTACGTCAAGGACGTGGCGCAGGTCCGCGACGGGTATGCCGTGCAGGGCAACATCGTACGCGAGAACGGCAAACGCGGGACGCTGATCACGATTCTGAAGAACGGGCAGGCTTCCACCCTGGATATCGTTCGGCAGATTAAGGCTCTGCTTCCCCAGGTGCTGGCAGGGCTGCCACCCGCGCTCGAAGTGAAGCCGATGTTCGATCAAAGCCTTTTTGTGGAGGCCGCGATTGTCGGTGTGGCGCGCGAGGCGCTGATCGCGGCCGGCCTGACGGCGCTGATGATTCTGCTGTTTCTGGGCAGCTGGCGCAGCACGCTGATCGTCTGCACGTCGATCCCGCTGGCGATTCTGACCTCGTGCATCATTCTCTGGTCGATGGGACATACGATCAATGGCATGACGCTGGGCGGTATGGCGCTGGCGGTGGGAATTCTGGTGGACGACGCGACGGTGGAAATCGAGAATGTGCACCGGAACATGGGTATGGCGAAGCCGCTCACGCGCGCCATTCTGGACGGCGCGCAGCAGATCGCGCTGCCGGCGTTCGTTTCCACGCTGGCGATCTGTATTGTGTTCGTGCCGGTGCTGCTGCTGACGGGTCCGGCTAAGTTTTTGTTTACCCCGCTGGCGATGGCGGTGGTGTTCGCGATGATGATGTCGTACTTCCTGTCGCGCACCATCGTTCCCACGATGATGCACTATATGCTGCGCCCCGAAGTGGACATCTACGCCCGAGGCGAAGAGGGTCTGGCTCACGCGAAAGGTTTTATCTGGAAAACTCATCATCAGTTCAACATCCGGTTTGAACGTATGAGGGCAAAGTACGCGAAGGCGCTCGGGTGGTGCCTGCATCATCGCGCGCGTGTCTCGATTGTTTATGCGGTTTTTGTAGGAGCGTCGATGCTGTTGATCGCCGCGGTAGGGACGGACTTCTTCCCCACCATCGATTCCGGACAGATGCGGCTGCACGTGCGCGGCCCCGAAGGTCTGCGGATTGAGGAAACGGAGCGGCTCTTCGGGCAGGTGGAAGCGGCGATCCGGGAAACGCTTCCGCAGGGGTCGGTGGCGGACATTCTCGACAACATCGGCGTGCCCAATGGATTTAACCTGGCATTCGGCGATTCGGCTACGATCGGCACGAGCGATGGCGAGATTCTGTTGTCCCTGAATCCCGATAGCCATCTGAAAGTCGTGGACGTGCAGAGGCAGCTGCGTGGCATGCTGCATGCGCGGTTTCCCGATGCGACGGAGTTTTTCCAGGCGGCGAATATTACGAATCAAATTCTGAATTTCGGCATTCCCGCGCCGATCGACGTGCAGGTTACGGGACGCGATCAGGCAGCCGCCTACAAGGTTGTGCAGGACCTGGAGCGACGACTGGCGGTGGTTCCCGGTGCGGTGGACGTTCACATCCGGCAGGAAATGAACACGCCCGCCATCGATTTCAACGTGGACCGGAACAAAGCGGCACAGGTGGGAATGACGCAGCGCGACGTGGCTAACAGTATGTTGATTTCGCTGAGTTCGAGCGGGCAGGTAGCGCCGGCGGAGTGGCTGAATCCTGTGAACGGTGTGACGTACAGCGTCGCGGTGCAGACGCCGCAGGGGCGGATGGATTCGATCGGGGCGTTGCGGGATACCCCGATCAGTTCGCCGGGAAGCGCGGCACAGCCGCAGCTGCTTGACAATCTGCTCTCCGGTACGCGGCGGACCGTCACCTCCGGAATGCTGAATCACTACAACGTGCAGCCCGTGTTCGACGTTTACGCCAACACGGACCGCCGCGATTTGGGGGGAGTGGCGAAAGACATCCAGAAAATTCTGGACGATACGAGCAAAAGCGTGCCGAAAGGTCTGACCGTTCAGCTGCGCGGCCAGGTGGAGACGATGGTGTCTTCGTTCCGCAGGCTGGGCCTGGGGCTGGTGTTCGCCGTTTTGCTGGTCTATTTGCTGATGGTGGTGAACTTTCAGTCCTGGCTCGATCCTTTCATTATTCTCACCGCGCTGCCGGGAGCGTTCGCCGGTATTCTCTGGATGTTGTATGCCACACAGACCACCATCAACGTGCCCTCGCTCATGGGCGCCATTATGGCGGTGGGCGTCGCGACGGCCAACAGCATTCTGCTGGTGACATTCGCTAACGATGAACGCGCGGAGGGCAAGGATCATATTGAAGCCGCACTCTCAGCGGGCGTCACGCGCATCCGGCCCGTCCTGATGACGGCTCTGGCGATGATTGTCGGCATGCTGCCCATGGCGCTGGGCATGGGCGAAGGCGGCGAACAGAATGCGCCGCTGGGCCGGGCCGTGATCGGCGGTCTGCTGTTTGCGACGTTCAGCACGCTCTTTTTTGTGCCAATGGTATATAGCTTCCTGCGCCGCAAGCCGCCCATCAATCAGGACCGGCAAATCGAAGAGGAAGCGCATCAAATATTGTCTCTTGACGAACCGGTGGCGGAATGATAGAAACTAAACCAAACGAGACGGATACCGTGAGCCAGGAGCATCCGCACCACGTTTCGCGCGGCAAGGTGATGCTGATCGTTTTGCTGCTGGCGACAGTTTTCGTCGCAGTATGGCTCGGCGGGTATCTGCCGCGCAGGAATCAGGAAAATGCAGCGGCAGCCGCTGCGAACGATGTCAAAACCGCCGTGCCTTCGGTGACCACGGCGCTAGTCAGGCGAAGCGCGGCCGACGTGGATATCGTGCTGCCGGGCAGTGTTTCGGCGCTTTCGGAAGCATCTATTTATTCGCGCGCGACCGGTTACGTCCGCAAGCGGTATGTGGATATCGGCGATCACGTGAAGGAAGGCCAGCTTCTGGCCGAAATCGACGCGCCAGACCTGGATCAGCAGGTGGCACAGGCCCGTGCCGCGGTGGCGCAGGCGAAACAGCAGATGGGTATGGCAAAGGCTTCTCTGATCCAGTACGACGCGCAGCGCGACCTGGCTAAGGCGACCCTGGTGCGTTACGAAGGTCTGATTAAGACCGGTGCGGTCGCACAGCAGGATTACGAGACGCAGGTTTCAGGCGCCAAGACGGCCGATGCGCTGGTGGTAGCGCAGGAGGCGAATGTCAGCGCCAGCCAGGAAAATGTGAATCAGGCGCAGGCCAATCTGGATCGGGTAATCGCGCTGCAGGAGTTCAAGAATGTGCGGGCTCCGTTTGCCGGTGTTGTCACGGTACGCAATGTCGATGTCGGTTATCTGATTTCCGCCAACGGAGGCGGGCAGGGAACGTCGCCGGCCACGCAGTCTGGCGCGACGGGGCCGAATCTCGCGTTTGGCAATGAGATGTTCCGGGTGGCGCAACTGGGCACGCTACGAATCTTTGTCGGAGTGCCGCAGTCGATCGCCTCAGCCATTCACCCGGGAATGTTGGCCTCTGTCACGTTTGCCGATTTGCCGGGCAAAGAGTTTCAGGCGAAGGTAACGCGCACCGCCAACACTCTGGATCCGTCGGCGCGGACCCTGCTGACCGAACTGCAGTTGCCCAACAAGGATGGCAAACTGTTTCCCGGAATGTATGCCAGCGTTCACTTCCGCGATCACCGCGATTCTCCGCCGCTGATTGTGAGGGGCGATGCGCTCATTACCAACGCGGGGGGCATTCAAGTCGCGGTGCTGACCGATGCGCCGCAGGGCGGGGGATTGAAAACGGTCCATATCGTGGCGGTTCAGCCGGGAAAAGATTACGGCGCGGAACTGGAAATTCTGGGCGGCCTGAAGGGCGGCGAACTGGTGGTCTCCAATCCCGGAGACGAAGTCCGCGAAGGCGCAGTGGTCAGACCTTATGCCGCGGCGGGTGCGGCTGGCGGTTCCGGCCGCTGAGCTCTCACTGGACTCGGGGTATCGGATAGTATAGAAGCCGATGTTGAAAATTGGTACCGTGCGATGGCGCGGAAAATGTTCGCGGCATCCGATGTTCGATCCGTTTGAAGGAGGACGTGGCGGGGTGAAAGGCGGATGCCCGCGCTGCACTTCGCTGGTCGAGATCTGCGAGGCCCACCAGAAGATGCTGGCTCTGATGCGCACCTTCGCCCCGCCGCCTGAAAAGAAGCGCAGGAAGTCCGGCCTGCCGGATCTGCAGATCGGCCTTTTTGAAGAGGCCCGATAGCGGGCGTTAACATGGATTCAGTGAAAGCACGCGTCTACGTAACCTTCAAACAATCCGTCCTCGATCCGCAGGGCCAGACCATTCGCGCCGCATTGAACGGCCTCGGACACAGGGGGATCGAAGATGTCCGGCAGGGTAAGTTTTTCGAGATCACGCTCGATGCGAGCGAGGATTTGGATGCGATTGCGCGTGATGTTCTGAGCAATCCTGTGATTGAGGATTACCGGATCGAAAAGCTGGGGTGAACGCTGGCGGCTACTTCGGTAGATTGGCCGGCTGTTTGAAATACTCCGGGTGTTCTTGCTGAATCTCCGCGCCAATCTCTCCGCCAAGCTTCGCACCCACCTGGGTGGTGCCGCCCATGATTTCACTCTGCAAGGACGGGAACTGCGCAGTTATTTTCTGTTTGAGCGCGTCCGAAATGGTTTGCGGCTGAGAGTTTCGCGCCTCATTCTGGCTGACGATTAACTGCCTGATCTCGTCGTCGTTGAAATACTTTTCGTAGACGCGAACGTAAACGTCAACGTAGTCGTCGACTTTGGCTCTTGCGAGCATTCGTTTTGCCCACTCTTCCGCGAACTCCGGTGCACAGCCGCCGCAGGCCTGCATCACGCGTGCCTTACTCTCGCCGATGTTTTGCGCAAAGCTGCTCTGTATGGCCGCCCTGACTCCGGTAAGCTCAATCAGTTTGACCACGTCTGCATGCAGCCTGGCGTCGACGGCGGGCTGAGAGTTCTCAGCCATCGATGTCGGCGGGCTTTTGGTTGCGGGCTCCTGTGCGTGGGCAAGTACCGCTGCTGCGAGTATGATGGCGAATTTCATTCTTTCATGCTAACGGGTCCGTCCAAATAGGTTTCTGTAGCCAGTGCGGAACTGCGACGGCACTACATTTGCAAAATGTCATACTACAACTATGGTGCGGAAAAGTGCTGTCATTCCGACTCGGACTGCAGGTCGCGATCCCAACTCGCGGGCAGCGCGCGAAAAACGCACTCGTCTGCTGCGGGAGCTAAGGAAGCTCGACCGCGTGGAGGAGCGTCGCCTCGCCGACGAGGAAATTGGAGATTGGCCGCAGCAACTCGCGAATGTTGACAGCCTAACCGAATTAATTTCGTAACCGTTCGCCCACCTGGGTCCCGTAAAATCGGGCCTGCGGGAAGTCCCTTCGTACAATGGGTCTATGTGTGGAATAGTCGGGTATGTCGGTACGCAACGAGCTGTCCCTATCATTCTGGATGGCTTGAAACGCCTCGAATACCGGGGTTACGATTCGGCGGGTATCGCCGTCTACCAGGACGATGGAACGCTGGGCGTGCGTCGCGCGTCCGGCAAACTGCGCAATCTGGAAGATGTGCTGCAGATCGACCCCGTCGATGGCTGCTATGGCATCGGCCACACGCGCTGGGCCACGCATGGCCGGCCGACTGAAGAAAACGCCCATCCGCATCGCGATTGCTCGGGCGATATCGTCGTGGTCCACAACGGCATCGTCGAGAATTATCTGCCGCTGAAGGAGCAACTTCAGGCGGAAGGCCACGTTTTCAAGACGCAGACCGATACCGAAGTCATCGCTCACCTGGTGGAAAAGTATTTCGACGGCAATCTGGAACAGGCCGTGCGCCAGGCCGTCAAGGAACTTCGCGGAGTCTTTGCGCTGGCCGTGCTTTGCCGCCGCGATCCGTTTAAGATTGTTGCCGCTCGTGAAGGTCCGCCGGTCGTGATCGGCCTCGGCAAGGGCGAGTACTTCGTCGCTTCCGACGTGCCTGCCATTCTCGGCCACACGCGCGACATGTTCTTCCTGGCCGATGGCGACATGGCGATCCTGACGCCCGATGGCGTACAGCTCTCCGATTTCAACGGCAATCACGTGAATCGCGTCGTGCAGCATGTGCTGTGGGACCCGATCATGGCGGAAAAAGGCGGCTACAAGCACTTCATGCTCAAGGAAATCTTCGAGCAGCCGCGCGCGGTTCGCGACACCACAATCGGTCGCGTGAGTCAGGAAACAGGCCGCGTTTTCCTCGAAGAAATGGATATTACGCCCGCCGAATTCCAGGCGTTTCGCCAGGTGCGCATCATCGCCTGCGGGACCAGTTGGCATGCGGCGCTGGCCGGTAAGTTCATGATCGAGCAACTGGCCCGCATTCCGGTGGAAGTCGATTATGGCAGCGAGTTTCGCTATCGAAATCCGATTGTGACGCCGGATTCGCTGACCATCGTGATCTCGCAATCCGGCGAGACGGCCGATACTCTCGCCGCCCAGCGCGAGGCGAAGCAGAAGGGTTCGAAGACGCTGGCGATCTGTAATGTCGTCGGCTCCATGATCACGCGCGAGGCTTCGGGCGCGATCTATACGCATGCGGGTCCCGAAATCGGGGTCGCATCGACGAAGGCCTTTACCTGTCAGCTGACGGCACTGGCGATCCTGGCGCTCTACCTCGGCCAGGTGCGCGGAAGCCTGAGCGACCAGGGCTCGCGCGATTTCGTACGGGAACTGCTGCTCATTCCCGGCAAGATCGAAACGATACTTGGCCACGACCGTTTGTACGAAGATCTGGGTCGTAAGCTTTTCCGCGCGAAGGATTTTCTATATCTCGGCCGCGGCGCGCATTTCCCGATCGCGCTCGAAGGCGCGCTGAAGCTGAAAGAAATCTCCTATATTCACGCCGAAGGATATCCCGCCGGGGAGATGAAGCACGGCCCCAATGCGCTCATCGATGAGAACCTGCCCGTAGTGGTGCTCGCGACGCATAATCGCTCCGATCCCGCAAGCTGCCTGCTTTACGAGAAGACTCTCTCCAATATGCAGGAA
>Ga0302197_10005575_pt1 | contig 10721 bp, 7 predicted proteins | sample II_Bog_N2_1_FD_193526 | JGI IMG/M metagenome (GOLD analysis project Ga0302197, IMG submission 193526) | Peat permafrost microbial communities from Stordalen Mire near Abisko, Sweden - II_Bog_N2_1 | ecosystem: Environmental > Terrestrial > Soil > Wetlands > Peat | place: Sweden: Abisko, Stordalen...
CTTGTTTAAAACAGTCACATTAGGATATGCCGAGGTGTTCTTAATACATAATTGGTAATTGTCCCGATCCATTTCTACTCCCAGTATTTGGGCATTCGGGTATGTTAATTTATAGTCAATTATTGTAAAACCGATATTTGAACCTAAATCAACTATGATTGGATTATCTGGTAACGAAAATGGAGGAATATGAAATTTTTTCAAAAAAACATATCCTGCTACTATTAGGTCATTTATATTCCTGTTTCTGAAAACTACTTCGGCAGTATTCTTTAATTTTACTTTGGTATAAGAACCTTTTGTGGAAGTGAGAATTTTAATTATATCAACAAACCTAATTATACTTAAAAAATCACGATACGAATAAATACCCTTTAATAACTTGAATGGCTTTTTAAATGACATGTATTATAAATTAAACTGAGTGGATAATACAAACATAAGCAATATTTTATAATTTTGTAACTTACAAAGTAATATTAGCTGTTGAAATACTTAAGGTATTGTAAATCAATAATATAATGACAAAAACATATCAATTATATGTAGATAATATTCCTAAAAAAGATAAAGCAAAAAGGGTTATTTGGTTGGTAGTTTCCATTTTTCTTTTTCGTCCTTTTGCCCTGCCTTTTTTTAACGGCTGGAGAATTTTCTTATTAAGATGCTTTGGAGCTAAAATTGAAAAACACTCTGTAGTACATGCCAGTGCTTATGTTCCTGCCCCATGGCAATTAACAATGGGTATTAATTCTGCTCTGGGTCCTCAGGTAAAACTACATTTTGGCAAAACCATAATTGGGTCAAAAGTAACCGTTTCTCAACGTTCCTATTTATGCAGCGCAACGCATGATGCCCGAAATTTAAATTTGCCATTTAGGGCCGGGACTATTGTAATCGAAGATTATGTATGGATTGCTGCAGAAGCTTTTATAATGACAAACGTAACATTAAAAGAGGGATGTGTAGTAGGGGCGAGGGCTGCTGTTTTTGAAGATGTAGAACCCTATACAATTGTAGGCGGTAACCCCGCAAAATTTATTAAAAAAAGAGAGATAAAAGATTAGAAAATGTTGGACATAACTTGTATCATTCTTACTTTTAATGAAGAGATTCACATACAAAGATGTATTGAAAAAATAAAACCTTTGGCAAAGGATATTTTTGTTGTTGATTCCTATTCAACGGATAAAACTGTTGAAATGGCGGAAAGGCTGGGAGCCAAAGTATATCAAAATAAATGGGAACTTAATTATGCCAGGCAATTTAATTGGGCTTTGGATAATTTACCTATAAAGACAGAATGGGTGTTTAGGCTGGATGCAGATGAATATTTGTCCGATAATCTTATTGAGGAAATAAAAAGCAAGTTAGCGTTATTAAATGCGGATGTTTCCGGCATAGCTTTCAATTGCCAGCGCATTTTTATGAACTCGCTTATAAAAAGAGGAATAGTTAAGCTTATCTTATTGCGGTTGTTTCGTTTTGGAAACGGACGTTGTGAAGAACGGTGGATGGATGAACATATTTATATATCAGAAGGTAATACGGTGGTTTTTTCAAATCCCTTTTTCGACCACAATTTAAATAATATTGGATGGTGGACCCAAAAGCATAACGGATATTCTATCAGGGAAGCCATTGATTATTTAAATATTGAGTTTCAGTTAATACCTGAGCAAAAAGAAAAGGATAATAAACAATTTGTTAATCATGCTTCTGCGGTTAGGAAAAAGAAGCTTAAATACGTGAAACTCCCCCTATTTTGGCGTGCTTTCTTTCTTTTTATCTATCGGTACTTTTTTAAACTTGGATTTATAAATGGCAAAGAAGGATTTTTATGGCATTTTTTGCAGGGTTGGTGGTATAGAACATTAGTAGATGCTAAAATATTTGAAATAAAGAAAAACTGCGGTAGTGACAAAGAAAAAATTCTAAAATACATTAAGGATAATTACAATATAGATTTATCTAAACAATAGGTAGCAATTAGTAATAAGAGAAAAAAACAGACTCCTGCCGAAATTATCTTCACTCTTTAGGTTTTATTAAAAGTCAATATTTTTACATCATTCAAAATTAAGTATATTGCCTTCGCATAGAGTGCGTGAGACTTAAGAGCGTGCTTTATATAGATGCTATGAAAAACATGGGAATTAACGGGAAAAGGATTTTGGTGATTGGAATTAATTTTTCTCCTGAATTAACGGGCATCGGTAAATATACCGGCGAAATGGTTCAATGGCTGGTACAGGAAGGCTATGATTGTAATGTAATAACTGGGTTCCCTTATTATCCCGACTGGAAAATAAAATATCCCTATAAAGGCTTTTTTTATAAAAAGGAAGTGCCAGATGCCGGAAGATTAAAAATATACCGGTGTCCATTATATGTACCTAAATCACCTACTGGGTTAAAACGGGTATTGCATGATGCGAGTTTTTTCCTCTCTTCCTTGTTTGTTGTCATTCTCTTTTTATTTAAAAAGAAAAATCAATATGTATTTTGTATTGCCCCGCCTTTTCATATGGGTTTTTTGGCTTTGTTTTACAGGTTCATTAAAGGTGGCAAAATTATTTATCATATCCAGGATATGCAAATAGATGCCGCCCGGGATTTGAAAGTTTTAAAACCGGATTGGATTTTTACTTTGTTGTTTGCATTTGAAAAAGTTATCCTTAACCATGTAGATATCATCAGTACTATATCGCAGGGTATGTTGAAAAGGATTTCCGCAAAGGTAGATAAGCCTGTTCTTTTATTCCCCAATTGGGCCGAAACAGAAGCATTATTTCCAATACCAAAGAACGAAGAAATGAAAAAGGAACTGGGATTTGATCCGCAGGATAAAATTGTTCTTTATTCCGGGGGTATTGGTGAAAAGCAAGGTTTGGAAAGCCTTATAAGGGTTGCAAAGCAAATGGAGGATAATAAGAACATAAAAATTGTTATTTGCGGAGCAGGTCCCTATAAAGATAAATTGATTCATTTTGCAGAGGAGAACAAGCTAATAAATATCCGTTTTCTGCCGCTTCAAGGCAAAGATGTTTTTAACAGTTTTTTAAATTTGGCGGATATTCATCTGGTTCTTCAAAAGAAGGAAGCCGGCGATTTGGTAATGCCATCAAAATTGCTAAATATACTTTCAGTAGCTGGCTTAGCCATAGTAATGGCAAATCCGGGAACTTCACTTTTTGAAATGATACGTGACAATAATATGGGAGTTATTATACCACCTGAGGATGAAAAGGCTTTAAAAAAGGCAATTTTGAATTGTTGTTCGCAGGATTATGTTTTGCAAAGGAAAAACGCAAGGAATTATGCGGAGACATATTTAAATAAAACTGCAATTCTAAATAATATGATGCAAAAAGTAAACGCCTAACGTAGAAGGGTTTGCTTGTTTTAAAATGCAGATAATCAGTGTTTAATTGTTTTAATTGGGGGGGGCGATCGAGTAAATAAAAGTGGCCGATTGCCCTATTTATACCTACTTTGTTAACTTTGCGACCATTTGATAGATTTTATAGTATCAACCCCAAGAGATGCCAAGAACCGAATCCGACTCTATTTCTGCCATTCCTTTAGTAGGAGATTTACTCCTATTGAATTTAGCCTTTTTTACGGTGAATTATTTAAGCGGCATTTTTGTCTTTAATGAACACACGCTCACGCAGTACCTATACATTGATCTTTTCTGGATAATTTCCGCCTCTTTATTAAAAACCTACGGTCCTTTCCGGGTTATGCGGATAACGGAAGTCCTGAATATATTATTAAAAACCTGTTTCCTTCATATTCTTCTTATTTTCTCTATAATCGTTGTGCTAAAGGAAAAACTGAGCGCTCAAAAGATTTTTATTTTAGATTATTTCATATTCCTCGTTTTTATCATTTCCTGGAGGATTTTCTACATATATTATTTAAAAGTTAAACGAGAACGGGGATATAATTCAAAAAAGGTTGTTATTGCAGGTGCCGGAAAGGAAGCAAAAGATATTTACGAGTTCTTTAATATTCACCCGGAGTATGGCTATAAGTGCCTTGGTTTTTTTGATGATAACATTCAGCACAAAGACAAACTTGGTAATTTAAATGACCTGGAAAGTTTTGCCCTGGAAAATGGGGTGGCTGAGATATACTGTTCCATCTCTAATATAGGGTACCACAAACTACAGGAACTAATCACTTTTACTGATAATCATCTTATCAGGCTAAAGATTATCCCCGATTTTAGCAGCATAGGAAATTACAAGGTTAATATTACTTTTTATCAAAATATACCCATACTCAGCATCCGTGATTTTCCTTTGGAAGGGCTAGCAAGCAGAATCTTAAAAAGGGGTTTTGATATTGTTTTTTCATTCCTGATTATTATTACCATTTTTCCCTGGCTTTTCCCGTTAATTGCCATTTTCATCAAACTTTCTTCCAAAGGGCCGGTTTTCTTTAGACAATTAAGGTCAGGAAAGAATAATAAATCCTTTGTTTGTTATAAATTCAGAACCATGACGGTTAATTCTCTGGCCGATGAACTTCAGGCATCTCAAAATGATGCAAGGGTTACGTCATTAGGCAAGTTTTTAAGAAGTAAAAGCCTGGACGAACTTCCTCAGTTTTGGAATGTATTAATTGGCAATATGTCTGTTGTCGGACCACGTCCGCATATGCTGTCTCATACAAAAAAATATTCCAGGGAAATAGACAAGTTTATGCTTCGTCAATTTGTTAAGTCGGGTATTACAGGTCTTGCTCAAATTAAAGGCTTGCGCGGTGAAACGAAAACCCTCGATCAAATGGAGACAAGAGTACAGCTCGATATTTGGTACATTGAAAACTGGTCATTTTATCTCGACTTAAATATCATTGTAAATACTGTCGTCGAATTATTTCGTAGCCGGTATAACGGGGTATAAGTGTATTTATGTAAGAATGCATTTAGTATAATTTACTTTATTAAACACCCAAGCATATACATAACAGGCATACTAATGGGTGTTATTTGGAATACACAATAAAAATTACAAGATTCTGTTTATTAGGTAATTACACTGATTATTTAAAAATAGTTGGTAGCAGACTGCGATAATATAAAGTATGATTTATTATGAAAGTTATTGATAATAAATGCTTTATGTTGTTTTTTCGGGCTTTGCCGAATAGCTCTTTCTTAAATGCTCATTTACACCTGTATATGTGTTTTTTCTTCGGGGAAATTAATATATTTGCATGTTCAACTAGTCAAGTAATTAATGAGGAAGCATACACTCTTAACGATTCTGGTTTTTTTGGTTCCATTTTTTGGTTTCAGCCAGTCCGGCGATTATAGCCTGGATTACGGGTTAAAGCTGGGTGCTTCCAATTATTTGGGTGATATGGGCGGATATAGTCAGGCGGAGCGGCCTTGGGTGCTTGATATGAAAATGCAGGAAACCCGCTGGAGCCTGGGTGCCTATATACGGTACAGGTTACCCAATTCATATTATACCAATAGCCCCTTTGCTATTGAAGCGCAGTTTAACTGGATAAGAATAGCAGGCGCCGACACGCTTACTACCAATTACGATCCTAGAAAATTGAGGCGTTTAAATTTCCGCAATGATATTATTGAGTTGAATGTGATGGCTGATTGGATCTTTTTTGAAAACAATGATATTGGCAAAAAGCATTTCCACACCAAGGCTATAAATTTCTATGTATGCGGCGGGGCCGCTATATTTTACCAGAATCCTCATGCTTATAATCCTACCGGTCAGTTTGGCTTGCCTGCCTGGGTTAGCCTGCACGGACTAAGGACGGAGGAACAATTGTACAGTAGCACCTATCATTTGATACAACCCGGTATCCCTCTTGGCGTGGGTTTTAATTATACCTATAAGAGAAAATACCGTTTTGGCTGGTCCTTTACCTGGACAAAAACATTTACTGACTATCTGGACGGAGTTAGCGGCTATTATCCAACCCAGGCGCAATGGAATACCCTTACACCCGAAGAAAAATATTTTTCCAATCGCATTCAAGGCTATGGCAATTCAGATCCTGCTCCGGGTGGCCTTCGCGGAAACCTCGGTGGAGACGACAGCTTTTTAACCACCACCATTAATTTTGGGTATGTTATCAGGTACCCAAAACACAGGCATAACCGGTCTACCGGTGGATTTTTTGGTGGCGGAAGACGTCAGCGTTCAAAATTCTGACTGAAGTAATTGTTATTTACGGGAACTTTAATTCTACTTTAGTAGAAATGCAGGTGTTATATTCCTTATTTATTCCCCCGTACTACATTGAACAAGCGCATAATTAAATGTACTAAGCCTTTAAAAGTAATTATTTAAATAGCTGCAAACAAAAAACCACTATACTTTTTATGCATAGTGGTTTCGTATAAGATTATAATGAATCTGTCTACCTGTATTCGTATATAAGAACAATACCGGGAGAACCACTTCCGCCGGCTGCACTGCCACCGGTACAACCTGCATAGCAAGCCCCTCCGCCTCCCGAACCATAAGCGTTGGCGGTAATCCCTGTTACAGCTTGTACATCCCGTTCTTCAAAACCCGATGCCCCGCCCTGAAAGTAGGAATTGGCTCCTGGGCCCGATTCAGCGGCATCGGTACCATTTTGGGTTACGGTAGCATATCCGCCTGTGGCTCCTGTTATGTTAAGCGCTCCGGGACTGGTAGCGGTTCCACCTAAGCCTCCGGCTAAAGAATTAAATGCACCAACCGATTGTTTAACTTCCAGTGATGGGCCACATGATCCGCCGTTGGAGGTAGCTGTATAAGCCGGTGCTGTTAGAGTAAGGGTTGTGGTGCCTCCATTTCCGGCAACGGGAGCATCGCATGCTGCTGTTCCGGTGCCACCAGCGCCTATTGCAACTGCATAGGTAGATACTCCTCCCGTTAATCCTGTAACATATCCTTCCGAATAACCACCCGCACCGCCGCCTGCGCCTGCCAAATCAGAAATAGCTAAAGGTGCAGTAATACAACCTGCTCCGGTAACATAATTTACACCGCCTCCGGCACCGCCGCCGCCAATTACCTTAAATAATATCCAGGTGGTGCCTGCATCAAATACGGTAGCAGCCGTATTGGCGGTTATAATTTTTACAGCAATCAGTGAGTTAGGTTCCGATGTCCATTGTAAAGTTACGTTGGGAGCCGCGTATGCCGATACAGATAATACATCTCCGGCGGCAGGGGCTGTAGTGGGTAATGTATAATTATAATTGGTTGCTCCCTGTGCGCCTGCCTGAAAAGTAGATAGGCCCGTGCTTGTACCTTGCAATTGTAATTGCCCTACTGTAGCACCATCACTACCTATGGCTCCATTGGAAATAAGTATATTACCGTTATTAACATCTAATTTTTGGCTGGGAACATTGGTTCCAATACCCACGTTTACGTCGGCTGAACCGCCGTTTAATCCGAAAATAGCGCCCAGTACCATGGTGTTGCTGGCTCCTACATAAGCATTTGCTCCAACGGCTGTTACGTTATTATAGGTTCCGGCATTCTCGTCGGCCACAGAGCCTAAAAAGGTATTGGTAGAACCGGCCGTATTTGTTACCCCTGCACTAAAGCCTATGGCAGTATTTGAACCCGCGAGGTTATTCTTTAAGGCATAGGTACCAAATGCCGATATTTGATTGGCACCGCCGCTGCTTGTGAAGGCAGCTTGAACCCCCATGGCTGTATTATTAATTCCGGAAGTATTGCTTTCAAGAGCTTGATATCCCACAGCTGTATTATTACTTCCGGCATTAAAGTAAAGGGCATCATAACCCAGAGCAGAAGAATTAGCGCTTGTGGCACCAACTATCATGGCTCCCGAGCCAACAGCCGTATTATCGCTTCCGCCAACGTTTGATAGAAGCGCCTCAAAACCCACAGCCGTATTATCTGTACCCGTATTTAATTTTAGCGTTCTATAACCGAACCCGGTATTATCTATTGTCGTATTAATGTTTCCGGCTTGGTAACCGAAAAAGGAGCCAAAGGGGGTAGCATAGTCTATATATCCCGATTTTTGTCCGTTTACTTTAAATTCAAGCGCATTGGCATCATTGGTGCCCAAATAGTCAGTTCCTACGGTAGTACCCGAATTGCCTGTTAAAAGCCAGTCGCCGGCTGCGCCTACAATGGTTGCCCAGGCAGCACCGTTCCAGTAATAATAGCCAACCCCGTTACCGTTCGTCATTCCTGCGTTTGAATTATATACTATTAAGCCTGTTGCAGGTGCAGCAATGGTGGCAACATCGGTAGTAGATACAAGAGAAGCCTGTGGTGCTAAAAAGCCTTTATTGCCTGCATTGCCCGTATTTAAATCGAGTATGGCAGAAGCCGCAGGACTGGCCCCTGTGGTATTTATACCCACATTTTGTGAGTTGGCCGCGAATGCGGAAAATACAAAAAGTCCAAGCAATGAGTCTCTGATGATATTGTTTCTCATATGGTTAAAGGTTACTGGGTTCAACATTTTAGTAATAGTTTTCAATATAAGTATATATTATTGGTATTCGTAAATAATAACGATTCCCTGAAATCCGTTTCCTCCGGTACAGGTAGCGTTAACAGCAGTAACACCGGCGTAAGTTCCACCGCCTCCTCCTGAGCCGTAATTAGTGGCTGCGTTGCCGGGCTGACCCGATACATCACGTTCTTCATATCCACTAGCTCCGCCACCAAAAACCGAACTGCCGCCCGGGCCCGATTCAGCAGCATCCGTACCGTTTTGGGTTATAGATGCATATCCGCCGTTGGCGCCTTGTATATTAAGAGCCCCCGGATTGACAATATAACCACCGTTACCGCCCGCTAATTTAAAAAAGTTGTTTGCTGATTGTTCTTCTTCAAGTGATTGCCCTACGAATCCGCCCTCTGAGGTAATTGTAACAATAACCGGATTGGTTACGGTGAGTACTGTATTTCCACCGTCACCGGCTATGGGTTGGCCGCAGGCTGCTTGTCCAACGCCACCTGCTCCTATAGTTACCGCATAAGTGGAACCTGCTCCTTGCAGTCCTGTTACAATACCTTCGGTATATTGTCCTGCTCCTCCGCCTGAGCCTGCCATATCACCTGTACCGGCTGTGGAGGCAATACAAGGTCCGGTTGTGGTAAACTTGCAACCACCACCTGCTCCGCCGCCGCCTATTACCCTATATAAAATAAAGGTTGTGCCTGCATCAAATGCTGTAGCTGCCGTGTTGGCAGTTATAATTTTTATGCCAACAATATTACCGGTAGGCTGTGACAGGTATCCCAAGCTAACAGCAGGAGCTGCGTAAGCCGTTACATCTAATATTTGGGTAACTGCCGGTGCCGCTGTGGGCAGTGTGTAATTATAATTGGTTGCTCCCTGCGCTCCTGCCTGAAAAGTGGATACTCCGGCGCCTGTACCTTGTAGTTGCATTTGGCCTACGGTAGCACCATCACTGCCTATAGCGCTATTGGAAATGAGTATGTTGCCGTTATTAACTTGTAATTTTTGGCTTGGAACATTGGTTCCTATCCCTACTTTTACATCAGCGGAACCGCTGTTTAATCCGAAAACGGAACCCAGCACCAAAGTGTTGCTTGCTCCGGCATAAGCATTTGCCCCAACCGATGTTACATTATTAAATGTTCCGTTGCTCTCATCGGCTACAACACCTAAAAAAGTATTGGTGGTACCGGCAGCATTGGTTAATCCCGCTTCAAAACCGAGTGCTGTATTTGCACCCGCCAGATTATTCTTCAAAGCATAGGTGCCAAAAGCTGAAATTTGATTGGCACCGCCGGCGCTTACATAAGAAGCCTGAAGCCCCATGGCTGTATTGTTAATTCCGGAAGTAATGCTTTCAAGAGCTTGATATCCCACAGCTGTATTATTGCTTCCGGTGTTAAAGTAAAGAGCGTCATAGCCCAGAGCCGTAGAGTTAGCAGGCGAGGCGCCGGCTATCATTGCTCCGGACCCAACAGCTGTATTATCTATTCCGCCCACGTTGGAGAGAAGGGCCTCAAAACCAACCGCTGTATTATCTGTGCCTGTATTTATTTTTAACGTTCTATAACCGAACCCTGTGTTATCTGTTGTACTATTAACGTTTCCGGATTGGTAACCGAAAAAGGAGCCAAAAGGGGTTGCATAGTCAATCCATCCCGATTTTTGTCCATTTGCTTTAAACTCAAGCGCATTGGCATCGTTGGTGCCTAAATAATCGGTTCCTACAACGGTATTGGAGTTACCTGTTATAAGCCAGTTGCCGGCATTTCCGGCCATGGCTACCCATGCGGCTCCGTTCCAGTAATAATATCCAAGTCCTCCATTGGTCATTCCTGCATTTGAATTATATACTATTAAGCCCGTTGCCGGGGCAGCAATGGTGGCAACATCGGTATTCGAAACAAGGGAAACCTGTTCTGCAAGAAAGCCCAAATGTCCGCCAACACCAGTATTTAGGTCAAGTATGGTAGATGCGCCGGGAGTGGAACCTGAAATGTTTATACCCACATTTTGCGAACTGGCAACAAATGCAGAGAAGACAAAAAGTCCAAGTAAAGTGTTTCTTAGTATATTGTTTCTCACATAGTTAAAGTTAAATGGTTTGGTACATTTAGTATTATACTATAAGTATTTTGTATCTAAAATCGTGATAGTAGTAAATAACAATTGCTTCCTTAATTTGTTATTCAAGCGACAAAAGTATAAATTAAAGTTAATATTTCCAAAAA
>Ga0302197_10005600_pt1 | contig 10684 bp, 8 predicted proteins | sample II_Bog_N2_1_FD_193526 | JGI IMG/M metagenome (GOLD analysis project Ga0302197, IMG submission 193526) | Peat permafrost microbial communities from Stordalen Mire near Abisko, Sweden - II_Bog_N2_1 | ecosystem: Environmental > Terrestrial > Soil > Wetlands > Peat | place: Sweden: Abisko, Stordalen...
TGCGTGGATGATCGGTTCCGGCATCTCCTCGACTTTTCATGGGCGCGATATCTTTTCACCGGCGGCAGCGCACCTGGCGCGCGGCGACGATTTCTCTCAAGCCGGCCCCGCGCTCGATGTGTCCAAGCTGGTCCGCCTCGATCTGCGCAGCGCATTCATCGATGCAACCGGGCTGCATGGCCAGGTCATCGGCACCGATGGGCCATTTGGAAACCTTTTGCTGAACGTTCCCGCCGAAACCTTTATGCAACTGGGCTACAAGCTCGGCGATCCGGTTCCCGTCACGCTCGCCGGCAAGCGCTACGTCTTTCCCTTCGTCAAGACGTTCAGCGATGTGCCGGTTGGCAAGGAGCTCTTCTACATCGACTCCCGCGGCCGCCTCTCGCTCGCCATCGACCAGGGCAACTTCGCAGAGACCTACAAAACAGGCGAAAGCGCGGCACTGACAATTCCAAAGAAGAATTGAATCTCCGGCCGATCCCGGGCCACGCCATCCCAGCGCGGGCCGGGAGGCCCGCACGACAGCCGACCAGGGGGTCGGCGCTACCTATTTGCGGATTAGTTCCAAATCTGTCCCCTGATCTCTGATCTCTGTTCCCTGATAAACTCTGTAGCGTGACCGACCAAGCCAAGCCGCCCGTCTTTCTGCTCGACACCATGTCGTTCATCTTCCGCGCCTACCACGCGATGCAGCGCTCGCGGCCCATGAGCACCCGCGGGGGCCTTCCCACGGCGGCGATCTACGTCTTCGTCAACATGATCAAGAAATTGCGGCAGGACTTCGCGCCGCATTACTTCGCCGCGGTCTTCGATATGAGCGGCGAAGTCTTTCGCGACGAGCGCGCCCGCACCATGGGTCCGCTGCGCAAGTGGAACGGCAAGACGCAGAGCTTCGACGAGGTAAGCTACGAGGGCTACAAGGCCAATCGCGCGGCCATGCCCGAGGATCTCAGGCGTCAGATTCCCTATATTCGCCGCGCGCTGGAGGCGCTGCGCATTCCCATCCTTGAGGCTGTGGGCTTTGAGGCCGACGACGTGATCGGCACGCTGGCGCGCGAGGCCGCCGAGCGCGAGCATGAGGTTTTTATCGTCAGTGGCGACAAAGACATGATGCAACTGGTCACGCCGCGCGTAAAGATTCTCAACCCGCAAAAGGACAACCTGATTCTCGATCCCGCCAAGGTGACGGAAACCCTGGGTGTGCCGCCGGAAAAGGTCGTCGATGTGATGGCGCTGCGCGGGGATGCCGTCGATAACATTCCCGGCGCGCCGGGCATCGGCGACAAGGGCAGCGTGGAACTGATTCTCGAATTTGGCAGCGTGGAAGCCGTGCTCGACCGCACCGCGGAGGTCAAGCGCAAGAGCTATCGCGAATCGCTCGAACAAAATCGCGATGCCGTGCTGCTGTCAAAGGAACTGGTCACCATCGATAGCCACGTGCCGCTTGAGCTTGACCTGGCGGCGATGCAGACGCAGACGCCCGATCTGGAAGCCTGCCGCGAATTATTTACCGAGCTTGAGTTTACCTCGATGCTGCGCGAGCTGGCTCCTGCGGAGGGCGGGCCTTTGGTTGAGATCGTGGAAGAGCCCACAGCCGAGCAGGCCGCAGCCTTCTACGCAGCGGCTCGGGCACATGGGTTTGCCTTTGCGCTCGATGCCAAGCCGCCAGCGCCGGAGGCGGAAGACGAAGCGCAGCAAAACCTGTCGCTGTTGGATGTTGCCGAAGCCGCGGAGAAGCAGGGCGCTTTCAGCATGGGCGTGTGCGCGGAAGCGGCGATTGCATTGCGCCTGCCGCTGACGCCGGAGTTGCGCGCTCTGCTCGAAGATGCCGAAGTGCCCAAGCAGACGCACGATTGGAAGTCGGCGCTGCATCTGCTCAGCGCGCAGGGCATTGCATTGCGCGGCGCGGTGGACGACTCGATGCTGCTCTCTTATGCGCTCAACCCCACCCATGCCACACAGTCGCTGGCGGACGTGGCGGCTCGCCACGGGCAACCAGCGCCGTCAACTCTGGCGGCGGGGGCGGCAGCGATTCATGCGCTGGTTCCGGCGCTCAAGGCCGAAGCTGAAAAGGCGGGGGTCGAGCGCGTTTATCGCGAGATCGACCTGCCGCTGGCGCCGGTCTTGTTCCGCATGGAGCAGGCCGGCGTGCGCATCGACACAACTGCGTTGAGCGGGCTTTCGGTCAGATTCAGTGGAGAGTTGGCACGCGTGGGCGAACGCATCTTTGAGCTCGCCGGGCGCCGCTTCAACATCAACTCTCCCAAGCAGCTTGGCGAAGTGCTCTTCACCGATTTGGGCTTGCCTGCGCCGGCCAGCCGCGGCAAGGGCAAGGCTGTTTCCACCGCGCAGGACGTTTTGGAGCAGCTTGCGGAAAAGAACGATGTGCCCCGGCTGGTGCTCGAATACCGGCACTTATCGAAGCTCAAGTCGACTTACATCGATGCGTTGCCGCTGCTGGCCGATTCCTCATCGCGCGTCCACACCACCTTTGCGGCGGCTGCCACTGCAACGGGGCGGCTGTCTTCGGTAAATCCGAATCTGCAAAATATCCCCATTCGCACCGAGCTGGGCCGCGAGATTCGCGCGGCATTTACCGCCGCTCCAGGCACGCAATTGCTTTCGGCCGACTATTCGCAGATCGAGTTGCGGTTACTGGCGCACTTCAGCGGCGATCCTCTGCTGGTGCGTGCCTACGCCAATAACGAGGACATCCACACGCTGACCGCGAGCGAGGTCTTCGGCGTTCCGGTGGAAGCAATGGATAAGCAGACACGCGCGCGCGCGAAAGCGGTCAATTTTGGGATTGTCTACGGCATCTCGCCCTTTGGCCTGGCCGCGCAGTTGGGCATTCCTCAGGCTGAGGCGCGCGCTTATATCGACCGCTATTTTGCGCGCTACGCGGGGGTGCACGCCTTTATTGATAGGACCCTTGAAACTACCCGCCGCGAGGGATGTGTGCGCACGTACTTCGGACGGGTGCGGCCGATTCCCGATATCGAGAGCCGCAATCCGAACCAGCGGGGATTTGCAGAGCGCACGGCTATCAACACGCCGCTCCAGGGCACAGCCGCCGACCTCATCAAGCTGGCCATGATTGCCATCGATCGCCAGCTCACTGAACGAGGACTGAAGACGCGCATGGTGCTTCAGGTCCACGACGAACTGCTCTTCGAGGTTCCCATGGAGGAAACTGCCGAAGTGGAGGCCCTGGTGCGGACGGAGATGGAGGGCGTGGTCAAGCTCGACGTTCCGCTGGTGGCCGACCTGGGGTTTGGACCGAACTGGCGCGATCTGTGACGGAGAACAGGGAACAGGGATTAGGGATTAGGGGAACGCTCCAGTCCGTTTAAACCGGAGGAGCAAATCACCCCTTAGCTTCAGCAGGAGCCGGGCCGGTGGACTCGCGAACCACGAGTTCCGGCGCCATGACAATCTCGGAGGGGTAGCGGCTTTCGCTGTTGACGATGCGATCGAGCAGGATCTGCGCGCCGCGCTTGCCCATCTCCAGCAGCGGCTGGCGGACGGTAGTCAGCGAGGGCGTGGAGTAGGCCGCGGACTGGATGTCGTCGAAGCCAACGACCGAGACGTCCGCGGGCACGCCAAGGCCGGCATCCTTGAGTGCGCGAATGGACCCGATAGCGGCAATGTCGTTGAAACAGAAGATGGCGGTAAAGTCGCGAGTCTTCTCCAGAAGCGCGCACATGGGCTTGTAACCGATTTCCGGCGCCATAGGGTGGTGCCCGTCTTTCATCGACCACCCGGCCGAGTCGATGCGAATGACCAGCGCTGGATCGATCCTGAGGTTCAGCTCCCGCGCCACTTGCTGGATTGCCTCCCAACGGAATTCAGAGTCGGGGATAGCGCGCGGGCCGCGCATGAAGGCAATGCGGCGGTGTCCAAGTGCGTGAAGGTGGGTGAGAGCCTGTTCGACGGCCAGAGGATGATCGAGGACGATATTGGTCACGTTTTCAGCCGCGCTATGGGCTGAAATGGACACCACGGGAACCGGCACTTCGATGTGGCCCGCCGGGGTATTGAGCAGCAAAAACCCATCCACCGCGCGCTCCACCAGCATGCGCGGGTACTTCTCAATGAGATCGCGCTTCCAATCGTGGCAGGCTGTGAAATAGAAATAATGTGCGGCAGTCAGTTCCTGAACCACACCGTTCATGACGCTGGTAAAGTAGCCTTCGCTGAGGTCGGGCGCCAGCACGCCCACGCTCATTGAGCGGCTTTGGCGCAGGGAGCGCGCAAAGTAGTTGGGGCGGTAGTTGAGCTGCTTGGCTGCCTCCATCACCCGGTCGCGAGTCGTCTGAGGAATGGAACCGGCCGAGGGCGAATCGTTCAGCACGAGCGATACGGTGGTCTGCGAAAGCTTCAGATGCTCGGCGAGCATGCGGAGATTGACGCGTCCTGGCGGCGTAGAAATCGTTCCCTTTGCCATGTTGGAGTTTTAACACGTTTCCCATCGATGGAAACAATGTTTCCGCTCTAATATATTGATTTTGCGGTTCTTTGGTTCACAATCGCTGCAAATGAAAGCCGCTAGGCTCACGAGGACTTCCAATCACCTCCGTCCGCTGTGCTGTTCCCGGTCGAACCGGGAACCGCCGGGAACAAGCCGGAAAAGTGCCAGGGGGTTAGTAAAAGGGGCCGGAACTGGGCGCTTCGCGTCTGGCACGTTGGATTTTATGGTTGTATGCGCTTGATTTAGCAGCGTTGTAACCTTCTATTCACAATGGCTCGGTAGCCTTAACAAGGTGAATGTCCTCGTGCCAGAGATTCGCGCTTCCCAAGTTCAGCTTCAGCCTGAACCGGGTTTTCCCGGTGGGCAACCGCCTGCCGTGGCGGGGAAGACGGAGTTTTCGGCGATTCGCGCCTTTCTGATAGCCAGGGGCAACTCGGCCATTGCCGACAGTGGATTCCACTGGCTGATGGTGCTGAGCGCACTCAGCATCTTCGGCATCGTGGTCTTGATTGCCATGGAGCTGGTGCTGCGTTCGCAATTGGCGTGGAGCAAGTTCGGCTTCGGCTTCTTCTTTTCCGCCTTTGTCGATCCTTACACCAAACTGGCTATGTACTGGGACCCGGTCAATGGGCATTTCAGTGCGCTGCCGTTTTTGTATGGCACGCTGGTTTCTTCGTTTTTGGCGCTGCTGATGGCGGTTCCGTTGGCGATTGGCCTGGCTGTGTTTTTGACCGAGATGTGTCCGCGGGCGCTGCGCGGGCCGCTGGCCTTTGTTACCGAGCTGCTGGCAGCTATTCCCAGCGTGATCTATGGTTTGTGGGCGGTGTTTATTTTGGTGCCTCTGCTCAGGGAACACGTGAATCCGTGGTTGATAAAGCTGCTGGGCTGGACGGGATTCTTCAGCGACGACAATCCAACAGGTCTTGGGTTTGTTGCGGCGGGCATGATTCTCGCCATCATGATTCTGCCCATTGTCTCTTCGCTGACGCGGGAGGTGATGTCCGCGGTGCCCCATTCGCAGCGCGAGGCCGTGCTGGCGCTGGGAGCCACGCGCTGGGAGATGATCAGCATGGGAGTGCTGCGCAATGCGCGCATCGGCATTGTGGGCGCGGTGATCCTGGGCCTGGGACGGGCGCTGGGCGAGACCATGGCCGTGACCATGGTGATTGGCAACAGCCCTGAGATTCACCGATCGCTGCTGGCCAACGGAAGCACCATGGCCTCGGTGATTGCCAATGAGTTTGCCGAAGCCTCGGGCGATTTGCATCTGAGCGCGCTGATGGAGATTGGCCTGGCGCTGTTTGCCGTGACTATTGTGGTGAATGCCTTTGCCCGCCTGCTGGTGTGGGCGGTTACGCGCGGAGCGCCGGCGCAAGTGCATTGAAGTACAGGGAACAGGGATTAGCGTAGGGGAGCCAAAACTGCCGACCGAATTCAAAATGCGATCGAGGATACGGACACTGACCGATGGGGCAGCGACGGGGCTGGCCGTGCTTTCGACAGTGCTGGTGGTGGCGCCCCTGGTGGCTATCTTTGTCTATCTCATCTACAAAGGAGCCAGCTCGCTGAGTTGGGCCTTTTTTACCGAGAACCCCAAGCCCGTTGGCGAGGCAGGGGGAGGAATGGCGAATGCCATCGCCGGGTCGGGAATCCTGCTCGGAATCGGCAGCCTGATCGGAATTCCAGTAGGCATCAGCGGCGGCATCTTCCTGGCGGAGTTTGGGCGCGGAACCAAACTGGCCAACGCCATCCGCTTTACCGCCGATGTACTGAACGGCGTTCCGTCCATCGTGATGGGCATCGCCGCTTACTCCCTGGTGGTGGTTCCGCAAGGGCATTTCTCGGCCTTTTCAGGCGGAGTGGCGCTGGGAATCATGATGATTCCAACGGTGTGCCGCACCACCGAAGAGATGTTGCTTATGGTGCCGAATGCGGTCCGCGAAGCGGCCCTGGCGCTTGGCGTACCCAACTGGCGGTCCGTGCTTTCAATCACCGTTCGAACTGCCTCGCCGGGCATCATCACCGGCTGCATGCTGGCCTTTGCGCGCGTCGCCGGCGAGACCGCGCCTTTGATTTTCACCGCCTTTGGCAATGTGGGCTGGAGCGAGAGGCTGAGCGAACCCATTGCCGCCCTCCCCTTGCAGATTTATGTGTATGCCATCTCTCCCTACGACGAGTGGCACCGGCTGGCGTGGGCGGGGGCGCTGGTGTTGATTGTGCTGATTGTGCTGGCCGTATCTCTGGTGCGCTTTGTCACCAGCCGCGGTGTTTTGAAGGGAGCAAGTTAAGTGGGCGTCGGCATCGAGGTCATCAACCTGAATGCGTGGTATGGAACCAATCACACGCTTCAGGAAATCAATCTGAACATTCCGGCCAACCATGCGACGGCGCTGATCGGTCCCTCGGGTTGCGGCAAGAGCACCTTTGTGCGCTGTCTCAACCGCATGCACGAGACCAATCCCATAGCGCGCGTAACCGGCACGGTCCTGATCGGCGGTCTCGATATCTACAAAGACGCCAAACCGGTTGAGATTCGGCGGCGGGTGGGGATGGTCTTCCAACGGCCCAATCCGTTTCCCACCATGTCGATCTACGACAACGTGGCCGCGGGCCTCAAGCTGAACGGCTATCGCAATCATCGCGTGCTGGACGAGATTGTTGAGAAGTCGCTGAAGAACTCCGCGCTGTGGGACGAAGTGAAGGACGACCTGAAGAAGAAATCCGGCGCCAGCCTCAGCGGCGGGCAGCAGCAGCGGCTGTGCATTGCCAGAGCGCTGGCCGTTGACCCGGAGTTGCTGCTGATGGACGAGCCGGCCTCGGCGCTCGACCCGGTTTCGACCTCGAAGATCGAAGATCTGATCTTCCAATTGAAATCGCAGTACACTATTGTGATTGTGACCCACAACATGCAGCAGGCTGCCCGCGTGGCTGAGAAGACGGGATTCTTTTTGAACGGGCGCATGGTGGAGTTCGACTCGACGCATAAGATATTTACCAATCCCAGCGACAAGCGCACGGAGGATTACATCACAGGCAGGTTCGGATGACGCGCATACGCTTTCAGCAAAGCCTTGACGATTTGAAAGAGCAACTGCTGGTGATGGCAGGACTGGCCGAGCAGGCCATCCAGCGCGCCATTGAGGCCTATCGCGTGCGCGATCTCTCCATCTGCGACCTCGTCAGCCGCAGCGAGATTGCCATCAACCGCCTCGAGCGAGAGATCGATCAGGCCGCTCTCGACCTGCTGGCCATGGAACAGCCCATGGCCATCGATCTGCGTTTCATCTTGAGCGTGATCAAGATCAATGCCGACCTCGAACGCGTCGGCGACGCCGCCAAGAGCATCAGCGAGCGGGTGCGCAGCATGGAGCAGATGGCCGTGGCCGATCTGCCCGTAGATATTCCCAGGATGGCGTCCCTTGCCGCCGAGATGGTGCGCAAGTGCCTGCAATCGTTCATCGAGGGCAACGCCGAGATGGCCCGCAGCGTCCTCGCCATGGACGACGCCGTGGACGCCATGAATCGCGCGGCCTATAAATCGCTGACCAGGGTGATGGAAGAGCAAAGCCACCTGGCTCCGCAGGCGCTGAATGCCCTGATGATCAGCCGCAATCTGGAGCGTGTAGCCGACCATGCCACCAACATTGCCGAGGATGTCATCTTTTGGATTCAGGGAGCCGATGTGCGCCACCACAAGAGCGTGACCGGCGGCCGCGACCCGCATGCGATGGGGTAAACGGCGGGCCCCCTCAAGAACTCGCCAGGGACAAAAAGATCGGCGAGATCTAGTTGGAGCGCGCCCTCAAAGAGGTCCTGAAGATGACTGTTGAGGTGGTCCACCACTTTAAAATGCTTTCGCGAACGCAGGAAGCGGGAGTGGTGCTGGTGGGACGAGGCTCGACTCGGTGATTGGCTAACGCGTCAGCGGAACAAAGAGACGTCCAAGCCAATCGAGGAATTGCTTGCAGGCCGCCTCGATGTTTTGGAAGTGGCCTTGTCGGATGGCCAATCCGAGATACTGCACATCCGGTGGCTCCTGCCACGCCATATAGGTACGAATCACGGCCTTTGAGAGATGGCTATCGTGATAGGACGCAACTTGGTCGGCCTTTGCCTGCTTGACCACGTTTGAGGTGTATGCCTTCTCGTGGTCGCCGAGCGATTCCATAAGCAAATCTTCAAACATGCCGAATGCTTTGTTATTCGGCATAAGCCAGACGCCAATGCGGGGCAGAGTCCCGATTGCACGCCGACCCGGCCGAGGGTCGATGATAAGACCCGCTTCAGGAAACTCATCGGGCAGGTCGTAACCCGTTGCGATCTTATCCCTGAGTTGCGCCCAGCGTCTGCGAACTGCGTCCTCCTCGGTGGACCCCTCGATATCGGTGTCGAGAATCAGCCCCAGAACCCTCTGCGTAGAATTGCCGTCAGCCAACCTGCTAGACAGCTTCTTGAGCACTCCGTCCGCTCCCCCACACTCGGAGATTCCGAATGTCGGGTCTGCTCCGTGCATAAGCCGCACAAGTTGAAAGACCGCGTTGCCGTCGTTCCGTCCCTCGACGAGCAGCACAAGATCGCGTTCCGGCATAGATGGTTGCACGGGCGGAGATGCCATGGCTAGCGAACTTCCCCGTTCACTTCCAAAGCATCCTCAACATTGATAAGGGCGAGGCTCACAGCATACACTTCGTCACCTTCGCGTTCCATCCGGTAGAGAGTCGCATCCTTAATGCCCAACTCCGCACTTGCCGAGACGAATCCTCCGATGCAGTCTCTGCTGTGGGTAGTGGCAAAAATCTGTACGTCGAATTCCCGCGCGGCCTTGGCCAAAGCTGCCCAAAGTTCTCGCTGAACCCGCCAATGGAGGCCATTCTCGAATTCGTCGATGAGGAGTACGCCTTTGGATGCCGTAGCCATCGCCAGGCCGATGTGGAACATTCGTCGCAGGCCGTCGCCCATTGTGTTGAGTGGTATCCGGCCTTCGCCTTCAACCTTCAGCAAAGCGACGCGCGATGTGCCCCGTCCCGCGATGTAGTCCAAGTCTTGAATGCGCGGATCGATCAAGCGAAGCCAACTGAGAACCCGCTCCTGACCTGGTCCCTGTATGAGTTGATCCCAAAGGAATGCGGCTCTTTCGTCGCCAAAGCCACTTGCCTGGAGATGAGCGACAGCGAAGTCGAGTATCCCGCTACCGAGGGGAAGGTGCCGCCGCGTAATCAATGCTATTTGGTCCTCGCCTTTGTAAACGGGAAACGCAAATTCCAAATGATCGACTGTCAAATGTCCCGGAAGCGCCGGCACATACCGGCGCACACCATTTTCATCTGCGACTAAGTCATGAAACTGTGCCTTAACTCGGAAAGGATAAGAATCGTTGATCCTCTCAATCAATATTGGGTAATATGCCCGAGGGTTGCCTTCCACGCCCCCCCGGCGAAACAGTTCAAATACCGGATGGCGAAGCGCGGTTCCTTCTTCATTCGACCCGCCGACCTCCCAGGGACGAAGAGGTTCCGCCCTTCGTAGAGATGCAGTTCGAAGAACATCAACCATCGGATTACGCCCCGCATATAAGCCGACCGCCTCCAGCAGGCAGGTTTTCCCCGTATTATTCTCCCCGACAAAGAGGTTCATCCGCCCCAGCTTGGGCAGGGTGAGGTCGCGGAAGAGCTTGAAACCGGCAATATGCAGGGACTCGATCATTGGCGCATCCAGTCTATCGCGTTCCAAGGACGATTCCAACAGGCTCATTTCTTAACGCGTCTATAGAACGGCAACGGAACCTGCTTCGCCCTGACCTGATTAGCCCTCACCTGCACTAGCACATCCTCGCCACTGGCAGCCACGCCAGCGGGCAGCAGCGCCATTGCGATGTTGGTTTTCAGGAACGGCGCGGGCGAGCCCGAGGTCACGGCGCCGATCTGCTCTCCATGCAAGGACAGCACCGGGTACCCGTCGCGGGCGATGCCGCGCTCCACCATCTCAAGACCGACAATCCTGCGCTTTGCGCCGCCAGAGGCCTGCACGGCCAGCAGAGCCTCGCGTCCGATAAACTCGCCCTTGTCGAGCTTGAGCCAGCGGTCGAGACCCGCTTCAAACACGTTGATGGAGTCAGAGATTTCGTGGCCGTAGAGGGGCATTCCCGCCTCGAGGCGAAGGGTGTTGCGCGCGCCCAGGCCGCAGGGGCGTATGCCAAACTCCGCGCCGGCTTCC
>Ga0302197_10005603_pt1 | contig 10679 bp, 4 predicted proteins | sample II_Bog_N2_1_FD_193526 | JGI IMG/M metagenome (GOLD analysis project Ga0302197, IMG submission 193526) | Peat permafrost microbial communities from Stordalen Mire near Abisko, Sweden - II_Bog_N2_1 | ecosystem: Environmental > Terrestrial > Soil > Wetlands > Peat | place: Sweden: Abisko, Stordalen...
CAATATATCGACTGACCAAAGTCGCTGCCTCCTCTGTTAAGGAAAAAGGAGAAAGTTTTAATATCTATTTTACTTATTTCATGCTGATATATTCATTTTTAAAGAGAAATTCTTCTTCATTGGAAATATCTCCCTTGTACGAAAAAAGCTATTTGATGTCCTCTATCTTCAGATTCAAACCAATAAAGCGATACCTGAGAAGATTCCCATATTTTCTGATTTAGTTGACATTGACTTTTCTCATTTTCTTCGCTGATACACTATGTCTTTGAGAACATGTTTGCGGAAAACGCTTTTAGGTTAAGATAGCTGATGCGTTATGCTGACTTTGAGAATGCACTCCTCCTGTCCTGCGAATGATTTATTATTCCTTATTGCTTTTGAAAGATTTTTCGTGATCATTTTCCTGCTGCCCAAAGTCAAGCCCCAACAAGATTTGATCAGATTCCATAGACTATTTTCTATTCTTTTAATGTGCTTTTATCTTCACAGATTCCTCTCCTTTATCCTCGTTAATTTTATCGGTATTTTATTTCCAATTATTTTCTCTGTTAATTTAATCTAAAGGTTTCCAATAGCTCAGTAAAGTAGATAGATATCTAATTTCCTTCTCTAACTTGTCAATAACCTCATTCTTCTCCTCTAATGATTTCTTAAATATTTCACTTTAAATTTCGTATTTCCTCACTTCTTTCTCCCTCAAAAGAATCAGTCGCTTTGAAAAACTTTCCTAATTTGCTTTTATCTCTTATTTAAGTCTGTGCACTTATTGCTCGATATCGTATTTTGATTTTTATACGTTTTTTGCGACTCTTTTGGCTTGGTGTACATTGTTATCTTTTTCGATAATAACCTTTTCCAAGAATAATATTTTATTTTCAGACTACTTATATTATTTTTCAATGAACTTGTATTGCTCGATGTATTTTGCCATCAAGTGATTCGCCTTCATGTTTTTATCTTTTTACTCAGATAACTGACTAGTTAAAATACCGATTGAATCATTGTGCGAAAATGATGATGAGTGATTATCGTTTTATGCTGAGTTCTAAGTATACATTTTTTATATCTATTAATATGCTTGGTACTTCATGGGTTTTGCCTTTTTCATGTTTCTATTATTTTTGATTTATCCACTCCTGTTGAAGCTATTTTGGTGGGATGTTGCTTTTTCTATTTTTGATCGAAGTCTTTTATTTTCGTCTTCAAGTGTTTCGATATAGATTTTCATTTATTGAATATCATTATACTAAAGATACCTCCGCATTTAATCGTTTTCCATGCATTTTTATTCGTATACTAAATACCAGTTGAAATACATTGCTTGACATTTTCATATTGATGCTTGATTCCAGTAATCATGTAGCTATTTGGATTTTTACCAGAGTAATAGAGCTATTTGGAAAATTAACGGTTTAGCTGTTTCGCAATTTTAGTTGTTTTTCTCTTGCTCATCTCCAAACGGCCACGTTGATGGTGAAGCTGCTCTTGCAAACCGTTAATAAATACTTTTAGATTTGCGTTCTCCTATAGAACCTATTATGTTTCGAGATGGTATTGCTTGGTGTAGGTCCTTTTCTTGCTAAACGATTATTATCGGATGAAATTTTTAGGGACGTTCTGGTTTTATTGAAGTAATTAGTGATTGTTTTATGTTTTTAATCGCTAAGATGGTTTTGGTTTGAAACTGCTTGAAACTCTGTTGGCGCTAAAAGCTCGGTGCTTTGATTGGTTCATTCAATAAAAATGATTATAATTAGCAATAAATACAAAAAATGCAACTTTACCATAGACTTGAAAAGTTCTTCAACCCTTGTTTTGAAAATGATTGACTTAAGTAATATCCTTACAATGATTATTTAAGTTGTCAAGGGCGGGTTTATATTTGATACATATAATAATATTGTTTTCATGAATTATTTAGCGTAAATGCTACGCGATTGTAGTAAAAATAAGCCATCGACCTTTTCTGATATATCCTTTCCAATCATGCAGGAAATTGAGAGCAAGATAAGAAATAAAAATCAAGTATTACGCAGGAGATATAAGATGAAGCTAGCAGAAAGATAAAAGATGAAAACTGAGTAGTACAAGTAAGAAAGTTGGAGTCATGGGAAGGGAAATAGAGTTTTTTACAACAAAGTCGACCGTGAACAAATAAACTACATTGAAGCTTTTGAAGAGCCCAAGGTAGAGAATGACTCCATTCATAATTTAGTTTATCTTCCCAAAGGGAGATTGGACGAAAAGGATGAAGAGACGACCTATCAAATTTATCTACTTTTGAGAAAGAGAAAGAGCATTTTTAAAGTTTAAGAAGTCAAGAGGAAATTAAAATACAACCATGGCAGAAGGGCAAGCTCGAACGCACGATATCGATTAGCTAATTTATAAAAAATAATTGAGAAGGAAGAGTACAAATAAATTAAGATGGAAGATGTTGAACAGGTTCCTCAAATTGAAGTTACCTAATCAGTTTAGCAAAATTAATAGATTGAGGAAGCTGTAAAAGTATAGTCGGAGTTGTTTGAAGATAAGAATATAGGCTAATAGTAAAAATCATTGAAGGTTGAATAAATTGAGAAGAAGGAAATAATTGTGTAGTTGGCCTAAATTGATGTGGTAAAAGAAGAAGAATAGGATTAACAGAACGCAAGACAATAACTGGAAAATAAGGCATAAACTATTGAAAAAAAATAGAACCCCGAATTTGAAGGTATACTGCTTGAGTAAAAGATTGAGTAAAATATTTCTGATTGTCACCCAAGATTGCCTTCAGTAAAGGCTTCATCTTACGCATAGATAAACCAAAATATCTAATAGTAAATTCTGAAATAAGAGTTTGAACCGGCTTGATTTACATCAATCAATACATCAAATACTGAAGTAGTATTTCTATTGTTGATCATTAATAGATATTTGTGATTAAATGATAAGTTATTTCTTCCAATAAATATTGGCAATTCCTTTATTCTAATTACGTAACAATGCCAGAATTAAGATTCAAATGTATTAGCACAATAACAAACCATTTAAATCATCATCATTTCTGCGTTGATAAAAAATAATCAGACTAATTTTTGAATCTCTGCGCGAATAGTCTTTCGCTTAAATCATTAAATCTATCCATTTAGTCAAACAACAAATCGTAGCATTTTTAATGATCAACCTCCAATTGCCGAAACTTTGCATAAAACCTCACTTTGTTGAAGATACTTACCGTCAAACCCAAGGGCAATGACTTTTTTTATCTTTCAAAGATTTATCGATAGCTGACTTGCTTATTGCTGAGTTCAGGTAGTGTATCGATGTATTTTTAAATGAGTGAAGATACTTTTACCTTGGACAATTATGGTTATTTTCCCGACATTATGATTTGTCAATATATATTAACTATTTTATGATTTTAATTAACAGGATTATTTAATCATTTTGCCAGAATCTTCCCCAATGCCAGTTTTACTTCAACTTTGCTACTGAACCTGCCGATTAGCACCACTCTTGAATTAAAATCAACCTATATGCCCTGGTCCATCCAAGTACACACGAAAATGTTGGATTAGTTGTTCCAAATTTTTTACTTTAGCTGACTATTTTCCTCCAGAATTTCGCAGAGCCACTGAATATTCTGATAGTCCTTAAGATTTTAAACTCGCTTTCCTTTGATGAGAATTGAGGGAGGAAGCACTAAGCCTCGTTTTTTCATGTGTTTTTTCATAATTTATTTACTGTAATTCGGATACCTAAATAAAACGCTAAATACTTTTTGATGAAAAGATTATGAATTTCACTAATTTTTAATGACGATAACAGCTATTTAGGACAAACAAACAACAGAGATTCAAGGAACCGATTTAATTGCTTATGCACAACTTTATACAGTAAATAGCAACAGATCAGATCGCAATACTCCTATCTGTTCAGATTGTTAACCTTCTTAGAAGATCCTTTATCAATCAGCTAAACCCTCTCAGGTTTTAGAGTTTAGAGAGATTCAAAAATGTATGAAAAGTTAAGATTGAGATCTTTTGATTAATTGGTGCTGGCAACATTTCTCAGATCTTCCCATACTTTGAAATCAACATCAATAAGATCGTCCAAATCACAAACTCCAAACTCAATAGCTGCCAATAGAGACGAATGCAATGGTAAATCCATGTCGATATTGTTAAAAACGCAATATCCAACAATAAAGCCCAAAATTTATATTTCCTCAAGAGTTTTTTCGGATGTTTTGTATTTATTAAAAAGAAGGAAACCATCTTTGCTCTTTGACAGTGTTTACGAATTGATGAGAAGTTCCTTTAGTGAAGGCAAGAATTAAGAAAGAGTCAATAGCTTACCTTTATAATTTATCTTTATTTTATTCTTTCCAAGTAATTGGCATTTTTTAAGCTACCGAAGGGATTTGACAAGATTTGAAAGACCATTGTCTTCGGCAATCAAGCTAATTTCAGAAGAATTTGCAATATTTTTACCGATGTTAGTTCGAATTTAGTTGACCAATGCATTACTATAGGTGTAATCAATAAAGGATTTGCTTAGGTATGGAGGATATATATTCAGCTCCTTCAACCATTCTTTCCCTTCATTCGAATTGAAAAATAATTTTAGCCCGTCAATGCATCTCTGGAAAACTTAATCAAATTATAACTAGCATTTTTCATAAATTTTGCTCATGGAGTGAGAATACCTTCGAATGGAACAAACGTTGACATCTTTCTGCGCAGTTGATTGATCGGCAAGCAAGAATTTATCATATGATGTGGCGCCGAATCGAACTAGATCATTGTTCAACTGGCTCATCAACGAGAATATTTCGATTTGCTTTATTTTGTTAATAATTTGCTCGCTAGTCCATTTTTTTTAGGAAAGAATCTCGTGCAGCAAACAGATTGTTTGAGAATTTTGGTAACTTAAGTCTCTTAGTTTTGTGACTAAATAGAAGGATTTAACTCTGTTGGCGATATTTTATTGTAACTTTCTGAGTTATTCTTCAAATTCAACAATCACCTGCTCAACTTGCTTGATCAGAGCCTATCCAGTTGCATCTCCTCTCAGCACTTTCAACACTCTTTCTCTTCCCAACTTTTACTCTTCTCCTTTTTTAAATCGATAGCCCTCCTTTTAGATTCTAATAAAGAATGAAAAGTTTTATTTAAACAATTTCATCGGTAGGAAGAATTCCTCATCTTATATATCTTTAGATAATTGAATGTATTCATTGAACGCACGATTTTTACTTGCAATATTTAGAGATTTAAGTCCTTAATGAAGCTGATCTGTATATAATCTGAGATTATTGAAGTTTGAGTGGAATAGAAGCGAAATATAGGAGAGATTTGTAATCTATAATGATTTCATGATAAGGTTCAAGAGACCTCGATTGATGGTGACCTTGTACATCAATGAATTTTGATCTTTGGGCCTGCTTTCAAATATCTTCGCCAACAAAGTATTTAGCTCTTCTTTAAGGTTTTCATTTTGCAAAGAAATGGTTAACAGCCAAGAGAAAAATGTTTATTATTCAGCCTATTCTTTGAACGAAGCTTTATCCCGTAGTTATTTGAAGTAGACTAAACTTTTTAGACTATTATAGTTTTATGACCACAAATTAGTATATCCAATTTCTGAGAATATTTTCATAATAATCTTTTGAGTTTTATTCTTATCCAAACAACTGTTTATTAAAATTTAATCAACAATGGTGTCGTTCTTTTGGGGAACCACAGGAATATCTTTTGTGACAAATTGGAGTAACAATACCAGAGCTGCAAATAATTTTTGGAGATTGGAGTGATTAGTAAAAAGATAGCTAAAAGATATCTTTTCGTTGATGAGAGAAGAGACATATTTTAAGATAGTCTGCGCTGAAATTTAAGGACTTTGATACTCCTTTAGATAGTACTGAACTAAAGTGATATTTTGTTCGTTGCTCTATGGCAGTACTATTTCTTAACTAGAAGATGTCAACAGTTTGAAGCCTTCTTTAAAACAAGTCGCGATAACTTCATCTCCCAAATGAGTTTAAAGACTATATTTCAATCCTGTGAGATCAATTGTTTTTAAATTTTATAATTTTTTATCAAAAGTGTTAGTTGCAAGTGTCGGCCTCACACGAAGACTCGATTTTAAAGAAGATAGCTCAATTAAATTTTGATCATTCCTATTAATAATTGATGATTGTGATTTCTCTAGTTTGTTATTTTCGGCGTTATACTCCGGAGAGACAACGTAAGGGGTTAACATTATTTGTTATGTTATCGGTACCTTTTTTAATATCTTTTTATTGTCTTCTGCCTGTAATGATGCTAATTTAGTTCGAGTGTCACTCCATATCAGTTCTCCAAATAAAGTTTGAAGTCCTTTTTTGCGCATGTCGATTTCCTTCTTCTCAAAATACTTTTTTAAGATATCATAATTAGCTTTACTGAGTCTAAATACGATCTCTTCTGATTTGGATTCACTAATTTCGTAGTTAAAGGCTTCGATTGATTTCTGAAGAATGTCGATCTTCACATCAGTTGGTCTCAAATTGACCAAACCTAAAGACAACAACTCGAAGTGTTAAATTTGTTTTGAGCCCTCGTTGATTAGTTTGATGATTTCCTTCAATATTATTGGAATAATTTCTTATTGGATGTAATCTCTCCCATTTTTGTACTTTATAGACCTACATTCAATGATTGATTTCAATAGATCAAATGATTCTTTGGAAATTAAATCAACTAGGATCTCAACAAACTTTTTCGAAGTGGTGTTGATTGAAACTCTCGTACTACAAAGTAAAGGCAAAGATATGGGATATGCCTCAATTAATTTTTTGAAGATTAAAATGGCAGTTAAGTTGATGTGGTTACTGTTTTAAGAATTGGTCCAATTATTTGCCAAAAATTGGATAAATCTCTTTGCGTTGTTGTCCAGAGTGAAGTAATAGTTGTCCATTACTTTATCAAATTGGACAGGATTTGTTATAATCTACAAGTCACTCAGAATAAAGCAACCATTGTCTTGGGGCTCAATTATTTATTTATTTAAAACACCGTATTTTTGGAGAAAAGTTGCCTACTCTTTGGTGATGGATGCATTTTATGCTATTGACCGACCAAACAATCTAAATTTTTTAACCTACTCGTTCTGCTTGCTCGTTCCTTTCATGAAAATATCGACAATAGAGGTCACTGTTTGCTCGGATGATAATTTTTGCTGTTGTTAGAGTTTGAGAATATTCTCAAAGATGCTTATTGTGCTTTTAATTGTAAAAGATTCTGGATTTGATGAGATAATGCTGCGAATCTATTCAATGATTGCTTTACTGTACTCTTCACTTAAAACTGTCAAATTTATGCAGAAGGCTGAAGCAATCGCTTACCAGTCGGAGTTATTAGTTCCAGTCCTTTTTAAAAACTGGAGAGCGTTGACTAAAAATATCTTTACTAACTAATTTTCAGAGACTAATTGAGATGCTTTCTAATTATTAAACAGAAATGATGCTAGCCCTACTAAAGCATTCTGGACCGACCCTCCCTTCACTAAAATTTAATAGTCCTTGATATTCTTGGCTTCAAGAAGGCAGAGGTTATTAAATAATCTGATACTCTATAATATCTTTGCAGCTTCAAAGGTAGGGTACTTGAACTCACTGTCAATGTATTTATGCGGATTATTAAAAGTAACAGTATGGTTCCATTACTTAAAAGCTCGCTCAGTGATTGAAAAGAATTCCGCCAAAGAAGAGTTACCGTTTATTAGACTCAAAAGGTCGATGATTTCTTCTCTTGAGAAGGTATTGAAATCCAAATTATAAAGAGTTTGGTGGTATAATGCGCTGAGTTCAACGTTGATTTATTATATTGTCTTTTTCTTCAAGAGAGACAGGAGCTAGCCATGCTTTTGAAGAAGATCGTGCTTAAAATGAGTTCGCAATAACACGATATCATCTTTTTTTAAGTCGGGATTGTGCTTTAGGCAGAGAGATAGTACAGAAGCCTTTTTTGGGTGGAGGTTTAGAAGCTTTTTAAAGAGCTCATAGAATTATTGGAAATAGCATAGTCTGCATCCCCAGAGTTCTAGCAGAGAGCAAAGTACGTTTTCGATGTAGGAAGCAAAAGCTGGGTCTATTCCTTCTTGCTCAACTTTATTTAGAATTTCCTTGGAATATCTTAAAAAGATAAGAATAAAGACATCGTAGTTGCTGGTTTGTTTAGCTTTAGTCGCGAGTGTTTCTAGTTCTTTAAAGGCTTATTGGAATTCGACTCGAAGTGGAACTTTTAAATAAAAGCATAGAACGTCATAACTGTTGTCGAGAAGGTAGAGTTCATAATTGAGAATTGAAATTTATTTGAGTGTTTTGAGATCTACACTTTGAATGGTTCTCTTCAACAGTTTTTCTTAAATTTTGTTATAAATCTCAATAACTCTAACCTTATCCTCAAACTTTTTCTTGATGATGTTGCCTCCTTTCCTGAGATAGCTATAAAACAAAAAGATCTGGTCCTGAATGAGTTTACTCTTAGAATCCTCTAGAAACTCTTCAAAAGATTTATATTCCCCTCCTGCATATTTTGTTGTCAATTTTTAAGCTATGGCTAAGTGAATGTCGATGTTGGCTAGAATCGATGCTCCAAGTTCAGCAATGGCGTCAATTGGTTCGAGTTCAATATCAAAGGCATTTAGACGTAGATTGAATACTTCAAAGCGAGATACCTTAAACAAAAAAACCAATGGGCTTTCCAACAGCCGGTAAAACGTTTTTCTAAGTTTGTCAGTACTAGCAATTTCTTGATTGATAAGGAATTCCGTCAGGTCACTGACGATATTCTGGAATTTAATTTAGAGAGAACTCTTCTCCTCATAAAACATTTTGCCTAGATCAACAGTTTTCTTGTCCTGAAAGAGCTGCTGCAGCTTCTTCAATTTTTCCTCACTCTCGATCTCATACACTTCGAGGGAGAGTTAAAGTTATTCAATGCTGATTTACTGTGGTTCCTACTCTTCACTCATTGCTAATTAAGATTTGATTGTAATTTAAATTAGTTTTGCTCAATTAATAGAAATAATAATACCTATGATATCAAACTAATGCCTGCAGAGATTTATTCAAGGCATTTTCAACTCCATAAAGCCAAAAAGAGTTTCCGGCAACTCGACACCACTCAATACCCACTTGATTCTTTTCAGAACGATGGAGCTGACCGAGGAGAAGTAATTTTGTTTGGTCGTCCTTATCTATAGAGAATTCCAATTCAACCATGATCTGATGACTCATTGACAAGTATTAGAGACTGTAGTTAAGAGGTAATATTTAACTGACGAAATCGTGCAGAAAGATTTCTTTGTTTTTTAGTTATTTGGCTAGGAATGCTTTCAGGTAAGTAACAACAAAACCTGGATTTTTATTGACATAAACAACCCCAGTTTTGGTGTATTGTGGCAGTTAAAATTGATACTTCTGTAGTTATCGAGAAGTATTTCCTTCTAACTGACACCAAAATCAATTCTTGTGGAGCCTCGGCCATATTCTTCTTTTTTCCGTTTATCAATACTTTCTTTCTTTTTTGTCTCGGTTTCTTTTAACTCTTCTTCAATGACGACAACAGTTGTTTTTTCTTCACTATGTACTTCTTCAGTCACAACTACAATAATTAGAAATTTACTGTTATTGACATTAGTTTCTTCCTTTTCATTTGTTGGGTCGGATCTGGTTCGAAACTCAATGGTAGGGTTTTCCTCTTCCGTAATTGAATAGGAATAACTATTCCCCTGTCTTAAGATTTAAAGCTCATTATTTTCCTCTTCCATTGCTTGCTGAAGTGGGTTTCTTGGTGGTCTGGATTAATTTTCACAACAGTGTTATTATTCAGCAACTAAATGAAGATAATTGTACTTTACATTTAGATACTCATCTTAATATCCATAATTTCCTGGATTTTGCGATTATTCACAGCAATAAGATTGGCCCTATGCTGCATGTAGGCCAAAAGCTAATTTGAACTAACTGTAGGTCCATTCATCCATTCATTTTAGACAATATCTTATAATCTTAATCTGTGCTCAACGTCAGTACAGAAGAAAGAGTTCATCAATCTTTTGAATTCAATTGAATAAAATCCAGCAGGCCTTTGATTTTCATGCATTCTCCAAAACAGATCATATTTTCTGTTTCGGATTAAATTATAAATTCTATCGTCTATCTGAGTACTGAGAAAAGGCAAAGTACCAGCATACATCAGAAAAAGAATAACTCCACTGGCAAATAAATCAGTGTTTAAGCCAGTGTAATGCCGCCTTCCTGTATGCATTTCAGGGGGTTGATAACCTCGAGTTCCTACTCTTGATCTAAGAGTATAATCGTATCTATCACCGCGAGCATCTCTCGATAGACCAAAATCTGCAATTTTAAGTTTAAAGTTTGCGTCAAAAAGAATGTTTTCCAGTTTTAAATCCCTGTGTGATAGGTCATTTATTGTTAAGTATCTAATAGCTGAGAGGATTTATTTTATGTAGAAACGACTTACTTAATTACTTAATCTTCCTTGCTTTAAAATGTTCTCAAATAAATCTCCTTTCTCCGCAAATTATAAAACAAGCATAGGCTTGGTTTGCTCCGGTCTGCCATTTAATTTAACAACTGCTTGGGGACGATAATCAACAATATGGATAAAGTTTTCATTTCCTGC
>Ga0302197_10005607_pt1 | contig 10670 bp, 6 predicted proteins | sample II_Bog_N2_1_FD_193526 | JGI IMG/M metagenome (GOLD analysis project Ga0302197, IMG submission 193526) | Peat permafrost microbial communities from Stordalen Mire near Abisko, Sweden - II_Bog_N2_1 | ecosystem: Environmental > Terrestrial > Soil > Wetlands > Peat | place: Sweden: Abisko, Stordalen...
AGTGGTTCTTGCGGGATTTACAGCGGCCATGATTCTTGGCCAGGCAGCGTTCACCGCTCAGGGGCAGACGGCGCCCGCCAAACCAACGGCTGCAAAACCAGTTACTGCTGGCGACAACGATCGGGACTGGTGGAAGAACGCAGTAATCTACGAGATCTACCCGCGCAGCTTTCAGGATTCGAACGGCGACGGCATCGGCGACCTGAACGGGATCACCAAGCGACTCGACTATCTGAAGGATCTCGGCGTTGACGCCATCTGGCTCACTCCTGTTTACCCATCGCCGCAGGTCGATTTCGGTTACGACATCTCTGACTATCGCGCCATCGATCCCCAGTACGGCACCATGGCTGACTTCGACCGCCTGGTCGCCGAAGCGAATAAACGCCGCATCCGCGTGATTATGGATATGGTGATGAACCACACCTCAGATCAGCACAAATGGTTCATCGAATCGCGTTCGTCCCGCACCAATCCCTACCGTGACTGGTATGTATGGCACGATGGCAAAGGCCAAACCGCAACCAGCCCCGGAGAGCCGCCCAATCAATGGCAGTCGTACTTTGGTCACTCCGCCTGGCAGTGGGACGACAAGACCCGCCAGTACTACTACCACAAGTTTTATATCCAGCAACCCGACCTCAACTGGCGCAATCCCAAGGTCCACCAGGCTTTCAAAGACATCATCGCCTTCTGGCTGCAGCGCGGGGTGGGCGGCTTCCGTTTTGACGCCATTACCTCGCTCTATGAAGACCCCGAGATGCGCGACGAAGGCGTGGTGAAAGACCAGAACGGAAATCCCGTAATCAACGCCTACGGCGACCCGCAACTTGACGATTCGCGCACCAACAACCAGCCCGGCGAGCACGAGGCCGTGGCTGAGATGCGCGCCGAAGCCGAAAAATTTGACTTCAAAACCTTCCCAGGCACGCGCCTGCTGATTGGCGAAACCTATTTGCCCAACATCGCAGAGCTGGCCAAGATGTACGGCACCCAAAGCAAGCCCGAGTTCCAGTTGCCGATGGATACCCAGGTGGCAATCATCAACAAGCTTGATGTGACAACGTTCCGATCCAAATTGACCGACGTTGAAACGAGTATCAACGGCAACACACCGCTGTTACTGTTTGACAATCACGACAATCCACGCATCGACATGCGTTACGGCGACGGCGTGCACAACTCCCAGATCGAGCGCGTCATCGCAACCGTGCTCTTTGCCTCGCGCGGTGCATCGCTCATGTATTACGGCGACGAGATCGGCATGGTCACCACCCCGCCCACTCGCAAAGAAGATGTAAAAGACCCCATCGGCATCACCGGCTGGCCAAAGGAGAAGGGCCGCGACGGCGAGCGCACGCCCATGCAGTGGGACAACACGTCCAACGCCGGCTTTACCACCGGTTCGCCATGGCTGCCCGTACCACCCAGCGCAGAGCAGAAAAACGTTGATGTCGAGCGCAACGATCCTGACTCGCTCTTCAACTGGTATCGATCGCTCATTCGCCTCAAAAAGACTGTGCCGGCATTCACAAATGGCGCCAACACTATGCTCGACACTGAAAACACCAGCGTGCTGAGCTGGCTGCGCCAGTCGCCCGGAATGCCGCAGGTGGTGGTCAGCGTCAACTTTACCGCGCAGCCGCAGATTGTGAATCTCGAGTCCGCCGGTTCAGGATTGACGTCAGCCAAGCTCGAAACGCTTCTCAAATCGCCCGGCGGCGTCGATCCTAAATCACTCGACCAGGTCGTCCTGGCCCCGTTCGGCATTTACATCGGCGAATTGCAATGACTCCTGGGCGAAAAGGCCTTGCCAATGGCTCTTTTCGCACCTTTCGCCTCAAACCTGCCCTTTCAGACTCACTTCCCTTCCTGAATCTCCGTCCAACTGTGTAGCCGATTCGCTTATTCTTGTATTCTCCCCAGGCGTAAAAAGAGGTCCAGACTGCGTTTCTCCACATCCAACCTGTGTCGCGCATCGCGCGCCTTGCGGCAACCCCGCAAGGCGTCATTCGGCAATTGCATTTTGCTGTTGGTTGTTACCGCCTGCGCAACCTTCGTACCCGCGCAGTCCGTCGCAAATCTGCCCGTCGCGCCCTCGCCCGAAGCAACGCATGGCAGCTCCATTCGCGGAGTCGTTGAAGGCAAGAATGGCGAGGTTTACGAGGGCGTGCGAGTCACGCTTTCGAGTGGCGGGGCCGTGCAATCCAGTCAAACGAACACCGCTGGCGAGTTCCTCTTTGAGCAGGTTGCTCCCGGTAACTTCACGCTTTCGTTCTTCTCGCAGGGATTCAAAACTCAGACCATAACGGGGGAGCTTCATTCCGGCGAGGCGTTGACCCTGCCGAACGTCGAGCTGGGGCTCAACGGATCAGTGAGCGAGGTTCGCGTGTCGGCCGAGACTCAGATCGAGATTGCTGAGCAGCAGATTCATATCGAAGAACAACAGCGCGTACTGGGTCTTCTGCCCAACTACTACGTCAGCTACGATCCCCATCCGGTGCCGCTTACCACAAAACAGAAGTTCAAGCTGGCGTGGCGCTCCAATGTCGACCCGTACAACGGGCTCATTAACGCGGGATTCGCAGGCTATCAGCAGGCGACCAATTCGTTTAAAGGATACGGCCAGGGCATGCAGGGCTATGGCAAGCGCCTGGGCGCGGACACCGCCGACGCTTTCTTGAGCGACATGATCGGCGGCGCCATCTTTCCCGCGCTCTTCCATCAGGATCCACGCTATTTCTACAAGGGGACCGGAACCGTTAAATCGCGCATTGGCTATGCGCTTGCCACTACCGTGGTTTGCAAGGGAGACAACATGCGCTGGCAATTCGACTACTCCGGCATTCTGGGCAGCCTGGCTGCCGGCGGAATATCGAATCTCTACTACCCCGATAGCGAGCGCAGCGACGCAGTAGTGACGTTCGAAGGCGTCGGCATCGGCCTGGCAGGCGCCGCCGCTCAAAACCTTTTCCAGGAATTCCTGATCAAGAAGCTGACGCCGCATACGACCAGGCAGAGCACACCCTAAGGGCAAAGGACCAAAGAACTTCGCTCGTTGCGCTCTTCCCAGTCGGGCCTATTCTCCGAGGGCGGAAGCGACATCTTGACCTGCGTAGAAAACTCCAAGGATGGTTACGGTCGCAGTCGCAACTTCAAATGCGACGGTTACGCGCCGACGAAAGCCAAATGTCCGCAGGCCTGGACGGATTTCGTCTCTCAACGTGCCTCGAATTGGAAACGTTTCGAGACTTTCGCATTGTTCAACGATTGCTTCTACATATCTGATTGCAATGTCAGGTGAAGCTGCCGCGGCCAGTTGGAAGTACAAGGCGACCAGTTGCTCTTCTGCTTCCGGGGCAAATACAACCCTATGCATCTGCGCGCCTTGAGGCACGGCGGTGCGCCGAGCCCAGGGAGGCGCGGACTTTCTCTATAGATACCGCGCGCGAGGGGTCTGCCTTCATCGCATCATAAGCGGGGGCAGCCTGCTCCCGAAGCCAGGTCTCAACAGCTCGTTCCTGAGCCTGAAGGGCGCGGAGCCCGTCGCGGATAACCTCGCTCTCAGATGCGTATTCACCGGATTCAACCCTTGCGCGAACCATCTCGGCCATTTCGTGTGTGAGGGTTACGCTGAACTGCTGGGTGCTGCGCATGGGGCGTCTCCCGACTCAATAGGATTCTATCCTACTCCGGCGACTGAGGCCAAGCGCATCGCAACGTCGCGTCGGGTTAAAGGAAAGGCAATCTACCTTGGGAGCAATCGTGATTCATCCTCGCCTTGCCCGCCCCCAACCCCGCATGATTGACTGGTCTGCGTAGGCAGGTGCCCCCCCTCATGCAATACGTTCTAGCCCTCGACCAGGGAACAACCAGTTCCCGAGCAATTCTCTTCGATCAGGACGGCGCAATTGCCGCCGTAGCCCAAAAGGAATTTGCTCAGTTCTACCCGCAGACCGGTTGGGTTGAGCACGATCCAACTGAGATTCTCACCAGCCAGATGAGCTGCGCCGTTGAGGTGCTGGTAAAAGCCAACGCAGAGGCACACGACCTAGCCGCCATCGGCATCACCAACCAGCGCGAGACTGTGATTGTGTGGGACCGCGCCACCGGCAAGCCCCTCCACCCGGCAATTGTGTGGCAGGACCGCCGCACCGCCGCGTTTTGTAAGGAGCTTGAAGACCGCGGCCTCGCCGACGCAATCGCTGACAAAACCGGCCTGGTCATCGATCCCTATTTTTCCGCCACCAAAATCCGCTGGATACTCGATCACGTCGCTGGCGCGCGCAGCCGGGCCGAGCGCGGCGAACTCGCCTTCGGCACCGTCGACTCATGGCTCATCTGGCACCTGACCAGCGGCCACAGGCACGTGACCGACGTGACCAATGCTTCGCGCACGTTGCTCTACAACATCGTCAAAGGCGAGTGGGATAAAGAACTGCTCGAAATCTTTGACGTTCCGGAGCAGATCCTGCCCGAGGTGGTCTGGTCGAGTCAGGTAGTGGGCGAAGTAACCACCTCGCTCGGTCTCGCCGGCGCAACCATCGCAGGCATCGCAGGCGATCAGCAGGCAGCGCTCTTCGGCCAGTTGTGCTGGCAGGCGGGCGAGGCCAAGAACACTTACGGCACCGGCTGCTTCCTGCTGCAAAACATCGGCGCCCAATTCGTTCGGTCGCGTCACAAACTCATCACTACGCTTGCCGCCAGCGCCGAGCGGCGACTCGAGTACGCGCTCGAAGGCAGCATTTTTATAGGCGGAGCCGTGGTGCAATGGCTGCGCGACAACCTCGAGCTCATCGGCGCTTCGAGCGATGTTGAAGCGCTCGCGAAAACGGCCAACGATTCGGGCGGAGTGGTTTTTGTTCCCGCATTCGTCGGCTTGGGCGCTCCGCATTGGGACCCGCACGCCAGCGGAATGATCATCGGCCTCGGCCGCGGCACAACTCCCGGCCACATTGCAAGGGCCGCGCTTGAAGCCATCGCCTTCCAGGTGGCCGACGTCCTCGACGCCGTCGAAAGCGAAACCTCAACTCCGTTAGGCGCTCTTCGCGTGGATGGCGGCGCAGCCGTGAACGACTTGTTGATGCAGTTCCAGGCCAACATTCTCGGCGTTCCGGTCGTACGCCCGCTGGTCACTGAGACTACCGCTCTGGGCGCTGCCTATCTGGCAGGCTTGGCCACTGGATTCTGGGCCAGCCCCACCTATCTGATAGCCAAGCGCGAAGGCGATGTGCGCTTTGAGCCGCAGATGAGCGCCACGGAACGCGCCGAACGCCGTGCACGCTGGCAAAAGGCGGTCGACCGCGCCAAGGCATGGAACGCGTAGACAGAGAAAAGAGAGAAGAGAACAGAGACTAGAGATCGGGGGTCAGGGGTCAGGGGTCAGGGAACGGAAGCGGACGCTGAACTTGCCGCACAATACCAAATCTCCTGAAGCACGCATTTTGCATGAGATTGAAAAAACATCGCCCCGCGTGTCACTCTGGACATCTGATGAATTGTCGGTCCACCCTTGGCCGGCAATTGAAACATGGAGATCAATCATGGCGGCGTGCACACATATAGCTGAATTCGACAAGAATGCCAAGGCCCGCGGCAAAGGCTGCGAAGAATGCCTCAAGACCGGCGACACATGGGTGCATCTGCGCCGCTGCCTTACCTGCGGCAAGGTGGGCTGCTGCGACTCGTCAAAGAATCGCCACGCCCGCGCGCATTTCCACGAGACGCAGCATCCGCTCATCCAAAGTGCCGAGCGCGGCGAAGACTGGCGCTGGTGCTACATCGACGACGCGTATTTGTAGGCGCGCGCTGCCAGCCCACCATCCACCGAAGGCAAACGCGCCATATTGCGCGATGCGATTCTGTGTTATGCTTTCCGGCAAATTCAACTTGGCCGGTTAACAGCATGAATCTCTACGCGAAGTCCCTGCTTTTGACAGTCGTTTGTGCGTCGCCTTGTGCTCTTTGTGGGCAAACCACTAACGTTGCGCCCTGCACGCTTCAGCCGCCCAGTTTTACATCGAACTCGCCCGACATCTTCAACGAACAGCAGGAGCAGGACCTTGGCGACGCTTTGGCAGAAATGTCTGAGGCAGACATGCGCCTTGCCGATCCCGGCAGCGACGATGAGCTTACCCGCATCGGTGAAAAGTTGCTGGCCCAGCTTCCGCCAACCGGCATCAAGTATCACTTCCGCATCTACGACTCCGGCGAGATCAATGCTTTCTCCATTACGGGCGGACGAGTTTACGTCAGCCGGAAATTGATTACGGCGGTCAAAAATGAGGATGAACTGGCCGGCGTTCTGGCGCATGAACTAGGCCATCTCTCAATGCATCAAACCGCCATTAACCTTACCTCAGCGTTTAAGGTGCGCCTTGGCGTTACCCAGGTAGGCGACCGGGCCGATATCTTTGCCAAGGTTCATCAATACTTCAGCACGCCAGAGAAGGCTGAAGAGTCGAATGAGGAGAACCCTAAAGACGAGATCGTAGCCGATCACGTGGCCGTCTACGCGCTGGTGCGAGCGGGATATGCGCCCGCCAGCTTTCCCTCTTTCCTCAACGACGTAATGACGAACGGGGGCAAGACGGGAAGCCTTCTGAGCGACATGTTCGGACTGACGCATCAGGATTCGAAGCGCTATAGGGAGGTGTTGCAGGTAGTAAATGGGCTGCCGCAAGGCTGCCTCGATCGAAAAGCGTCATCCAGCGACACATTCCAGGCCTGGCAGCGCGGCATTGTTGAAGAGCGTGTAAAGAGCGGCGTCGAGACTGCGGTCGGCGACAAGCCAATTAAGCTTGACCCACCCGTGCGGCCCAGTCCGTGGCGCATCCGCTTCAGCCCCGATGGCAACTACGTGCTGGTGCAGGATGAGAGCAGCATCACGGTCGTCGATGCCAACCGAAGGAATGTACTGTTTCGCATTGACGCGCCCGACGTGAATGGAGCCATGTTTACGCCCGATTCGAAAGGCGTGGTGTTTAACGACGACAAGCTGCGTGTCGAACGGTGGGATATTGCCAGCGAAAAGAAGATCGACACCAAAGAAATGATTGTGTTCGACGGCTGCACGCAAAACAAACTTACGTCTGACGGGAAAACACTGGTGTGCCTGCGGGCAAAGATAAAGGGTTCGGGCTTGTTTATCGACTTAAGTCTCATCGACGTCGATTCTGGTAAGCCGTACTACGACAAGTCAGACTTTTGGTTCGGCTCGCCTGACCTCGGCTATGACGATAATCTGCAAGACGCGGTAAACGGAGTGTTGCAGTCTTCGCAGGACGGGTCGCTGCAACTTATAAGCGACCTTGACCACAACCGCGACTTCGCGTACATCGCCATTGATGCCGAGGGCCGCCATTTGCTGGTTTCCGTTGCCGACCGTGTAGGCGCCTTCGATCTCGAAAAACGGCAGGTGATACAAGTTGGCGGACGACTCAAGAGCATACCCAACGTACCATTGACGTTCCTTTCGCCCGACAAAGTTTACGCGGTAATCAAAGGACCACGGACATCTGTTCCCTACAAAGCGCAGGTGGTCAGTTTTCCTGATGGCAAGGTATTGAACGAGGGGCAGATCGGCGATCAGTCTTTTCATGGGGCGTCAAAGGGTGATTTGCTTCTCGCTGGTCCGTTCAAGGATTTCGCTACTGGAGTTGTGGATCCGGCGACCGCAAAGATTGTGGCTGGCTGGCAGTTGCCCGCAGCCGACGTATGGGACAAGTATCTTGCCGCCGAAACTCCTTCCGGCGGGTTGTTTCTGGGGCACATCGGCGCAAACGACGGAACTCAAATGAGCTTGCCTCTTGGGCCGTTGCCCGTTCCGTCTGCGTCCAGCTTCGCCCCCGATGGAAAGTACCTCGTGGTATCGCTGAAAGGTCGTTCGAGCATTTGGGATCTGGCGTCGGGAAAACAGTTGAACTTGATGCGGCCGATGGCGTCAATGTGGGTGGATGGCCAGGATCATCTGTTTGCCATGCTGCCGAAGTATTTGACTCACGATCCGACTGAATTAGAGGTCGATCTTGGAGGGCAGGGCGCAAAGGAGTTCGGTAAGCCCGCGGATAAAGACCGGCAACATGAAAACCTGCAATATATCTTCAGGTCGATGGGGAAGAGCAAAGACCTCACTTATCACGCGACTCTCGAAGTGAAGGACATGGCGACGCAGAAAGTTCTGTGGTCGCGCGATTATCCCGGTGAATCCCCGGTTTGCTGGCCGGCCGACAACGGACGCATCATGCTCGCGTGGGATCTGAGCGTGGACACGGCAAAGAGCGAGGTGAAGAGATATCCAAAGCTCGAGGAGCAGACGAAAGGTTTGGCTAGCCACAAGAAAGGTCTGCTGATCGAGACCGTCGATGAGCATAGCGGCGCTCCGCTCGAACAGGTCGCACTGCCAGAGATCGATCTCACGAATGGTTGGAGCGACGACCGATATGCGCAGCTTTCAGGTGAGTATCTGCTGGTGAACGGAGAGCATGGCAACACGGTAATTTACAAAATCGACAATGGCGCCAAGCTCGGGGAGTTCTTCGGCGTCCCGGCGGCCACCGATGCATCGAAGGGGCTGATTGTCGCGGTAAATCGCGAAGACGAAATCCTGATGGTCGACGAAAAAACGGGCAAGGAACTCGAGCGTTTCACGCTGGGATCGCCGGTGCGGCGCGCGCGTATCACGACCGGCAGCGATCCCAAACTGCTGGTGCTTACCGCGGACCAAATCGTCCATCAGCTTCCGCTGCCTCAGTGAGCGGAGCGGGCTTACGCCAGTTCCACCTCGATCAATTTCTTCTCCGCGTCGAGCTTCACAATCTTGAAGCTGCGCAACTGACCCTCGGCAAGCGGCTCAGGTGCGGCTTCGGGCGCGGGCGCATTGCCCTTCCAGCGCGCCTTAAGCATCGACGAAAGCTGCGACAGATCCGGCTTGCCGGACGCGGCGGCTTCCGGCGCAGGCGCAACAGCCTTCGCCGAAGCCTTGCCAACGCGGCCAATCGCCCGGATTCCATCGCCCAAATCAACCTGCAACGCGGAGCCCTTCACTTCAACCACACGGCCTGAAACAGTGTCGCCCGTCTTATGCTCGGCGATGTACTCGTCAATGCTGGTCGGGATGAGCTGCTTCATCGAGAGCTTCATTTGCCGCTTTTCAGTGTCGATCGCGAGCACCAGCGCCTCAACCTTTTGCCCCGTGTGCAGCGCTTCGCTGGGGTGGTTCAGCCGCCGGTCGGGCACAATCTCGCTGATGTGCACCAGCCCCTCAACGCCCTCCGCAATTTCAACAAACGCGCCGAACGCCATCATTTTGGTCACTGTGCCCGTAACCTGCGAACCGGCCGGATAGCGGCGCTGCGCCTCAACCCACGGATCAGCGAGCGTCTGCTTCAGCCCGAGCGCGATACGTTTTTCTTCCGGCTTGACGGAAAGAATCACCGCATCCACGCGGTCGCCCGTCTTGAGCAAGTCCGATGGGTGCCGCACTTTTTTGGCCCACGTCATTTCTGAGATGTGAACCAGCCCTTCGAGTCCAGGCTCAATCTCGACAAACGCACCAAAATCCATAAGCCGCGTAACCGTGCCTGAAACACGCGCGCCAACTGGAAAGCGCTCCACCGCGGTCTCCCACGGCTCCGGCTGCAACTGCTTCAACCCGAGCGAAATCTTCCCGGTCTCGGGATCGATTTTCAGAATCTTGACCGTCAACTCCTGCCCTACAGTCAGCACGTCTTCGGCCTTGGCAATGCGCGTCAGTGAAATATCGCTGATGTGCAGCAGCCCGTCAATTCCGCCAAATCCCGAACTGCCTGGCTCGTCACCGCCAAGGGTCACGAACGCACCGTAAGGCATGATGGTGCGCACCGTTCCTGTCACCACGTCGCCCACGTTCAGCGAGGCGCGGCGGCCTTCCATTTCGACGCGCGACTGTTCTTCAAGCACCACGCGCCGATCAACCACCACATCTTCGTCTGCGGTATCGAGCTTGGTGATGCGGCACGTAATCTCCTGCCCCACCAGCGCCTCAAGCTCTGCCGCTTCGCGCGTTCCGCTGCGGCTGGCCGGCATAAAAGCCCGCACGCCCACGTCAACGCTCAGGCCGCCCTTGATCACGGCTGTTACGGTTCCGGCCACGGCAGTCTTGTCGGCAAATGCCTTCTCCAGTGCCGACCAATCCCGCGGCTGCGCTACCTTGAAACGCGAAAGCACGTAGTAGTGCTCTTCGTTGCGACCCGTGATCGACACGGGAAACTTGTCTCCCGCTTTCACTCCATCAGCATTGTTCTCAAATGCCGAGCGCGGCAGCACGCCTTCCATCTTGTAGCCAACATCCAGAAACACCTGGTCCGCCGAGACCGAAATCACGGTGCCCTCAAGCCGGTTCTGTGCGGCGCGATGCGTGTGCGTGCGTTCGAAGTCGCGCAGCAAATCGCCAAACGACTCTTCAGGGGGCTCTTCTGCAACAGCCTCTTCAATCGCGGGCGCCACGCCTTTCGTCGCAGGTTTTTCCGCGACGAGCAATGGTTCCTGCACAGCGGGCGTTGACTCTTCGGCCGCCACAGTTGGCTGTATAGGTTGGGTTGCGGCTTCATGCGCCGCCTCGGTAGCAGGCTCGGCAGCAGGCTTGGATTCGGTAATGGTTTCGTCGCTCATAACTGGTTCGGCTCTTATTG
>Ga0302197_10005622_pt1 | contig 10651 bp, 8 predicted proteins | sample II_Bog_N2_1_FD_193526 | JGI IMG/M metagenome (GOLD analysis project Ga0302197, IMG submission 193526) | Peat permafrost microbial communities from Stordalen Mire near Abisko, Sweden - II_Bog_N2_1 | ecosystem: Environmental > Terrestrial > Soil > Wetlands > Peat | place: Sweden: Abisko, Stordalen...
CAATTAGCATAAAGGTGGGCAGCAATATATCAGCAGCTAAATTTTATCTTAGGAACCCAGCCGAGGTAAGAAGATTCTTGGTTAGTTTGACGGACAGTAGTGTTGTGCAGGTTAAGTAATACCGTTAGTTCTACTATTTGATTTGTCATTTTGATTTTATCATAGAAATCAGAATGACAAGTTGGTTACAAAAATACCGGCCTGTCTAATTTCATTGCTATGCGGTATGCGGCATTCATCAAACCTACGTGGCTGTAAGCCTGTGGAAAGTTGCCCCATTGGCTACCGTCATTCTCATCTACATCCTCACTAAATAATAGCAAATGATTTGAAAATTGTAAAAGGTTTTCAAATTCCTTTATCGCGTCATCTACCCGACCAACCGCTGCCAAAGCCTCTACATACCAGAAAGCGCATATCAAAAATGTAGTTTTTGGTTTGCCGAAATCATCTTTATATAAGTATCTGTAAAATAATCCATTATCTGTCTTTAGTTCTTTTTCCAATGCAATTAAATGATCCTTTGCTTTATCCGAATCAGGGTCAAGATAATTCATCAAAATTAATTGCAAGGTACTTGCATCCAAATTTGTACCACCGGCAGCATTGGTATAAACCTTTCTTACCGGGTCGTAACAACTTTCAATATGTTCGGCTGCACGATTTTTCATCGCGACAGCCCTGTTAATCAAATCATCATTGTTTATGGTTCTCGCCATTTTTTCTGCAGCACACGCGCCGGCCCATTGAAACAGGTTACTGTAACAATGCACATCGGCCATATTTCTAAACTCCCAAATCCCCGCGTCTTTCTCATCAATGGTAGCTTCTATCTTTGCCAGTAAAAACTCCAGCCATCGCGCTGAATCTTTCCGTTCAGAAAAAATAAAACGGTGGTCAGTATATAAAGGCAAAAGGGAGATCAAAACCTGCCCGTAAATATCATTTTGAATATGCTCATAAGCTTGGTTCCCAATTCGCACCGGTTTGTTACCCTCGTAACCATCTAAATCATCTAAAATAATTTCGGTAAGTTTTTTCTGGCCGGTTATGCCATAAAGTGGCTGGTATCTTTTTTCTTCTGCAACAGAAATGTCCGTTACATAACCAAAATATTTCTCCATTTCTTCAAAATGGCCGATGTGATTTAAGGCAGTGATCACATAGTAGGTATCGCGCAGCCAGCAATAGCGATAGTCCCATGTACGCCCACTTCCCGGCGACTCGGGTAAACTTGTAGTGCTCGCGGCAATAATGGCACCTGTGTCTTCATACTGGTGAATTTTAAGCGTTAATGCAGAGCGTATTACAACGGGTTGGTAAAATGCAGCTATCGATGAGTGCTTTATCCAGGTTTGCCAATATTGAGTTGTCTCCCTTAAAAAACGCTCGGCTGTTGAAATAAGCGGAGCTTCCAATGGTTCACCATAAGTTAATACCAAATATTTGGGTTCGTTCAATACAAAGGCGTGCTCATCAAAAACATAACTGATCGGGATGTTAGTAGTAAGCCTGATATTTTCATCACCGCCTAAAAATTGAATATGATTGCTTCCACGGTTTACATTTAACTTTGTTTGCCCGTAATCAGAAACTGGCGTACATTTAACAGTAACCCGGGGAGAACCTTCTATCGCTTCAATCTTTCTAATTAGCATCAGCGGTTTATAATATCGCTGGTTGTAGTGATAGCGGGGCGCGAAATCAGTTACGCGATAAGAATTATTCTCATCTATAGTAATTTCGGTGACTAAAATGTTGGTATTTTCAAGATAATATTGATGTGATGAAAACTCGCCTTTGGGCAAAATAGAAAATTCGCCGCCTTTCTTTTTATCTAATAATCCGCCGAAAATAAAAGTGCTGTCGAAACGCGGCCAGCATAGCCATTCAATGTTAGTATTTGTATTAATGTGCGCTAAAAACGCGCAATTACCAATAATGCCGGTGTTATAGGTGTGTCTTGCCATAAAATATTAGCCAACGTAGCTTTAAGTACTGTTTAACAACCATTAAGGTATAATGTTGAGTATCCGCAAAAATTTTATATTAGCTATTGATTTTTAGTTTAAACAGATTTATATTAGTATAATATTTAAAAAAATCGAGTAAATGTTTGTGTATACACGCACACACTTAACGAAATTTTTAATTGATTAAACAGTAGTTACCCTATTAAGAATTAACTATTTAACCAAATAAATAATTTTATTTGGTTATTAATTATTTTATATATTTGAAAAAGACAGGTTTCTATTTTCCTTTCTGATTATTAAACCAATTTATATTCAGTTTGGCTTTAGTTATAATGTTTTTAACACGAATTATTAATACGATTATTTTATTATGAAAACTGGAAAAGTAAAATGGTTTAACACACAAAAAGGTTACGGTTTTATTGTAACCGATGATGGCAAAGATCTGTTTGTACACTTTAAGGACGTACAAGGCGGTGTGAATGCCATTAAAGATAACGATAGCGTTACCTATGATGTGGAAGAAGGCAGAAAAGGATTACAAGCAGTAAATGTAAAAAAAGCATAGTCTACCACTTCAACTAAACTAACTAAACTAAAAACTAAGCCTCCGCTAAAACGGAGGTTTTTTTGTTTGAAATTGGTTGCAATTATATATTTTAGCCAAACCAATTATAAAAACTATATATGACCGAACCATCATCAACACGCACCAACAGGAACGTTGTTTTTTTAGTGATTGTAGCCTCATTAGGATATTTTGTTGATATATATGATTTATTGATATTCTCGATAGTAAGAAAAGCAAGCTTGTTGGGCATCGGCATAAAACCTGCTGATGTGCTGAGCGATGGCTTGTCAATTATCAACTGGCAAATGTTCGGCTTATTATTAGGCGGCGTTTTATGGGGCGTTTTAGGCGATAAGTTGGGCAGGATAAAAGTACTTTTCGGATCGATATTATTATACTCCATAGCAAACTTCGCGAATGGATTTGTGCATGATCTTAATCTGTATATAATCATAAGATTTATAGCAGGAGTGGGGCTTGCCGGTGAGTTAGGCGCAGGCATAACGCTTGTAACCGAAACCATGAGCAAGGAAAAAAGAGGTTACGGAACTATGATTGTAGCTGTAGTGGGCCTTTTTGGAGCAGCAGCGGCTAACCTGGTTGCTAAACACGGGCTACCGTTCCATTTCTCTGCCGATCATGCTAACTGGCGCGATGCTTATTTTGTTGGGGGATGTTTAGGTATTATTTTGCTTTTATTACGTTTAGGCACTTTTGAATCGGGTATGTTTAAGAGTATGGAGCGCGAGGAGGTATCAAAAGGAAACTTCTTCACATTGTTTACCAGTTGGGGCAGGTTTAAAAAATATATTTATTGCATTTTAATTGGCGCGCCGCTTTGGTACGTGGTTGGCGTACTGGTTACACTCAGTCCGGAATTTGGCAAGGCTTTGGGCGCTAAAGATGTATTGAGCGCGGGAGATGGTATATACTACACTTATCTGGGTATAGCTTTAGGTGGGGTATTCGCCGGTTTGATCTCACAAATTACCAAATCCAGAAAGCTAACCATGTTTATTTTTCTCATCGCGTCAGCAATCAGTGTAGTGGTTTATTTAAGCGCTAATGGACTTAACAGTGAACAATTTATATGGATATGCCTGTTTATGGGTACTTGTGTAGGGTATTGGACAACCTTTATCACCATTGCGGCGGAGCAATTCGGTACCAACATTCGCGCTACGGTTACTACTACAGTTCCAAATTTTGTAAGAGGTTCATTAATCCCCATAAACCTTATTTTTGTGGCACTTGCTAAAGGGTACGGTATGATAAATGCCGCATATATTATGATGGGGGCGCTAACCTTAATCTCATTATTTGCACTTAGCCAATTAAAAGAAAGCTTTGGAAAAGATTTAAATTATTTAGAAGAGAATTAGTACCGGGATGATTGACCGATAAGTCAATTGTTTGTTTAATTTTGTTTAACATATAATACATCCCCCTATGATTTCCAAAGAAGAGATAAGTGCAGCTTACCTATTAATACAGGACGAAATTTGCACAGCACTTGAGCAACTTGATGGTAAAGCGAAGTTTGAAGAAGAAAAATGGGAGCGGGAAGGCGGCGGCGGTGGCCGCACACGTATCATCCAAAACGGGAATATACTGGAAAAAGGCGGGGTTAATTTTTCAGCTGTACATGGGCAACTACCTTTGGGGGTAAAAAAAGCGCTTAATGTTGAGCATGATGAGTTTTTTGCTACCGGTGTGTCCATCGTGATCCATCCAAATCACCCGATGGTGCCTATCATCCACATGAATATCAGGTACTTTGAAATGCCATCTGAAAACAGTGAAAACCCGGTACGCTGGTTTGGCGGTGGAATTGACCTTACACCTCATTATGTTTTTGAAGATGATGCTAAATTCTTTCATAAAAATTTAAAATCAGTTTGCGATCAGTTCAATCATGATTTTTATACACGTTTTAAGCATTGGGCTGATGATTACTTCTACATTAAACATCGTAACGAAACACGTGGTATAGGCGGTATATTTTATGACCGTTTAACAGCCAGCGATACGCTTACATGGGAAACTATATTTAATTTTTCGCAAGCATTAGGTCGTTCATTTATTCCTACCTATACTGAATTGGTTAACCGCAACCGCGATAAAGCATTTACTGAAGACCAACAAAACTGGCAATACCAACGCCGTAGCAGGTATACAGAGTTTAACCTGGTTTATGATGCCGGTACAAAATTCGGTTTGGAAACCAACGGTCGTATTGAATCAATACTAATGAGTTTGCCACCAACCGCTAAATGGGTATATAATTACCATGCACAACAAGGTAGCGAAGAAGAAAAAACATTAGGGTTATTAAAAAAAGGGATTAACTGGGCGTAATTTATGAGAATTATTGCAGGATTGTTTTCAGCTTTTATTTTGTTTTCTTCTTTTCATCAGGTTGATAACCTGGCGGGTACCTGGCAATATGCGGGTGATATCACTAATGGAAAAAAGAGCGCAGCGCCTACAGAATTTTCACTTCAAAGGAATTATACATCATCAAATTATGAAGGGTTTGTAATTGAAAAAGGTTACGAACTTCAGAAATACGAAACAGGTAACTACAAATTAAAAGGCGACTCTTGCCTTGAAACACAAACATGGTGTGTGCAGGCATCCAACCTGTTAAATATTGCCATTCATTACCACTCTCATATAGTTAACGATACACTGATTTTAACCGGTATTTTGCCAAACGGAACCGCTGTAGAAGAGTATTGGAAAAAGGTAAAATAAACACAAAGAAACGCATCCACCTTTATTAACAATTTACTGCCTTAATTTACCTGTATTTAGCTAAAAAATGGGCTTAATGTTAGTAAAATTAGGTGTAAAAATGATATAATTTCTTAACTTCGCAAGTCGTTAAAAACCCCAATTTTTAACGGAAAATTATAAACAAGATTTTCACAAAAAAAATACAATGGCCGAAGGAACAGAAAACGATAATCCACAAAAAGAAGACAGAATAATTTCGATAAATATTGATGAGCAAATGCGATCAGCATACATTGATTACTCAATGTCTGTAATCGTTTCCAGGGCGTTGCCCGATGTACGCGACGGTTTAAAACCGGTACACAGAAGGGTGCTTTTCGGCATGCTCGACCTTGGTCTAAATAACAACAAACCTTATAAAAAATCAGCCCGTATTGTGGGTGAGGTAATGGGTAAGTATCACCCCCATGGTGACTCTTCCGTTTATGACACCATGGTGCGTATGGCGCAGGAGTGGAGCCTCCGTTATCCGTTGGTTGAAGGCCAGGGTAACTACGGATCAATTGATGGTGATAACCCCGCAGCAATGCGTTATACTGAGGCCAGACTTGAAAAGATCGCCGAAGAAATGCTGGCCGATATTAACAAGGATACTATTGATTTTCAGTTAAATTTTGACGATTCGCTACAGGAACCAACTGTATTGCCTGCAAAATTCCCTAACTTATTGGTTAACGGAGCATCGGGTATAGCGGTAGGTATGGCTACCAACATGGCACCGCACAATTTATCAGAAGTGATTGATGCAACCATGGCATTGATAGATAACCGTAATATTGAAGTTAGCGAGCTGATGCAGTATGTTAAAGGCCCGGATTTTCCAACAGGTGGTATCATTTACGGCTTTGAAGGCCCGCGTGAAGCCCTGGAAACAGGCCGTGGCAGAATAGTTTTACGTGCAAGAGCTGAAATTGAAACTTACAATGGCGAACGCGAACGTATTATAGTTACCGAAATACCCTACCAGGTAAATAAAGGGTTAATGATTGAGCGTACCGCTGAGTTGGTTAACGAGAAAAAGATTGAAGGCATATCATCCATAAGGGATGAATCAAACAGAGAGGGTATTCGTGTTGTTTACGAAATAAAACGTGAGGCTAATGCTGCAATTGTATTGAATAACTTATTCAAATACACATCGTTACAAACATCATTTAGTGTAAATAATATCGCGTTAGTGCATGGCAGGCCAATGATGTTGAATTTGAGGGATCTTATCCATCATTTTGTTGAGCACAGGCATGAGGTTGTAGTTCGCCGTACCAAATTTGAATTGGCTGAAGCACAAAAACGTGCCCATATTTTAGAGGGTTTATTAATCGCTTTAGATCATTTAGATGAAGTGATCCGCTTAATACGTAGTTCAAATACACCTGATGACGCGAGAGAAGGATTAATCACTCAATTTAGTTTAAGCGATATACAGGCACGCGCCATACTGGATATGACCCTAAGAAGGTTAACCGGACTGGAACGTGATAAGATTAAAGATGAATATGATGGCTTGATGAAAACCATTGATTACTTAAACTCTATTTTGGGTGATGAAGGTTTGCGTATGCAAATCATCAAGGATGAGCTCTTAGAGATCAAGGAAAAATATGGCGATGAGCGCAAAACCGAGATGGTTCACTCATCGGCAGAAATGAATACCGAAGACTTTATTGAGGATGAGGATGTGGTAATTACCATTTCACGCGAAGGCTATATTAAACGTACGGCTTTAACCGAATACCGCAGGCAGGGAAGAGGTGGTAAAGGATCATTAGGCAGTAATAGCCGCGATGCCGACTTTATTGAACACTTGCTTATCGCATCAAACCACAATTACATGTTGTTTTTTACCGAATCAGGACAATGCTTCTGGTTGAGGGTATTTGAAATTCCGGAAGGAACGCGAACTTCTAAAGGCCGTGCTATACAGAACATCATCAATATTCCTAAGGAAGAAAATATTAAGGCTTACATTAAATTGATCAGCCTTAAAGACAAGGAATACCTGGAGAATAACTACATTATTATGTGTACCAAGAAAGGTACCATTAAGAAAACTTCGCTTGAAGCATACTCACGTCCGCGTGCAAATGGTATCAACGCGATCAATATTAATGATGGCGATTCACTGTTAGAAGCAAACTTAACCAGCGGTAACAGCGAAATTGTAATGGCATTGAAATCAGGCCGTGCAATACGCTTTAACGAAGCTACAGTTAGGCCGATGGGCCGTACAGCGACAGGTGTACGTGGTATATCGCTTGATAATGACAATGACGAAGTAGTTGGTATGATCAGTATTGATGATCCCGAAACTACAGTTTTAGTGGTATCAGAAAAAGGATACGGTAAACGTACCGATATTGATGATTATCGTGTTACCAACCGTGGTGGTAAAGGTGTTAAAACACTGAATGTTACTGATAAAACCGGAAACCTTGTTGCCATTAAAGGTGTTACTGATAAAGAGGATCTGATGATCATTAATAAATCAGGTATCATTATCCGTATTGCTATTAGTGAATTAAGGACTATGGGCCGTGCCACGCAAGGTGTGCGTTTAATTACCCTTAAAGGTGATGACGAAATAGCATCAGTTGCAAAAATTGAGCATGATGAGGAGGAGGAATTAGATGAAGCGGTTGCTGAAGTACTTGATGCAGAAGCAGCGGTGGATACTGAGGGTGATGGTGAAGAAAAAGGTGAGGAGCCCTCAACAGATGAAATAACTGAATAAAACTAAATATGCTGAACCGTAAAATAATAATACCGGTTTTACTATTAGTATTCGCTACAAGCTTAGCCTTCTGCCAGTCGGAAGTGTTTAAGCCTGTAGTGAATAATTTGGCGTTGTATAAGCAAAAAAAAGACCTGAAGTTTTTGGCAGCCGCTAAAAAATCAATGGATAGTCTTATTACTAATCATGCTGACTCTGCTGATTATAAGAAAAGTGTTTATAGAGCGCTGGTAAATTCAACTATTTTATATATTGATTCGCTTAATAAACTTAAGCAGCCTGCAACATTATTTACTCAAACTACAGACTTGGTTAATAAGCTAGGTTCCAATAAAAAAAGCGAGAGTTTTCAGGATCAGCTTGACTATATAAAAAAATGCCTGGCAAATGTTTATATCCGGATAGGTTTTCAGTATATGAACACATCTGATTTTGTAAATGCTGAGCAAGCGTTTTTAAATGCACAAAAATACGTACCATCCTTTAAACAGCTTGATTTTTATATTGCCTACTCCAATAATAAATTGGGTAATTTACAAGATGCCGCAAAATATTATAACCATTTAATTGACGCTGATACCGCTAAGGCTGAATATATTGAAGCCGCTGCAAACATCTATAAATCAATAGGAGATACCTCAAAAGCGCTTGAAGTTATTAAAAAGGGTAGGAGTCGTTTCCCTGATGACAAGCTGCTGTTGATGAACGAGGCCAACATCTATAGTAATAAAAGAGAGTATTCGGCGTTAGAGCCATTATTAAAATCACTTACGGATGCTTATAGCAACAATGCCAGTGTAGCATTTGTTGTTGCCAATTGTTATGATAATCTCAATCAATACAAACTGGCGGAAACTTACTATTTACAGGCTATAGATATTAACGGATCGGTTTATGATCCAATATTTAATCTTGGTTTACTGTATTTCAAAGAAAGTTTAATTTTTCCGTCAGAGAAAATAAAAAACATTAATCTTGCAGCAGCAATGCTTGAAAAAGCCAATGAAATATCGCCGAATGATATCAGGGCTCTACAGGTTTTGAAACTTGTTTACACACAAACACAAAACAAAAGTCAATTAATAAAGGTAAATAATAAATTAAACCAGTTAAATAATCAATAACACTACTATGAAAATAAAACTCTTGATGACAGGCCTGATGGGCTTAGTATCAGTAGCCGCATTTGCACAAAAAGGCGAACTAAGTAACGCCAAAGAAAAATACGACAGGTATTCTGTAGAGAAAGCGAATAAAATAACATTGATACAGGGCGGGAAAGACCTGGAAGATGCAAAAACATCAATAGATAAGGCATCTGTTAATGAAAAAACAGCAAGCCTGCCACTAACTTTTGCTTTAAAGGGAGCTATATATTCATCATTGGTTTTACAAGATACCATTCCCGCTAGTAAAGCTGCAAATTTCACAATAGCTGAAGATGCTTTAAAAAAGGCAAAATCTTTAGATTCAGCAAAACAGGAAAACAAGAGCATGATACATGATGCTGACCTTAACTTAGCCTCATATCAATTTGACTTAGGAAGAGCAGAATTTCAAAACAAAAAATTTGAAGATGCCTATAAATCATTCAATTATTATTACCAGGTTGCACCGGATGATACTTTAGCATTATATGTTACAGGCCTATCTGCGGCAAATGCGGGTGATGCTAATCCTAAATATTATGGTTACGCAATCTCATCATATAGTAAACTGCTTGCAACAAATTATTCGAATAAGCCAACTATTTATTATGATCTTACAACTATTTATTTAGCCACTAAGGATACCACTAATGCCTTAAAAACAGCAGGGGCTGGTGTTGCCGCATACCCGGCAGATAATAATTTACGCAGAAGGGAAATTGAAATCGGCCTGCAATCAGGCAAACAGGATGTTTTGGTTGACAAAATTAAAAGCGCGATTGCCGCTGACCCTAAAAACAAAACCTTATATTATTATTTAGGTTTAACCTATTCGCAAATTGCAGAAGCTTATGGTACCCAACAAAAGAAAACCAAGGTTGTTGCTGATAAAGCAGCTTTAGAAACTAAGAAGATAGATAATTATCATTTAGCTGCTGAGCAATACAAAAAGGCTGTTGATTTAGATCCTAATTATTTTGAAGCTAATCTAAACTTAGGCTATGTAACACTTAACCCTGCAATTGATGAATATAATGCTGCAAATCAGTTGCCATCAAGCAAACAAAAAGAATATGAAGCCGGTATCGCAAAATCAAAAGCAGATTTTGAGGCTGCCAAGCCATATTTACAAAAAGCCGTAGATTTAAATCCAAAATCATACGACGCCTTAAATAATTTAAAAACTTATTATTTAGGTACACAAAACACAGCTAAAGCTAATGAGATCCAAAAACAAATGGATGCGTTAGGGGGTAAGTAAAAACATTTGATATAAGGCCTGTAATTTACATGCCTTATATTTTCATATACTAACTTAACATAATGTTAATTATGAGGTATTTTATTAGAAATGTTTTGAAAGCGATTTATGAGATTTTATTGGGATAATGGCGAAGATTGGGCACTTTCGCGTTATGATCAAAAG
>Ga0302197_10005635_pt1 | contig 10631 bp, 10 predicted proteins | sample II_Bog_N2_1_FD_193526 | JGI IMG/M metagenome (GOLD analysis project Ga0302197, IMG submission 193526) | Peat permafrost microbial communities from Stordalen Mire near Abisko, Sweden - II_Bog_N2_1 | ecosystem: Environmental > Terrestrial > Soil > Wetlands > Peat | place: Sweden: Abisko...
CATTACAAAGAGCACAATAGTACGAGATGAAGTTGGAAACACCTCGGAAGATATTAGATTAGCTGAAGAGCTAGCGGGGGAGGCAAACACGAACAGCAATACCATAGTTAACTCATAAAACAGCAAGGTATCAATCTGCTTGCTGCATACGAGTAGCACTCCAGAAAAACAGTCTAAATTAAGCAAAATCTACATGTCAGCAGCAGAAGGACCTTACGACCAATTTTATCGAAATAGGGGCCGACAACAATAGTGCTAATGAAGCAAGTGATCGTAAGAGGAAGCATGTACATGCTGATCTCCTCTTGATCGAGTTTAAATTTGGTGGCTAGAACTTCAGGAAACTGATAGTAAACCAGGTTGAAAAAGAAAGCCTGGGAAAAGATGAGTGTGAAGCTTACAATAAATTTTTTGGTATGGAGGGTCATGGCTTGCTTCAGCAGCAATATGATCTCTTGAAAATAGTCACAAAAGGACTTTTCTTGTTAGTTCGGAAGAATTATTGGTGGAGGCTGAGAGGGAATTTATGGTAAAAGAACTCCGTTATTGTTCGCTGCCTCCACGATTGCTTATATGATTTGACCTGCTTCTGTTTACCTATTCTTTGTTATCAACCAGCGAGGACTTTCCGGTACATTACGCCTCATAAGCATGAGTGAGACAATGCCCACCCATCCTACCAAAAACATCAATCGCCAGTGCTCTGTTTAACCTACAAGCATGGTTAAAATGGAGGCTAAAGTTCCTCCTAAGTGCCAAGTACCATCAATTCCAATATTTACTCTGCCTCGATATTTTGGAGGCAGAAACTAATCTACTGCTGTGAAAATTGCAGTAAACTATCCGCCAACACTTTATCAGTGAATAGATACCTGAGTCCAGTCAAAAAGCGTGAAAATATGAAGACTCCTGCGCTAGTCTGTACACCTGACAGCAGTACTCCAAAGAAGTAGACGACCAGTGTAATCTAGATAACTATTGATCTTACAATAAATATCTTCTTTCGGCCAATAACAAAGGCAAGAGGCCCAAAGAAGAGACTGCCAGCTATGCCTCCAAACTGATAAGCAGACACAAGAGATTTGAATACTTATTCGGAATATTAATCTTAGATTTAGTGACGGTAGAGGGAAATGAGAGTGACCTCGTATCCGTCAAAGAACCACACAAGTCCCAGCGCTATTGCAACAAATACATGCCAGACTGATAGCTATAAATTATCGAGTTTGCTGAGGATTTTATGATCGAACTCCTCTGTCTCTAAGGCTTCGTCTGCGTTGATCTTCATCGACAGAGATTTATTATAGAGTTGGGAAATGATAACTGAAGACTGAAAGAAAGTCAATATACTTTCTGAAGATTAAATGGTAAATTATATCGAGGCAGACTGCGTTACTGGTGAATCCTTTAAATTAATCTATGACTATATTGAGTTTATCGTTGCTATACTTTAGGTATATAATATTTAATGAAAAACCGCTCTGCAGCCTCTTCTGAGGAATAAACCTGCTTATCATTTGAGGGCTATAAGCAACTACTTAACAAAATCAGGAGTAAATTCATGAATGAGGTTTCCCTCATTAAATTCAAAAGATACCTCCCTTCCTTGGGTCGATACTAATCTTATCTACTGTAAAATATTTTAAGCAAGCAAATAAAGTTAATCACTGATAAAATACAGGTACTCTTTTGATAATCAAGAGCAGAATATATGCCGAATACTAAAAGAATTTAAAGGAAAAAATATAATTTGCTGACCAGTTCTTAGTAGCGGGGACAGATATTGAAGCTCAATTATTTTGTGAATAGTAATAATTCTTAAACCAGTTTCTTGCACATATCAAACATGTGGACGAAAATATGAATGGGAAATTAGCATTTGAAGAAGATACTGATTTTTATTGAAAATGAACCATTTAATATACTTTTACAATAAGAATAAATAGGAAAACATATTTAATATCTATAACTCACAAAGAAAACATTATTCCAACTTTGCTCAAGGAGAAACTTCAAGAGTTGGAGGATTTTATTGATTGGGAAAACTCTGTTCAGCGATAGGCTGGGCCAATTATTAAAGTCTAACTTTGATTAGAGTGGCTTGTTCCTCTGAAATTTCCTAATAAAAGTCAATCAGAGAAGGGTCAACGTTACACCACTGATTTTAAACATCCTCATTTTAATCTCTCTCAATTTTTTTAATAATCTCTCGTGTGGTACTTCTCGTAACTGCCAAATAAAGATGAAAAATAAAAAATCCGAGTATGGGAATTCCTATAATAGAAGCGACAATTGCAACAATAATGATTATAGCAGTTTGATTAACGCTTCCCGAAGCTTTGTATAAGAAATAGACGATAAAGTTAACGAGAAGCATGGCTGTTGATAATAAAATACTGGCAAGAAACATTATAAAATAACGATAGTTACGTTTTGCTATGCAGGTACCTACAAATCCACAATGATGATCGAAAATTTAAACACAGTTTTGGCAACTCGAACAGTGACTGGTTCTTTTAGGCCGAACTATATGGCAAGTTTGGCATATTTTCGAATTTTAACCTTAGGATGCCAAATATTTTTGATATTTTTACGGATTTATTTCTAGGAAGGGACGGCGTGGTATAATTCCTGGATCACTGCAAGCAGTGAGATATAAAAAAAAGTACATAGAGATAAGGCATAGTAGTAGAATTATGGGCAATGCGGGCGTGATGGCCCAAGTCTCACTAATTATAAAGTAGCAAAACGGAACGACTATGATGAGAGTGCAAACGTGTATGTAAATATAGCCTGCTATATCTCTGCCTGGGCCTGTAATACAGCACCCGCAGAAAAAGCGATTATATCCTGGCCATATCTCATGAATTTTCTTCATTGCTCGTGATGGTTATTAATTGATATCAGGAAATTATATTAATGAGATTCATTATTAGATAAGATCAGTTATCCATAGATTAATTAAGTAATAATGATAATACGTGTGGAATTCATCTTCAGTTATTGATTTTGATTAATCTTCATAAGCTAGTTAATTTATTTTTTAAGACATATTATTATCAAAGCTATGATGGAGTAATATGATGCCCGCAAATAATCGTTGATGTCCGAGGGTGAATCATAAAAAGTTTAAATATACTTCACTGGTCGAAATATTAATAGCGTATCCAAGGCATCCCTATCGATTTACCTTCAGGAGACAAATCAGCCAAGGAAATTATTGATGAAAACCAAACCAGCCCAAAATATTAGTCAAAAGATAGATTTTTCAGAAACTCTCATCTTGGATTACTTCTTCGAAAGTAAATTGAACTCTATTCAGTTAGACAAAAACTTATTGTAGAGATCCATAATGAGGATTCTAGTAGCCACGAGTTAGTTGGAGTGGTGTAAGCAACAGTAGGTGAAATCTTCAAGGGTAGAGCGAAAGGTATTGTGGTAAATATGCTCAATGGAGCAAATAAAATGGATAGCAGTATACATCTTAAATATTAAAAAGTATAAAAGGATAATAATCGCTACGTTGAATTCGATTTAACCAGTCATAACATTGAAGCAGGATCATCCTTTCTTTGCTTTGGTATTGGCAAAGTCCTTTGGAGAATGTACAAAACGAGGAATAGTCAATAGTATCTGATAGAATCCAGCGATCCTCTCGAAGGAGGTAATAACAAATACCCTCATAAAATTATCACAGAACGGAAACTTTGCAATAACGATATGAGGCAGCCAATTATTGTAAAGTTTTTCAATTAAAATGTGGAATCTCCAATCGGCTAAGCAACATTCACTTTAGCATCATTAGTAGAGGAAAATAAGAGCTTCAATTTAATCAGGCAAAACAGAAATAAGGGAGATTTCAAACTATAAAATTTCAATCGAGGTGTTAAGTACGATTTTAGAGATTATTTTCAGGGGGGGATGGAACTGGCATTAACCATTGGTATTGACTTTACCGCAAGCAATGGTTCTATTCTACAGCCAACATCATTACATTACTGTGACCAATACAAACGCAGTTTGTACGAAGAAGCCCTCCATGAGGTTTGCAGTATCGTGATGGACTATGATAAAGATCAGTTAGTTCCTTCTTTTGGGTTCGGTGCGAAGGTTCATATGCCCACCTTTTAGACCAATCAAAACACTCATCACTGTTTTCCGATCAATGGATCAGTTTAAAATCCCAATCTTTATCAACTAAATGGAGTTATTTAGGCTTACCGAAAATCACTCCCCTTCATTACCCTTTCAGGCCCCACACTTTTTTCCCCCCTCCTTCGAGAAGCAATGACTATCTGTTAAAGATTTAAGAAAGAAACAAAGTAATACATGATTTTAATGATTATGACTGATGGAGTGATCCATGACTTTGAAGAGGTCAAAGATCTTCTGGTGGCTTGCGGTCGATTGCCTCTCAGTATTATTATTATCGGAATTGGCTATCAAGAAGACTGGAAAGATATGCATGATCTTGACGATGATAGAGGTCTAATGACTGATTCAAAAGGTCGTTCAACTGAAAGAGATCTAGTGCAGTTTGTGGAGTTTGCAAAGCACAATAATAATGGTGTGTAGCTTGCAAGAGAAGTATTATAGTAATTGCCTCGGCAAATCGAAGAATATCACCGTCTTGTGGGTATAAAACCCTAATCTTATCGAAAGAACTTGATCTCTGATATTGAATACCAAAAACAGAGTCGTTACTGATATTCTTCCTTATGTATATGATCCGTTATTCGAGTAACATTTTATACATATTAATTAAGATAATAAATCTAGTATATTATGTCAGTTTAATAAACTCAAATACAGGTAATTATTAATTTGTTAAAGAGTCCTTTAATCAATCAAGAGCAGAATTGAATAAATATAACTGAATTAAGGTTGTAAAGTATTGATTTATATAAGCAAGTTGAAAGGTTTATTCTAAGCTATTTTAACTTTTCTAATAATCTTAGTTAAAATGCAAAAAGTTGCTAATGATCATCAATTATGTATTGTATGCTAGAGAATAGCCTAGCTATACTTCATCGCTCCCTGCACTCACCAATTTTGCCAATAGTGTTGTATTAATTACATTAAATCGCAAGCAGACAACTTCAGTCAAGCAAAGTGTTTACAATAGGGCTGTGATATTGGCCTTGCTCAATCAGGGCCTATATACTCCTTACTTGATGAAAAAACTAAATTAAAACTCGCTAAATTCTAAAATTTCTAATACCTTCGAAAAAATACCAATGCGAAAGCTTGCAAAGCAACAAATTGCGATGGTTTTTTTATGATCAATGATCATAACTGTGAATGTAAAATTTGTCACTTACCACACTGTCCAACATGTCTTGAGCGCATCCATTTAGGGAAGTGCCCGATAAAGGCTGAATAACAATTCAAAAAATTTAAGTATCAAAAATGCCCCAATTGTACAATCTGGGTGGAGAAGGTGGAAGGATGCAGATATATAAAATGCAAATGTGGTACACACTTTTGTTATAATTGTGGATCGAACATCAATAACGATCTCTGTTCTAAAAAGCAACTCTGGCAATCCGAATTAGAAGTTCGGCAATAATTGAAAAAACTTTAATTCAAATTTCCGAATACAGTCATGAGTAGACTTTTTGATATTCAGATTGGATATTATTAATGCCACAGATATTAGTCTGTTTGCTGATAATAATTCCCTTTACAATTGTAATGTCTCTGGCCATCATCTGCTTTATTGTCCTTGTAGCGATCCTCCTTCTTGTGATTGGACCACTTGGTTTATTCTGTGAGAATTTTTAAGATATCAAAGGTGTCCCTCTGCAATGCTTTAGCCTTATGCTTCTTTTGTTGTTCTACCCAATATGTGGGGCCATACTTTCAGCAACTTTTCTCGTTTGCGTATTAACTTATCCCATTTGTCGCTTTTGCTGTTCTAACGGAGGCATGTATCTTTAATTTGATAAAACAGTATCAGATCTGGCAGCTTTCTACCTGCAATTTCTAAGAAGACTCCTACAATGCTGTCTTAATACATATTGATTTATTTTATTTTTTTAATAACTTTCTTTCTTTAATCAATCTAATAATCAATCTAATATATCTATTGGATTATAATTAGGAATAATGAACCTCAAAGGAAAAACGATACTCATCCGTTTACACATTTTGATTGATCCTACCTTCTTTTAGCAATACATTATGAAATCAAATTTTTGCTTCACATATCACGAGCTAATTCTTAAATTTTATTCTAAATTTTTGGAATTAGATATGAATTGCCCACAAATTTATACATTTGATAAGTCCAAGGGTAAGTTACTGCCCAGAAATACCCTAAAAGTATTACTTGACCATATTTTGTAGGCTGCTTTCTAACTTTAATTCCTCTTTTTATCAGAAGCAAAAAAAGCACATGGGGAAGCCAATCAAATGCAAATTTTACCTTTGATTTTTGATTTTTGTTTTTGTTAACTGCTTGACTCGCATTCAAATCTTTTCGTTTAATCTAATTCAAAGTATCTTGATGTATGGCATCTACTGCTTAGAGGTTAATTAAATTCAAAGCTTATTCCTTTGCATTAATTATTGTTTGCTATTATGAATGACTCAAAGACTCCTATTTTATACCTAACTTGTTATTGTTTTTGTCAAAATAAGAGATGCCTAACCCAGCGAATGCTATTGGAGATCCAATTGATAGAATGATGCCTAGCCCTATTTTTGAAGTGGTTAATACAGAAGAGATCATGTACTTTTTAATTAATGAAATTAAATGCTACTTTTATTAAAAATGATTGAGATAAAATTACATATGAATTTAAATTTACTTTTTTAATATTTGAGTTCGATAACTTTTATATCTTTTAACTTTGTATGAATGAAAATAATTTAATTCATTAATTTGAGGTGATGAATTGTTAAGGAAAGTTCGTAATAATAATAACAAAATATGATTAATCATTCGTATGCTATGTATAGAAATTAAAAATCATCAAAAAAATAATCTGAATCATATTCCCATCCATCCCATTGTCTTTGAAGATAAAGTTAAATGGTTAAACCATATGAGCAATTCTGCTCAGCTCATATTAATGCGATAAACTGGAAATTGATGAATAATAATAATAATATGATGAGCCTTTATAAAGATTAAAGCATGTTCAAACGCAAATCGCATGACCAACTGATTAGCCAAGAATTACCTTACCATGACTACCCCACACTCGATTAACCATCTGAATTCTACAAAATTCTTCATAGAATCTCAGAAAACCAAATGGCTATCTTCCTTGGGTTGAAGTTCCAGTAGTTCCCTAGATTTCAAGAGGACTATATAGTGTCTCTGATCAATATTTTCATGAAGGAATGCCCCACAATTAAACTAATCGTCATCCGACCCAATCTTCTCTATGGACAAGTTGATATTGAGCTGGGAATGGAATTGAATTTTAACGTAGAAATCAAAATTCTTTAAGAAAGATTATTCCTTCTTCTTAAATACGCAAAAATAGCCTTCGAAGGATTCGTTAGGTAGAATTTGAACCCTCACTGTCTACTTGATAAAAAATTCAACCAAGAAGAACTTATTTAAAAATTTCAACAGTCTGTGATAAAGTTTGTAAAAGGCAAGTAGAGTGAGATATTCGGCAATGATAAATTATGAATTTTGCTGATTTATATATTATTAGTCATTACCATATTCTATAATTTAACGTATCCCTTTGATTGAAAGAGCATGGATTAAAATTAGCAATATTCATACAATAAAACTGGCTTATCCAATGATATTCATATGAGTAAGAATACAATCATCTATGAAACAAGCCAATATCAATTCTTGATGCCATCTTCAGCTTTTTATAAATACAATCAAGAGTAGTGAAAATGTTTTAATCCTTTCCTAACCCTATCAGAAGCTTAAGGGGGAAGTATTCTTTTAATGATAGTTCTTGAGTTCCGCAGAGAAAGTGAGTCAGTTTACAGCTCTGGTAATTATTACACAATCTATGCAACTTCAGTTTTAAAGCGTTTTTGTAGATATTGATTATAAATATTTTCGTTCATCTTATTTTAAATAACTTCGAACTGTTACTGCTTGTATTTATATTCTATATTTAAATTTACTATCTCTTCCAGTAAATTGGAAAAAATATCTTCCTCTTTTTCCAGGAAATTTTGAATTTTACTAAAAGTTTAATTAGACAGATCTGATTTTTTAAGAGAACTCTGATAGACTTGATTATATTTGAACTTCAAGTATTTTTTATTTTTGTTAAAATTCAATGAGTATTTTTTCTTGACTTGTTCTACAAATTATTTGGTTGATTCATGACAATGAGCCAAATATTGTTGTATTTTTTATTCTTAATGATTGGTCTTATCAAGATATCTTCTTTACATTTAGCTTCTCCCCCTTAAATCTGTTTTATGAACAATTTTTGAAGTAAAATGTGTAGGATTTGACTGATAAATCACAGATTTGGATAATGGACCTATTTTTTTAATTTGATAGGGATCTAATATGAATGATGAAAAGTGATGCTTTCGATCTTTTGCTAATTAAGGAAAAATCTACGATCTTTTAGTATAGTTTCTTTCTTATTATTCTATCATTTTTTTACTTTTTTTATCCAGCAATTTTTATGGATAAATTGGAATCTTTATCTTTAACTTGCAATTAGGGCTTAATGGATTGATCCAAGTCTGTTGTAAATTTTGTCTATTATATCGTCCATGGCTCATTTCGGAATTCCGCCTCTTTCTATAATCATACACAACTTCATTAAAATGTTGTAATGATTATGGCTTTCTCAGAGGATTTTTTTTGCCAGTTAACTTCGAATAAATTTGCCCGATTTAATACAAATTTGTTTTGGAGTCTTTACTCATTTTATTATATTTGACTAATAAAAATCAATTTGACTAAACAAAATCATAAACAACGAATCTAACTTTTTAAATGATCTGTGGAATTATGTATAAATGGCCTGCCCATTTTACCTTTGAATCACAATCAAAGGATATCAAATCTTGCTACCTCCATCCAGTTATATTCATTAGCCTTTTATTGCTAAGAATGAATAAAAGGAGAAAAAATAACATATTTGGAAAAATTGTTGATTTTCCAGAGACAATCGAGATCAAAAAGAAACGTTCGAGCACCATCAAGAACCTATTACTACAGAGAACCAAGCTCAACCACTCTCTGCTTAAAACTTACAACAGTCTTGATCTTGAAAGCAGCTTTTTAAAAGAATACGCCAACGAGTATGACTCTAAAACTCATTTTTATTAGTATCGTTCAATAGCAATGAACAGAAACAGCAAGACCAACTGTGAATCAATTGAAAAACAGATGAGAATGTATAATAACAATTACAAGGCGTTTCCGCGTAGAAGTTTATTAGTCAAGCCGCATATGGCTAAAAATATTAATATGAGTCTGAATGTGCCCAATAAAAGAATGGATCAGTCAGGCGAGAGCTCGAATACAATATTTACAAAAACCCTTTATGTCCAATTTACGGAGGAAAATATAGATCCAAAAAGGACAATAAGTTCAGCCCATTAAAGGAAAAAAGGACATCAGAGAGTATAATCAGCAAAAATAGTGCGATGCAGAAAGCTCAGCGCAAAACTTTAGCCTTGGTAAATGCCCGACGATCTGTGTGAAGACGGGCGTTTTGATAAATGCATTTGATAGTTTTATGTTCTCAAATGTGACCCATTCAACTAAATTGTTGGTATCTAAGTATAAGCATAATGCTGTTTAATAGTGACAGTTTCATAAATACAATTCAAACTCATATGATGAAAGACAGTCACTCTCGTAAATAGTCAGGGGCTAATTATTTGTCCTTGGACTTTAGCTGCATATCAATCTCTGTTATTAAGTAGTTGTGAATTAAGCCATGGATATAGAAAGGACTCTATTTTAGCCTTCAATTTTACATGTTTAACAAATTAAAAAGGTTATATCTCGTTTGGCGACTGAAAAAGGTACTCGAAATGTTTTCCCTCATTTCCTTTCATTGCAAATAGTATCTCCCCCTTATCTTCAGCTGTTTCGATCAGTTTTTGATGTTAATCAGCGATGGTCTCTGCATAGCAAGTCACTAACCAGACACAGGAATATCCTGTTTGAGTTCGACTGATAAGGTGAAATATCTTGTGCTTCTTTCAGGTATAAATCCGAAGCATTTTTTAATGGCAGTTCTAAACATTAAGAGTAATTATAATATTCAATCAATTTAGTTTTAATTTTGCTTTTAAAATTATTTAAATCCAATGAAACAATAAACCCTCGAGATTGTTGAACCGGTACCTATTTGATTATGTAGGACTTGTTCAGTTTAATCAGACGTCACATAAATGCCCTCAAATAAAAGTAAGTTGCCACGCGTAAGCAAGCCATCAATTAATTACTTGCTATAGTAAAAAATGATGAACAGCTATCGCCTTTAGTCTTGAAACTGCCTCTCTTCTATGATGAAGTTATGATGATGGCTAATAAAGATATATTAAAGTGCCTGTCCGATAGTAGTTAGTATAATCGAGAGCATGCGCTTCAGATAATTATGGAACTTATCCAACGCTGTAATAACATCACTCCCTTTCTTCCCTATATATTTGCAGTGCTTATAGAT
>Ga0302197_10005637_pt1 | contig 10629 bp, 8 predicted proteins | sample II_Bog_N2_1_FD_193526 | JGI IMG/M metagenome (GOLD analysis project Ga0302197, IMG submission 193526) | Peat permafrost microbial communities from Stordalen Mire near Abisko, Sweden - II_Bog_N2_1 | ecosystem: Environmental > Terrestrial > Soil > Wetlands > Peat | place: Sweden: Abisko, Stordalen...
GGGGTTCAGCGATATGGCTTTGTTATAGTCATTTATGGCACTGCTGTCGTTTTTTAGTTTTGCTTCTACAACGCCCCTGTTATACCAGGCATCGGCATATTCCGGGTTTATCTGAATGGCTTTGCTTTCGTCGTTTATGGCGCCGGTATCGTTTTGCAGTTTCCCTTTTACTATGCCCCTGTTGAAAAAAGCTTCGGCAAAAGTGGGGTTAATGGCTATGGCTTTATCAAAGTCAGTTATGGCCATGCTGTCATTATGCTGCCCGCTTTTTATCATTGCCCTGATGTAGTATGCATCGGCAAAACCGGGATCGAGGCTTATAGCTTTATTTTCATCGTTTATGGCGTCATTTTCATTTTGCAGCTTATCGTTTGCAATACCCCTTTCATAGTATGCTTCCGTATTTTTCGCATCTATGTGTAATGCTTTGTTGTAGTCGGCGATCGCATTTTTATAATTGAGGAGGCCTGCGTTTGCAATGCCCCTGTTTATATAGGGGGCTGCATAGTTCTTGTCTGCATTAATCGCTTTTGTGTAGTCGTCTATGGCTGCTTTAAGATCATTGGTTTTACGTTCTGCGTTTCCCCTGCCATTGTATATTTCTGCCGGCTTTACCGGGGCAGGCTGTGCGGTATTTGCTGCCGCGTTTAAGGCGAGGGTATAATCTGCTATTGCACCGGTGTAGTTGTTCATCGCGTACCTGGCCTGGGCCCTGCGGTAAAACGCCTCCGCAGCATCGCCGGGATCTAATTGTATAAAAGTGGTAAAGTCGGCAATGGCGTTATTGTAGTTGTGCAAATTGCCGCAGGCTATACCCCTGCCCATATATGCATCTGCGTAAGCGGGGCTTTTCTTTATTATTTCTGAAAAATCAGCTATCGCGCCGTTATAGTCTTTATAACTATTCTTTGCTACCCCCCTGTTGTACCTGGCTATTGCGTAGTTGCTATCGAGGGTTATGGCTTTTGTGAAATCTGTTATTGCCCCGGCTGAATCGTTGAGCCGATACGCTGCCGCGCCCCTGCCGTTATACAGATATGCGCCGCGGGGTTTTATTTTTATTGCTGCAGTGTAGTCGGCAATTGCGTTTTTATAATCCAAAAGTGCAGACCGGGCTTCGGCCCTGTTGTAATAAATTTCCGCGTTAAGGGGGTCGATAGCGGATGCTTTTGTAAGATCGCTTATTGCGCCGCTGTAATCTTTGAGATGATATTTCGCTATGCCCATTTTGTAATAAGGTACTTTGAAATAGGGCACTATTTTTAAGGCTTTTGTATAGTCGGCTATCGCGTCTTTGTATAGCTGCAGTTCATACCGTGCATTTCCCCTGTTATAGTAAGCTTTGGCATAATTGTTCTCCAGGCCGATAGCACGTGTATAATCATCTATCGCATCTTCATATTCCCGCATGTCGTACCTGGTATTGCCGCGGTTGTAATAAGCCTTACTGTAGTTTGGATTGATTTCTATGGCTTTTGTATAATCGGCGATTGCCCCGGTTGTGTCATTGACCTGCCGTTTGGCATTCGCCCTGAAGTAATAGGCGTCGGAACTGAATGGATTGAGTTCTATATCTCTTGTATAATCATCTATCAGCTTTTCGGGCTGGGCAAAACAGTGTATCATCGAAATAAAACCCACTACAAAAAGAAATGCCTTCTTCATCTAAAAATATTTGTCTTTTTTATTTGCAGATGCCCACCTGCGCCGGGGACAATTCTTTCCTTATTATCTGACCTGCGTGGCTCTAAAGTTAACGAGGCTATTTGTGAAAATGATGACCGGGGTAAGAAATTCAAATTTATTCACACAATTTTATATATAGCCTTGCCGCCAGGGGCAAAAATATATAGCGTCATTATTTTTTTTCGCAGTAAAAACTAACAATATTTGCGGAATAAAGTTTCGCTGAGCCTGTACATAATATGGATAAACCATTACCTTTTTTCAACTGGTCTTTAAAAAAGGCACGGGATACGGAACCTGATAGCTTTAATAAAGCCCGTATCAATATCATATATACTATATTGCTGTTTTCTTTATTAAAGATCCTGATTATTATTGGTATCGGTTATGCATACGGTCAATGGCTGCAGGTGGAGCGGGCGGTTGTCGCTTTTGTATTTTATATCATACTGACGAAGGCTTTGCTTTACAGGCCTTCGCGCCTGGGCTTGCTGGCGCATATTATGCTCCTGATAGGCATTCTTGTAATATGGAGCAATATTTTTGTTTATGCGCATAATATAAACCTGCTTACGCTGCAGTTTGTATTTATGATCGTGCTGAGTAGTTTTTATATCCTCGGTGATGCATTGGGCATAACCTATTCGATAATCAGTATTCTTCCTGTTATACTGTTTTTCATTTTTAAGGGTAACGCGAACATTTACCTGACTAATACCCCCCAAGAATTTGCATCTCCCGGTTTCGAAATTATCGCGGTGCTTAATTTCGCTACTATTATTATCGCCCATTATCTTTTTTATAAGGCATTACGCGTGAATTTAAGAGAAAAAGAAAAGCTGAACCAGCAGTTACAATTGTCTATTGCGGAGGCTCATAAACTGGCAGCATCGAGGTCTAATTTTCTTTCTACCATATCGCATGAATTGCGAACGCCACTGAATTCGGTTGTAGGCATTACGGAACTGCTTCTGGAAGACGGACCAGAAGAACGGCAAAAGGAAAACCTGAAGATATTGAATTTTTCAGCGCTTGACCTGCTTTCGCTGATCAATAATGTGCTGGACTTTAATAAGATAGATTCTGACAAACTTGTATTGGAAACAGTTCCTTTCCGCCTGGCTGAATTTATGCGGAACATATGCTCGGGGTTAAGGATAAAAGCCAACGACAAGCATCTTGATTTTATACTTGATATTGACCAGCAACTTGAAAGGGTAAATATTATCAGCGACCCTACACGTTTATCGCAGGTGATATACAACGTTGTGGGCAATGCCATTAAGTTTACAGATAAAGGGAGCATTACTGTGAAACTGGAGTGTGTAAATAAAACAGAAGATACGGCAGCAATATTATTTTCGGTAGCAGATACAGGCCCCGGCATAGACGCCGGCAGGCATGGAGCAATATTTGAATTATTTATGCAGGCCGAGTCGCACATAACACGCAAGTATGGCGGTACCGGCCTTGGGCTGGCCATAGTAAAACAGGTGCTGGCATTGTTTAACAGCCCCATACACGTAGAGAGCAGCCCGGGGAATGGCGCGAGGTTTTTCTTTACTATTTCATTTACCACGGTTGCAGCAGCGGAAGAAACAAAAATGGCCGTACCGGCAGATAAAACAGACTTCAGCCAACTGAAAATATTAATTGCTGAAGACAATGAGATAAACAGGCTTATCATGAAAAAACAGCTTGCTAAACTGAACATTAACCCTGCTATAGCGGAAAACGGGAAGCAGGCTTACGAGGCATGTTTATCGGGTGACTACGACGCTATTTTTATGGACCTGCATATGCCTGTGTCGGATGGATATGAAACAATAAAGAGGATACGCGCGCTTGCAGACCCTGCAAAAGCAGCGGTATATACGATAGCCTTTACCGCCTCGGTAACGGAACAGGAGAAAATCTTTGATGCGGGGTTTAATGATTTTTTATATAAGCCGGTTAACCTGAATGACCTTACAGAAAAATTAGAAAAAATAGCTTTGCATAAACGTAAGTGATTAGTAGAAAGTAAGGCAGATTAAGCCCGCAAGAATTAAGAAACGATAACAAATAAAGCCTGTCATTCCTAACCACCATAAAATTTAAATTTGCCGAAAATATTTTGTAATGCGATTGTTTCATTTGAAGTGTATTATTGTTTCCTTATTTATTTTCCTGTTTGTGCGGCCGTGTTATGGGCAGGATGCTTTAAGCGAGTCGGCTCAAAAGAAAATTGATGAGAGAAAGCTGCAGGAGTTTTTCACAAAAAATAATATCAAACCGTTAAAAACAACTTCAGGGCTTTATTATACTATTACTAAGGAAGGATCCGGCAGGCGGATACTGGCCGGCGAAACAGTTACTGTGAGTTATACCGGAAAATTGCTGGATGGGACTGTTTTTGACTCTAATACGGATACGGCTTTCCACCACAAGGCGCCCTTCCTGTTTGAGGTGGGGAAAGGCAGCGTGATAAGAGGTTGGGAAAAGGGGGTTCAATTATTGAAAAACGGCGCTGCCGCCACCTTGTATATTCCTTCGGTAATGGCATATGGCGCGTATCCGCCGGCACATGTACCCGACAATGCGATCCTCATTTTTGATATGGAAATAACAGATGTAACGAGATAAGCGGATAAATAAACCATAGATCATTTTTTCCCGGCAAAAGGCAATTACAAGAGTTTGCTATGGATTGAAAGGGCGGTGAGCGCAATAACAAACGTGGCGATCATGGCGGTGGTTATCAGCTGCCGGCTGAAGGATGTGTGCCTGGCTATACCCCTGTAATATATGAAGCCAATAATAAGTCCGCTGACCAGGCCGCCAATATGAGCTGCATTGTCTGTGTTACCCTGCAAGCCATACATGAGGTTGTAAACGACGAAAAACAAGATGCTTCGCCTCATTGTCTTTCTCATGGTCTTCTGTATGTGGCTGGTAGTGAGCATCGCAAGGAATACGCCATACATGCCGAATATGGCCCCCGATGCACCTACGCCTATACTGGAATCATGCACAGTAATGCTTAAAAGCCCGGCACATACCCCTGTGAGCACATAAGCGGAAATAAAACGAAACCTGCCGAGCAGCGGTTCGAGGAACATGCCGATATAGAGTAATGCAAAAGTATTCATCAACAGGTGCAATGCCCCGCCATGCAAAAACATATAAGTGAAGAGCCGCCACCATTCGCCATGAGTTACCGCGGGCCTGAAATTACCACCCCATAAAAACAGGCTTTGCGCTGTTGGGTGCAAGGGAGATATGCCTGCTATAGCCATAGCTATGAATACGAGTACATTAATATAAACTATAACCGGTGTAACGATGTAACTGCGGGAAGGTATGAGCGCTCCATATTTTTCACGGTGCATGGGGTGCAGGTTGCGGTCTGCCTTATCCTGTTCTTCTATTAATGCTGCAATGGTTTCCTTTACCAGGGCGGTATTGTTCCGGCTTTGTATTTCATCCCAATAGTATCCGTTGACCGGCCTGCTGTGTAATGTGGCTTTTTTCCGGGATATCGTTATGGTTACGATCTCGCCGCCAGAATTGCTATTGCCGGGAGACTGGCAGATGAGCGTACTTTCATTCAATGTTATCATCAACCAATGCAGACGCCCTATGGCTTTTTGTGCAAAAACCAGGTATTGTGCGGGTTTAAGGTGAACCAGCGGCATATCTTCGGTATATCCTGCCGATCGGGCAACTTCCATGGGCCATTCTGAATTTGCACAAAGGTAGCGGACTATGCATCGTGTTATTATCAGATAAACTTAAGCTGGAATTAATAAAGATGATAGCGTGTAATGGTCGTTTGACTTACAATTGTGTTTATCCGCTTAGGAATGATGACAAAATAAAGTCCACCATCTTACTTGTTCTTTTCCATTTTTACTTCGTTGTAAAAGTCTTTAAATAGTACACTATTCGCAGATTTTACGCCTCGTAAAAAAGAAAAATAACTTCGCAATATGGTGGACTTTATTTCGTCATCATTCCTTATCCTTCACAAGTTGAGTTTGTGATGTAAAAAAATAAGCTCCGGGACAGTGATAGTAAATGTTTATAACCATATTCAATTGGTTCAGGCACGATAGTTTATTTTCGTAAAAAATCGGATTATCACACCAAAAAAGCAAAAAATGAAACAGGAATTATTTGTGAAATTAATACTGGACAGCTGGAACAGTAACCTATCAAGGGTAACGGACCTTGTGCATACGCTTACCGACGAGCAACTGCAAAAAGAAGTATCGCCGGGGCGGAATACCGGTATTTATTTATTAGGCCACCTTACCGCGGTGAATGACCGATTGCTGGCGATGTTCAATTTTGAACCGCAATTGTATCCGCAATTAGATGAAGTGTTTCTGACCAGTCCGGATAAAGCGGGTAAAGAAATGCCATCAGCGGCGGATCTCAGGAGCTACTGGAAAAAGGTAAATGAAACGCTATCTGGTCATTTCACGAACCTGCAACCAGACGACTGGTTTAAAAAACACAACTCCGTTTCTGATGAAGATTTTGCGAAAGAACCGCACAGGAACAGGTTAAATGTGCTGATCAGCAGGAACAATCATTTATCCTATCATTTCGGGCAAATGATTTTCCTGAAGAAATAAGCAGGGATAACAATTCCGACATGAAGCATTAGCGCTGGCCATGGTAAGCGTTGCATTATATTACCACTTCAGATTCGGCCATTTATTCTGGAAATAATGAAGCACTACTGCATTTTGTTTTATGGACTGCAGGAGCTCCGTATTGGTTTGAATTAAATGGGCGATTGTATTGGGCGATATAAAAAACTCTGCAACGAGTTCACGCAGGATCTCTTCGTAACACATGTTTCTGTAAAAGCCGTAATAAAAATACCTTGCTAAAAGGCATTCATTCCGCCTGGTAACCAGCTTATCGTTCCTGCCTTTACGGGGGGTGCTGCTGAGCCGGTTAGTTTTGATGATTTCTTTAAATACCCTTTGTCCGCGCATAAATGATAGATTTTGGAACAAAGGTAAAATGCAAAACAACAGGATTTTTAACAAGATACCCACAAAATCGTATGCAGAAAGTGGCTGAAAGGCTTTCCGGTAAAGGGTTTGCACATTAAAAAATAATGTGGATATTTTGTTTGCGGCGTTTTTTAACGGTTTCTGATGATGATTATCCCGCCGCTGCCGTTTTGCCTACAGGTAAAGCCTGTTCCCAGCGCCATGCGGTATCCATCATAGCATCAAGGCCGTATTGAGGGTCCCAGCCAAGAATAGTGCGTGCTTTATTATTATTGGCATATACTTCCACGACATCGCCTGGCCGGCGTTTATCCAGTTTGTAATTCAGCTTCCGGCCAGACACTCTTTCAAAGGCAGCTATGAGTTCGAGAACGGTAACGCCATTGCCGGTACCCAAGTTGAATTCTTCGCAATTCGATTTGTTGCGGTCGTCTATGATATACTGCAATGCCCTGGTATGCGCATTGGCAATGTCGCATACATGCACGTAATCGCGCACGCATGAACCATCCCGGGTGTCATAGTCATTGCCAAATACACTCATTTCCCTGCGCTTGCCGATGGCGGTTTTCGTAATCACAGGCACGACGCTTTCAGAGAGGTCCTGGAACTCACCGATCATTGCTGACGGATGGGCGCCGACAGGATTGAAGTAACGGAGTAAAATAGTATTAAAGTCTTTATGAAAAAAAGTAAAGTCCCTGCATATGCCTTCGCCCATTTGTTTGGTGCGCGCATAGGGCGATTCTGGTTCTGTAAATGCCGCGCTTTCGGATACCGGTAATTCCTTAGGGTTACCATATACCGAACAGGAGGAAGAAAAGACAAAATTATCCACATCGAAATCTTCTGCGCATTGCAGGATATTGATGAGGGAATTGAGGTTGTTTTTAAAATACATCAAAGGTTCGCTCACTGATTCCGGAACGGATTTGAAAGCTGCAAAATGAATAACGCCAACCAGGTCTGGATTTTCAAGGAAGATAGCTTCCGTATCATCAAGGTTACATAGATCAACTTTGTAATTTTTTACGGGGCGCCCTACGATTTTTTCAATACCCTGCAACATTTTGAGTGATCCCCTGGAAAGGTCGTCAACCGAAATAACATCGAACCCGTTTTGTATGAGGTCCACTATTGTATGGCCGCCTATATAGCCGCATCCGCCGGTAACAAGGATCTTGTTCATATGCACAGTTTGTATTGCAAATATATGGGGCGAGAATATTCAGATAAATTTTTTTTATTCGGGATTTATCGGTATTAGTTTTAAAGTAAAAAGTAAAAATTCAAAGACGGGCTTTTCTCCGGGGATGGAAAAAACTTAAAGTTTCTATTTTCCCGCTTTCTTATTTCACCTGCTGCATTTCTACGAGGCGTTTGTAAATGCCATCTTTGTTTAGGAGCCCGGAGTGGGTGCCGCGCTCTACTATTCTGCCTTTTTCCATCACTATAATTTCATCGGCATGCTGCACTGTAGAGAGGCGGTGGGCTATGACAATGCAGGTACGGTTTTGCATAAGTTTGTTGATGGCATCCTGCACTATACGCTCACTTTCGGTATCGAGCGATGAGGTGGCCTCGTCGAGTATGAGTATTGGCGGATTTTTTAAAACGGCGCGGGCTATGGTGATACGTTGGCGTTCGCCGCCACTGAGCCGTGCGCCCCTGTCGCCGGCTACTGTTTCGTAGCCATCGGCTTTCTGCATGATAAAGTTATGGGCGTTGGCAATGCGGGCGGCTTCTTCTACGCGCTCCCGTGTTGCGCCACCCGTGCCGAGTGTAATGTTGTTATAGATGGTGTCGTTAAAAAGTATCGGGTCCTGGCTTACTACTCCCATGAGGCGGCGGAGGTCGTCGAGTTTACATTCTTTTATGTTGATGCCGTCTATGAGTATCTCACCACCGCTTACATCATGAAACCGCGGGATCAGGTCAACAAATGTAGATTTGCCAGCTCCTGATGCACCGACGAGCGCTACTGTTTTTCCTTTTTCGATAACAAGGTCTATCCCCTGAAGTATTTGTTTATCGCCATAAGCGAAACTTACATTTTTGAAGGTGATGTTATTGGAGAAAGAGGCGATAGGTTTAGGATTCGCGATTTCTTTTATTGTGTTCTCCACCGTCAGCAGATGCTCTATACGATCGAGGGCTGAGGTGCCTTTCTGGACGTTGTAGAATGCGGAAGACAGGTTTTTGAAGGGTGTAATGATCTGGCTAAAAAGGATGATGTATAAAATAAATGAAGCGCCGTCAAAACCATGGCCGGCAAGTACCATCCTGCCACCAATCCACAGAATAATACTGACTACTATTATACCCATTGTTTCGGACAAAGGAGATGCCAGTTCTTTACGGGCTGCAATACGATTCCGCGTCCGAAATAGTAAGTTGTTCAGTTTCATAAACCGAAGATGCTGGTGATTTTCGGCATTGAACGCTTTTAATACACGCATACCGACAAGTGTTTCGTCTATAACGCCCAGCATGCTGCCGAGCTGCTCCTGCGCCAAGTTTGAAGATTTACGAAGCGACTTACTGATACGCCCGATTATAAGACCTACGAGAGGAAGTAAGACGAAAAGTATAAGTGTAAGCTGATAATTCTTGTAGATCATAGCGCCAAGGAAGATTATAATCGTCAACGGCTCACGTATAAAAACTTCCAACACGGCCATGATAGACAACTCTACCTCATTAATGTCATTAGTCATACGTGATATCAGATCACCTTTTCTTTCTTCCGTAAAAAACCCGATGGGCAAGGATAATGTTTTTGTAAAAAGATCATCCCTCAGCCTGCGGAGTACTGCATTGCGAAGCGGATTAAGAATATAAAGTGCAAAATACAGGAAAAGGTTTTTGAGTATAGTAAAAATCACCACTGCAAAACATATATATGCGAGCGCCGTAAGTTTGTTTTGCTGTAGCAGCAGGTCTTTGAAGTATTCATAGGCTTGATCTATGCTTCCAATTGAAAGCGTCCTGGAGGGTCCTGGTGCTTCAGGTGTATTGTAGAACAGAACTTTGAGTACTGGTATAACCAGTGCGAAAGAAACAAGCCCGAATAGAATACTCAACAGGTTAAAAAGAAAATAGAGACCTATCTTTCCTTTGTATTCAGCGAGGTACTTTAAGAGCCTTGATATTTTTTTCATTGTTTTGCTTTTACTTTCTCAGGCTTTGAAGTATCTTTTGGTTTGATTCCATGTTTCTTATCAAGCGCTGCTTTAACAGTTTCCCAATCCACAAATTCCGCATCTTTTTTTGCTTCTTCAATTTTCATGTGGTCAAGAAAATCTATTGTTCGTTTATTCATAAACAAGGTTAAAAAAACAATCAGAATACCCGTTATTCAATTGTATAACTCACTGCACCATCTTTTTCATCTTTCAGTAAAACGCCTGCTTCAGCAAGTTTATTACGTATCTGGTCTGATGTGGCGAAATCTTTTCTTCTTTTTGAGTCGTTTCTTATTTCTATGAGTAGTGATAGCACATTGTTGAGCTTGCCGCTTTGCTGTGCCTGCAATGGCTGCAAACCAAGAATATCTTCCAGGTATGTTTTGAATGTATTCCTGAGCAGCGTATATGTATCAGAATTTAATGCGCCTGCTGATACCTGTCCGCCCTTAATACCGTTGATAACAGGCGCCAGCTCAAAAAGATTCGCAATCACTTTTGCGGTGTTAAAATCATCATTCATGAAATCAGCGCACTCGTTGCACCAGGCTGTAACTTTCTGGTCCAGTTCTTTGTCGCCTGCTTCCTGATTGCCTGTTTGTGCGAGCTTTTGCAGTATTTCATAGGCTTCCCATAAGCGCCTTAATGCGCGCTCTGAGGCCTGCAGGGCTTCATTTGAGAAGTCGAGTGTGCTGCGGTAATGGGTCTGCAGGATATAAAACCGAACGACCATAGGGTGGTATGCC
>Ga0302197_10005639_pt1 | contig 10627 bp, 7 predicted proteins | sample II_Bog_N2_1_FD_193526 | JGI IMG/M metagenome (GOLD analysis project Ga0302197, IMG submission 193526) | Peat permafrost microbial communities from Stordalen Mire near Abisko, Sweden - II_Bog_N2_1 | ecosystem: Environmental > Terrestrial > Soil > Wetlands > Peat | place: Sweden: Abisko, Stordalen...
ACTGGCATCAGAATTGCTGATAGAAGAGTTCAGGGAGTTCTTTGATGTCAATTATGTCATCAACCGTTGCGGCGTTATTGCCGGCCCGCACCAGATGGGCAAGGTTGACCAGGGCGTAATAACCTTGTGGGTAGCCCGCCACTATTGGAAAAAAGATGTGGCTTATTTCGGATACGGTGGCACAGGCAAGCAGGTAAGAGATGCGCTCCATATCCTCGACCTTTTCGACCTCGTGGATTTCGAGCTGCATAATTTTGATAAGGTAAATGGCTGTACTTTTAATGCCGGCGGGGGTCTCGTATCCAGCGTATCCCTGCAGGAATTAACGGAGATATGCGCCGGGGTAACAGGCAATAAAGCAGGCACATCCTCAGTAATCGAAAACAGGAAGGGCGATATACCACTTTATATTACCGATAATACAAAAATTACCAGCCACACAGGCTGGCAGCCAAAGCGGAATATCAACGACATAATAACGGATACCTTTGACTGGATCCACAAAAACGAAAAACAACTAAAACCGATTTTAAACGCATGAACATAGCTATAGTAAGCGGGGCTAATGGCCTCATTGGCAGCGAAAGCGTAAGTTTTCTTTCCGGTAAAATGGATCTCATAATAGGTATTGACAACGACCAGCGTGCCTATTTCTTCGGCCCCGAAGCATCTACCCGCTGGAACAAAGCGGTACTGGAAAGCAAATACACTAATTATAAAGCCTTTAATTACGACATCCGTGATTACAGCAGTCTCGAAACTATTTTCAAAGAATACGGCACTGACATTAAGATAGTAGTACACACGGCAGCACAACCAAGCCACGACTGGGCCGCAAAAGAACCCATCACCGACTTCACCATCAATGCAAACGGCACCCTCAATTTCCTGGAGCTTACCCGCCAGCATTGCCCAAAGGCCGTATTTATCTTTACCTCCACAAACAAAGTATATGGCGATACGCCCAATTTTTTACCGCTGGTAGAACTGGATAAAAGATATGAAATTTCCGAAAATAATCCTTATTATAAAGATGGCATAGATGAGAATATGACCATTGACCAATCCAAACATTCCGTTTTCGGCGCCTCCAAAGTTGCCGCCGATGTGATGGTGCAGGAATATGGCCGTTACTTCGACATGAACACTGCCGTATTCCGCGGCGGATGCCTCACCGGTCCGCAACATTCCGGCGCACAATTGCACGGGTTTTTATCATACCTTATGAAATGTGCCATCACTAAAGACCATTATACCATCTTCGGCTATAAAGGCAAGCAGGTACGAGACAACATACATTGCTGGGACCTCGTGAACATGTTCTGGCATTTTTATCAGAACCCACGAATAGGTGGAGAAGTGTATAACGCAGGAGGAGGCCGTTTCGCCAATTGCTCCATGATCGAAGCAATAGAAATATGCGAACAGATTACCGGGAACAAAATGAACTATAGCTACACCGACAACAACCGCTCAGGCGACCATATCTGGTACATCTCCGATGTTTCTAAATTCAAATCGCATTACCCCGGCTGGGACTACCAATATTCCCTCGAAACCACGATGACACAGATTTTTGAAAACATGAAAAGCAGAGTATAATATCTGTAAATTGCCAACTGTAAACTGAATGAAAATAAGTGTAGTCGTCCCTGCCTATAATGAAGCGCTCAACCTGCCTGAGACGCTCCAGGCATTTTATGCGGAACTGCACGCCAATAATATAGATCACGAGTTCCTCGTAGTCAACGACAACTCTAAAGACAATACCATAGAAGTAATACAGCAACTGCAGCAAACCATTCCTACGCTACGCACCATATTTAATTCGCCACCGCATAATGGATTCGGATTCGCAGTAAGAAAAGGCCTCGATAATTTTTCGGGGGATTGCGTAGCCATTGTTATGGCTGATCTCTCCGACTCACCATCTGACCTTGTGAAATTCTACAACACATTCATAGACCAGAAGGTTGATTGTGTATTTGGCAACCGCTTTGCCAAAGGCGGCAAAGTAATAGATTACCCTAAAAACAAACTCTACCTGAACCGCTTTGTCAACAATATGCTCCGCTTTGTTTTCAGGATCAGGTATAATGATGTTACCAATGCCTTTAAGCTATACTCCAGGCCCACCATCGAAGGCCTCAAACCATTTATGTCACCACACTTCAACCTTACGGTTGAATTACCCCTCAAAGCCATAGTGCGTGGCTATACTTATGCCATAGTGCCTAACTCATGGCAAAACCGCAAGCACGGGACATCCAACCTCAAAATAAAAGAAATGGGCAGCCGATACTTCTTCATCGTCCTCTACTGCCTAATAGAAAAATACTTTAGCCGCGGCGATTTTAAAAAGAAATGGTGACGATTTTCCCATGTAATATCCGATAGATAGCACAAGGTATTATTGCATTTATTTTACTCCGGTTGCGATGCCCCACATCATAAGATTAATATTATGCCGGCTATTGATGGCTTTGTTCCTGTACCGTCTTAAAATACCTGTCTCTCACAAAATACGCCACAAGTCCCGATCCGATTATTATCAACGCACCAATAATAAATTTAGCATCACTGCTAAAGAAAATAAACATCCATATCAATATGCTCAGTATGGCGGGAACAGGGAATAACGGCATCCTGAAAGGGCGCTCTTCATGGGGTTTCCGATAGTGCCAGGCTATGACCCCAACAGCCTGAGATACGAACTGTATGAGAATCCGCATCATGAGTATCGCAGTGATCACATCTCCTAATTTGAATATCAGGCTGAACACAAAACCAAGTCCGCCTATTGCCAGCAGGGATATGTGTGGAAATTTATGCTTTGGGTGCACCCTGGCAAATATGCTGAAGAAATCGCCATTCAATGCAGCAGCATAGGGGATGCGCGAATAGCCCAGAATAGCGGAGAACAAAGATGACAAAGCGATTATCAAGATCATAAAAGTGGCTACCTGGCCAACGAAGTGACTATTATAGATAGTTTCAAAATAGAGGCTGGCTACGAAATCAGATTTAGCAACGGTTTGCCAGGGGAGTACACCCAGCACCATTGTCTGCATACCAAGATAAAGAATGGCAATACCCGTAATAGATATGATAATGCTGCGCGGAATATTCTTTGCAGGGTTTTTTATTTCAGCGCCAAGATGGCATACATTGTAGTAGCCAAGGTAAGAATATACCGCGTTAAGCGAAGATCTGCCAAGCGCAGCGAACAACAGCAGGCTGCTGTCAAAACCTTCGAAATGCCAGTTGAATGCCTGGTGTGCATTAAAACGCCCGAAACCTGAACCTATGAGCCAAAGGATAGTGCCACCGGTTATTATCCATAAAACAACAGAGATTTTGCCGATGCTTTTTATATTACGGTACAGGAGGGCGACTAACAATATTACCAATGTGCCGCTCACCATTTTCTTCTGCATCTCTGTGAGCGAAATAAGGTATGAAAAATATTTCGAGAAGCCGATGGCGCCGCTGGCAATTACTAATGGCGCTTGTATCGTTGTTTGCCAGATGAAGAGAAAGGCCATGAGCTTGCCTAACTTCCGCCCGCTGAATATCTTTTGCAGGAAAACATAGCTGCCGCCTGCTTCCGGCCATTTAGCGCCCAGTTCGCACCATACCATCCCATCCATATATGCAAGCAGCGCACCGAGGAGCCATGCGAAAATACTCCCGGGACCATGCATCAGGCCTACAATAATAGACATGGTAACAAATGGCCCGATACCCACCATATCTATCATATTGATAGCCGTGGCCTGCGGGAGGGATAAGCCTCTTTCTAATTTATGGTCATTGGTAACAGATTCCATTGAATTACGCCACAAAGTATAAAATTGGCAATAAGCGTTGTATATCTTGAGGATTAATCCTGCTGTTTATTTTTCAGGTTCATCTCTACCGTCTTCCATTTATCTCCTACACTGTATAATATCAGGTATTTATCAGCAGGATGTTTCAGTACCAGGTCATATTCCATGCCTACAGTTTTCATGATCATTTTATAGTCCGGTGTTTCATAGCTTTTTGCTCCATGCCCTTCATACCACCACCAGGTGCCGCCATGGTTCAGCACAACCTTCATTACACTATCATTAACAACCGTAACATGCGCCCCGCTATAATCAGCATTCATATTGTAAGAAGCTACATCGTATATTTCGTTTTTGACAAGCGTATCCGTATATACTTCGCGCATCATTTTAAACGCGCCTTCTGCCGACGACCCGATCATTGGCGCCCCGTTCATATTTTCAGGGATGTTGAGGAGCAATACGGTTTTATCGCCGGGATCAGGTAAGTCGTACAGCAATTTGGTATTGATCACATTCGATTCGATCCAATAAGTATTCACCTCAATTGTGAAATACAAATTGAAGTCAACGTATATACAGAAAATCAAAATGGCGATGTATTTATTGGTTACAAACCTGGAGACGATGAATGCCAGCAAAATATAGACAAAGCCGTCTGAAAAATAAGTGTATCTGTCGTAGAATACCAGCAATTCAGGGCCGGGAAAAGATAATGGCAATAAAAAAAGTAAGGTCAGCATTACCCATGCAAATAGCAGGAATCCGGCCTTACTTTCATTGCTTATTTTCCTGAGGCGTACAACTGCATAAACAAAGGCCGAAACTACAAATCCATAAACAACGACAATCGTTGCCCATGATTCACAAAAAGCATAAACTTTTTGTTTTACCTCAAACGAAAAATAACGGCCCAGGAATATAATATGGAAGAAGTATTTCGGGAGCTTGGATAAATAGTCAACCGCCGTTTGGTTTAATTCAATTTTATGTGGTTTAAAATGTTTGAAAGTAGCCAGCAATACTATAAAATAAATACAGAGAGTTATCACCTGTGGTATGAAGCCATACAATAGGGTTTTATGGAATATTTTTCTATTGTAGCCAAGGGCATACCGGTAATAAAGCGCTATTGACAAAACAAAGAAAGGCGTAAGGTAAAATATCTCCAGAGTCATGGAAGACAAAATAAACACTACTGCCATGCCCCACAGGTATCTGTTTTGCTGGTTGTGCTGGTACTTTTGTGTCCAATGCATAATTAATAGGATAAACAGGAAGCTCAGTAAATAATGAAAATATGCCCTGCATATCAGTATCTCAGATATGTGTGGAGAAACACAAAATATTAAAACGCCGCAAAGAGGGATAAGCATACTTTTTTTAATCCCCGAATCAGAAAAAATATCCCTGCAAACAATGAACAGGAGGAATGAATTGATAGCCTGAACAGTAATATAAAGCAGGCTCCATAGCCACACATTGAATCCCCATAATTTATAGAACAAATAGTAATGGAGTGTAAATAACTGGTAAAAACTCTGGTCGCTGGAATTACTTCTGTTGATGAAATCCCAGAACCCCTGGTGTCTTAAATTGTACAGGAAACCTACTCCGTCAATTACCCAGCCAGCCTTTGCCGCAGGGAAATAAATGACAAATGTCAGCAGCCAGAACGCAAGGAATATCCAAACATTCTTTATTCCGGTTTTTTGTGCTGCGCTATTGTTGTTCATTCCAGGTAATTTAAAACAAACAGGTTTTTAATACTCAATATTGATTTTCACCTCTTTTCTTCATGTTCACTATTTTCCATTGGTCGCCTTGCTGTAATAATATTAAATACTGATCAGCCGGATGTTTCAGATGCAGATCATACCAGTGTCCCATATCTTTCATGTCCAGTTTATAATCTTCATTTTCATAGCTATAAGCCCCATGGCCTACATACCACCACCAGGTTCCCCATTGATTGAGGGTTACTTTCATAAGGCTGTCGTTGTACACCCACACATGAGCGCCATCATCCTTAGTTATCATATTGTAGGCAACCACATCGTATATTTTGTTGGGTATATCTTTGTTCACAAATAATTTGTACATCATTTTGAATTGCCCTTCTTTCTCTGCGCCTATCATAGGTATGCCATCCATATTCTGAGGTAAATCCAGGAGCAGCACTATTTTATTCCCCGGATCAGGAAAATTTTTGAGCAGGCGGTTGGTAATGTATGCCGAATGTTTCCATAATAGATTCACCTTAACGGTAAAATACAAATTGATCAACCCATAAACTGTAAGCAAAGCAATGCTGATGTATTTGTTGGTTATATAGCTTGCCAGTAAAGCAAGGAGCATATATACAAAAGCATCTAAAAAATAAGTGTACCGGTCAAAATATACCAGTAGCATATCAGGGAATGCGAGTGGCATAATGATAGCCTGTGCAATAACGATCCAGCTAAAAAGCAAAACAACTGTTTTGCCTTTCATGGTCATTTTGGTAAAGCGGCTAACGATATAGCAACATGCCAGTACAAAAATGTTATAAAATATGATTAACCCTACATTTGAGCCAACGATAAAATAAACTTGCCTCCTGCTATCTAATGGAAAGAACCTGCCGAGGAAAAGAATGTGGAATATATACCTGGGGGGCTTGCAGATATAGCTGGTAAACGGCTGCAAAAGATTTTCGCCGATGTGTGCAAAAAACCAGCCATACACTGCTTTGAGAACAATGATATGCAACACAAATAGCAATAATTGTGGAATAAAAAACCATTGGATCACTTTCCTGAAAATGCTGTGGTCATAATTTAATACATAGCGGTAGTAAAGCGCCAGGGTCAATACAAACCATGGGGTGAGGTAAAATATTTCAAGCGAATAAGTGGAGCATAAATAAATCACGCCGGCAAACCATGCATATTTTTTAAGCTGCCGGTGATAGAAATTCTGTACGCAAAGAAGTATCAGTAAAATAAGCATAAACCCCTGCAGATAGTGAAATGCAGCCTCCCAAACGATTACCTCCGAAATATGCGGGCAAACAGTGTAAAGGAGCACACCGGCTATAGCAATGTTAAACGCATTTTTTATGCCGGAATCGAGGAACAAACGGTTGCAGATAAAAAAGAAAAGGAAACTGTTCACCGCATGCATGGTAACCATCAGCGTATGCCATGCATACGGATTGGCATTAAATAATTTATAAAAAATGTACGTGGTGAACTGGGTAAACTGGTAAAGGCTGGGGATACCAGATTGCGAATTATTGATATAATGCCAGAATGAAAGGTTCCTGATATTATTGAGCCATCCGGCAGAATCTATTACCCATCCGGCTTTGACGGCAGGGAGATAAATAATAAATGTAAGCAGCCAAAGCGCACAGAATACTACGGCATTTTTTTTGCCTGTAATACCTTGTCCTTGCAAATTTCCTGTTATTGTGTTGACGCTCAAAAAATAAAAGGGTTAAAAAACAAATATAGACTAATATTGGTCAATGTTTTTCTTATTAAGGTCAGCCTTCTGCCATTGATCTCCCGTATTATACAGCAGCAGGTATTCGGAGACCGGGTGTTTTAAAATAAGGTCGTACCAATGCCCCTCATCGCGCATATCCACTCTGAAATCCGCATTTTCATAGCTCGTAGCGCCTAGTCCGTAATATAGCCACCATGTACCCCATTGATTGAGTGTTACCCTGATAGTGCTGTCATTTAAAACATTAATATGCGCTCCATCAGCAGGGCTGCTCAGATAAAATGCCTCCACATCATAAACGGGATTAGTTATTTTCTGCGGCATAATGGCATTATACATCATTCTGAATTCTCCATCATCCCTGGTGCCAACCATCTGGACACCATCAAGACATTCGGGCAGATCAAGCAATAACACTATTTTTGAAGCATCGTTGGGGAAGGTAGCAACTAAATTATTAACAATGTGGGCCGATTGCTGCCAGTAGGCGTTCACTTTGTGTGTGAACCGTATGTTCAGCAAAGCGTATAAAAATATGATCGTGATAAATACAGGCTTGTTGCAACAATTATTGAGCAATAAGCAGACGAACATAAAAATAAATGCATCAAGTACATAAGAATATCGGTCAAGTATAACTAGGCCCGTCTCAGGAAACCATAAAGGCATTACCAGGGCCACAGAAAGACACACCCATAACAGGAGCAATACGGATACCTTTATATTGGCGGCTAAGCGCCGGTAGCGCAATATGATAACAATCACCAGTAAAGTAAATAAGCTGTAAAAAATCCAAAGCACCGGAGTTAAAGCGCAAAAATGATATATTTTATTTCTCATGCCGGTATGAAAAAACCTGCCAAAGAATAGAATATGGAAAATGTACTTTAATGCCTTTGATAAATTTTCAGAACTTAATTGAATAGTAACCGTGCCGATATGGGCAATGCCTGAATGATATATGACATGTAAGAGTGAAAAGTAAATAATAAAAATGATTATCTGGGGCAGGGTAAAATAGAGCAGTAATTCTTTTACAACCCGTTTTTCATAATTTAGAGCACTGCGGTAATAAACGGCAAGGGTAAAAACGAACAGGGGCGTGAGGTAAAATACCTCAAGAGAATAAGAAGAAAGAAAGAAAACTACTCCGCCCAACCATCCATAGCTCTTTTTCCTGGTAAGCAGGTAATGCTGGGCGCAGATCAGCACAATAAGCATGAGCAACAGGCTGAGCAAGTAATGAAATGAAGACTCCCATACCACTACTTCGGAAATATACGGGGATACGCAAAATAAAAGAGCGCCTGAAAATGAAACAACCACAGCATTTTTCACCGAAGAACTTTCAAACAAGCGACGGAAAAAAACAAACAGCAAAAGGGCATTGAGCGCTTGTAGGCTAATGTATAGCAAATGCCAAAGCCATGCATTAGTGCCAAACAACCGGTAAAAGAAATAAGATACTATCTGCGTAAACTGGTACATACTTGCAATACCAGACCCCTTTCTGTTGATATAATCAAAGAAGTTGTTGGAATTCAGAAAATTTACCCAGCCCGGAAAGTCTCCCACCCTCCCCGCTTTTGCCGCAGGCAGGTATAGGATAAACAGGATAAGCCAATAAACAGAGAATACAAGGAAACTACTCCTTTTTTTGTTCTTCGGGCTGATATAATCAAGGCTTTTAGTCAATATTACTATGTTGGATACCAAACTTACATGAATTGCGCCAATACACATAAACGGAATAAAAATCCAGTCCACGCACCCGATGCCGCTCGTGCTCTGAGTCACATTAATTTTGCAGCAAAAAACGTCAATTTTTATGAAACGGGTTTGCGGACTGGACGTTCACAAAGATACGATTTTTGCTTGCGTCCGAAAAGGAAAGTATCAAACAGAGGTTCGAACATTTTCGACATTTAGTTGTGGTCTTGCGGAATTGAAACACTGGCTTAAAGGAGAGCGGGTTGGCCGTATAGCCATGGAAAGTACAGGAGTTTACTGGATGCCAGTATGGCGCGCATTGGAAGATGATTTTGATTTGTTGCTGGTCAATCCGTATTTTATCAAGCAGGCCCCTGGTCGCAAGACGGATGTTAAAGATGCGCAGTGGATAGCACAATTGCTGGATAAAGGGATGCTTAAAGGCAGTGTAGTTCCTGAAAAAACTATTCGTATTCTTCGGGCTTACTTGAGGCGATACGTTCAGTTGCAGGGCCAAATGACCCGCTGCCTTCAACAAGTAGAGCGTCATTTTTCTCAATGCAATATCAAGATTGCCTCTCTTACCTCTACGATAAACAGCAAGACGGTAATAGATATTCTGGCAAGTATCGTAGAGGGTAAATATTCTGTTGAAGAGCTGGTGGCTTTGGTTCACCCTCGTATTAAGAACAGTAAAGGAGAAAAAGTAAAGCAGTCGCTTGAAGGCATCATCGAAGCCCATGATATTTTTCTTCTTCGTCAGATTTATGAAGACTACCTGCATATTAACAGGCAATGCTTTGAACTGCTGGCTCAGGCTGAGCAACTGGCGGATGAACATTACAAAGAACAAATAGAATTATTGCAAACCATACCAGGGATTAAAAAACTATCGGCAGTAATCATCTGGGCGGAATTAGGCGGTAATATTGGACTCTTTGAAAATGCTAACCGACTAACAGGTTGGTGCGGGCTACGGCCGAACAACGATGAAAGTGCAGGAAAAATTAAAAGTCGTAAAATAGGAAAAGGCAATAAGTATCTGCGCAGAATATTGGTACAAACGGGATGGGCCGCCAGTCGCACAAAAGACTGTTACCTGAAAAACAAATATGAGCAGCTTGCTATAAGAAAAGGAAACAAAAAAGCACTCATTGCTATTGCCCGCAAACAGTTAGTTATTGCCTTTAACGTGCTATCTAAAAAAGAAACGTATCAGGAACCAAAAATTGTTTTGTCAGAAAAGCAGATTGAAAGAAAAAGGAAATATTACGAGGAAAAACTGACCAAACTAAAACAACAGTAAATTATTAGAAAGGCCGGCTAAATTTGTGGTGGCAATGCTCCTCAAAAAAGCAACCCCGTTTTCAAACTGGCTTCATTCGATTTTTATCGAACAAAAACGTAAGGGCTTTGACCTTGCAGAAGAAATTAGCATCTATGCTACTCGCTCAACATGCGAATAAGACCCACCATGGATTTTTAGAAGAAATTTAGGAATTAGCTGATACTGTTCAATAGGAATATTCGCATGATGCAAAAATAAATACTTAAAAGGTACTAACGTTTTATGCCAGAACTACGCCTATGTATAT
>Ga0302197_10005642_pt1 | contig 10625 bp, 4 predicted proteins | sample II_Bog_N2_1_FD_193526 | JGI IMG/M metagenome (GOLD analysis project Ga0302197, IMG submission 193526) | Peat permafrost microbial communities from Stordalen Mire near Abisko, Sweden - II_Bog_N2_1 | ecosystem: Environmental > Terrestrial > Soil > Wetlands > Peat | place: Sweden: Abisko, Stordalen...
TTTCTAAGCGGCCAAAGGCCTAGTTCAGTTTTTCGAGAGCAGCTGTCAAACGCGCCGCGGCACCCGCATCAGACGATATTTCCTTAGACCAGTCTTTGTAGCCCTTCATCGACACTCGAATTGTGTGGGTACCTGGCTTCAATTTGAGTGTCGCAGGGCTGTTTCCGTAAAAATGGTCGTCAACGTAGACATCAGCTCCGTCCGGATTCGTGCTCAGAATGACCGTCCCTGTTGCATCAGCGGCCACTGGAGAGGTCGTCGCAGGAACCTCGGGGGCGTTCTTGCCTCCTTCGGATTCACTGGTGACGGCAGTTCTGACGCCAACAGGTATAAACTCCCTGTCTTTATCGCCGACCGATACGGGAGCGCCCGTCACGCCTTGAAGGGCGACCAGCATCGCTCGGTAATTGTCCTTGTCGCCCTGCAGAAGGATTCCGGCAGACTTGCCGTCCTGCGTAGAGTATTGGATGCCGATATAGTGGAGTCTGGTTTTGTGCAAAAGACCAAATAGCGCTACCGGCGCGACAAGAATTGCCAACGCCACCATCGTCCCGACCCGCCGGTGAGCCTCCTGGCCATAACTGAGCGATGTTACTGATTTCGCAGGTATTTCCACTCGCTGGATGTCCTTCTTGTCCTTCAACTCAAGGAGAATTGAATCCGACGTGACTGTAAGCTTGTTATCCCAGCTCTTTGGATCAACCTTCGACGGAACTGAACCGCCGTTATAGCGGACCTTCGTGAACGTGTTGCCCTGAGCATAAATCAGAATCGAGCAGGAAAGAAAGACTGCAAGAAATCTTCTCATTTTGGCCTCGTGAACGAATGGTTTGTTCTCGAATCAGACATCTTCACCAATCAAGAGCAACGATTATCGAGTTTCAGATCGTATTTAGTGTACACCCGGTCGCCAAGCTGCGGACCGTGCAATCAATCAGCCCTTATCCGGCGATCTCGCGCACAGATTAGTGTGTACAGAAAAGCACGAGCGGATTATGATAGGGAGTAGAGGCTGTTCGCCAGGCCGGCGCCCAAGGCGCAACTTGCGGAAGATTCCTCCAACCCAACCAGGGAAGGTGAGGCAATGCTTTCACAAGCGGCGGCGCCACAGACTGTGGGTCATCAAAAACTGAAATTCGCGTTCGGATCGTTCGGTCGCAACCGGCATGCATCCCAGTCCGGCACTTGCGAGGTCGGATACCGACGGCCGGTGAGTTTGCGATCGGGCTCTTGCGCTGCCCCCGGCGAGAGGTAGCGCAATCGGCCCCTCGATTGATGGCCCATGGCATTGCTCCCGATGTAGTTGCCAAGATGATCAGGCCGCTGCTGACCACGTGTACCGATGGTTCAGACCGCCGACCCGAGGCAAGGCTAGAATTTCGCCCGTGCCCGTCGGGCGTGCTTCGGTCGGCCGCCCCGCGGGCGTCGCCTTCTCCAGTCCGATGTGGGTTCGGTCGTCGTGATAATAGGCCAGATACGCACGCCCAAGCCGCCGCAGATGCTGCTCATTCAGAGGGATCACGTGATCGAGCATCTCGCGGCGAGCACTGCCCACCCATCGCTCCGCGATTCCGTTCTGCCACGGGCTCCGAACACTCGTGCGAATAGGGTGGATCCCGCTCGCCTTTAGGAACTCGAAGACATCGCTGCCGAACTTGGCATCACGGTCGAACAAAACGTGCCGGTAGCGACACGGAAGGGGCAGAGCCTCCCGCAGTTGCTGCACGATCCAATCGCTGTTCGGATGCAGCGTGACATTGAAGTGCAGGATTCGCCGCCGCCCGTGCTCGATGACAAAAAAGCAATAGAGTGTGCGAAACGTCAGACTCGGAACCGTGAAGAAGTCGAACGCGGCGATTACCTCGCGGTGGTTGTTGAGGAAGGCCAGCCAGCGTCTCGCCTTCCCCGCATCGCAGTGTCGCTTCAGCCGCCGCAGATATCGCGACACGGTGGGTTCGGAAATCTCGAATCCCAGTTGGAGCAGTTCGCCATGGATGCGGGGCGCCCCCCAGGTCGAATTCTCCGTCTTCATGCGCCGGATCAACTGCCGGATCTCTGGACTCATCTTCGGTCGGCCCCGTCGACGAAGCCGGGACCGCCACCGCCAAAACAGACGGAAGCCAGAACGATGCCAGGCAACCACGGTTTCCGGCTTGACCATGATCAGGGCCTCGGCCCAGCCGGGCCACAGTCGGCGGAGCACAATCCAGAACAGCCGATCAAGGCGATCCAACTTCGGGCGCGGCTGCTTGCGCTTAAACACGGCAAGTTGCTGGCGAAGGGCAGCGGCTTCCAGAGCGAGATTGTGACGCGGCAGAAGGAAGGCGCGGAGGTAGGCGACCACCGCACTGGCAAGAGTGAACATCTATCCGATATTAGTTGATGGCTTTTCCCGGCAGAATGCACCAGGAGTGCAACCCTTTGATCTTACTCGCTTATGCATTTTTGATGACCGACAGGTAATGCGGCACCTACCGACGACACCGGGCATTCGAATGGTCGTGATCCGAAAGGAAGTCCGGCCGTTGGCCATCGCGGCCGAAGTCCGCTTTGTCGCCGTTGCGTGCGAGCGTCGTGCTATCGTCGTCGCCGCGGACCAGCGGGTGCTCGTTGTGCCAGCCGAATTCAGGGGATCGCCATGTGACGACGTTCATTAAAGATCCTGATGCCCGTCCTGGACTATTTCGTCGATTGGTCGAAGTGGCTGACTGGCGACCAAATCCAAACGAGCGAATGGTCCGTCAGCGACCCGGCCCTCGAACGGCGGACGATTCCAACACTCCGACTCGGACCACCGTGTGGCTATCGGGCGGCATCGCTGGCCAGTCGTACACGGTGAACAATCGCATTACCACCTCTGGCGGCCGCACGAACGACCGCTCGTTTGTTTTCCAAGTGCACAACCCGCTGAATTCGTTCCTGAAACGTAACCGTGCCGAGGCGTACCGGGAGGGCGACCCAGACCGGGCGGGGCCTTACTTACCAACCGTTTTGAGTAGCGCGGCAGCCTTCCACGCAATCAATCCTAGGCCCTTTGTCTTTGCCTCACGCTCCACAGCTTGCAGACGCGGTTCAGCGCTGGCCCGATTCGGATCGACCTCCGACTCAGCCAAAAGGATCTCGAGGTGCAAGGCTCCGTAACCCAGCCTGCCTGCCTCGGCTTCGGCAGCGGACAATTGCGCCTTGACGTCTGCGGCTCCGGCAGCGCCATTAGCGGCAAAAACTGGTGCCACCATCACCAAGACAGCGAGCCGTTGAGCGCGGTCCTGGAGTTTGGGCAGTGTCTGCCTCAGAGGCTCCGCTTTCTGCTCGGCTTGGGCCCGTTTGCCCTGGACGAGCAGAGCTCGGGCCTCAATCGCTAGCGCGAGCGCTTCCTGGTCGGACTCTTGCTCGTGATGGAACTCTTCCCCAGCTCCTTGTGCATGCTGAAACGCCTCGGCGACCTTGCCTTCTTCGAGAGACAATTCAGCGAGAGCCAGGTGGCTTTCCGCCATCACGCTCGTTGCCTTCATATTGGTTCGCACCGCCAGCCCGGCTTCGTGCCTGGACCTGGCTCCGTTAAGGTCACCTTCAGCCATGAGCGCCTCTCCCAAGCCAAAAAGGGCATAACCGCGTTGCCGGTCATCATTCATTTCCTCAGCAACAGCAAGATGCTCTGAAAATCGCTTCTTCGCGTCTGGCAAATCCCCCTGTCTTAGAAGAAGATCGCCCAGGTTTCCCAGCGTTCGAGCAAGCCCCGGCTTGTCTCCGATCTGACGAATCATCTCCAACGACTGTTCGAACTTTGCTTTCGCTTCATCCAATTGCCCTTGATCCTGTAGCACGATAGCGACATTCCCCAACACCGTCGCGGCTCTGGCGCGGTCACCACGCTCCAAGTGGATCGCCACAACGTCTTCGTACATCCTCCGCGCTGCACTCAGGTCCCCTTGACGCCATAAGACATTGGCTACGCCATTCAGAGCAATGGCTTCGCGGCCACGGTCGGCGATCTTTCGGCCAATCGCGGCGGACTCCTCGAACATCTTCTTGGCGTCGTTGAGGTCCCCTTTATCCATAAGGCCGTATGCGAGACTGTTGATGGTGGCGGAAACAGCAGCCTCCTGGCCGATCTCCCGGAATGTGGCCAGGGCCTTTTCGTATGCGCCCTTTGCTGAGGTGCTGTCGCCCTGGTCATCCAACACGTCGGCGACATTCTTCCATGCCCGAGCCTCGCCGGCGCGATCGCCAACCTCGGCGTAAATTGCTTTTGCTCGTTCCGCCGCCTCAAGTGCTGGCTTCCGGTCTCCCATCTGGTTCCGAGCCCACGACTCGCGCAGCAGTGCGGCCGCCGCCAACAGCCGAGGCCGCCGCGACTCCGCTTTGATGCGCGCCTGCGAGGCCACCGTCTGTTCGCGACGAAAATCGCCAAGGGCCTCCGCAGTAGCCGCTTCCGCGAGGTCAACCCTGGGATCGTCGGCTCCCGTCAGCTTGTGCAACTCCTGAATCGTAACCAGTGATTCTTTCCCCTTCCCAGCGGTGGTCTGAGCGTTCGCCAGGCGAAGTCCATACTCAGCATCATCCGGGAAGAAGGTCCAGAGAGTGCGATAGATCTGAATCGCGCGATCCCATTCGTTGGCCAGCTCGCGGTACTGTCCTTCAATCAAAAGCGAGGATTCCCGCGGAAGGGTTGATGCCCTGCCAAACGCGTTCTTGGCAGCCTCTTGTGCCTTTACTTGGTAGCCGAGAATGGACCAAGCATTCGCAAGAGCGTTATATGCCAGCGCATAGCTCGGCTCCACTGCAATGGTCTGCTCCAGCAAGGGGCGTGCCGAAAGAGCGTCCAACAGACGGAGTTTCGCCAACCCTTCGGCATACAGACGTTCCGCTTCCAGGTTTGTCGGGCGGGCGCTCTTCAATGCCTGCGCTTCCGAAACCGTGAGTTCTCCCTCGCCAAACTCGTTGCGTAGCGTGGCCCCTATAGCGGTGACCATGGCGAACAAGGATGCCTGAGATCCGGTCCGAGTTACCGAGACGGCAGTTTCACCAGTCGCCGTATTCTGAACCGCGATGTCAAGGCGCACCTGCGCATCGGCTCCACGGCCGATCACCGCATAGGACCCGAGAAGAACAATATCCGCGTTGAGACGTTTCCGGATCGCAGCGAGACTATCCGGGGAAAGGCTGTCGGTGTCGGCGAGGGAGAGGTCAGTTTTTGTCCGTGCCACCTCTTCGCCGGAGATTGTTCGGATCTTCTTCCCCGTAGAGAGTTCCGCCCTCAGCATCTCGCTGAGGCCTGTTGATAGCCAAGTCGACTCTGTGCCGCCGGACAAATTCTTAAACCCGAGGACTGCAACGGCTTGCCGGTATCTCAGGGGTGGACGGGGCAGCTCGTCCCTGGGGCGATTTCGAACCAGCCAGCCGACTCCCGCCAACGCGATCACAGCACCTGCGACGACGGGTAACAATATTGCCTGCCGTACGTTCCGGCGAGGTCTCTCCGACTGTTCGGTGACCGCAGGTAGGAATCGGTATCCACGCCTTGGAATCGTTTCGATTTGATCGCGGCCGAGGGTCCGACGGAGAGCGGCAATCTGCTGGTCGAGATTGTTCTCCTCAACGACACTGTCCGCCCAAACAGCCTTCATCAATTCCTCTCTTGAAACGACCCGCTCACGGTTGCGTACCAGGACCAGAAGAGTTTCAACCGCCTTGGGCGAAAGGGAGATTGGCGCAGAATCCCGCCACAGGACGCCCTCGGTTTCACTTAAGCGAAACGATCCGAAGCAGTAAAAGTGGCGTTTCAGCATAGCCATGGCGCTCTTCAGGAGTTTTTCAGAAAAGTTTCAAGCCCAACATTCTGGACGTCCAAGTAAGATTTAGTCTAGCTTCTCAGAATAGCTGAACGCGAAGAACAAGGTGGGCGCTCTGGGTGACGTCGTATTCGAGGCCCTCCCCCCGTGGAATGCCAGACCTTGCCGATGCTTGGGAACCCACGATGCCCGACAACGAATCGATCTTGAGTTGGGAATTGAGAACCGGATTGGACCGACGGCCGCAACCCTGCGATGGCGATTCGGAGCCCCTTAACCTGGCTTTCTCAGTACGTACAGTACCCGAGCCCGTACTCCTGTGCTTCCAGCGTAAAGCTTCGGAAGGTCCAGTGAATATTCGGATGCGAATGTCAGTTTTTTCTGTGAAATTCAGCTTCATCAGCAGTACAATGAATTCCTCGGAATCCGTGCCGGGGTTTCGCCCGTTGGGAGTTGCGGGAGGACGGACATGATTGAGTACAGCCGCTCGTTCGGACATATATCACCCACCATCGCGGGCATTTGTTTGACCTTGCTGGCAGCCCAACCCGTTGTGGCGGCTTCACGAGCAACTTGGCAGGTGTCCCAGCCCGGAGTTTGGCATTTCGAGAAGATCCCCTCCCCTTCCGTCCAACCCGCCTTTAAGGCTTTTGTTCCGGGCTACAGCTTCCAGGCGCGCGTGGGCGGCTTCTCCTTCACGGGCCCAACCGATGCGGGCCGATGGTCCTGGGTTAATGGAAGCCGCCGAGCCGTGCCCGAAGGGGCGATGCCGACCGGCGCCGTTACGAACTACTTCCTGGGACAGCAGCGCCAGAATTGGCGCACGAAGGTTCAGAGCTTCGAGAAGATTCGATACCGAAGCGTCTGGCCCGGTATTGATGTTGTGCTTTACGGCTCTGGTTCGAGGTTCGAGTATGACTTCATCGTAGGCCCCGGTGCCGATCCTGGCCAAATTGGGATAAGGGTCGAAGGCGTTTCCCGCATTCACACGGATGTAGACGGTTCGGTCATCTTCCAGACCGATCGAGGATCTTTCCGCCAAGCACCCGCTATCCTTTACCAGGAAATCCAGGGCAAGAGGGTGCCGGTCCGAGGGAGGTACAGCCTGTCACCCGAAGGCTACGTAAAGCTGGAAGTGGCGGACTACGATCATAGGAAACCTCTCATCATCGATCCGGTGATAACGCTGTCCGTCCAGATCGGCGCTAACGGCACGGAATCCACCGCGGGCATCGCCCGCGACAGGCTCGGCAACCTTTATCTTGCCGGCACTACGGCATCAAGCAGCCTGCCAGCACCAACCGGCACACAGACATCGAATGCCGGGAGGAGTGATGCATTCGTAATCAAGCTTGACCCTCAGGGCAACGTTCTTTACTCTACGTATCTTGGAGGATCTGGCGACGACCATGCCACCGGAGTGGCACTCGACGATCAGGGTAACGTCTATGTTGCCGGTTGGACCACCTCTCTGAACTTTCCCATCCGCAACGCCCTACAGCCCAATTTGATTGGCGGAAGGGAGGGATTCCTTGCCAAATTCTCCCCTGATGGCCAGTTGCTGTATTCGACTTACATCGGAGGTTCGGGGCAGGACGAAGTTCACGCCTTGGCAGTCGATTCGCAAGGTAACGCGTTCGTCGCGGGAGTCACTGCGTCGAAAGATTTTCCGGTAGTGGGCGGGATACAAGGCGACCTCCATGGGGCAACCGATGGCTTCGTGATGAAGGTCAATGCAGGCGGCGATCGCATCATTTTCTCGACCTATTTAGGCGGTAGCGACTTGGACCGCTGTGAAGCCATCGCAGTAGATAGTATTGGTCGTGCGTATGTAGCTGGCTCGACCCGATCGCCCGATTTCCCTGTCCTAAAGCCCGCGCGTCCATATTCCGGCGAAACAGATGCTTTTATTGCCAGGTTCAAGAGCGACGGCACCCAACTGGAATATGCCACGTTCCTCGGGGGCTCTGGCAACGACGAGGCGCTCGGCATCGCCGTTGATGCGGCCAATAAGGCCTACGTGACCGGCTGGACTACGTCGGCAGACTTCCCGGTCGTTTCAGCGTTCTCCGCTGCTCTCCGTGGGCGTCAAAACGCCTTCGTGGCGAGCCTGACCGAAGGCGGGAATGATCTTACCTATTCGACCTACCTGGGCGGCACAGTTGAAGATCGCGGCCTTGCCGTCCGCGTCAACTCAGACGGGGAAGCGTTTGTTACGGGGTGGACCAGGTCGCCCGACTTCCCGACCCGGAGCTCAGTCCAAAGTTCACTGAGCGGACCTCAGGATGCCTTCTTTGTTCGGCTCAGCGCGACCGGGGCAACCATAATCGACGGTAGTTACTTGGGCGGCTCTGGTGTCGATGACGCTTCAGCAATTCTCATAGATGACGAGGACCGTGCGTACTTGGCCGGCGACACGGTCTCCAGGGTAGCAGGAAGGAACGATTTCCCGAGTTCTGGGCGACGCCAAGCCGACAATAGCGGCTCGGGTGCTTTCTTTGCCCAACTCGATCCGTGTCGCTACGAGTTTTCATGGACCACCAAGTCATTCGACCACCTTGGGGGGAGCGACCAGCTCCTCGTCACACCGAACGCCCCAAACTGCGAGTGGGGCGTTACCGAGTTGCCGGCCTGGATATCGGGCCAGGCAACTGCCGCAGTGGGAACCGGAGCTTTGATGCTCAAGGTCGGTCCGAATTCCGGCCGCTCAATGCGCCAGGGTTTGATCACTATAGAAGGCCACAAGCTGACCGTTTCACAAAACGCTCTTCAAACCGCTGGTTCTCTCACCGTCGCGACTGACTATGCGGCATATGCGACTGGTCAGGCCGTAGACTTTTCCGGCCAATTCCTCGATTCGACCGGAGTTGCGATTGCGAACGCCACCATTGGCATCCAAATCACTCAGGGCTCGACCAACCGCTCGGTGAGCGGCGCTACCAATTCGGCAGGCAACTACACGATTGTGTACCAGCCACCGGCAGGCGACGTAGGAGTTTTCCAGGCAACAGCCAGCGGAACCTCAAACAGTGCGACCGTGACTGCCACGACGTCTTTCCAGATCTTCGGCGCTCCGATACAGGTGCCGAGCGGTAGCCTTCCTCTGGGAAATACGACGTGGGGGCAGACGGGCGCTGTCTATGTCGTCCCATCGGGAGGCGTAACAGTGCCGCAAGGGGCGACGCTGACCATTCAGCCCGGGGTGATCGTAAAATTCCAGTACGAGCCTGGCGGTTGCTGCTACACCTCGGCATACCTGGATGTGAAAGGGTCGCTGGTGGCGAACGGGACGGCAGCGCAGCCGATCTACTTCACCTCGATTCGGGACGACGCCATCGGCGGCGACACGAATGGGGACGGAAATGCGACCAGTCCGGCGGCGGGCGACTGGTCGGGGATTCGGTTCGACTCGGGGGCGACGGGATCGATCAGCAACGCAGTCATCCGATACGGCGGCGGCAGCACGTACTATGGACCGAACTATGCGGCGTTGGACATTGCTTCGGGTGCCGCACAGCCTACCCTGGGGGCGGGCATCCAGATCACGGATAGCGTGACCGGGCTGGCGATCAGCGGGTCTGGAACGAATGTGAGTCTCAGTGGGGCGGCGCTGGCGCGCAACGGAGTGGGCATTCAGGTGAACTCCGGCCAGGCGGCGATTGATAGCAACACGTTCACCAACAATGCTCTTGGTTTCCAGGCCGCTACGGGAGCCAAGGGGAGCATCACCAACAGCACGATGACGACGGCGGCCGGTGGGACGGCGGGGTCGATCAGCGCGGGTTATACCGGGACTTTGCGCGGGAACACGTCCACCGGGGCGGGCTTGAACATTATTAAGGTCCAATCGGGGACCCACGTGACAGGAGCGGTGACGTGGGGCGCGAGCATACCCTACTGGGTGGATTCGGGCGGAGCGCAAGTAGACGCCGGAGGAGCGCTGACCATCGAATCTGGCGTAATCGTGAAGTTCCGGTACGAGCCCGGCGGGTGCTGCTACACTTCGGCGTACTTGAAGGTGCTGGGGTCGCTGACGGCCAGCGGAACTGTGACGCAGCCGGTCTATTTCACATCGGACCGGGATGACACGGTAGGCGGCGACTCGAACGGGGATGGGAGTGCGACCCATCCGGCGCTGGGCGACTGGTCGGGTATTCGATTTGACTCGGGAGCGACGGGATCGTTGAGCTACGCGGTGATCCGCTACGGTGGCGGCAGCACGTACTATGGGCCGAACTACGCGGCGCTAGACGTTGGGACGGGAAGCACGCAACCGGTGTTGGGATCGGGCATCCAGATCACGGACAACATCACCGGCCTGGCGGTGAGCGGGTCGGGGACCAATGTAAGCATCAGCGGCGCCACCTTCGCGCGCAACACAACGGGGATCGCGCTGAACAGCGGTTCGGCGGCCATCACAGGCAACACGTTCACCAGCAACGGGACCGGCGTTCAGGCGGCGGCGGGCACCGGTGGGAGCATCACCGGCAACACGTTCACAACGACAACCGGCGAGACGGCCATGTCGCTGAGCGCGGGATACCTGGGCACGCAGAGCGAAAACACGTCCACGGGGAGCGGGATCAACGGGATCAATATTCCCAGCGGCACGGCCATCACCGGAAATGCCAATTGGGGGCAGGTGGGGATTCCGTACGTCATCAACAGCGGCAGTCTGACAGTGAACGCCGGAGCTACGTTAACGATTCAGCCTGGGGTAATTGTGAAATTCCAGTACGAGCCCGGCGGCTGCTGTTACACCTCGGCATACCTGGATGTGAAAGGGTCGCTGGTGGCGAACGGGACGGCAGCGCAGCCGATCTACTTCACCTC
>Ga0302197_10005647_pt1 | contig 10620 bp, 11 predicted proteins | sample II_Bog_N2_1_FD_193526 | JGI IMG/M metagenome (GOLD analysis project Ga0302197, IMG submission 193526) | Peat permafrost microbial communities from Stordalen Mire near Abisko, Sweden - II_Bog_N2_1 | ecosystem: Environmental > Terrestrial > Soil > Wetlands > Peat | place: Sweden: Abisko...
TTTTCTTTGTTCCCTGATGAATTCGCCGGCTTTTTTGGAAACCTCAATAACCTTATTTGTTATCTGCGTGTACTGCATGGTGCCTTAATGACAAGCTAAATGAGAATAATTTATGTACAAAGAAACTGGCAAAAAATAAACTTAGCGCAGCTACTATACGTGCTACCGGGGGATACATATTAAAATCTTGGATCAGAATTTTAATTGCACCTAAATTGGCAAAAAAGCCAATAGTGGCAACAGACATGAATCGCATGAATTGTTTATAGGGAGCCAGTTTTGATTCTGTAAAAACAATATACCTGGTAATCAAAAAATTCACCATTACGCCCAGAAAAAAGGATATAGCTAACGATATTGTTGAATTGCGTACAATGGCATTGAAAACATGATACGTTGGTTGCGTAAGCAGGTTATGATAGAAAAGGTAAAAAGCAGATATATCCACCACAAAACCGGCTCCTGCCGAAAACACAAATCTTATAACCTCGTTATTGATTAGTTTTTTTGCAGTACTAACCATGTTTTACCTGATGCTTTTTGTTGGACTTTAACCCAGGTATAACTAAAACTACGCCTGCTATAAAAAGGCAAACAGCTATTAATTGCGCTTGTGGAAAAGAAAAACCGCCGATGTGATACCTTGTATTAACCCGTATAAATTCTATTAAAAAACGTTCGATACCGTTAAGGATTAAATAAATACCGAAGAATACACCCGGCGTTTTAATTCTATCGCGTATGCTCCATAAAAACAGGAACAATAATATACAGGTAACTGATTCATAAAATGATGTTGGCCAAACCGGTGCAGGTAAAACATGGCAAAACTTGCCAACGCAACCCGGTATTTGGATACCTTCATCGTTCACATTATGCGGGAAACTGAATGACCACATCCAATCGGGTAGCCAGCCTAATAAATGTGGTTTAGGAAGTAAGTTTACTTTTCCCCAATCGCCGTCGCCACTCATCTGGCAACCTATACGGCCTAATCCATAGGCTAACATCATACCGGGGCCGCCAATATCAAGCATAGTTAATGGTTTTATGCCATGCTGATAAACAAGGTATAGTACCGCGGCGCCACCGCATATTAATCCGCCATAAAAAGTAAAACCGCTGGTACCTATTAGCATACCAACCGGGTCTTTCATAAAATCGTCCCAGTTTTCCAATCCGTTAAACAGTTTGGCACCTAAAAAACCACAGATAGCAGCCCAAAGCAAAATGCTACCCATTAACTCATAAGGATGTACATTAATAACTTGTTGTTTTGGCTGAGGTAATACCTGCTTTTTATTTTCGGCGTAAGCCCAATAAATTAAAATGGCCGCCATTATAATACCACCAATCCAGTTACCTTTTGTTGATAATAAAAAGTCCTGTGGATCATCAATAAGTGCGTGGTAATTAAATATGGCGTCGACTATTTTATAACCGATAATAAAGCCAAACACCCCGTTACCAACTAATTCAGCCGCTGAAATTGGCTTACCTATAGTGATTGTTTTTTTGAATGAATGGATAACGCCTAATTTCTCTTTGCGTTTAAATTCTTCAGAAAAAGCCCAATAAGCACCTATAAAAGCAACGGCTACAAAAAAACCAAATGTTTGTACCGGAAGCAAAATTGTAATGCCAAATAAGTATTGTATAAGCGAGGTTAAGTTTGGGAACATCTATTATAATTTGCGGCAATATAGCCTTTAATGCGCTAATATCTCTTGAGATTCTGTTATTTCAACATCACCATCCGGTGAAATTTGTGTTAAATGAACCGTTTTCAATTCATTAACTAAAACAGGATCGTATTTGGTTTTAACTTTTACATAGTTACGTGTAAAACCATGCATAAAACCATCTTTAATATCACCCTCAAACAATACCTCTTCCGTTTTATCCAACTGGGTTTCGTAAAATGCCCGGCGTTTTTTGTCTGACAGAATATGCAGCATTTTACTCCGTTCAGCACGGGTTGAACCCGGTACTGTACCTTTCATCTCACTTGCCGGGGTATTTTCGCGCTCAGAATAGGTGAACACGTGCAAGTATGAAACGTTCAGATCGTTTAAAAAATTATAAGTGTCAATAAAATCCTCGCGTGTTTCGCCGGGGAAACCAACTATTACATCCACACCTATACAGCAATCGGGCATTAGCTGTTTTATTTTAGCTACGCGATTAGCATAAAGCTCTCTTTTATAACGACGGCGCATTAGTCCTAATATCTTATCAGAACCAGATTGTAGCGGGATATGAAAGTGAGGTACAAAACGTTTTGATGTAGCTACAAATTCTATGATCTCATCAGTTAAAAGATTAGGTTCGATAGATGAGATACGGATACGATCAATACCTTCTACTTTATCCAACGCTTTAACCAAGTCAAAGAATTTATCTTCACGTTTACTATCGCGTATGCCAAAATCACCCAGATTTACACCAGTTAATACAATTTCTTTCACACCTGATGCCGCGATCTCTTCAGCCTGCTTTACCGCATTTTCAATGGTATCGCTGCGGCTTGCGCCACGGGCTAATGGAATGGTACAAAACGTGCAAGAATAATCGCAACCATCCTGGACTTTTAAAAAGGTACGTGTACGGTCGCCTATTGACCATGCGGAAACGAACTGATTGGCTTCGGTTACCGGTTGGTTATAAACTAACGCTTTAGGATTTTTGGTAAGATCAGTAATATAATCAACGATCTGGAATTTTTCGGCAGCGCCCAAAACCATATCTACACCAGGTATTTCGGCAATTTCTTTTGGTTTTAACTGCGCGTAGCAACCTACAATGGTTACGTAAGCGTTAGGCGATATTTTAAGCGCTTCCTTAACTACCTTTTTGCACTTTTTATCGGCGTTTTCGGTAACGGAACAGGTATTGATCACGAATACATCGGGGGTATCGGTAAAATCAACAGTGCTAAAGCCCGCATTGTTGAATAAACGACCTATAGATGATGTTTCTGAATAATTCAGTTTACATCCCAGTGTATAAAAAGCTACCTTCTTGTCCATTTTGAAGCCGCAAAGATAGGGATTTTAAATATCAGTAAAAAGTAAGGTTATTACTCATCTCCCCAGCGGTAGCTTTCGCTTTCAAGACCTGCAAGGTCAATTATACGATTTACCACCGTCATGGCTAACTCTTCAATAGTTTGTGGCTTGCTGTAGAATGATGGTATTGCCGGGCAAATGATGCCACCTGCTTCGGTAACGGTTTGCATGTTACGGATATGGATCAGGTTGAATGGGGTATCTCGCGCTACCAATATTAATTTGCGGCGTTCTTTTAGGACAACATCGGCAGCGCGACTGATCAGATCATCAGATATTCCGCTGGCTATACGGCCTAAAGTCCCCATAGAACATGGGACGATGATCATGGTATCAAACCGGGCCGAGCCTGAGGCGAAAGGCGCCATGAAATCATATTTACTGTAAAATTTGAAGGGATAGTTTTTGTAATCCTCATTATCCAACTCCACTTGCCATACTTGCTTGGCATTATCCGACATTACGATGCCTACCTCGGCTACCTGCGCGCTTAGTTGCTGCAATTTATCAAGCAATAACTTGGCGTAAATGGCACCGCTGGCACCTGTGATGGCCAAAACAATTTTTTTCTTCATATTGAATATGGTGGCAAGATAGGCAGATAAAATCAGGGCACAAAAAAAGGGTCGAATATAAATACCCGACCCTACATCTACCTATGAAAAACATGCCCTAAAAGGGCACAACAAATGTAGTAAAACTGTTTGTTAATTTTTTAATAATTAATTAAAATTATTTTAATATGACTTGGTAAAGTTCTTCTCAATAAGGGTTTGTATAATACCATCAACCATACCAACGCTTGGTACATAAATATTTTTAATATTTGCCCATTTTAAAACCGACAAATAAATTTCGCAGGCCGGGATGATCACATCTGCCCTATCCTGATTTAGGCCGAGCACATTGATGCGGTCTTTGAGCGAGAATGAATTTAAATAATTATAAAGCGTTTTTAATTTGGTAAATGACATCGGCATGCCGTTTTTTTCTTCAGATAACTTGTATAGTTTATTAATGTTACCGCCTGTGCCAATACCGCAAACACCTTTAAATACTTTGGTGTGTTCACGGATAAAATCGTGCATTTCGCTCCATGTTTCTTCCTTGTCCTGGTTATCGAGCATGCGTATGGTACCGATATTGAATGATCGCGAAGCAAATAGCTCACCATCAGAAAACAAAGACAGTTCGGTACTGCCGCCACCTACGTCAATATATAGATAGGTTTTATTTTTATCGATAGTTTGCTCGGCGTGACTGGCGTAGATGATCTTGGCTTCTTTTTGGCCGTGGATAATTTCCAAATCAATGTTGCCTTCGTTTTTGACACGGGCAACCACTTCGTCGCCATTTTTGGCTTCGCGCATGGCGGATGTTGCAAAGGCCATATAATCCTTCACCTTATAAACGTCCATCAAATTGCGGAACGCATGCATGGATTTTACAAGGTCATCGGCTTTTTTGTCGGAGATATGCTGATTGAGAAACGCGTCATCGCCCAAACGTAATGGAACCCGAATTAAAGTATTTTTTTTGAATGATATTGAACCATTGTTTTCAATAATATCAGCTATCAGGAGCCTCACGGCATTCGATCCTATGTCAATCGCGGCGTATCTCAATTTTTATTTGTTTTGTTTTTAAGGTAGTTGTAAATATCTATTTGTGCCCTGCACGGGATCTCGCTATTCGTTTTGTGGTATTTGTTGGTATTGTGGCTGTTAATTTCGCGGGCCTTTGTATTATCACTTAGTTGTATGTTAATAATATCCTTAACTTCTTTACGCAAGGCATCATCATAAATTGGGAAGCCAACCTCTACCCTGTTATCAATGTTACGGGTCATAAAATCGGCTGAGGTAAGGAATAGTAATTCCTTACCATCATTGCAATAAATATGCACACGGGCATGCTCCAGGTATTTATCTACAATGCTGATCACTTCTATATGCTCGCTATATCCTTTTATGCCCGGTATCAGGCAGCACATACCCCTAACGATCAGTTTTATCTTTACACCGGCGTTGTTAGCCTGGTACAATTTGGTTATCATTTGCTCGTCGGCAAGGCTGTTCATTTTAAATATCATGTAAGCTTCCTTGCCAGCCTTAGCGTTCTTTATTTCGTTGTCGATCAGTCTATAAATCGCAGGCCTTGAATCAATTGGCGATACAATTAAATGTTTTAAGCCTTCGGCTAGTTCACCTCTGCTTAGCGCTTTAAATACTTTGAGCAAATCTCCCGTGAGCCTTTTATCTGCTGTGAGCAAGGTATGGTCGGCATATATTGCCGCGGTTTTTTCGTTGAAATTTCCGGTAGATAAACAGGCATAATAGCTGGCTTTCCCTTTTTCCATACGCTTAACCAGGCATATTTTGGAGTGTACTTTATAGTTTTCGATGCCGTAAAGTACGTTCACGCCCTCATCTTCTAACTGGCGGCTCCAACCTATGTTATTTTGCTCGTCAAATCTGGCCCTGAGTTCAACTAAACAATTCACTTTTTTACCGTTTTTCGCGGCGTTTATTAAGGCATGTATTACCCTTGAGTTTGACGCGAGGCGATAAACAGCAATGCTTATTTCCTGAACTTTTGGGTCGATGGCAGCTTCGCGCAAAAAGTGGATCACGTAATCGTATGATTGATATGGGCTGCTAATAAGATAATCCTTTTTAGCGATCATGCTCATTAAGCTTTTGCCAAAGGATAATCCATTAACAGGTAACGGCAGATATTTCTGATATTCCAGTTCCGGCCGGCCGACGTTAGGAAATTTGATAAAGTCCTTAAAATTATGGTAGCGGTTACCCGGGATGAGGCTTTCGCCATGCAGGCCCATTTTTTGCACCAGGCTTTTAAGCATATCAAGCGGCATTTCGGTATCATACAACAAACGCATGGGTTTGCCCTTACGGCGCTTTTGCAGGCTTTTGGCTAATGAATCGATGAATTTGCCGCTTACTTCCTTATCCAGATCAAGCTCCGCATCACGGGTTAGCTGTATGGAATAAGCTGAAATACTATCGTGCTCAAAAATGAAGAATATATCTTCGAGGCTGTATCTTAAAACGTCATCCAATAAAATGATGAATTTTAGGTTATTAGTTTCCGGTAGTACAATGAACCTGGAAAGGTTATCTGGTATTTCTATCAGGGCGTACCTTACCTTTTTTTTATTGACCAGCTTAACGTAAAAATAAACAGCACGGTCGCGTAGTTCGGGTAAAGGCCTGCCTTCATCCAGCATAATGGGCACCAGCATGGGCAGCAGCTTTTCCCTGAAATATTTTTTAACGAATTCGCCACGTGATACGTTAAGCTGGGTATCGTTTAATATAAATATCTTTTCTTCGGCAAGCTGTTTTACAATGATATTTTCGTAAAGGTTGTTGAACTTCCGTTCCTGCCTTACAACTACTGTTTTTATCTGGTTTAATATCTTTTTAGGATTGTACCCTAAAATTTCTTTCGCTTTTTCGTTCAGATTAGCTAAACGGCTTAAAGTTGCAACCCTAACACGGTAAAACTCATCTAGGTTGGAGGAGAATATGGCTAAAAACTTTATCCGTTCAATAAGCGGAACCGTTGGGTCGGCAGCTTCCTGCAAAACCCGGTCGTTAAAATAGAGCCAGCTTATTTCCCTGTTAATTAAAGGTATGTGTTTAATATCCATATTATTACCGGCTCCGTGGGCACGATTTCACAAAGCTGCTTATTTATTTGTTAACTTAATATTAACTCCTTGCTATTATTAAGTGTTTTTAATATACGAAATTTTACTGGCGTTTAGCAAATTTCACCGTTTGTCATTGCTGCGAAGCGCGGCAAACTCGTAGCTCGCAGAGCAACGCGACGAGTTTGCTTCGCGGCGCAGGCCTCTTTTCACCGCCCTGCTCGCGATGACATGGTGGAGAAATTGCAGGTAAATTGACATTCTTTTTGCTAATTTTGTTTAGTTAACAAATAAACCATTATGCCAACTTTTGATATCGTAAGTAAAATTGACGGCCAAACGCTTGATAATGCCATCAACATAGCTAAAAAAGAAATATTGAACCGTTATGATTTTAACGATTCGAAAAGCACCATCGATCTTGATAAAAAAACTAATGTAATTACCGTACTTACGGAGAATGATATGCGCCTGAAAGCTATTCAGGATGCGATCATCAGCCGTATGGTTAAGCAGCAGCTTGATCCGAATGCATTGGATTTGGATGGCAACCAGCAGGCGGCATCAGGTAACATGATCCGTAAGGAGATCAAGATCAAGGAAGGTATTGATAAAGAGGCCGCGAAAAAGGTTATTAAGAAGATAAAAGACAGCGGGTTAAAAGTACAGGCATCTATTATGGATGATCAGATACGTGTGCAGGCTAAAAAGATTGATGACCTACAGGCGGTTATTACTCTTTGCCGAAGTGATAACTTTGGGCAGCCTTTGCAGTATATTAATATGAGAAATTAGTAGGAGTTCGGATTTATGAAAAAGCTGATCTATTTTATTTGCTGTCCGCTTTTATTTTTATTAGCCTGTCAAACACATAAATACCAATTGGTTAAAGAGCCTGTGCCGAAATTTAAAAATCAAGGTGAGCAGGAAGATTATTGGGATAAGAAATTCTTTGATGATAATTACAAGAAGGAAATATTCAAAAGATACATCGGAGACATCCAAACAGACGGCGATACAATAAGATATAGTAATGATATGATCAGTTTGGGAGACCATTCAGCATTACGATTAATTTTTACATCTGGCTTAATTTATCCTAAACTGTTTAATTACTACAAGTTATCTGTTGGTAATGTAGAAGAGAAATCTCCGATTAACCATTCTGTAAAGATAAAACGATTTCAATTATGGGCATTTTTACCCAAAATGGCTAACCCTACAGTTTATGTGTTTGAGTTAACCAATAAAAGAGCAACAAAAGATACACCGATTAGTGAATTTATAAAAGGCGCTCAGTTAACTTTCTTTAAAGAAGTCTGGATAATTGTTTAATCTAAAACTCGTTATTCCAAGCATGTTGTTTGCTTGTGGTATCGCTGCGCTAAGCGTTACTTTTCTTTGGCCGTCAAAGAAAAGTAACCAAAGAAACTCTCGGCTACGTTCTGATCCTATGAACGGTAGTGCTTTGGCTGGGTCTGTGGGTGCTGGATCAGCCCTGATGCCGATTTTTTTCGGTGAACGGTTGGTTGTGCTTGCATTTTTCAAATTGTCATTCTGGAGCGCAGCGAAGAATGACAAGTCTTTTATAAAAGTTTCCACAAAAAAAAGACCGCTCTTTGCGGGGCGGCCTTCTCTATCAAACTAAACCACTTATTATGAAAACAAAACCTTATTATTTTACAGCTATTTCTCTGCTTTGAAATTTAGCTTCTTCTCTTTTTGCCACTGTTAATGTTAATACACCGTCGGTATATTCGGCATCAATTTTTGAGTGGTCTACGCTTTCAGGCAAGGTGAATGACCTTGTGAACGAAGTGTAGTTATATTCGCGTTTGCTGAATTTTGTTCCTTCAACATTTTCTACTTTTTTATCAGCAGATATGCTTAGTACGTTTTTATCTAAGTTGATTTTAAAATCTTCCTTTTTTAAGCCGGGAGCGGCTAATTCAATGTGGAACTCATTTTCGTTCTCAGCAATGTTTACCGCAGGAACGCGTGATATTAATTTATCACCAATAAATGTGTCGTTTAAAATACTATCGAACACGTCATTAAAGAATGGGTTCACTGGGTAATTTTTTTGTCCGTTTCCAAATTTTACTAAAGTCATTTTTGTGTCCTCCTAAAGTTTTGTTTTTATTACTTTCGTAAGTGACTGTTCAACTGTTGTACCAACGCCTTAAAAGGTTAAATTTACAGACATTATGACCGTCACAATCAACTTCTTAGCGACTTTTTGACACTTATGGCTGAAAAACTTTCACAATACAAGTATAAAACCTCAATCGCTATCCGTTTTTCGGATATGGACGCTTACGGACACGTGAATAATGCGATTTACCTAACCTATTTTGAGATAGCCCGATCAAACTATTGGCGGGATGTTACCCAATGGGATTGGGATAAAAATGGAATTATATTGGGGCGATCAGAAATAAATTACCTGAAACCGATAACCATACGCGATGAAATTGCCTGTTATGTACGTACCACCCGCATAGGGAACAGCAGTTTTGATGTAACTTATATACTGGTTAAAATGACTCCAGAAGGGGAAGAAATTTGCACAACAGGCAAAACAGTATGTATCAGTTATGATTACAATGCCAATAAATCAGTAACCATACCAGCTGCAGAAAGGCAAAGAATGATTGATTATGATGAGCCGGGATTAATATCGAATACGCATTAAAAAGATTTAATATGCGGTGTGATCAACAACTCCTGGCTGAGCTTGTTGATGTGTTTTTTGTGGCCGGTAACCATTACGGCTGCGTGTAAGTTGTCATTTTGTTTATTTACCCTTACTATCCGCACTTTAAGATTGTGCGCTTTCGCCCGGTCTTCCAGGTTTAGTAAATGGTCGTATTCGGTATCATCAAAAACTACGGCATATAGCCTGTCATGATGAATTTTGTCAAGATAATTTTCTAACAGATGGAATGTGGTTAATACTACGATGGTAACAACCGACGAAATCATACCCAGCAGATAATCGCCAGCTCCTACTGCCATACCAATAGCAGCGGAGATCCAGATCACAGCCGCGGTTGTTAAACCTGTTACGGCGATATCATCCTTAAAAATAACGCCTGCACCTATAAAACCTACACCCGTTATTACGTTAATGTTGACGCCTAATCCTGCCCGTTGAGCTATTAAAGTAAAGATGGCTGAGCCAAGACAGATAAGTATTATTGTCCGAAAACCGGCGGTTTTATTTTTATACTGGCGTTCTAAACCTAAAATACCTCCGCATAAAATGGCGACACCAATTTTGATGAGGTCAGGATTGGTAATATGGAATTCAGCGGGGCCCATTAGAATATTTTTTCGGGGTTTAAGATATTGTTTTTATCGAACACTTGCTTAATGCCTTTCCACAAAGCGAAATGCACATCGGTATATTTTATCGGCATAAATTCCTTTTGAACGAGGCCGATACCGTGTTCACCAGAAATAGTGCCGCCTAAAGATACAGTTAATTCAAAAATTTCACGGATACCTTTATCCCGTTCGTTTGCCCAGGCCTCATCGCTCATACTGCCTTTTACAATGTTTAAGTGCAGGTTACCATCACCGGCATGCCCAAAGCAAACGGAATCGAAGCTGTATTTTTTGCCAATAGCTTTAATGCCTTTTATTAATGCCGGTAATTCAGCACGGGGCACTACCATATCTTCCTTTTTATAAACGGAGTTTATTTTAACCGATTCGCCTATGATGCGCCTGATCTGCCATAGATTGGCTTTTTGGGCGGCAGTATCTGCGAATAGCACATCCTTGCAGCCGAATTTCTCCAATACCCGGTTTATCTTTTCACATTCGGAAAATATTACGTCTTTATCTGTACCATCTACTTCAATTAACAGG
>Ga0302197_10005649_pt1 | contig 10618 bp, 6 predicted proteins | sample II_Bog_N2_1_FD_193526 | JGI IMG/M metagenome (GOLD analysis project Ga0302197, IMG submission 193526) | Peat permafrost microbial communities from Stordalen Mire near Abisko, Sweden - II_Bog_N2_1 | ecosystem: Environmental > Terrestrial > Soil > Wetlands > Peat | place: Sweden: Abisko, Stordalen...
ATTATGATGACCTAAAACGCCGGGCATTGAACAATATCGAGAACCGCTGCATACACCACCATGTATTTAACCTGGAATTATTAAAGCAAATAATGGCTTATTTCAATGTTAAGGTTTTGCAAACCGCAACATCATTCCCCAATAACCTTATTGTTATTGGCATAAAGCAATAATTATTTTTTAATTTTGAACTTAACCAGGTACTTATCCAAAAACTGGTTAATATCAACCGACAAGTTAAAGTAATATACCGCCACACCAAAGGTTAAGGTGATGAATATGCTGCGCATAATGGTATCAACTATAAAGTTATTCATCTGCGGTAAATAAATAGCCGCGTAATAAACTGCTAAGCCTGCTGCAATGCCAACTAAACTTCTATAATTAAAAGGTTGCATTTTAAAGGCTGTCAAAATAAAAATATACCTGAATAAATTAAACCCGAACAAAGTAATAGCGTATGCCATTGCTGCACCGGTAATGCCATATATGGGTATTAATATCATGTTGGATAAAATGGTAATACCTATTAAAAATATGTAGAACAGCATATCGTATGGATAGTACTTTGATGTTCCTAATATGATATTATTGATGCCTGCGGCAGAGTCAATAATATAGCCAATCCCTACAAAAAGTATTACATACTTACCTGCGGCGTAAGCAGGTGGCAAGATGTGGAATATATTGCCAACATTGGCCCATATAAGTATAAATAAAAACAAAGCACTTAGTAATTGGGTAATGCAACTTTTTTCGTAAAGCTCACGGATTTTTTCAAGATCATTTGTCTTCCACGCCTCGGTAACAAATGTAAAGGCAATATTATATAAAGACCGCGTAGGAATAGTGATAATGGTGCCAAAATAAAAGGCAATAGTGTAAACCCCCAACTCGCTTAACCCAAATTTTTGGTTGATGAAGAAGGAATCGACGTTTTGTATGATCAAAGGTGCCGAGCCTGTCAATATGGAAAATAATGAAATGCTGATCATTTTTCTCCGTATATCCTTATCTAAAAAGCCAAAATCCGGTTGCAGAAATAGTTGATCATCGCGGCGGACCCGGTTTATTATCAGTAAAGTGGGAATTATATTAGCTAAAAGCCACATCCACATGAACGAAGCAAAATTGATCAGGCCGAAATAGATAAGGACAATTGGAATTAAAATAAAAAGCCGCTTGCCAAACTCATTTAAAATAGTGCCGGATGTAGTATTATAAAGCATCCGGGCATACAGATTAAATAGGTTAAAAAACAAGGTAAAAAAGGTAAGTGGCACCAGGAACCAATAATAATCAGTAAAAAGTGTTGACTTGTGTGCCTTTTGGCTTACAATATCATTTTTAAGTAGCCATGCTAATACAACATAGATCAGCATACCTATTAATGAAATGGCTATACCAAGAAATAAGTAACCATGATGTTTTTTCTCTTCGCTACGGAAATAAGGGAAATACCTTGCAGTGCCGTTAAAGCCTAATATGGCAAATTGAGCAAACATTAGCGAGAATGGTCCAAGGATACCCAAAAGGCCTACTTGAGCTGTAGTTAACGAATGTGGTTGTAAAATATTAACCGATAAAAAGCCAATTAATACGCCTAAATATGAATAAATAGAGCTTTTTATAGTTTGCTGGCGTATAATTCCCATTAGTTAATTTAACCTGATAACAGGTTTGTAAGATAAAGTAATAATTTTGACAAAGATAATGGCAAAATTGGAATATAAAATCAGCGTATTAACGGTTACTTATGGTGACCGCTGGAAGTTTTTAAGCCAGATTATTGAACGATTGTTGAAATATGAAGTAATTGATAACATAATTATTTTCAACAACGCATCAACCTACAATGTAACTCAAAAGGCGGCCGGGTTTAATGATAGTCGCATAACAGTAATTAATAGTACGGAAAATTTAGGTTCGGCCGGAGGATATAAGGCTGCCATTAAATATGCATTTGAAAATACAAAAAGCGACTTTTTCTTTTTATTGGATGATGATAACCTGCCACGCGAAAATGTAATACCCGACCTGTTACAGCAATGGGGCGTAACAGCAGGCGCTAATAATAAAAAGGCATTGTTTTGCTTGCGCGAAGATAGAGTGCAGCATATTAAAATAACCCAAGGCGAAAATCCGTATCGCTATTACCTGATGCCCAATAATTTTTTGGGCTTTAGTATACTCCGCGTATTTAAAAATCAAGTCAATAAGCTGCTGGATAAGTTTAATAAAAAACAAGTTACAGCACAACCCGCAGTAATTCCTTATGCACCTTATGGCGGTATGTTTATGTACCGGAAGCTAATTGCTGATATAGGTTATCCCGATGACAAGTTTTATTTATATGTAGATGATTCGGAATATACTTATCGCATTACCCAAAATGGAGGTAAAATATGGATTGTTCCACATTGTGGAATTGTAGATATTGATAAATCGCAGGGTATAGGTTATAAACCTAAATTTCTGCATTCGGTATTATTAGATCAATGGAACTTTCGCATATATTATCACGTCCGTAACAGGGTTTATTTCTACTCAAGTGTAGCAATAAAAAACAAATTGATTTTCCGTCTAAATAAAAGTATATATCTGGTGTTTTTATACTTGATTAGTATTTTTAGCGCTAAACAAGGAGAATATAAAAAGCTTTTAACTGCTGTAAACGATGGGCTCAAAGGAAACTTGGGTAAAGCAGACGAATCAAAGTTTTGATAATAGGGAATAGTAATACCAAGAAAATTAAGTATTATTACGCCTATATTAATTGATTTAACCCTTATCATGTATAAGTTTATTCGGACACTCTTATTGCCCGCATTCTTACTGTTACTTTTATCAATCCCTCTTAAAACTTTTTGTCAGATTGATAAGCCACAATGGGTTGATGATATTGGCGGCCCCAATTCAAACTGTATCTCATCGGCCGTGCAAGTTGATAAACAAAATAATGTATACGTAACAGGTTTTTTTAGTAATACTGCCGATTTTGATCCATCAGCAGGAGTATACAATTTAACAGCAACAGGCGCTTTCGATACATTTGTTGCCAAGTATACAACCGACGGAAAATTTATATGGGCAGTTAGAATGGGTGGTAGTGGCGGCGATTATGCTCAGATAAACTCTCTGGTTGTAGATAAAGATGGGAATCCCATAATTACCGGACAATTCAATAGTAACAGTATGGATGTAGACCCCGGGCCCGGTACTACTATTTTATCCAGTAACGGCGGATATGATGCTTTTATAGTAAAACTTAATACAAATGGCGTTTTTGTATGGGCAAAATCAATCGGCGGAAGCGGGGCTGATTACGGAGCCCATGTAACTACCGATAGTCAGGGTGACGTAATAGAAGTATTAAAGTTTCAGTACAGTGTACAAGCCGGAGGGCAAACCTTTACATCGGCAGCAAGCAGCAACTTTAATGGATTAATGGTGAAATATGACCCTGCTGGAAATTTTATTTGGGGCATAAATATTGGCGACCAAAATTCATCAGATTGTGATCAGGCCGAAGTAGATAGCCAGGGTAATATAGTTGTTTCGGGAGTGTTTTATAGTAATGATAATTTTAATCCTTTAGGTACGGCTTATTACCTTAATGCCAATGGCGCCAGTACATATATAGCAAAATATACTTCGGCAGGTAGTTTAATATGGGTGACAAGTTATAGCGGGGGAATAGTTGATAATTTGGGGCTTGGCCTAGATTCGAAGGATAACGAGTTTTTAGATCAACCCTTTACCTCTACAGTAAATTTTGGCAGTACAAGTATAAATCCGCAAGGAAGCCAGGATATATTATTAGTCAAATTCAATTCCGAAGGGGCTTTTCAAGCTGTTGCAGATATAGGTGGGGCGGGTAGTATATTTAACTATGGTATCCATAGTAGCCAGGACGATAACATCTATATTTCAGGATATTTTAACGGTAGTATTGACTTCGATCCTTCACCAACATCTAAAGCATTAGTTTCGTATCACGGCAATCGGGATTTTCTCCTGGCAAAATACGATGATAATTTAAATTATAAATGGGCTTTTAGCGGCGGTAATGCTTCGTGTAATCAATCCTTAGGCCGTAGCGTAGCTATAGATAATAACAATAATGTTTTATTTACCGGTGGCTTTTGTTCAACTGTGGATTTTAGCGGGTTAGCTTGTTCTCCCTATCCGCTTACTGCACAAAGCTTTAGTAGCAGAGATTGTTTTTTAGGGAAATATGTACAGAGCATAGCAAGCGCCGCGGCACAAATAACCTCATTCTCGGTACCACAGCAAAAAGGGCCTGCGGTTATAGATCAAACAAACCTGATAATAACAGTTACCGTACCATTTGGTACAGATGTAACTGCACTTGTGCCAACCATAGCGTATACCACTGGTGAAACATTAAATCCGGCATCTGGCACCGCACAAAACTTCACCTCAAATGTAACTTATAATCTTTCGGGTAGTTGTGCATCTACCCTAAATTATACCGTTAATGTTATTGTTGCCCCGGCGTCACCTTGCGCTACTCTTCCTGCAGCGCCCACAGTTGTAAGTAACTCGGTACAGGTATGTGCAGGTACAATGGCTACATTAAGTGTATCAAATCCTCAGTCGGGGTTAACCTATAATTGGTATTCATCAACAACGAGTAGCACAATTTTAGCAACAGGCAGTACGATCTCTGTTACGCCGAGTAGCTCAATCCCTTCTTATTTTGTGGAGGCTGTTAATACTAATGGCTGTGAAAGCACAAGAACGGAAGTTGATGTTACAAGTGTACCACAACCCACCGCCCCCATCATCCCCGCCCAAACCATTTGCAGTGGCAGCCAGGCTACGCTTGCCGTATCGCAACCACAAAGTGGCATTACTTATAATTGGTATGATGCCGCGACAGGAGGAACACTTTTAGCTACAGGCTCACAGTACACAACTGCGACTTTGATCGCTAACACTACTTACTATACCGAGGCTGATAATTCAACAGGCTGCTCATCAGCACGTACGGCAACATTAGTTACGGTGGCTCAACCGCCGCAAGCCCCGGCAACATTCATACAAAATATATGTGCAGGCAGTACGGCTACTCTTACTTTGGCAGATGCACAGGTGGGCACAACCTATAACTGGTACGATTCAGCAACTAAAACTAACCTGCTGTTTACAGGCACCAGCTACACTACCGGCGCAATTAATGCCAATACAACTTATTATGTTGAGGCTACCAATACAACTTGCCCTCCCAGTGCCCTAACGGCTATAAATGTTATCGCAGTTCCGGTTCCGGCAGCTCCTGTTCTTGCTAATTATCCACCAGCGATATGTGCCGGTACTAACTATGTATTATTAAATATTGCTAACCCACAATCAGGTTTAACTTATAACTGGTATTCATCGGCAACAAGTACTACTTCACTTGCCACAGGTACAAGTTATAATGCGCCTACTCTCACGCTTACCAATACCTATTATGTGGGTGCTGCGAACAGCAACGGTTGCACATCGCCGCGAACGGTAGTAACCATGACGGTTGCCGCCCCACCTGATATAACTACGTATAATGCTTTTATATGCCCCGGCGATGCAACAGCAACTTTAAAAGCAACATCTGGTGATGCAAATGCAACCATTAGGTGGTATGCAGATGCAGCAGCTACTACGCTATTATCAACCGGAAGTTTGCTTACCGTACCGGCAAATACAAATGTGATATACTATGCTACCGCTACCGATAATAATGCGGGTTGTGCTACTATTACTATACCTGTCCTAATTAAAAAATACCCGCAACTAGCGGCACCTGTTGTTACGGTTGGCGCTATAACATCAACAAGTGTAACTTTTAATTGGGGTGATGTAGATGGTGCGACAGGCTACCAGGTAAGTACCGATAATGGCCAAACATTTATTACACCAAGCTCTGGCAGCGCAGGGCTATCACATACAATTACCGGTTTGCAGCCGGGACAAAAGGTTAGCATAGTTGTGCAGGCCCTTGGTAGTTCAGTCTGCCAGTTAAGCACCAGTTCATCGGCAGTAACAGCTATTGTTCAATACCCGCAAGAAGATTTAATATATGTAGCTAACGCTTTTACGCCTAACGGAGATGGCAATAATGATGTAGTATATGTGCATAGCCAGAATATAAAAAGTATGGCGTTCTATATTTACGATCAATGGGGCGAAATGCTTTTTGAATCTACGAGCCAGGCTGTGGGGTGGGACGGTACTTATAAAGGTAAGAAACAGCCTGTTGGGGTATATGTATATTATTTAAAGGCTGTAATGAACGACGGACATCAGTTAACTAAAAAAGGAACAATCACACTATTAAAATGAAAAAACTAATTTTAATAGTGGTAGTACTGTTACAGGTGATAATAGTTAACACATCAAAGGCACAGATAGACCCTCATTTTTCCCAATACTATGCTAATCCGCTGTGGCTTAACCCTGCATTAACCGGAGTAATTGACGGCGATGCGCGTGTAAACGCAAATTTTAAAAATCAATGGTCGTCAATATCTAATGCTTACCAAACAGGGGCAATATCGGCGGATTTTAACCCCAATGATAAAGTAGGAATAGGTTTTAATATGCTTGACCAGCAGGCCGGGAGCGTTGGCTATAATTACTTTACTTTTTACGGATCGTTTAGTTACGGGGTAAGTTTATCTGACGATGCTTACCAGCAATTGCGCTTTGGGTTGCAGGCTGGCATGATAAACCGGAGTTTTGACGAAAGTAAGTTACAGTTAGATAATCAGTATAACCCTTTGACAGGGTTTGACCCTACAATGCCTGGCAATGAAAATTTCTCTACAACCGGAGCCACCGTGTTTGACGCAGGTGCTGGTATTTATTATTTTAATGGCGACCCTGACAGTAAAGCAAACTTATTTGGAGGCCTTAGTGTGGGGCATTTATCGCAACCTAAAGACCCCTTTGCTACGCAGGGTATAAATTCAACTTTGCCAATGCGTTTTACGGTGCATGGCGGTGTTCGTTTACAAGCTTCCGACTTTTTAGATATTTCCCCCCATTTAATTTATATACGGCAGGGCAATGCACAGGAAAAGGATATTGGTGTATATGCCGAATTTAAATCAGATAACCAAAGCGGATTTATAGTAGGGGGAATGTATCGTTTTAATGATGCGGCTGTGGCAGATGTAGGTTATCATATCAGTTATTTCACCTTAGGTTTAAGCTATGACGTTAACACATCAGGCCTTAATGCGGTATCGCACTCACAGGGCGGCCCTGAGCTTTCGTTAAGTTACGTTTTTCATAAACATACTCAAAACCGGGACGTGGTTTGCCCGCGTTTTTAATCGCGTATTATGAAAAAAGCGGTCATCTCATTATTACTTGTTTTTATATGTGCAACCTCGTTTGCACAGTACAATAAGCGCCTGCGCGATTTGGGCGACAATGATTTTCAAAATAAAAATTATGTACAGGCGGCTGATGATTATAAGCAGGCGTTAAATGATAATCATCGTGCTATTGCTATCCCGTTTAGTGTACATGTAAAGGCCTCAACACAAAGCCAGCAACCGGAGTTAGCTTATTTATATTACCAAATTGGCGAATCATACAGGCTTTATCAGAACTATTTAAATGCTGAAGAATGGTACTACAGAATTGTGAGCGATAGTACCATAACTTATTATCCGCTGGCAAGATTATGGTATGCTGTATGCCTAAGGGCAAACGGGCGCTTTAACGAGGCCATAAGGCAATTAAAACACTTTATTAATGATAGTAAGGGTGACGACGAATATCTTATAATCGCAAACCATGAGTTGGCCACTTGCCGTTTTGCGAATGAGCAATATCACTATCCGGATTTAATGAAGGTTGAAAGATTAAAAAGGGACTGGAATATTAATGGTGGCAATTACGCCATATCGGGCCATGATAGCAGCTATTATTTTACCTCATCAAGCATAGGGAAAAAGGACATTAACCAGGTTTATTTGCTGCAGCCGTTTAATAGCAGCCCGGCTTTAATTGATTTTAATAGCAATAAAAAAGATGTGCAATACAGTACCCCTTGTGTTGATTCCGGCGGAAAACACATGTATCTTACTCAATGGTATAAGAAAGACGATAAAAACATATTAGCGATTTATGTAAGTACACGCAACAATAACCAATGGGGTGAACCTGTGAAACTAAATGGAAATATTAATGTGGAAGGATACAACTCCATACAGCCATTTATCACACCGGATGGCAAAAAATTATTCTTCGCTTCGGATAAACCCGGTGGCATGGGTGGCTATGATATTTGGGTTAGCGAGTTGGATTTAAACGGTGAACCCATAAACAGTACAAACTTGGGTAGCAAAATTAATACTCCGTTTGATGAAGAGGCCCCTTATTACAATGCGGCTGATGCCAAGCTAATATTCAGCTCAAAGGGATTTGTTGGTTTAGGCGGATTTGATTTTTTTGAAAGCGATCAGGTAAATAGTGAGTGGTCGACGCCAGTAAATATGGGTTATCCCATGAATTCGTCAAAAGATGACCTTTACTATTACCCGGAAGGTTCTACAGGTAAATTTTACATCAGCTCTGACCGGGAATCGGAATGCTGCTTGAATATATTTGAAGGTTTCAGTTATAAGATCAGTATAAAAGGAATAGTGGCTGATTGTAACGCGCAACAAACGCACGCGGGGGTTAAGGTTAGTTTGGTTGATTCCTTATCAAACTCAAAAATTAATACTGCGGTAACTGATGTTAATGGTGTTTACGAATTTAAAATCACTGATAGGCATCCTTACAATATCGTTATAGAAAAAGCCGGCTATTTTACCAAGCAGCAAGCCGTTCCTGCTTTAGATACATCTGCTATAAAAACTATTTTGATGGAAAGAGCCTGCATGCAGCAGTATGTAGTAAATAAGCCAATTGAAATTAAAAATATATTATATGATTTTAACAAAGCTACGCTGAGGCCGGAATCAAAGCTGGCTTTAGATAGCTTGGTTAGTTTACTGAACAACAATCCTTCAATAAAAATTGAACTAAGCTCCTATACCGATTCATTTGGCAGCGACGAATATAATATCAACCTATCGCAAATGCGGGCAAAGGCATGTGTGGATTATTTAATAGCCAAAGGAATAGCCATAAACCGTTTAAGCGCCAAGGGTTATGGCAAAGCAAAACCGGCTGAGGCTAATACTTCACCGGATGGTAGCGACAATCCTGAAGGCAGGCAGCAAAATCGTAGAACGGAGTTTAAAGTTATAAAGTAAAAGCCCGGATTTTTTTGAAATCGTGCACTTATAGTTTTACTTTCGTTATAATCAAATTTAGAACGGAGGACAATTAGCAAAAGCTAATATCGTTCTTTGTGTAAATCAACGCTACATCTATTTTTCAATATGCAAAACCTTGCACCCATTGCATTATTTGTTTACAACCGCCCAGAGCATACCCGCCGTACGCTGAATTCTTTACAAAAGAATTTATTGGCTGATGAGTCGCGACTATTTGTATTTTCCGATGGTGCAAAATCACCGGCCGACCAAACCAAGGTCGATGAGGTAAGGCAACTAATAAGCGATGTTAGCGGCTTTAAATCGGTAAAGGTTATTAAAGGCAAACAGAATAAAGGTTTGGCCAACTCCATTATTGATGGCGTTACGCAGTTGGTAAATGATTATGGAAAGGTAATTGTTTTTGAAGATGACCTGCTATCGTCAAAATATTCTCTGCAATATTTTAACGAGGCATTAACTAAATATGCCAACGAAGAAAAGGTAATGCACATTGGCGCATATATGTTTGAGTTGGAAAAAAAAAAACTGCCTGAAACCTTTTTCTACCGCATAGCCACCAGTTGGGGCTGGGCCACATGGGCACGTGCATGGAAGGATTTTGAACCGGATATTGATAAGTTGATGGTTCAGTTTGATAAACCAAAGATCAACCGTTTTTCTATTGATGGTACTATGAACTTTTGGAAGCAGATGCTGGAGTTTAAAACAGGCAAAAACAATTCATGGGCTATACGCTGGTATGCTTCTATCTTTTTAAAAGGCGGTTTAACATTAAATCCATCTCACTCGCTGGTGCATAATATTGGGCATGATGGTACGGGGGTGCATTCCAATATTGAGAATACTTATAAGGTTAAGATCTCAAACAAAGCCGTTAAGAAATTTCCGACGGAGATCAAAGAAAATGAGCAGGCGCATTCCGCTATCCGTAACTTCCTGAAGAACCGTAAAGGTAGTTTGGTTAAACGCGGAATGGTGTTTATAAAACAAATACGGATAAAGTATTTTTCGAAGGCTAAATAACTCCACTTGTCATTTCGACCGGAGGGAGAAATCTTCTTCGCCTTGTATAGTCCGCTATGCTTCTTGTAGAAGATTTCTCCATCCGGTCGAAATGACAATGAGTAAAATATTTAAATCGTCCCCTTTACCACAATATAAGGTGATAAAGCCTTACTCTCAATCGGGATAATCTTGGTGAAAACTTTGCCCGCTATCCATATAGCTTTTACTATTGATTTGGCAATAGCGCTTTGCTCAGATTTATTCTCCAGCCAAACGGTAAACTTGCCGTGGTAGTAAGATTCCAC
>Ga0302197_10005655_pt1 | contig 10612 bp, 10 predicted proteins | sample II_Bog_N2_1_FD_193526 | JGI IMG/M metagenome (GOLD analysis project Ga0302197, IMG submission 193526) | Peat permafrost microbial communities from Stordalen Mire near Abisko, Sweden - II_Bog_N2_1 | ecosystem: Environmental > Terrestrial > Soil > Wetlands > Peat | place: Sweden: Abisko...
TAAAAAGTCCTTCCTTCTCCATCTGACTTCCCATTTATCTTTTAACCTTGGTTGATTTCGAGATCCACTCATAAGTTTGAGTTTATCGGGTGTAGCAAAGTTTATGATTCGTTTTTTTTTGATCAGTCTGAGCGAAGGCATTCCAATACTCGACATTATTGTTGACATTTTTGTATCCTCCAATAAAGGGTTTCTTTTTGTTGATCCTAATGATCTTAACAACTTCGACCCACTGATCAGTAATATTACCCTTCTCGTCCTTTTTGACGATGGTTGATTCAACATGATCATAGTTGTTGATGCGATTGGCCAGCTCCATATCGTTGTTGAGAATCACATCTCCAGAATTAAGCATCTCCTGATTTTAGCTCATGCAATTCAATCTATTTTTCTATTTAAGTTATATAATTTCATTAAAAGTAGATCCGCCCAATCATGCAATAAAATCATGATAAAGCAGTTCATTTCTCTTGATTGATTAAAAAATAATTTAGATCTTTATTTATGAGTTCGGAAATGATATTTGATAATTAATGAAGATTAACTTTATTCTTCTGGTCTGCATAATTACCACTGCCGTTTGTGAACTTGAAAAAGTAAAGCTCATCTTATGTAGAATGATGTGACTCATAAAGTCATCTTGAGTATTGACATCGGAGGACAAGCAGCAGGAAACATTATTCTGGATATGTATGGAAAGGTTGTTCCTAAAACAGTATAAAATTTTGTTAAGATTTGCGAGGGAAACACCATTGTTTAAGGAAAAAGATTGACATTTGTCGGCAGCCCCTTTCATCGAATTATTCCGGGATTTATGAATCAAGGAGGAGATATTACCGACGGAGATGGCACTGGAGGAATGTCTATATGGGGAAAGCCCTTCGATGATTAGAACTTTAAGCTCAATCATGAACCATTCTGCATTTCCATGGCCAATGCCGGCCCTAACACCAATGAAAGTCAATTTTTCATTACAGTGGCTCCTACTGATTGGCTTAACGGCCATTATGTAGTCTTTGGCCGAGCATCTGATGGCAAGAATGTGGTAAAGGCGATTGAAGCAGTTGGATCAGCTTCCGGGACTCCCTCAAAGAAAGTAATAGTCACAAAATGCTCTGCTATAACTCTGATTTCACCTGAATGACTCTATAAATGTAAGGAATCTACAATCATTATCTTTTCATTGTATTTCCTTTTTTGCTTCTCTATTTTTTGCTTGCATTTGCAGGAAGTTGATAGGCGAGAGTAAGCGTGATATTGGGCAATACTTATCCGAGTCAATGACATCTTCTGTACACATCTCCATCTGAATCTTAAATTCCTTTTCCATTTTTTTGATGGTAATCAAATTGGTATTCTATCGAAGTTACTTGTTTGCTGGTTTTACCAAATTCTAAGTGTGGAATTTGGTGTTGTATAACGTTTTTTTGTTATAGTATTCGGTGTACTATTATTTCGTGAGATATTTTACAGGCTATTTGGATTACTTTAGTTTATAATCTTTACTAACTTCCCTGGGAGGCCAAAAATGACCTTCGGGTATGTTTTTTAAACTACCTCCGAATTTCTGCTACAATTGAGAAGGATTGCAAAATTCCAGCAACGGTTAAATTGTTTGTTCATCGAAAAAATTAATCTTTCTCACAGTTTCCTCCTATAAAAACTTTTTGACGAGTCCCCATAGAAAAGATATGGAGCTTGGTATCCGAACTACATAGCACACAAACATTCTAGATCGATATGTATCCGACAAAAATGTAAAGGATTTTTTCATGGATCCGATAAGTGAAAATAAACCAGTTTGGGCAGCATCAATAACAGCAACCCAGTTTTCCACCTGTCCTGGGATCAGATAATTTCTTAGTACATACTAAAAGAAGTAGGTTTGAGTCTAGAGAAGGTCTTCCTCTTTCATCTATAGTTTAATGATTTTCTCAACATCGAAAACCATGATGGGACGGTAGTGACTATCTCTTCCCGCGAGGTAAAATACTCCTTCTTTCTTGATTATGCGTTAATTACCAAATATTTGGAGACTACCTCGGTAAAGGCCAGTTCTCGCACTCGATTCTGATAATCTATGAAGATTTCCATGTCAGAAATGCACTTTTTGATGTTGCACCCAGTCGATAACAGAAATCTGAGTCTCCAAGATTTATCCCACCTTTCATCCAGTTTTATCTATTTCCTGGCAATATAATCGTCAAATTATTTTAGTTTTTAAACCTCATAAGTTGTAATAGTGTCCTCCGCCCACCCTTAAAACAACAGCCTCCTAATATTTTTACCTTCCCCAATTCTAAAATCATCTTTGATTTTTAGATCATTAGACCGATATGGCATAAAGAGAAAGGCTTCTTCAGGGATATGGGGGTGATCAGAAACAATATTTAGATTTTTGTACATTTAAAATATAGTCCATCGCAATATAATTTAATTTTCACCACCCTTCTTAAATGAACTTCCAACATGCATAATCAATCAGTATGAAATTTTATAAATTATTGACGACAATATATCCCTATTGAAATCATTGATTTTCTTTTTCGATAAAGTGACGGTCCTTGTCCTTAGCCTCATTATAGATGTTGTATATTTTTATTGCTAGTGACTTAATTTTGTTGCTCTATCGTAATTTCATGTCTCGGATATACTGGGGGATTATCAAATATATTAAAGCGTATGATAGAATTTCATCACCAGATTGGTATATTTATCCATGGTGTGCCACCATTTTTAGTAATTTTTAACATTAATCCAATCTGTCTTTATAGATTGTGCCTAACACGTTGACAATGTGAGTGTAGGGAGTACTGTCGATAGAAATATCGAAGTCAAAAACATTCAGTATGTAGGCTTCCATAACTATGATTTCATCCTTTGTTATAAAACCTTTGCATTTTGAAATCATGGTGGTGATTTTTGGTGGGTATATTTCATTCATTTTGGCAGCAAGAAGAAGGACAGTGATCACTATTTTTTACCAATTTTCCTAACTGAGGTAGACAGCTTTTTAAGAAAGCTTATTGATATAAGCAATAGCCAAATAGAGAGTATCTTTCTTTACTTTCTGGTTGAAATTATTTAGAATCCACTTAATAGCCCATCCTCTATATTGCTCATCACATGCTTCAATGGAGTTATTCGAGGAGTCAGTAGAAGTGGAGATGCTTGTAATTGAAGTGCGTTTGTAGACTAGATTTCTAAAGCTGAAGTTGTTGCTCAATTAGATAAGTTTTGCTTTCATTTCTATTTTATTATGATTATTTAGAAATAGAAGATCGTTAGTCAACTTATCGAAGGATATGCATCATACCAGAGTTATTAAAAATTATATTGCATATCATAATGGACTACAAATACAAAGCTATCAAACATCAATTTTTACGCGAGAATACATTTTTTGAGTCATTTGGCATCAGATTTATAAATGATTTGATTGTTAATTTTGATATTATTACAATATCTGAAAGCTCCATATAATCTCAACAATCTACATTTAAAAAATATTAAAGCTTTCTGGAACGTAATGACTGACTAATTCATGATAATATATTGCATTTTTGCCATAATTTTTGACATTAAACTCTAACTTTGATCAAAGACTGATAGATTTAAATTAATTATTTAGATATAATAATTCTATGCCTTCAAAGAAACCCCCTCTTTTTGGACAATCATCTTCAATAACTTCAAGCATCACTAGCGATTCTGAACTGGAATTTTTCATAATAAAGAATTTATAAACGGGATCTTCTTAAAACATCAAAGATCTAATTCGACTACAGACTCCTCTGGTGCTCAATAAACAGGCAAAAGATCAGATTTGGAATGATTACTTCAAATAAATGGGGAAGATGAGCGATAAACTATTATAAACAGTCATAAAAAGTAACAAAACTGAATTAATACGTCTTTTGACTTAATTTCCTGTTGTTGTTTCTGATTTTCGGTATATGGATGGATGGTCATTGCTTCATTTTAGTGTTAGTCAGAATGATAAGTAAATAACTTCAATATTATTAAAACATGGAATAGATATTGATATTCAAAGCAATGAAATGAGAAGGACTGCACTCCATGAAGCTGTGTTGGCCAATAAAATAGAACTAACAAGACTGTTGATCGACTCTGGAGCAAATCCTAACTTGGTAGATGCTGATCGCAATGCCGCAATCCACTTTTCTGTTGATTATGGATATCTCTAGATTGTAAAGATTATTTTAAATTCTAAAATACCAGTCGATCTTCACATAACCAACTGCAACAGCATGACTCCCTTCAATAACTGCAGGGCTGCGTCTATTTTCGAATTACTCCTTCGTTATCATTAATCTATCTCTAATGCTACTTTAACTCATAATGATAATAAAAAGGGATATATTTACTAATCCCGTCTAAGGAGTCATCAAAGCAATATCATTCCAAATATTTCAAGAGCTGATCAGGTCCAAAAATTTTTATCTGTCCGATAAATTCCTCGTATAGTAAGAAATACATTGAGCGATTCATATCAATCAGGTTTATCATCTGAATTGTCGAGCGACGACAACAACGAAGAAGAATGGAAAGAAAAGAAGAAGAAAAAATTGAAACGAAGAGTAGGATTTTATTTGAAAAATCAAAGCATTTTAAAAAGCTGTAGAAAAGCTACTCAAAACATAGGATTAAGGCGATAAACAATTTTCCAAACCTATATAAAAGATGAAGAGCAAATTTAAAATTATGATATAATCAGAAAATTAGGAGCAGGAGCTTTTGCTGAGGTGTTCATGGTTAGAAAGAAAAAATCCAGTAATATATTCGCCTTGAAAAAAATAGATAAAAAGCTCATCATTGATAGCAAACTACAAAATTATGTGAGGGCTGAAAAGTTTGTTTTAACTGAATTCGATCATCCATTCATTCTCAAAGCATTCGCATGCTTACAAGATTTTACTCATCTCTTTATTGTTATGTAACTGTGTGAGGGTGGGGATATGGAGAAGTATATTAGATAATCACCTTTGAATTAAAGAGTGGCAAAGACTTACGCTTGTTAAGTGGCTCTGGCTTTGGCTGAACTTCATCGGCATAATATCATGTATCGTGACCTTAAAGTTTCGAATATCATGCTGGACAAAAACGGACATTCAAAACTAGCTGATTTTGGATTAGCAAAACAAGCCGAATCAACTGATTCTTTTGTTGGATCAGTTTCTTATTTGCCTCCTGAATTGCTCGTGGACGGAGTTAAGAAACCTCATGATAAATCTGTTGACTGGTATCTACTTGGAGTATTTATTTATTAACTACTTCATGGTGAACCAGCTTTTTACGATAAAGACAGAGCAGTAATGTAGAATAAAATACTAAATGAGTAACCAACTTTTAATAGATCAATTTCTCTCTAATGTCAAGAGGTGATTACAAAACTGCTTAATAAAAACCCGCAAAATCGGTTGAGTAGTCTTGATGATCTAAAGGCATTAAAATGGTTCAATGATGTTGATTGGTAAAAGATCCTCAAAAAGTACATATTGATTAATTTAGAGAAGGAGAAGTCATGAAAATTGACGTTGATTGCAGACAAATGAAGCGTAAAGACTGCTTCTCAGTCTAATTTCAGTAGAAATAAATTAATGCTAAAATATAATGGTTCCACGATTGGAATTATCCCAAGAGATCATGATTATATATTTTTTAATCTATATCGAGAAATCATCTATAAAGAGATTTTGGGATAATAAAGCAGAAAGTAACCACTAAGGCACTGATATGATACGTGAATTTAAAATCAATCAACTAAAATTTAAAATGTCATCATAAGCGCAGTCCAAAAAGCCAAGATAAATCAGAGAGCTTAAAGAAAAGCTGAATGATCTGGACATCGACGCCAAGCAGGAGGCCATTCGAGGCATTATCTCCTACATGACTAACGGCAAAGATGTGTCATCTCTGTTTATGGATGTGCTCAAGAACATCACTACCCCTTCCCTTCAACTCAAAAAATTGATCTATCTCTACGTCATGAGCTACGCAAAAGTGCATCCTGATCTGGCCATCCTTGGAGTTAACACTTTCAGAAAGGTAATGTCAAACTGATTCAGGATGCAGTCGATAAGAGTAATCCCTTCCTTAGAGCATTGGCAGTCAGGACCATGGGATGTATCAGAATCAAAGATATCACTGAGTATTTGTGTGATCCTCTAAAAAAAGCACTCAAGGATTAGGATCCATATGTCAGAAAAACAGGTGCCCTTTGTGTTCCAAAGCTATATGAAATTGCTCCTCAGTTGATCTAAAAGGAAGAGTTTCTGACACTGTTATAAAACTTATTAAATGATGGAAATGCAACCGTTGTATCTAACGCATTAGTTTCTCTATCTATTTGCAGTTAGCTGAAGGGAGAGCCATTGTTGAAATTGACAGAAACTTTAGTTCAGAAATTGCTGACAGCAATGAATGATTGCAATTAATGGGGTGTAGTTTACATTCTAGACACTTTAACAACCTATCTACCAAAAGATCCTCAATAGGCTGAAAATATAATGTAAAGAGTGTCAAGTCGACTTGCTCACACAAACAGTGCAGTTGCTCTATCATCAATAAGATTAATCATAAAATACATGGATTATCTGTCAAACGCTGAGATGATTCGAACTTACAACAACAAAATAAGTGCCCCTCTAATAACAATGATTTCAAGATAGAATGAGATCAGTTATCTTGTGCTAAAAACTATAAATTTGGTATTACAGAAGCGACCACTTCTACTTCCCAAGTAACTTAAGATATTCTTTGTGAATTATCACGATCCTCTTTACGTAAAGCTCTAAAAACTGTAAGTTCTTTCTAAAATTGCAAATAACGAAAATATTTTGATGATCTTGCATGAACTTAAAGAATACATCCATGAAGTTGATGTTGAATTTGTCAGGAAGACTGTCAATACCATGGGCAAATGCGCCATTAAGCTCTAAAAAATGGCTGATAAATGCGTACAGTGTTTATGGGAAACTTTGAAAACCAAAATACCTTATGTGGTGCAGGAGGCTGTTATCGTCATTCGAGATATCTTCAGAAAATATCCCAATAAATATGAAGGCCTACTGGCTGATATATGCTAAAACCTTAACAACCTAGACGATCCCGAAGCCAAAGCTTCAATTGTGTGGATTATTGGCTAATATATAGAAATAATAGATAATGCCGATGAACTAATGGCCAATTTTGTCGAAAACTTCAAGGACGAGCCTGATGTCGTCCAACAACAAATTTTAATAAGTTGCATGAAGTTATATCTCCTTAAGCCTGAGGATGGTCAATAAATTTTAAAGGATCTTTTTAAATACGTCACGAAGGAATGCTAAAATCCTGATTTGAGGGATCGAGGATTTATTTATTGGAGGTTATTGTCAACCAGTCCACAAATGGCAAAGAAGATTGTGCTCAGTCCTAGACCCCTCATTTCCGATCAATCCTATACCCTTGAAACATAATTTCTGTAAAAGTTAATCTAAAATATTGGCTTTTTATCGAGTGTATATAGTAAAAAGCCGTAAGATTTTGTAAAACGATTAAAGTAGAATGCCAATGCTCGAGAAGTCGTGGAGGAGGATGCAGAATAGTTGCTGGCTAAAAATCAGCATTAATAAAAAGTGTAATTCTTCTAACAGCAACCAGTTTCTTTCGCTAACAAAGATGAACAGCTCGTTGATAATACTCCCACTGATTTAATCAATATGCAAGCCAGCAATTAACCTGAACAGCAATCACCCACACGAGTATCAGTTGTAGTGCCTATTCCAGAACCACCAAAAGATTTATTAGATGTTAATGTAATTCAGGAGGCGCCAGTTATGATTTAAAAGAAATCTTCAATCAAACCAACAGAATCTTCTCTTTTGGACCTTGAATCAGAAGCCCCACCATCTAAATTATATCAAACATCGTCATTGAATCAACAAGGAGTCTCCACTGCAGATAATTCATTTGCCACGTCCATCCAAGGGAATCAAATCAATCAAGGATCAATGCTCTTTGGTTTTAATTAACCATTAAAAGTACCTAAAAATATAGTCATTCCGTTTGTATAAGTTATTAACGAGACTGAATTCAGCAGAGAGAGGAAGTATGCTGGCATGAGCGTGAAAGCTGCTTTCCAAAGATAGGATGAAAAGGTCTTCTTGCAGTTGCAATTCAAAAACGTAGGATTGCAGGCCTTAACAGTATATATTTCTTCTTATACAGGATTTTGCGTTGAAAATGAACTCGAATGCATTTAAACTAGGATACGGCAATATTGTTATACCTGATTTGATACTTAATCCAGGATAATCGAAATAGGTCAAACTAGAGTTGAATTATGAAAATGGATTAACTTAGCTTACTTCCTTCCCCTATCTGATTGACTGTGCATTGAAAGTATCTGAGGACGTCTATGTCTTTAAGATACCTTGCAGTTTATCAATTGGAATGCTTCCAAACTTCAGTCTCGGCCTTGAAGAATATAAATAAATAGTATCAAATAGTCAAAATGAAAGGCGCCAATAGGTGCTAGCTAACAAGCTTTAGCTTAATGATTTCGCAAATAAGCTTAAGGACAACAACTTATTTGAAGTAATGAGACGGTAGAACGGACCCAACGAAATGATGGCAAATGTGTGTGTACTGGCAAGTGGAGTGAAATTAGTGGCTGAGATAATCTTTGATAAAGCAAATAATGGTGTCAGCATGAGACTGACTGGTCCCAACGATATATACATTTCGTATTTCCATCACGCTCTGTCCATGATAGTAAATCTATGAAATTAAACATGATCAACTATCATTCTTAATTCAATATTGTGAATGTATATCAGATCAGTATTTTCGATAGTCAAGTACTTTTAAGGTCTGCTCGATATGATCCACAAAATCAAAAGACTAATTGACTTTGCTGTATTGTGTTTACAAATGCTACTAATTTTTAATTGTTTGGGTACTTATTTATTTTGTGGTTTTTACTCGGTACTGTTGACAGTTCAAACATTCCTTTCCAACTTTTTTCAATAAAGTAATTAAATTAGCATTATTTTAACTATTATTTGTGGCATATTCGCCTACTCTTTAACTGATTTTACTACTTTCTCTCAATGATGTGATATCTATGATTTCTAAATTAACCATAAATTACTATCTGACATTTGACGAATTATAGACTTAAAATATTTGATTTAATTTTAGCACTGCTTTAACTTAGATGCCATTAAATTACTATTTTATTCTGTAAAATTAGTGAAATAGCTTTGATTTTTGCGATCTTTCAAAAGATATTAGGATGAATTATTTCTTAATTTCGACTAGATTATTGTCCTTAGATCCTATTAGTGTTCTAGCTTATCTACAAGATTTATAATTATGGCTTCCTTCTTAATTTAGTGCCTTAATTTTGAGTCACTATACATCAAATATTGCTGATTGATAGAACTGAGTGACTATCTTTCTTAGGCAAAAGATTGTGGATAGGCGCTACTCATCCCATTTACTTCTCTCCTTAATAACGGAGTCATAGATAATCTTTGTGATTTTTGTCTATCTTGTTGCGAGTTATTGACAGTACACTTTAGGGATAATCTGCGATCTATTAATTCTTGTTCCTTATCGTATTTATTCATAATTTAGCGACCATTTTGGCTTAACATTACATTGGGATTCATATTGACATCCTTCAAATTGGATTTGCAGTTTGAATTTATGCTTTATTTTGATAACGCAAACTCTTTGGTAGGATATGGTAGTTAATTTGAATACAATGGTTCAGTAATTTGGATGATGTTTTACTTATTATTGCTGTCTTATCTTCTATTAGCTCGAGCAATGTTGACTGTATTTGAATTGTTTCGAATTTTTTGTTGATGGGGAGTAGTTTATATGTTCCGACTGAAGGTTTGCTTCTTTTTCATCGTGAATAATTTTTGTTGTATAATTATAATCTAACAGCTATACAGCAAATCAACCTTTACTAATTCAATAATAATTTAAAAAATAGCAAAAGATGAAAACATTCGTTTTTTGCTTATTATCAAAGAAATATAATAAATCAGTCTTAAAAAACATTAAACGAATCTCAATATTTGAAAAAAAGGATATCTTTTAGTTGAAGTCAATTTTAAAATAATCAATAAATATCATGATGGAGGGGAATAATACCATATTAATATTGTTGGGGGGCAATGTGCCATCCTGCCTATCTCGAAGACTAAGACAATGTTAAATTAATTATACTTTTTCAGGAATTAATTCTTATAGACTAACTAAAATTTGAGCAAGCCCATTTAATCCCTGTCAATTTAACTTTGTCTTTGTCCGCGGGATAGACAGGGGACCCACTTTGTCCTCCTGTTGTATCAATATCATAGTATACAACTCCATCAACGATTTGATCTACATATCTTTGATATTTATTGAATTGGCATGACATAAGTCGTAATTATTCTGCATCTGTATTTTATTTGTTGAATTTTGTATCCTACTAAATAAACGTTGTGAGTGAATGTTATACTGATGTGTAGAATTGATTTTGTGATTATTTGAGTGAATTTTTGAGATCACTGTTGTTGAAAGTTGACTAAATTTTGCATTGAATGAT
>Ga0302197_10005664_pt1 | contig 10602 bp, 16 predicted proteins | sample II_Bog_N2_1_FD_193526 | JGI IMG/M metagenome (GOLD analysis project Ga0302197, IMG submission 193526) | Peat permafrost microbial communities from Stordalen Mire near Abisko, Sweden - II_Bog_N2_1 | ecosystem: Environmental > Terrestrial > Soil > Wetlands > Peat | place: Sweden: Abisko...
ATATCTATCTATATCAGCAAATAATAAAATGATGCGAAAATACTCCCTAAAACATTCAAACCATTTGGGATGGATTCAAATATCGTCCCCAATACAAATCATCACAACAGAATAAGGCCAGCTTTAAGATACTTGCGAGCCTGGTAGCACACAGCTCGACAAAGGTATAGTTTCTGATGAATTTGGATACATTTTTTGGCTCTTGCCTATCTAAATTAACAAATTATTCGCCCCAGTTGAATTGTGGTAATCTCATAATTACATAAATTTAATGTTTTATTTTACTGAATCAATATAGATTTTATTTTATTTTGAATAAAATAATTTTACCATTTCGCCACAAATTATCCTCCCCATTACTTTTTCTCTTTTTGGTTCTCAATGCCATCATATTGTCTTCTTGTTGCGCTGATTTATCTTTAAAAAACCTTAATTTTTGATTAGGATAGACCTAATATCTAATTTTGGCAAACTAGCTGGGATATTCGAGGAGATTGCTACAAAAGGTAATAAATTCTCCTTTCACTGAAATATTTAGGCTCGGAGTGACTGTAAAGTTTGCTTATACTTTTAATGGTGATTGCGTAGTATTCTTTGAGTTTATATGATTTTAGGCATCATTTTTTTAGAAAAATCAGCGTATCTGACAGAAGCCATGTAATGGTCAACCATTTAAATAAGCATTGTTACGAGCTTGTAAATATAACAAATTTATTGCCTTGTTTATAGATGGATTCCCCTCCATTCATCAGATGTCCACTAAAAAATGGGATTAGAATTCCATCAATTCAATGAATAATTCCATCTCCTTTATTCGTTTCATCACAAAGACTATATCCTATACCATTAAATCACTAGAGTTAAAACAACCGAGTAAACTTTCATAACTCAGTCCATATTCTACTGTCGGCCTCAAAACTAAAATCCATTTTGAGTTTATGTAAAGTAAGTAAAAAGACTTCTACACCCTTAAGATTGTTTATTTTAAGAATGTGAAGGCCAGTTCTCAGATATTTTTTATTAAATTTGTAAATAATTTTTATTGCTGAGTTACTGACGGTATTTATACATGTTGATTTCCCCTGGAATTATCATTTGTTATTAAGATATGTCGACTTTCTACGGTAAACCCACTACCAGTGAAATCAGACCTAGTCCCGTGAGAGACCTCAACGGCACTTAGATTGATTTCCTTGCTGAAAACACAGCCAATCTCGCCTGGTCCCAAACTCAGGACAACCTTATCATCAGCGGCAGCTCAGATGTTACACTTTTAACCGGTCTACGCGGTGCCCTACTCAAGCTCAAGGATGAATTCTTCTCAGGTAACGAGCAAGTCATCATCCAAGGATAAAGGAGATAACAGTTGGATAGAAGATTGTTCATGTTGGAACACTAAATCGATGGCCTTCTAAAACGCAAGATCAACTACACCGTCAAAGAAGGAGAGAGTGGTCGCTTCCTCGATTATACCGGTATTCTCAATGAAAAAGAAAATCAGATCATTGAACTCGAAAAGAAAATCCAGAACCTTGAGGAGAGACTCAGAAGAGCAGGAAAGCGTGAGAATGAGCTTGAGGATGAGATCGTCCGCCTAAAATCAGCTATCAAGTCAGTCAACAATCCTAACATTACTCGCTCTGATATTGAAAAGATCCTTATCGGTGCCCAAGAATACAGTGTTTTGGATGACAAATTCACCAAACTGAGAAGTCAACTCACCACCTTCGCTGGACTTATCACCGGTCAATTTGACAAACTTCGTGCTCAAGGAATTCGCTTTGAATATGAAAGCAACCTCTTCGAGTTGTTGAAGGGTCAAGGTCTTGAAATTTCAACAGTGAACGGCATTGCTCACATCATTGACTTCAAGGAGAAGGTTGTGGAGGTGCCGGTTCAAGACGCCAGAACCAAGCACTTGGTCCACTTGCTCGCAGTTCAACTTAAAAAATACGTGGAGAAGTATCCTAAACTGAGAGAGGAGTGCGATGGCAGACTCACAGAATTCTTCCAGCAGTAAATCATTGACCTTATTGAATCAGACGACTTTGAAAGAGTTGTATCCATAGTCAAGTACGTACCAGAATTCCACCGTGTTGAAAATGTCTACGCCTACAGCAGTGATAAATCTCGCAGAATCGAATTCCATCTTAGAGTGCTCATCAAGGCCCTTTTGGAAGAATTGGAGAAACTGAAACGCAGAACAGGAGCAGTTCTCTAGATTGATGAGGGAGTTATCGGAATGATTCGGGAGGAAATCATGGGAGTAATTGAAGTTGATGACATCCTTAAGGTCTTCAGAGTGGTCCCCAAGATCGTTGAGGTGGAGAAGATCGTTGAAAAGATCGTGGATAGAGTCATTGAGGTGCCTCAAGTTGTGCCTATTGAAAAGATTGTTGAAAAGATAGTGGAGGTCGTAAAGATCCAGGAGGTTGAGAAGATAGTGCATGTCCCAGTAGAAGTCATCAAGTATGTCGACAACATCATTGAAAAAGTTGTTGAGGTTCCCAACTACAGTGAGAAGATTGTGGAAGTTCCCCGCATTATTGAAAAGATCGTTGAGCGCATCGTCGAAATCCCCAAGATTATTGAAGTCGAGGTGGTTGTTGAACGCATTGTAGAAGTTTAAAAACCAGTCATCATTGAGAAGATTGTGTACCAGAATGTGCCTGAATACAGAGAAGTTGAAGTTATCAGAGAAAAGATCGTCGCTGTCGAACGTATCGTCCGTGAAATTGTTGAAGTACCAGTCATCAAGGAGAAGATTGTGGAAAAGATAGTAGAGGTCATCAAGCCCTTCGACCGCATCGTTGAAAGACCAGTTGAAGTTATCAAGTACAGAAACGCTCGCGAAGTAGTCAACCACGTTGTAGAGTTGCCTCAAATCGTTGAAGTCATAGTTGAAAAACCTATTCCTATTATCCAGACCATCGAAAAGATCGTTGAGGTTCCCAAGACCATTGAAAAGATTGTCCAGGTGCAGGTTGAAGTCATCAGAATTAAGGAAATCAAGGTTGTTGAGGAGAAAATCGTCTACAGAGACAGGATAAAGGAAGTTGAAAAGATTGTCAACCAAACCGTCACTCTTATCAAGGAGGTCGAGAAGATTGTTGATCGCAGAGTTGAAGTTCCCATCATCCAAGAGAAGATTGTGAGAGTGCCTGAAATCACCACTCAAATTGTAGTGGAGCGTGCTGAGATTCCTCGCATTGTTGAAGTCACCAGAAATGTTGACAAAATCGTGGAAGTAACTAAAATTGTGGAGGTGGAGAAGCCAGTCAACTACTACATCACCCAAAATGTACCAGTTAAGGTGATTGTTGAGAAGATTGTGGAAGTGCCACGCACAGTTGAAAGAATCAAAGAGGTGCGAGTTCACATTGACAAGATTATCGAAAAGATGGTTGAAGTGCCCAAGGTTGTGGAGGTTGAAAAGATCGTATAGAAGATTGTTGTTGTTCCCAGAGTCATCTAGAAGATCGTAGAGGTTCCTCAGATTGTTGAGAGGATCGTTGACCGTATTGTAGAAATAGAACGCATCCGTGAAGTTGAAAAATTGGTGCAAGTCCCCATCATTCAAGACAAAATCGTGGAAGTTGAGGTTGTTAGAAACATTTACAACCAAGTCGATCGAGTTGTTGAAAGGATTGTTGAGAAAATCATTCCAGTGGAGAAGGTGCTCGAGACTGTGAAGGTTGTCGATCAGTTCGTTGAAAAGATCGTGCAAGTGCGCGTCTAAGTGCCAAGGGAAATCACTGTGGAAAAGATTGTTCCTCGTATTGTTGAAGTTGAAAAGGTGATTGAAGTCGAGAGACCAACTATCGTCCCGGTGGAAGTACCTGTTCCAGTCGACCGCATTATCGAGAAACTCGTCCCAGTTGATCGTGAGGTTGAAAAGATTGTGCAAGTGATTCAAGAAGTTGAGAAAATCGTTCAGGTCCGCTCAGAGGAAGTCCGCATTGAAGAGGTTGTGACTGTTGTAGAAAAGCCAGTCTTCCACGAAGTGCTTAAGGAAATTGAAAAGATTGTGCCTTACATTAGCGAAAGCATTAAGGAAGTTAAAGTCAGCGTCAACGTTCCAGTCACTCAAAATGTCAACGTCATTCAAGCCGTTCCCACTATCATTGAAAAGGTAGTGACAATTAACAACGACGTTCCTCGAGTTTATGAGGTCGAACGTCTCTTCGAAAAAATGGTTGAAGTTCCTCAAATCGTTGAACTCCCCATTGAGACCCCTGTCCTTGTTAGAGTCAACCAGATTATTGAATCAATTCGCGAAAAACCAATTGAAATTCCAATCATTCACCAGTAAATCCTGCAAGTGCCAACAATTGAAGAGAAAGTCGTTGCTATTGAGAACCGCGACACTGAAGTGAAAGAGGTCGTTGTATACAGAGACAAAATTGTTGAGAAAGAGAGATTGATCACCAAGACCGATATCAGAAATCAAATCGAAACCAAACTTCAGATTGTGGACAGAATTGAAGAGAGAGTGGTGCCAGTTTTCAGCACTGTTGAGAAGATTGTTGAGGTGCCATACTTGCTCGAGAAGATCGTTGAGAAGATTGTCATCATGCCACAAGTCGTTGAGGTTATCAAGTATATTCACGAACTTGTTGAGGAGAACTCTTTGGGTGTCGCCCTCGACATTGATGCCAGCTCATTGGAAATCAGATACAAATAACTCTATGCTCAAATTAGAGTACACTTCGATGCTGTGCTCGTTGAACTTAGAAAGATTAAGGCATCCACTCCCGCTGTCAAGATACAAATTGAGATCATCGAGACCTTCCTCATTGAACTCGATAAGATTATCAAGTTCCCTCGCTTCTACCCAGTTGAAAAGGAGGTTATTGTCGAGAGAGAGGTTAACAAGGCAGTTTTGGTGCCAACCAAGGACAGTGTTTCCATTCGCAATGAACTTGCTCTTTCAGTCCTTGCTGAAAAGCTCATTGGTGAGATCAAAATTATCAAGCAAAATAATCCTAGCCTCAGACTTAGTCTTGACGAGGACTTGCAACTCATCTTCTTCAGTGAAGCCTTTAACAATGGTCCTCTCAGCGAAGATCTTAATGCTCAGCTCCGCTCTTATAAAGAGTCTCAATATAGCAAGCTTACCAGTCTTGGCAAGACCTGGACTGGAGATCACGAAGTCATCGTTAACACCATTCTCGAGGAAAGATTTGCCATGGCCAATATGGTTAAACACGCAAACCTCGAAATTGAAAAGGCAAAGACCGTTGCTGATCAGAGACTTGAAGCTTACAGAACTCTTAAGCAGACCAACACTCTCCTCCAATCCAAGTTTGAAAACTTTGAAAGAGAATTTGGAATTGTCTCCAAGAATTTGAGCACCAACCCCAGTGTTGCTGGCGAACTTAATAGATTGTTCCTTAACTTGGACGACCTCCGAAGCGTGCTTCAGGTGGACGTGAGATCTCTTCACTTTGAAGAGCCTACTTACGTGTTGGGTGATATCCACGGTTCAGAAGAAGGATTCCTTAGACTCCAAAGTGCCTTCCGTAGCCTCTAACAAGAAAACAACCTCCTCCGTGAAAGATACGTGAGATGGCAAAAGGAAATTCCCAATGCAAATTCCATTTTTGATAAAGAAAAGATCATTGAGAATCTCTCCAAGCAAATTGTTTCTCTTACCTCAGAAATCGGAAATCTTAAGTCTCAATCTTCAGTCAATGTCAACATCAGTTCCAATACTCAAGAGTATGAAATCAAGATTAGAACTCTTAACTCCCGCATTCAAGAGCTTGAATCTCAGCTGAGAACTCAAAGAGTGGACTTTGAAGGACAAATCAGAACTAAGAATGCAACCATTAGAGATCTTGAAGAAAAGATTACTAATGCCTCTAAGGTCGGCGACTCACGTGCTACCGGAACTAACTATGGATCCAGCTCTAACGTTGATAGACTCACTTCCAGTGTTCACTCTAACTCATCAGGCTCAGGATCTCAAGTTTCTTCAAGTTATGGAGGATCAAGCAATATTTCAGTGCCCAACTACGGTACTGGCTCAACCACTACTCCCAGCTATGGCACTGGTGCAGCAACTGGCACAACTGCAACAACCTACGGCACTACCTCTGGTACCACAGGCACTAAACCTTATGGAGGATATGGTACATCAACTACCACTCCGACGTCTAAGCCAACCTATGGTGCTACCGGAACTACTGGAACAACTGTAACATCTGGAACTACCGGAGCCACATTAACCACTGCTACTACTACCGTAACAACAGGAATCACTGGAGCCACATTGACCACTGGAACATCAGGAACATCAGGAACTCTCACTTCAAGTGGAGTCAGAACAGGTGGTCTTTCTACTAGTGGAATCAGAGGAACTGCCGGATATAGTGGAACAGGAGCTACCTATGGAGCTACTGGTACTTTTGGAAGTGGTATTTCATCTGGCTCATCCGGTGTTGGAGCAACATATGGTACCTACGGAACATCAGGCGTCAGTGCAACAGGAGCTTCCAGCTATGGAAGTACTTCCGGATCTTATACTTCATCAGCTGCAAAATACGGAACCGGTACTACCGGAGCAACTGGTAGCAGCACTGGTGCCAGTGGATCATCCTCATACACTCCCTACAGTTCATATTACAGCAAGAAATGAGTAATGATTTCGATCTATAAATTTCCTTAATTCTTCATTATAAATCAGTGATGGTTGTTGGATCATTATCGCCCATCCACTGAAATCTTTAACTTTTACATGCAGATTGTCACTATACATATCGATTCTGATAAGTAGATTGGCAGTTTATTTAATATCAATCATTACGAGGGTAATATGCATTAATTAAATTATTAAGCTTAAGGCATAGAGCACAAGTTCATCAAGTAGCATTAGGAGTCTTCCAATTGGCAACAATGGGTCCGTAATCTCGAATTATTTCTCGATGAGTTGTCCAAACAGTTAAAATGGCCTCTTTTGTACCGATGCCTGCACCTCTTGGATCTCCACATGGCCCGAACCAATGGTTTTGAGGAGCACCTGTTGTTCTAGCTCTGTTTCCAGCGTAGGTCACACCGTTGATAGTTTGTCCAAGAACTCTATCGAGGAAAAGGACGTCATTAGAAACTACTCCTGCAGTCAAATGATTCTCAAAATCGTTGCAACATTGTATGACAGTATCGATATCCTTGTCCCCATAGGGAACAATCAGTTGGAAAGGACCGAAGAGTTCTTCACTACAAACTTTAAAATTCTTGACAAACTGTTCAAGAGGAATTTAAATGGCTGTAGGTTAATATGCCCCATAGCAAGCGGGGATATGATGTTTTGTTAAAGGTTTTCCTCCAAATCTGGTTACTGCTCCAGGAATACTCATTATTTTATCAATGTGAGCCTTGATGCGAGTGTTATCCCAAGTTAAGACAGGACCGATTGTTAAATCTTCAAGTTTTCTTCTTGAAGCCAAATGTGCTATTTTATCAACAAAGCCAGCCTTAGCCCAGTTTTAATGCATGAAAACAATGGACTGAGCTGAACATTTTTGTCCAGAAGCAGCATAGGCATCTTGATCAGAAGTCCATGCCACATAATCAACATTGGAAACATCAGGCCCAAGAATTTTCCAATCGAATCCTGCATCTTCTACTCTAACTCTTCCATGTGTTTTAACCGCCAAGTGTTCAGCCACTCTACTGCTGCCAGTGAATTGAATAACCCTAAAATTTGCCTTATCAATAACATATTCCATATCCTGATTGGTACAATTGAGGTAGTTAAAATCTTGAAGAGGAAGTCCGCAGGCCTGAGTCAGCAATAAAAATTGTTACATGACTACTGTGACTCGAGGATCACACTTTAGGAGAGGTCGATTACCAGTCAATAGGGATCCATACATTTGTAAGGCAGGAATTTAAAGAGGGAAATTGAAGGGTGTAATCACACATACGTTTCCGAAGGGCCATCTGTATCCAGAGGAAGTTTGGCCATCATAATCTCCTGCTACGTTAAAAGACCTTTGAAAGAATCTTGGGTTATCGCCAGTAAAGTTTTCAAAAAATCTTCGAGTAACAACCCACTCTCCAGTGGCCTGAGCGACGCTCTTAGGCATGACTCTTTGCAGAAGTTTAACAAAGAAGTTTTCAACTTCTGGCTTTCTCATTTCGCTTGCAATTTTAAAGAAAATGTCTCCCATCAACTGATAGCGGGAAACATTTTTGATGGGGTTATGAACGCCGTATCTGGGGACTGCCCTTTGAGATTGAATGAAGCCTTCCAGGTCAGCATTGGAAGTGGGAATGCTAATGTTTAAGAAAGTCTCACCGTTGAGTGGATCGATGACGGGCAAAGTTTTCGGAGAAGTAATGATTTTACCATCAAGGAAATTGGCAACGGTATGGGGATGTTTGCCCGAGAGGCTATGAGGATCGAGAGTAGCCCACTTGGGAAGAGAGGAAAACAGGTGTTGAGATCGCAATAGTAATCTCATAGCTATATATTTACTAATGAATCCTAAATATATTCAGTGATAAGGTAAATCAATAATTCTCTTAAAAATGAAAAGTAGAATGTTTAGATATCAAATATCAAAGGCATCTGTTCTCCTGGCCACAAGAATTAGAAAGTGATGTAATTGTGAATCATGCACGTGAGTCCAATTGTATTTTCGCCAAAACCTTATATTTATCTATTATAAAATGAAAAAGTAGAACGCTTAGAGGTCGGGAGTGGTTCGCTGCCAGCGCTGCCTTAAGTATGGTCACTACACCTACGAATGTCAGAATTAAGCTGCCTATCGCTATCGACCCAGCAGAACAGTCATGTACAAATAAAAGATCAAACAACAACTCAATCAAGATAAAGGACCCAAATCGCACATTATCGACCGAGATTTTAAACGCATTTACGTTGAGGATAAACCCAGTAGTGATGATGAAGATCCACAAGACCATACCCCAAAAGCTGTTGTATAAGCAGGCGATAAGATTTAAAAAATTGGAGATAAGCCTGTCCAATAAGTCTAATAAGTGTTAAACAAGGTCGAAGATAAAGAGAATAAAAGCAAACCCGCGGGCTAAGACTCTGGCAGCTCATCATAATCCTCCTCCTCTTCCTCTTCTTCGTCTTCCTCATAAGAGTAGTAGAAGAAGCCCACAAAAAAGAGAAAAATTTGATAACGTCGTGTATTGATGAGCGGACATATAAATTTGTTAATTGTAAGCTTAGAATTCAACTTTAATAATATTATGGAGGCAGTGAAGTCGGCCGAGGGCAGGGAGTACACCATCGCTGATGACAAAGGTCCCTCAACAATCATCCTCCGCTCCAAGAAGGGGCTTTTTATCACTCCCGCCTACGTTCAGGAATTGGAGAAGGGACAGCAGATCTTTGGAATTGCTTCGTATCTTTTACAAACTAGGGATGGATCGTTATTGATAGCTGGATCCTAAAGCAAGTTCATCATCTACTCATTGACCAAGAAAAAACTATTGTATGAGGAAGATTGCCGATATATCTACTCAATGAGCCTCTCTCCAAATTAGAAATTCCTACAAGTGCTCGATAAGGTCGACGCGAATGAAGGTCAGACCACCATATATGATCTGTCTACCCTCAAGAAAACTTTGGTCCTTCAGGAAAATGCTTATACTAACTATTACTTGAAGAGCAGCTATCCTTTAGTAAGATTCACTGCAGATGACAGTCTTCTTTTTCGTTATAACACCAAGACGATTGAGATCTACAACAAAGATAGCACCCTCATTCGAGTGATCAAATCAGGGCCTTTGTAATTTTTATAGGTTTCAAGGACGAGCAATGAAAACATTTATTTGGTGGCTGCTGTATTCCTGGACAAGAAAAGTAACAAAGGAAATCTTTTATTGTTCAACAGTGAGAAAGATGAGCCCTTGTATGAAAAGAATATCAATAAGGCCGAATAAATTAAGATTAAATTCAGTCCGACCTCCAATAAGTTTTTGATTGAACTCCAAACATACTATGATCCTACAGGCAAGTCCTACTATGGCGAGTATGGGCTCTACATCTATAATGACGAACTCAATAAAATTGCTAAAATTAAGACTGCATCCGGACCCCTCCATGATTTTGCTTGGGACAACACCGGATAGATTTATTTGGTTATCAGTGGTTTCATGCCAGCTGAACCTGTTCTATTCAATAAGAAAAACTAAGTCATTTTTGAGTTTGGAAAACAGCACAAGAACGAAATCATTTGGGGTCACCTCAATCGGCTGGTTTGTCTTGGAGGATTCGGCAATTTAAGTGGATAAATGGACATCTGGGACCTCTAAACTAAGAAAAAGGTCGGATCCTGCAAATCAAATTCTGCCTCTCACTGCTAGTGGTCTACAGATGATAGAAAATTGCTAACAGCCATCTTGACGCCAAGGTTGCGAGTCGATAACTGCTATAAAGTGTTTTCTTATACAGGAGTTCTACTTCATAAATCTAACTATGATCATACTGAGCTTTATGAGGCTGTTTGGCTTAAAGATAGTTTGTACAGCGAAAAAGATGCAAGGGGGCTCAGTCCAGGAAGAAAAACCTAGGTTGAGGTTAAAACGGAAGCAAAGTTTAAATCATTTGGGGCCTCCCTTAAT
>Ga0302197_10005665_pt1 | contig 10602 bp, 16 predicted proteins | sample II_Bog_N2_1_FD_193526 | JGI IMG/M metagenome (GOLD analysis project Ga0302197, IMG submission 193526) | Peat permafrost microbial communities from Stordalen Mire near Abisko, Sweden - II_Bog_N2_1 | ecosystem: Environmental > Terrestrial > Soil > Wetlands > Peat | place: Sweden: Abisko...
GCAGGTGGATGAGATCGTTCGCACCGGGCATTTCACTCCGCCGCCCAAACCGCCGGCCAATGCCGGTCCGTTGTCCGGTGCCCCGGCGGGCACTCCGCTGCCGGAGACTCCGGTGAAGTCAGCTCCGCCGAAGCTGCCTGGTCTGGGTTCTGCCGCCCCGGCGCCGGCGGCTTGATGAAATTTACCGGGTGGACGGTGTCGTGCGCCGACTCCGTTTGCCAGCGGAGCGTTGCGCTTTTGGCGGTCTTAGGCAGGAACTAGAGGCGCCGGTCGAGCCATTGTTGTGCGCCCTCCAGATCGGTGAACTCACCTTCGAGTTGGGCCTCAAAGGCTTTGCCCAGCAGCGCGCCGAACCCGGCCCCGGGTTTCTGGCCGCGCGCGATTAAATGGCGACCGAGGAGGAGTGGTTTGGGCGCGGCGTTTTGCAGGCGGAGTTGCTCCGCCTTGGCCCGCAATTTGGTCACGCCGGCATGCACCTCGCGCGGCTTGGGCGGGCGTCCGAACTGGTCCGCGATCATGACCAGGCACAGTTCTTCAATGGTGGCGGGGGCGAGGGCATTGGCGAGGCGGCGCACGGAGCGCGCGCTGCTCATTTGCAAATGCGCGAGGTGATGCTTGACCAGCGGGGCCACCCGTTCCTTGATCTCATTGGGGGCATCAATGCGCGTGAGGAAGGCTTCGGCGAGGGGACCGCCTTGTTCCTCGTGGCCGGGGGAGACGATCCGCAGGCGTCCGTCGCGCTCGGCTTGATGGGTGGTTTGCGGCTTGGCAAAGTCGTGGGCCAGCACGGCAAACATCAGGACCCGGCGGGTGGTGGGATCGGCGGCGCGCCACTCGGGCAGTTCCGCGAGCGCGTCGCAACAGTGGCAGGTGTGGGTGAAAACATCGCCTTCGGGATGCCATCCGGGATCCTGCGGCGTGCCATCCAGGGCGGCGATTTCGGGAAAATGTTGCAGCCAGCCGGTGGTTTTCAAGAATTGCAGTCCGGCCGAGGGGCGTTGCCCCGCGAGCGCCCATTTGAACCATTCCATGCCCACGCGCTCGACCGCCAGTTCGGAAAACGTGGAGGTAATCGAGCGGCACAGGACCACGGTTTCCGGGGCGGGCACAAGATGGAACCGGGCGGCAAATTGCATGCCCCGCAGCACGCGCAGGGGGTCCTCCACGAAAGCCGGACTGGTGTGGCGCAGGATGCGCCGGGCCAGATCGTCCTGGCCGCCGAAGAAATCGAGGTATTCGCCGGTGCGCGGATCGAACATGAGCGCGTTGATGGTGAAATCGCGGCGGCTGGCGGCGGCGCACGGCTGGATGCCGGGGTCGAACGCCACCTGAAAGCCTTTGTGGCCGGCGGACAGTTTGGAATCGCGGCGGGGCAGGCTGAAATCCCATTGGCCGCCGCTGCGGCTGGAAAACTTGATCACGCCGAACGATTTGCCGACCAGATCCACGCGGCCATAGGCACCCAACGCCCGCGCCAGGGTTTCGTAGTCCACCCCATAGACTTCGAGGTCAAAATCCTGGTGGGGGATGCCTAACAGGGCGTCGCGCACGCAGCCGCCCACAAGGTACGCCCGTGACAGGGCAGGGACTTCGCGGAGCAGAAACGCCAGTTCATCGGGCAGGGTCATAATGTATTTTGACAGGAAGCAGACGAATTCAGCACGAATCAGGCGGCGGGCACGGTGAGGGGGTTGCCGTTGTCGGCGGTATTGATGTTGAGCAGGAAGGGCGCGGCGATTTGCGCCCATTCGGCGGCGTCGGGATAGCCGTCGGCGCGGCCACTGAAACAGCTGCGCAACATGGTGGTGTTGATGATGCCCGGGTTGAGCGGCACGGCGGCGAGGCCGGGCGGGAGTTCCTGCGCCAGCGCCTGGGTGAGGCCTTCCACCGCCCATTTGGTGGCGCAATAGGGGGCCACTTCGGGATCGGTGGTGCGGCCCCAGCCGGAACTGAAATTCACGATGATGCCGCGCCCGCGCCGGATCATGGCCGGGACGAAGTGCCTGATGACGTTGGCGACGCCCTTGATGTTGACGTCGATGACCTCGGAGAATTCGTGCGCGGGGACCTGCCAGAGGGGGGCGTTGCGATTGATGAGGGCGGCGTTGTTCAGCAGCAAGTCGGGCGGGCCGTGGCGGGCCAAAACCATCCCGGCCCAGGCGGCGACCTGGCCGTCGTCGGCCACGTTGACGATGCGGAAGTGGTGCGGCGTGGGGAATTGCTTTTGCAGGGCGGCGATTTCGGTTCGGGAGCGGCCGCAGCCGATGACCATGTGGCCAAGGCGGATGAATTCCCCGGTGAGGGCGCGTCCGCAGCCGCGCGAGACGCCGGTGATCAGGATGATTCTGGGGACTTTCGCCATGATACAACTGCTTATATGTTAATCCAATACTCGGGAATTTCCAAATAAAACCATCCAGCGGTTAGGGGCAGTTAGGGTGGCAATTGGGGGCATTGAAAAGCATCTACCAAGCTTGCAATTCCATGGCGTTCTGGTTTTAATAAAAACAGCTGCATGACGCTAAATGACCAAAAAGAACAGTTTAGTTTTGCCTATGCGCGAGCCGTCGCTGCCACGGCAAGAATAGCTGTGGTTGAGTCAACAGTCGATGACGACAGCGTTGATTTGACATTTCAACAAAGAGCAGGCGGGGGAATTGTGCGGTCGCCAAGACTTGAGGCCCAATTAAAGTGTACGGAAATCGCCAATCTGCAGGAAAATCATGTTTCTTTCCGATTGGAATTAAAGAACTATGACGAATTAAGAACCACTGATTTGTTGGTTCCGCGAGTTCTCATTGTGGTCCTCGTTCCTGACGAGCTTGCAAACTGGCTGGAACATTCAGAAGACGAACTGGCCATGCGCCGCTGTGGATATTGGCTTTCATTGCGAGGCCTGCCAGCAAGTGATCTGGCTGGTGATAAAATCACCGTGCGCCTGCCTAGAATTAATCAATTTAATGTTGCTGGCCTCCAGGGGATCATGCAGCGTATCGGGAACGGAGGTTTCCCGTGAAGATTTCCATCCAAGATGCGAATACTTTGAATTCCATTCGACCATTGGACATCATGGCATACCTGCGTTCGAACAAATGGCAGGAAGTGCAGAGAATTGAGCGCGGAGCGTTTTGGGCAAAGGAAATCGCGAATGTTTCCTACGAATTGCTCGTTCCCTTTGATTCGCAAATCCGCGATTACACAAATAGAGTGGTTGATATTCTAAGAGTGATCGAGAAGGCCGAAGCGAGAACTCAGGTTGAAATTTATGAGGATCTGACCGCGATCAATGCGGACGTAATCCGCCCGCGCTTGCTGGGAGCGAACGCGGATGGCGCATTATCCCTTGAGCAAGGAATGAGAATTCATCAGGAGGCCAGGAACATGATGCTGGCTGCGGCTTGCTCCGCCCTTGAGAAACGGCCGCTTTTTAACAAACGAAAACCAGAGCAGGCGATGAATTATCTTGAACGTGCTTATTTTGGAATTCCGCAACGCGGCAGTTACATCATGAAGATTATTTCTCCTGTCAGCCCAAGGCTTGCAGCCGGTAAAGATCTGTTCGGAAATGATCTGGAACCGGATGAACCATTCGAAAGACAGACGGTGAGGACCTTGGCCAACGCCCTGAATGCCGTGGAGATTGCTTGTCGCGAAGTGGCGGCAAAAGGAGACATTGCGCCTATGAAAATTGCCGTCAACCGTGGGGTTAGCGCGAACCTTTGCGAGGCATTAGTCGGTCTTCACTTCGGGGCTGGCGAAAAAGGGGTCAATTTTTCATTTTCCTGGGCGCCTATCCGGGGCATTCCCCAGGATACCGTGTCTTCGGCCACAATCACAATGGATTCAATTCCAATTCTTCAGGAAACGGTGCGGATTTTCAAGGAAACAGAAACGATCGAGAGCAGCGAAGTCCTCGGCACGGTTAATAAATTGGAACATGAAGGTGAGATGCAGGGCGGCCTGAAAACCAAAAACAAAACTGCCGCGCCGTCAGCAGGCGGCGCGGCTTCAATTTAACCAAACACCAAAAATTATGACTGAAATCAAACTTGAAAGCGGTATTCCATTCCCCACCTGGCCCAGGTTCGGCGCTAAAGGAATCACTGGCGTGCTGCGCAGCATGAAGGTTGGAGACTCCTTTGTGACGGCCCTGGAAAATCGAACATCCGCCACGTCAGCCGCGCCACGCCTCAACATTAAGGTTACGACGAGGAAGATCAGCGAAACTGAGGTTCGTGTCTGGCGCATCGCGTAACAAATCCCGCCGCGCTCACTAATTTAACCAAAACAAAACCTATGACAAACGAAACTAAAACAATTGAAGGCGAAGTCGTCCCGCAGGACAAGCTAGTAAAGTTCGCCAGCCAGACCGGACTTGAATCGGCCAAAGCCACCAGCTTGGCGGAAACTTTCCGGCCCATCTTTGAGAAGGGCCGCGCGGCCATCGAACAGGCCAAGGGCGTGGCCGAATCCGTCAAGGACGCAACCTGTGTGCGCGAGATCAAGAAATCGCGTGCCTGCCGTCTAGCCCTGCGCGCTGTCCGGCTGGAGAGCGATGAGGCCCGCAAGCGGGAAAAACAATCAGCACTGCTTTACGGCAAGGCGGTTGACGGATTCCACAACATTTTGCTGGCCGACTTGTCCCCGGTTGAGACCGCGCTCCAAGAGGCTGAAGATATCGCTGCTCGGGCCCAGGCTGCCCGACTGTCCGCTTTGAAGGTTTCCCGCGAGGCCGAATTGAAGGCGCTGGACTGCGTGTGTTTTGGGGATGTTTCCGCCATGTCGGACAGTGATTATGCCACCTATCTTGCCGACGAGAAGCTTTTGCGCCAAGCCAAGATTGACGCCGCCGCAAAGGTGGAGGCTGAAAGAATCAAGGCTGCGGCTGATGCCAAAGCCAAAGCGGAAGCCGAGCGCATTGAACGCGAACGCATCGCCGCCGAGAATGCGCGGCTGAAAGCCGAGGCCGACGCCCGCGAGGCTGCCGCCAAATCAGAGCGCGCGGAAGCCGCCCGCAAGCTGGTCGCCGAGCAGGCCGCAGCAAGGGCAGAACGCGAAGCCGCAGCAAAGAAGCTGGCCGAGGAGCGGGCGGCGGCGGAATCTGCCGCCAAGGCGCAACGGGAAGCTGCTGCCGCCAAACTGGCAGAAGAGCGCGCTGCCGCTAAAGCTGCGGCTGATGCTGCCGCTGAAAAGGCCCGCAAGGAGCAGGCTAGATTGAAGGCCGTTGCCGACGAGGAGCGCCGGAAGCTGGCGCAGGCCGAGGCGGAGGCAAAGCGCCTGCGTGATGGGGAGGCCGAGCGCCAGGCCGCCGAAGCTGCCGCCAAAAAGAAGGCTGAGGCCGCGCCAGACAATGCGAAGGCGCAAGCTTATGCGGACGCGCTGCGCAGTTTGCCGCGCCCTGTGTTCCACAACAGTCACCACTTCTCGCTATTGAGCGCTAAGGTGGAGGCGCTGGCTAAATGGATCGAGTCTCAAATCTCAACCGGAGAATTGCTGTGAGCCAGGAACTTGTAAAGATGGACGGCACCGTCGTCCGCACCGCGCCCACGTCGCTTGAAATCCTTGACGCCGCCGTCCGTGGTGGTGTCACGTCCGAAAACGTCGCCGTGGTCAAGGAGATCATCGCCATGCGCCGCGAGGAGGTTGCGCTCGAAAGCAAGGCCAAGTTCAACCGCTCTTTTTTCGAGCTGCGGAAAGAAATCAGCACGATGAAGTTTTACGCCGACAAGGAGGCGCAAACCGATAGCGGTAAAGTCGCTTTTCGGTATTGTTCTGAGGCTGAAATAACATCGAAGCTTGACCCAGTTCTGTTCAAGCATGGATTCACGCTGATGTTCGGGCAGGAAACCGATGGGGACAAATCAACAGCGGTGGTTACATTGACGCATGAGGACGGTCATGACGAGACGCGCCGCTACTCTGTCCGGTCGGGCGGAACGAACCGTATGAAGGATGCCACGGCGGCGGACACGGGGGCCACCACAAGCGCGTGGCGACATCTGGTCATCAAGTGGTTTGGCCTAAAATCACGCACAAGCGAGACGGACGACGCCCGCAATTTGGGCGACATCGCAACGAAGATAACCAAGGAGCAGGCGGACGAGCTGGAACACCGCGTGGCGATGGCTAACGCGAACAAGGTGGCGTTCTTCGAGTTTGCCGGCGCAAACGTGAAGTCTTTTTCCGACATCGCGGCCATTGACTATCCCCGGTGCGACCGGATGCTTAAGCGGAAGGAAGGTGTCAAATGACCATCACCCTAACCATAGAGCGACCTTCGTGCACCATTGAATTGCAGGCGGGCACCATTGAATTGCAGGCGGATGTTGAATTTGAATATCACCGTGCGCATCGCGGAGAGCGGGATTCATGTGGTGGCGTGCGCGGGGCTGGTCCGGCATTGGAGCCAGACGAACCTGCGGAGTTAGAATTCATCCGCGCAACCGTTGACGGAAATGAGATAGAATTGCATGACGAAGAAATAGAACAAGCTGAAGAATTGGCTTGGGAACAAAAGGCTGACCAATGAAAGTTCACGCGCACTTCCAGCAAAAAACCGGCGGCGACGCAACCCAAGAATGGCTTGAAATCCGCGCCGGTAAAATCACCTCGAGCGAATTCTACCGCATCGTGGACAGCGAAGGCAATCTGCGCAAAGGCCAGATGCCGAAAACCTACCTCGCTGAAAAGCTGGCCGAGCGGTGGACAGGCCGCGCATCCGGCGGGTTCATCTCTATGGCCGTCAACAATGGCGTCATTGTGGAAGAAAAGGCATCCGCGTTCGCGTCACTCGAATACGGGCTTGACATCAAGCACGTTGGGTTTGTTGAGTCTGAAAAAGAGGAAGATGCAAATGGCGCGGGTTGCTCACCTGATGGATTGGTTGGACGGGGCCGTGGCTTGAAGATCGCGCAACCAGCGTGCTCCAAGGCGCAACCCCCCACTGGAGCGGCATTGAAATCAAGTGCCCCGAACTCAAGACTCACATTGGATACCTACTGGCTGGAAAGCTGCCGGATGACTACCGGGGCCAGGTTCAGGGGTCGATGTTGGTAACCGGCTGCGCGACATGGCACTTTCTGTCCTACCCGCTGGCCTGCTACCTCGACGCATTCCCGGCGTTCCATCTCGTTATTGAGCGCGATGAAAAGTATCACCTCAGTCTGGCGGAGTCGCTCGCCGAGTTCGCCGCTAAATACGAGGCCGCGTTCGCCCGCCTTGTGGAAATGAACGGCGCACCGCCTCCGCCCCGGCAACGCATGATGTTCAGTGCTGATTACAAACCCGGCATGTTCCGAGACGGAGACGTTACACCTTAATTTCAGGCACCTAAATCCAACCGCCCGGCGGGTTATTCCGCCGGGCATTAAAAATGAACTCAATCGAACTCCGAAAGAAATTCCCAAATGCACCCGAGAGCTTTATTCGGGCGAATGCAACTGATGCTTTTGGAATCCTGCCACAGCAGGCGAATGGAAAGCGCATACGCCAGAGCGAAAAGCCACTCATGAACAAGCTGGAGCAAGCGTGGTTCAGCCAATTGAGCATGTTCAGCTTTGAGGGTGAGCGGGTAAACGGACTCAGGGCGCAAGCCATCAAGTTTAAGATCGGCGGGAACGCCTTTTACAAACCGGACATGACTGGCTGGCGCGGCGGCCGACTGACCGCGTGGGAGTGTAAGGGGATGGCCGTAAAGAACATTGACCGGGGCAAGCTCGCCTTAAAGGTCGCGGCTCACCAATGGCCTGAGGTTGATTTCTGGCTGGTGTGGCAACAAGATGGTCAGTGGCAACAGCAAAGGATTTTACCTTAATTTCCCGCCGATGTGGCATGAAAAATATGACCTTAAAATCACCGTTCCCGTACTGGGGTGGAAAGCGTAAAGTAGCCGACGAAATTTGGAAGCGATTCGGGGCGGTGGCAAACTACGTCGAGCCGTTCTTTGGCTCAGGCGCGGTTCTGCTGGGCCGACCGGAGCCATTCAGCCTTGAAACTGTGAATGACGCCGACGGCCTGCTGGCGAACTTCTGGCGGGCATTGCGAGCGGACCCCGATGCTGTTTCTGGGTTCGCTGACTGGCCGGTGAATGAGAATGATTTGCACGCCCGCCACGCTTGGCTTGTCGGCGTCAAAGACTCACTGCAGGCGCGGCTAGAAGGTGACCCAGATTATTTTGACGCCAAAATTGCCGGTTGGTGGGTCTGGGGAATGGCCTGCTGGATTGGGTCTGGGTTTTGCAGTGGCAAGGGACCGTGGTCTGCCCAGGAGGTTGATGGGGCTCGGCAGCTCGTCCGCCTCGGCAGCAACGGTCAGGGAGTGAATCGGAAGCTCGTCCACCTCGGCAGCAACGGTCAGGGAGTGAATCGGCAGCGCGTCCACCTCGGCAACAAAGGTCAGGGAGTGAATCTGCAGCGCGGAGAGTTGATTGAATATTTTCAGCAGCTTGCCGACCGCCTGCGCGGCGTGCGCGTGTGCTGTGGTGATTGGTCCCGTGCGTGTGGCCCGAGCGTCACTTTTAAACACGGTATCACCGGGGTTTTTCTGGACCCGCCATATGCCGACACCGCCAATCGAAACAACAATCTTTACCGCTGTGAATCCAAAACGGTGGCCCACGATGTCCGCGAATGGGCGATTGAACAGGGTAAAAACAAGCTGATGCGGATTTGCCTGGCTGGCTATGATGGTGAACACCAGATGCCGGACAACTGGCTGGTGCACGTCTGGAACGCCGGGGAGGGCTACGGTGGTCAGGCGACCGAGCGAACAGGCAACGGGAAGCGGGAACGGCTTTGGTTTTCGCCGGCTTGTCTCAACCCAGAGCCGCAGCTTTTGTAATTCCGTTTGACTCCCGTAATGCTTATAGTATTGCTTACTCTGCTATGTACGCCAAAATATTCGCCTCCCTTTACCAAGGCACCCTGCGGGGTCGGCCCCATGAAATTCTTGTCTTTACCAACCTCCTGGCACATGCCGACGCCGCCGGGTATGTGGATAAGCATTTTCGGGCCGTGGCGGAGGAAACCGGCTTAACAGAGGAGGAAGTTCGGGCCGCAATCCTCATTTTGGAAGCTCCAGACCCAGAAAGTAGATCACCGGAATGTGCTGGCGCTAGGCTGCTTAGGATGGATGAACACCGGGCATGGGGATGGAAGATCGTGAACCACGGGAAGTATCGCGCCATCAAAAATGAGGATGATCGCCGGGAGCAAAACAAGCTCGCTCAAGCCCGGTGGCGCGAGAAGAATAAGCCGAGCAGTAGTAAGCAGCCATCAGCTGGCGTAAGCGATAGTAAGCAGCCGTCAGCTGGCGTAAGCGAGGTAAGCCCAAGCAGAGGCAGAGGCAGAGGCAGAGGCAGTAAGCAGATGCAACAAGCAGAAGCAGAGGGAAGCGCGCCCGCTCTTCCAACTCAAAAGCAACTCTGTCCCAAAGTGGAACGAAAACTGCTTGGGGAGGACTGGCTGCAAAACGGGATGGCAACGGAATCAACCAGTCCCCTACCCTACGACGTAATCGCCGCCAAGGTGTGCTCGTTTTTTAACCGGCCAGCTGGCGCGCCGCTTTCCTACATCGAGCAAAGTGCGATCTCTGGAATTTCCCAGAGGGAAAGCGCGCTGTTCGAGTTGAAGGAAATCACCGCCTGGCGCGAGAAGGAAAAGGCGTTTTTTTACCAGTCAATGTCCAAGCTGCTCAGCAACTGGGATGAGGCGCTAGACAAGGCTCGAACATTTGAAGAAAGACAGAAACATGAAAACAATCGCTCAACTGCTCCCGACCGCAATGCAGGAACTTATAACGCCGGACCCCTGTCCGCAGCCGCTAAAGCCAAAGTTCGCTGAATGGCTGGGGTTCGACACCTGCGGCGATCCGGAGTTGGTCAAAATGGCCACGGCGGCCCAGCAATGGGCATCAGCATTCAAGGCCAAGGTGTCCCCGCGCTGGCTTTCGTTCATCGGCGTCAGTGGCACCGGAAAAACTCACATTTGCAAACGCCTCTGGCAATATGCCAAGGCCAATTCCGACTGGAGCCGGATTGATTATTTTCCCAAAATCATCTACTGGCCTGATTTTGTTCACAAACTTCGTTCTGGCTATGTGTTTGAAATGCGCCAAGAGATGAAGCGTTGGCCGGTGTTGTTTTTGGATGATATTGGGGCTGAGCGGGACGCCAGTGGATTTGCCGCAGAGGAGTTAAACACCCTGCTCGGCTGTCGGGTTGACCAATGGACTCTGATTTCCAGCAACAAGGACGCGGACGGACTCAAGGCGGTTGACGGTCGGATTTTCTCGCGTCTGATTCGCGATAAAAACATTTGTGTGGGTGTGAATACCCAAGACTTTTCGGAAAGAAATCTATGAGCCATTGGTATTGTAGAGTCTGCGACGACACGGTCAACATGCCACCGCCGGGTGCCCACGACGCGGCAAAGAATGCCTATTGTGTGGTCTGCCGGAATGACAGCGCTGACTGGAAGGCGGATGATGAGCCGGCCAAACCCACAAAACAGGCCAGCCGGGGCCGCGCCCTGCCTGCTGGCGAGGTTTTGAAGCGGTTGGCGGACATTCGGAGGGGGTTGAAATGAGGGGATTTTGATTTATGAG
>Ga0302197_10005686_pt1 | contig 10568 bp, 7 predicted proteins | sample II_Bog_N2_1_FD_193526 | JGI IMG/M metagenome (GOLD analysis project Ga0302197, IMG submission 193526) | Peat permafrost microbial communities from Stordalen Mire near Abisko, Sweden - II_Bog_N2_1 | ecosystem: Environmental > Terrestrial > Soil > Wetlands > Peat | place: Sweden: Abisko, Stordalen...
TAAGTAATCCACCGATAATAAGCGCTATGCCTAATAGGCCAAAAAGTAACCAAAGCCTTTGTGTTTTTTCAATTTTTACCAGATGGGCATACAGGCTAATGGTAACTACGCCGCCCATAGTTAATACAATTGCTGAACAATCGCCGATTATTGGAAGTGGGTCAAGATCAAGCCAATAATGCATGGTAATGTTTACCCCTGCAAATAATACCCACAAAATGATGAGCATATTTAGTTTACCTTTAGAAAAATAATATAGCAAGGCAGATATTAAATATGCCCAGCCTATAATACCCAGTATACCCCACCATGAGGTACGCATCCAGTGCGGATGAGCCAGATCTCCGCCTTTATATATTAAAGCTAAAGCGATTAATAAAGCCAGTCCTAACCCCATTATAGTATACTTCTTGGCTTTAGCCATGGTTTCAGGATAATCCAGCCATATCATAAAGAAGCTTAGCGTAATCAGTATTTCCCATATAGACTTTGTTAATATAGCTGCCGGACTATAGCTCTCGAGGTTTACATGGTAAAACCCCATAATAAGCAGTGCAGCACTACGGCTGATGATGTAGAATAATACCTGCCATGTTGAATCGCCTTTGCTGATGCGGCTTTTTATAGCCAGCGGGATTGATAAGCCGGCGATAAATAAAAATGCAGGAAATATTGTATCGGCAAAACCAAGCGCATCTTCGGTTTCCTTAGCGTGGTCCAGCCAGGTAGGGATGCCACTTACACTGCTTGCGTCATTAACAAATATCATTAATAACATGGTAAGCGCGCGAAGCACATCAATAGATAAAAGGCGCTTTGGAAGTTGTGTCATATTGGCTGATTATCATTTAAGTAGATACCTCTGCGGCATTTACAAAGTTGAAAGATACCAATTACTCATAGAATTTAAATCGGTGATTATAACATCTTCACGAAAATTGCCACTGTATAATCTCTACAAGTGATTGATAATAGGCCAAATAGCGTGATTTCTTTAAAGTGACATTATTTATCTGTATGCATTGCAAAAAATTTCAAAGTACTAACTCCATCTGTATATTACAACGCTCATAAGGCGAAGGTACCCCGTTAACCTTTTTAAAACCGAGCTTATGATATAAACTGATGGCAGGTTTAAGGGCGGTATTACTTTCAAGGTACAGCTTTTTCGCTCCCTTTTTACGGGCTTTTTTGATTGCGGCGTTTCCCAGTAAAAAGCCGATCCCTCTGCCTTTTGCAAGCGGACTCACCGCCATCTTAGCCAGCTCGAAAACTTTGCCACTTGTTTTTAGCAATGCGCAAGTGCCAACCGGCTCGCCTTTATATAGGGCAATGAAAATATAGCCGCCCTTATCCAAAATATATTCCTGCGGATGGTCCAGCGATTTATGGTCGGCCTCTTCCATTTTAAAATGCTGGGTTATCCACTCTTCGTTAAGGTGTTTAAATGCTTCCCGATATTGTGGTTCGTAGGGTACTATTTTAACATCTTTACTCTCGCGGATTTTCTTTTCATCCTGCACCCGTTTCAACAGGTCTTTTTGTTCCAGCAGGAATTCCCATTCTTCAATCGCTTTCCAAAGGTTGTATTGGGTTTCGTTCAATGCGTTTTCAATAGCTGTATTTACATCACTATATTGGTCTTGTATCTTTTCGTTGATAGCCAAACCCTGCTTTGTTAGCATTACGTAGTTTTTGCGGGCATCTGTTTGGTTAGGGCTCTCTTTTACCAGTCCCTTTTTAGTCATCTCCTTAACAATGGTGCTTACAGAGGGGTGGGAGTGGCCAATCTCCACGGCTATTTGGGTAATGGATTTTTCTTCGCCGTTTGATAGCGCATAAAACACCGGGAACCATTTAGGTTGCATATCAATATCATACAAACCATAAACTTTGCCTGCCTGCTCGGTAAGCAGTTCGCTTAAGCGGCGAAGCCTGCTGCCTAAGGCTATTTTGCCGGTTTTATTGTAGATATTCATATTGATTACGTAATTAATTACGTAAATGTATTCGGATAATCTGAAAAATGCAAATTATGCATTAAAATAAGGTTGAATTACGTGTACCAATGGAGAAGTATTTCTATTTAGAAATACTTCATCCCACCAGTGTGATTGAGGTTAGGTAGAATTATCTTAAAATATAAAGCCTTTTAAATAGAATTGCGCCCGATCGCCCCAATCTTTGGTTAGGTTGTGTAAAATGGCCATGAGCTGGGCATTGTTTACCGGCTTGCCTTTTTTGGGCGCTTGTATCGCATTATCATTAATGGGCACATCGGTAACTTTTGTGGCAACCCATATAATGTTTTCATGTGGCACAGCAACTTCTAATATCATCCCGGGCAGGCCATTAAATGACTCGGGGCCACCCGAAGTATGTATCTTTTCGGTATAAAAGGCCACTACGTAGATAGAATCCATCATAATGCCATTAGCACGCCTGCATGGGTATCCGGCAACATCACGGGTTTCACCGGTTATTTTCCATTTAATTTTGCGGGTAGTGTCCTTTACCAAAAAGGTGGCATCAAATACTATTTTCTGGTTAGTGGTTGTCCTCGTACCCAGGTCGTTATAAGTTGTATTGTTTTGGTCGGCTAATGGCATAGAAAAACCATTTCCAATATTGTCTGGTTCTATAGGTGTGAATAAAGTTTTATCACCCGAAAAAGTAAGCGTGCTTTTCAGCGTTTTAAATTGTGGATTAGCTTTTTTGTAGGCCTCAAAATAAGGCCGGTAAAATATTTCGTTCTCTTTATTTATCTGCCGCTCTATCATTGCATAAGTATTACTTGTTTTGTTATACTCAATTATGCCCGATGTTGTAAAATGCGCGTTTTGTGCTAAAAGGCTAAATGCTGGTATTAAAAATAGTAGGGTTAACAGTGCTCTTTTCATAATTAATTTGCTGATTTAACTGTACCGAATTTTGTAAAGTCCCAGGTAACGGATAGCATAAAAAACCTCCGGATGCCTGTGGTGTTAGTTTGTGTTGTTGTATTGCCCGTTATGCCCCTGGTGAAATTCAGGTTTTGGTTCAGAAGATCGTTTGCCGACAGTGATATTTTAAGTTTATCATCCTTAAGGAATGTTTTAAAGATGTAGGCATTTAGTTTAGTCAAATGCTCCGCGCTGAATGCCTGGGTTGCTGCATTATAAGTATAGTTAATATTAGATCCGGCCCCAAATTTGAGCGGAAGATATAAATCGAAACTGCCAGCTCCATTAAAACCGGCAGCATTATTATTGGTAAGTGGCTGTAAAGACATGGTACTAAAAGTGTAAGAAGGACCGCCGGAAAAATAAAAATCATACTTCTTTTGCACATATTTATACAAATAAAGTCCGCCGGAATAGGTATGGTTGCGGCCCATATCAAGCTGATTGTCAATATAACTGTACGATATGCTGCCAGAGGTATTTACGTTTAACCCAACCTGCAGATCTATAGGACTGATCTTTTTGCCGTATGAAGCATATACATTATAAGTGTAAGGGGTTTCATTACCTAAATTGGTGTATGAAGTAGTATTAACGCCAGTAGACTCGTTATAAGACGTTTTGTTAACGATGGCATTGTAAGTATTAGAAAATGTACCACGTATGTATATATTCTGGCCGCCTAAAACCTGGTACGAGTTATAAAAGATGTCAACATTGTTTGTAAACGATGGTTTTAATGTTGGTTTACCAATAATTATATTCAGCGGGTCGTTATTTACAGCAACCGGCTGTATTTGGTCGATAGTTGGTTCGGTATTGTTGCCATTATAAGTAAACTTGAAAGCTTTAAACTGTGAGAATTTATATAAAAACATAGCTTGTGGTGCCCAGTTCAGGAAATCCCGATTCAAAACATCGCCGGTATATTCATTAATTTGTTTAAATGCGACATCGGATACCTTGGTGCCAAAGTTGAACGTGGCCTTTTTAAACTGATAATTATATATTGCGCCAACTTGATTAGTGAGCTGATTGAACTTATAATTATTACTTAAGGTATCATTAAAATGATTATAAACACCAGGCAGCGTTTCATCATAGGTTGATCTGTCTGTCGAACTATTATTTACCGCGAACCCATAATTAAATAATAACGATGTTTTTTTAGTTAGCGGCTCCGAGTAAGTAATATTACTGTTTAATACGGAGCTGACCGTGTTGGTTGTTTTATATTGATTGGTAATTGTACTATCTGTTTTTTGATCTACTCCGGCAACCATGCCATAATAATCAAGTTCTGAATTTAAATGGCCTTCTGTAGTGCTTTTATTGTACGATTCACTTAAAAACCATGATATGGTACGCCCCTTCTTTTTAAACTTTTTAGTGTAAAATGCACTTGCATCAAATATTTGCTGATCGCCATGATTGGTGATATTCCTGTTATCGGTATTTATTGTACGATAAGCAGAATCTGAAGTTGTTGTTGTGTATTTATTATTTACGGTGAAATTTTTAAAAGTCCCATCGGCTGTGATCTTCAAATCAGATGTAGTATCCAACTTTAATGTATAGGTGGCATCAAGCTTTTGGCGAAAAGCATAATCATTAAAGTTTTCGTCACTCTTGGTATTCACAATCCCTGTTGGCAATGTTTGCTGGCTGGTGGTACTTGTTAAACCGCTCACATCAATTGATCCTATTTTATAATTTGTATTAAGGTATTGGTTGTCATTATCAAACTTATTATCATAATGCACCCCACCAGAGCGTGCAACAGGTATCCCCTTGCCATCGTAATAACCACTGAATGAATCTAAGGCATCGCTATTGTTTCCAGTAATTGGTATTCCTCCATCAACACTGCTTACCCCCAAAGTGCTGCTGTCCCAATAGCCAAGCCCGGTTTTGCCATCATTAGCCAATGTGCCGTAAAGTGAAAATTTTTGTTTTTCCTTAAATTTATTGTATTGTAACTGCCCTTCGTAATAGTCATCGGTGCCTACATTGGCATCTACCTTGCCAAACTCTCCGTTCTTTTTATCTTCTTTAAGCTTGATGTTTATAGTTTTTGTTGTTTTGCCATCATCAATACCAGTAAAAGTAGCCTGGTCGCTTTTTTTATCGTAAAGCTGTACCTTATCAACCATATCTGCACGAATATTTTTGGTAACGAGCGTAGGATCATCGCCAAAAAACTCTTCGCCATCAACCAATACCTTGGTTACCGTTTCGCCCTGCGCTGTAATTTTGCCATCCTTATCAACTTGTATGCCGGGGAGTTGCTTTAACAAATCCTCCACTTTGTCATTAGGTTGTATCACAAACGATTTGGCATTATATTCCGTGGTATCGCCTTTTATTTTTATAGCAGCAGCCTTTGCTTTTACAATAACATCGGCCAATAAACGCGATCTTAAAATCATATCAATTTTTCCAAAATCATGAGCACTATGTGCAGAATCAAGGCTAAATTTGTCTACATAATCAGCATATCCCGGATAGGTTATCAGCAATAAAAACTTTCCTTTGGGTAAATTGTTTATGGCGAAGTTGCCATTGGTTTCGGCCCAGGTAAATGCTTTAAGGATAGAATCCCTGGCGTTTAAAACTGTTATTGTACTGTTAACTAATTTGGAGTTTGCAGCTGAATCTACTATTGATCCTTTTATAGAATATAAATTTTGAGCTTGCGAGAATAAGCTCCATATACAAAGAAAAGCTGCAATAATTGTGAGTTTCATTTTAGGTTTATTAATGAAACCTAAAGTATAACTAAATTTTTAGGTACCAAAACATTTAACGTTTATTAACATTAAAGGCTTGTAAATGTATTAGTTAAAATTTAACGGAGCGATGCGCGATCTTTTTAAAGAAAGATAATCGATATGTGGTTTTTGTGCAGTAAGTTTTGCCAATAATTTAGTAAAATGATTTAATGTTGATTGATTTTTTTATTTTAATTGAATTATTTTATAAAAAATTAAAAAATAATTAGCTTTTTTTCAAAAACACTTCATAAATTACAATTTTAAAAATAACTGGTTAACATTTTTTTATACACTAAGTAATTTTGCATGCACGAATCAGCTTATTTTAATGAATATTCCCCAATTAAGGGTGTTTGGGATGAAATGTATGGGCAAAATGCTGAGGTAAGGGAGCATTATCGTAAGGTGATCGAATATATCTCTAAAGAATCTGCCGATGATCTCAATAAAAAAGAAGAATTAGCCAAACGCTTGTTCATGAGCCAGGGCATAACCTTTACCGTATATAACAGCGGCGAAGGAATTGAGAAAATATTCCCTTTTGATATCATCCCCCGCATCATCACCGCTCCTGAATGGGCGTTTATTGAAAAAGGTATTAAACAACGCCTAACCGCGCTCAATCTTTTTTTAAAGGACGTATACAATAACCAATTTATCGTTAAAGACGGTATAGTCCCTATCGATATTATATACTCTTGTCCGCATTTTTTGCGAGAAATGTATAAGCTACAGGTTCCTTATGATATTTATATCCATATTTCGGGCATTGATTTAATACGAGACCACGATGGGACTTTTTATGTTTTGGAAGATAACCTGCGCACGCCATCGGGTGTGAGCTATATGCTGGAGAATCGTGAGATAACCAAACGTTTATTCCCCGATCTGTTACCCCAATGCGGTGTGCGGAGCGTTACAGAATACCCTACTATATTATATAAAAATTTATTGGCCATATCGCCAAGGCAAATCAGCAACCCGACTATTGTATTGCTGAGCCCGGGTATTTATAACTCAGCGTACTTTGAACATACCACCCTTGCCCGTTTAATGGGTGTGGAGTTGGTTGAAGGGCGCGATTTAGTGGTGAACAATCATAAGGTATACATGAAAACCACTACTGGTTTGCAGCAAGTGGATGTTATTTACCGTAGGGTTGATGATGATTACCTTGATCCGTTAGTATTTAATCCGGGTAGTATGCTGGGTGTTGCGGGTATTATGGGCGCTTACCGAAAAGGGAACGTGGCTATTGTAAATGCAATAGGCAATGGGGTTGCTGATGATAAAGCGGTTTACACTTACGTGCCGGATATGATCAAATATTATCTGAACGAAGAGCCGATATTGAAGAATGTACCAACTTTTCAGTTAGGCAATATTGAAGAACGTGAGCATGTATTTAAAAGCATGGACAAGATGGTGGTTAAAAAAACCAATGGCAGCGGTGGTTATGGCATGCTAATGGGCCACGCCGCAACCGAACAGGAAATTGACGAATATAAAATAGAGATACTAAAAGACCCGCGTAATTTCATCGCGCAGCCAACCATTAGCTTGTCGGCGGCGCCTTGTTATATGCAGGGCTCGTTGCAGCCAAGGCGTATTGATTTAAGGCCTTATGCTTTATATGGCCCGGATGGGATAGAGATTGTGCCGGGCGGCTTAACGAGGGTGGCGTTGAAAGAAGGATCGCTGGTAGTGAACAGCTCGCAGGGGGGTGGGAGTAAGGATACGTGGGTATTGACCTAAATTTGAGATTTGGGAATTTCGATTTCGGATATACCCAAAATACAACTAGTGAACAAGAGTAATTAAAAATACAAATCCGAAATCGAACATTCGAATTCCGAAATATAAAAAGATATGTTAAGCAGGGTAGCAGCAAGTTTTTATTGGTTAAGCCGTTACATTGAGCGTAGCGACGGTATGTTACGTATGCTCAAAATAAATTATGCTTCATCGCAGGATGCTGTGCAGGAGTTTACCTGGGAGCCGGTGATCAGGATTTATTCGGGATTAGATGAGGAGGATGAAGATCATGCCCCATTGGATACTGATAGCCGTGCTGTGCTAAAATTTATGGTGACGGGTAAGGCAAATGCCAACTCAGTCTTGAATATCATTACGCTCGCCCGTGAAAACGCCCGCGGGGTGCAGGAGCATATCACCAAGGATCTTTGGCAATGCCTGAACGAGTATTATCATACCATCAAAGACCCTAAAATTGAAAAAGCTTTACAGCGTGAAGACCCGATTGGCGTATTGGATATTCTGATTAAACAGGTAATGCTTTACTATGGTACGGTAGAGATCACCATGGAGCGTGGCGAATGCCGCAGTTTTATGAATATCGGTAAGTATTTGGAACGAGCTATACAATCCGTGGATTTATTGGATACCAAATTCGGTTCCATTGATGATAATCCGGATCTGCTTACGGATACCACTTATTGGAAACACCTCTTGTTGTCTTTAGGCGGATACGAACTCTACCTAAAAACTTACCGCGAAGGTTTCGAGGCCGAAAACGTATTGGAGCAGGTTGCGTTGAATAATGATTTCCCGCGCTCAGTAATTTATTCGGTCAATAATATACAGCGTTATTTTGAGCGGTTGAAGAACGAAAGCAATATAAATGATTTCCGTGACCTGTCGTTCCAGATCGGCAGGTTGCAGAGCCGCATCAAATACAGCTCGGTTAAAAGCATACGCGAGGAAGGGCTGCATACTTTTTTAACCCAGATCCGCAGTGAGCTTTATGGCATAGCTAATAGGTTGAACGAGTATTATTTTGCCCATTCCTGATTAATTAAAACATTCGGTTAATATCCATCTTAGTATATAACGATGCCTGAAATAGAGATTAAACATATAACCCGGTATATTTACGATAGTCCAGTTCGCGATAGCGCGAACCAGATCATCCTGTACCCTATAAATGATGAGTACCAGGATGTGGTAAAGCAGGAGATCACCATTACAGGTAACCCGCTTGTTGATACGCATATTGATTATTATGGCAACGAGGTTGGCAGCTTTACTTATGTAGAACCGCACATGGAAATGACCATTAGCTCAAAGATCACCGTAAATACCAAGCATAGGTTATTGCCTGTTAATGATATTTTCCCCGGCGAACAATGGGAAGACCTGAAACGCCTGCAAAGCATTGTGCCTTATATTGATTTCCTGAAGCAGGAGTACTTTGAAGGCCTATCCGAACTAAAAGCCATTGTGGAAGCCGAAAAATCAAAGGATGATACCCCTTACCAGGTAGTATTGCGTTTTTGCCAGTATGTATACGATAACTTCGACTACATAAAAGGCGTCACCACTGTGGATACCACTTTGGATGAGATCTGGAAAATAAAATCAGGCGTTTGTCAGGATTTTGCGCATATTTTAATGGAGATGCTGCGTATCATCAACATACCGGCCCGTTACGTAAGCGGCTACATTTGCACCGGTCAAAACGGCATGCGCGGCGAAGGTGCCACCCACGCCTGGGCCGAAGCCTATATCCCCGACTACGGCTGGCTCGGCCTCGATCCTACCAACAACTGTATCGCCAATGAATCGCATGTGCGTTTAGCTGTTGGTCGTAATTTCTCAGATTGCTCCCCGGTAAAGGGCGTGTACAAAGGCGCTGCCAAGCACAAACTGGAAGTAGCCGTAACCGTAGATGAAGACGACAACTATTACAACCAGGAAAAACAAATAATCGAAGTACCCACCGCCAGCCACGTTACCGAGGTATCCAAAAATAGCTATCAAAGGTATATGGAGATGATTCAACAGCAGCAACAGCAATAGGGAAGTATTTAGTGTCAAGTAACAAGATAATATCCCCCCCCCCAAGCACGCAAACGCCCGACAAAAAACAGGGCCGGGAGTATGGCCTTGCGGGTAGAAGGTTTTTTTTGACTTGATCTTTTGCTACTTTTCTATCAAGAGAAAAGTAGTAGCCCCCGCGGCAATGAGCGGGACAGAATATCTTATTAAAACGAGAATATCTCCGATGGGGAACGAAGCATTACCCCTGCTCAAAATCCTTTTTGAGAACTCCTGCTGAAATTAGCTATTATATTTGCCAGATTGAATATCATCTATCCATGCTATTGCTTCACCTGCCCCGATTAAATAATCGTGGTCATTATAAGCAAGCAAGAATTCATTTTCAATATTTGTGATGTAAAAAATGAAGCCAAATGATTCCGCAATAACATCAGATATTACATTCCCATTCGGGAACAGGAACATGTTTTTATCATCCACATTATCGAAGAAAAACACAATCTCTTTCTGATTTAAAACTTTTGCCAATAGTTGCCAAACATGTTCACCTCTAACAGATTTCTGGCTAATCATATTTTCCCATATTGGGTACTCATATTTTTTGAGGTTAGTAAATCTTTTTATTACCCGTTCTAATATAGTTGTACAAATATCTTCAGGTAATATTTTTGCGTTTATATCCAGAAGTTTTATTGCATTTATTACTTCTTCGCTATGCGTAGTATAACTCATATTAGTTTTAGCTTGAACTCTATAATATAAGACGCATGTGGATTCTATTCCCAATTACTCCGCCTTCTTCACCGCTGCAATCAACTCCGGCACCTTAGGCGACTTATCAAAAGCCTCAACCAACTTACCATTACGGCCATAAATAGCAATATAAGGCGTAGTCGCTACCGAATAATAACGTTGTAGCCTATAATCCGGATATTCGGTACCCATCAACACATTGGGTTGTGCTGCAAAAATGTAATCACGGTGAAATTCCTTCAGCATTTTCAACATGTTGATTTGAGTAAAGGTTACCAGTACGATTTGGATATTTTTA
>Ga0302197_10005687_pt1 | contig 10568 bp, 9 predicted proteins | sample II_Bog_N2_1_FD_193526 | JGI IMG/M metagenome (GOLD analysis project Ga0302197, IMG submission 193526) | Peat permafrost microbial communities from Stordalen Mire near Abisko, Sweden - II_Bog_N2_1 | ecosystem: Environmental > Terrestrial > Soil > Wetlands > Peat | place: Sweden: Abisko, Stordalen...
GACGGCGAAGTGGGCGTTGCCCCAATCGAAGGAGTAATAGGGTTTGTCGCGCTGAAAGATGTCGTAGAATTCGCGGCTGTTGTGTTCGTGGTTGCCGAGGGCGGGGAAGATGGCAGTCTGGCGCAGCAGGTCCTTTTCGATGTTGAAAAACGTTGTCCAGAGGGAGCTATCGTCTCCATCGGCGACCAGATCTCCGGTTTGCAGAACGAAATCCGGCACGCCGTGGGCGACGATGCCATCGACGATGCGCTGGTGGACGGCGGGGCGAGTGCGGTTATCGCCATACGCGACGAAGCGGAATGGCGTCTGACCGGTTGCGGCGGTTTTGAACGATGCTTTACCACCCTGTGCGCCGGGGACTTCATAGTCATAGCGGGTGTTTGGGGTCAGGCCGGTGAGCGTGGTCTTCTCTACGTGAAAGGCGGGCGAATGGAGCGCGGTTGCGTTGCCGGGAGGCTGCACGAGGACGTCGTTATCGGAGACGAGCCACGCGATGGTGGCTGTTTTCGACGTTACGTTGACGACGTAAGGACCGCCGGCGAGCTTCGGATCGGAAGCGAGGGCCAACAGGCACAGCAAGGGAAACAGCAGGAGTTTTTTCATGGTCCAGGGAATCACGATGATAAACCCCGGGACATGAAAAACCGGTGACTGCCTGGAGACAGTTCTGTTAAGGCCCGCAGGAAGCCTGCGGGCGGCGAGGGCCGTTGGATCAGGCGACTGCTACGGCCTGTGCGTGTTCGGCGGGAGAATCCATAACAAACACGGGTGCGGGTGAATAGGTGAAGCGGCGTTCGCGGAGGCCGAATTTGTGCATCAGGCGGCCAACGTGGTCCTGATCGTAGCGGACACCGAAGCGGCGTTCGATGGCCTCGGCCAGTTTGCCGGTAGTCCAGCGGTCGGTGGAGAAGCCGTGGGCCTGAGCGCCTTCGCAATACATGATGCGAATGACGTCCACCTGATCCGCGGTGAGACGGCTGGGGCGACCGGTGGCGCGGCGTTTGCGCATACCGTCGACACCTTTCACCACGATGGATCTGTGCCAGCGGGAGGCAGTTGTGCGGCTGACGCCATACCGGCGCGCCACCTGCGATTGAGTGATACCGTTCAGCAGTTCACCTGCGGCTGCTAATCGGCGAGTTTCCATATCGTCGCGTGTAAGAGAGTTTTGCGGGGCAAGCATTCTTCTCGATGACGCGCGGATTTATACCAGAGCACCCCCAGAATACACTAAAAACAGAGCGCAAGTAAATTGTTTCCAGAGAAAAATCGCGTGACGGGCACAACGGCTGTACGGATTCGCAATGTCCGGAAGACTTACGAGGGCGGCGTGGAAGCGCTGCGCGGTGTTTCGCTGGAACTGGCGGCGGGCGGGATCACGGCGCTGGTGGGTCGCAGCGGGTGCGGGAAAACGACGCTGCTGAACCTCTGCGGCGCGATGGATTTTCCCACTTCGGGCGAAGTGGAAGTTGCCGGTTTAATTACGAGCGGGCTGGGCGATGCCGCGCTCACCGGTCTGCGGCGCGGCAAGATCGGTTTCGTGTTCCAGTTCTTTCAGCTGCTGCCTTCTTTGACCGCACTGGAAAACGTCGAGTTGCCGCTGTTACTGGCGGGCGCGAAGAACGTGCGTGCCACGGCGCGCGAACGGCTGGCCTGGGTGGGCTTACCGGAGAAGGCGGATGCGCTGCCTTATCAGCTATCGGGCGGGCAGATGCAGCGCGTGGCTATCGCGCGTGCGCTGGCGCACAATCCGGCGATTCTGGTGGCCGATGAGCCGACGGGCAATCTGGATACGGCGAGCGGCGACCTGGTGCTGCGGCTGATCCGGCGAGCGGCGGATGAGTTCGGGTCCGCGGTGGTGATGGCGACGCACAGCGCGGAAGCGGCGGCGATTGCCGATGTGCGCGTGCAGATGCGCGACGGTCTGATTGAGAGCGTCACGTGAGATTCGCAGCGCTGATCCGGCAGTTTGTATTGCGGCCGCTGCGGCGCGACAAATTGCGCAGCGGGTTGACGATTCTGTCCGTCGCGCTGGGCGTTGCCGTGGTGATCGCGGTGGATCTGGCGAGCGATGCGGCCACGGGATCGTTTCAGTCTTCGATTACTTCGCTTGTTGGCAAAGTGGACTACGAGGTCTCGGCGAATGGCGGCGTGGATGAGCGCTTGATGGCTCCGCTGACCGCGCTGCCGGTGAATGCGCAGTTCGCGGCGGTGATTGAACAGCCGGTGGCGATTGGGCTGAAGGGCTCGGTCACGCTGTTCGGCGTGGAATCGCTGGTGGATTCGGCTGTTGCGGTTGTATCGAGCGATGCGGCGGAGCGGTTTGGATGGAAGGCCGGGAGCACGATTGAACTGCGCGGGCGCGACCGCACGGCGCGCTTTCAGGTGCAGAAGATTGTGGGCGGACAGAGCGTGGGGTGGGTTGCGGTGGATATCGCGGCCGCGCAGCAGTTACTTGATTCCTATGGCAGGATCGATCGCATCGAAGTGATGGTTGCTCAGGGCGAAGATGCGGCGGGCGTGGCGCGAATGGTTCGCGCTGCGGTGCCATCGACATACGATGTCACTACGCCGGGTGCGCGCAGCGAAGAGAACCAGCGCATGCTGCGGGCATTTCGCTGGAATCTGCGGATATTGAGTTACATTTCGCTGCTGGTGGGCGCGTTCCTCATCTACAACACGATTGCGGTGAGCGTGGTGCGGCGGCGCGCGGAGATCGGGATTTTGCGGGCGCTGGGCGTGAGTGCGCGCGGAGTGCTGGCGATTTTTCTGGGTGAAGCGGCGATGCTGGGGGCGATCGGTTCGGTTGTGGGGATTGGGCTGGGGCGCGTGCTGGCGAGCGGGATGGTCGGGATGATTTCCGATACGGTGAATTCGATTTTCATTACGAGCGCGCCCGCGGCGGTGGCGATTTCGTGGATATCGGCGGCGGCGGCGATTGGGACGGGTACTGCGGTGGCGATGGTGGCGGCGCTGATTCCGGCGCGCGAAGCGGCGAGGGTGGCGCCGGCCGAGGCGATGCGGCGGGAAGCGCGTGAACACGAAGCGCGGCTGCATGTGCGTCGGGATCTTGTGGTGGCAGCAATTGCGGCAGCGGCGGCGGTGGTGCTCAGCCAGTTCGGGCCGATTGGCGGCAGGCCGGTGCTGGGTTACGTGGCAACTTTGTTCGCCGTCGGCGCGGCGGCCATGATCTCGCCCGCGTTCGTGGGCGGTGTGATTCACCTGCTGCGCGGAGTGTTGCGGCGTATTCCCGGAGCCGCCGGGCTGATTGCGGGCCGCAGTCTGTCTGCATCGCTGGCGCGAACGTCGATTGTGGTGACGGCGCTGGCGACGGCGATCTCGATGATGATCAGCGTTGGCATTATGGTGGCTAGTTTTCGCGAAACGGTGCAGGTCTGGCTGGAGGATCAGCTTCGCGCGGACATTTATATGCGCGCGGAAGGGCAGCCGACGGCGGGAATTTTTCCGCCGCTCGCGCAGGCCGTGGTGCCCATCATCGCGCGGACGCCCGGCGTGGAAGATGTGGATGCGTTCCATGCTTTCACGTTTCAGTACGAAGGCGAAAAAGCCACGTTCGGCGCGGGCATTAGCAGCATTGTGCAGCGCCACAATACGCTGCGCTTTCTCGATGGGGATGCAGTTGCGATTCTGCAGTCGCTGCCAGGGCGGGATCGCGTTGTTGTATCCGAACCGTTCGCCAATAAGCATCGGGTGCACAAGGGCGATGTGCTGAAGATCGCGCTGGGCGATCGCGTGGCCGCGATGACCGTCGCCGGTATCTATTACGACTATTCGAGCGATCGCGGCTTCGTGATTTCCGATTGGACCACGCTCGAAAAGTATCTGCCGCAGCAGCCGGTCACCAATATCGCGGTCTACGTTGGCAAGGGTGCCGACGCCACGGCGGTTCGCCGCGAACTGGAATTGCGGCTGGCGGAATTTCCGGTGGCGATTGCGCCGAATGCCACGCTGCGGCGCGGCGCAGTGGAGGTTTTCGACCGCACTTTCGCGGTCACGTGGGCGCTGGAAGCGATCGCCATTATCGTAGCCATGCTGGGCACGGCGAACTCGCTGCTAGCATTGGTATTGGACCGTCGTCGGGAAATCGGATTGATCCGGTATCTGGGCGCGGATGACGGGCAGGTCCGCCGCATGGTTCTGACGGAAGCGGGACTGGTGGGGCTGCTGGCCGCGGGGCTGGGGTTGATGCTTGGCGCGGCGTTATCGCTCGAGCTGATCTATGTGATCAACAAGCAGAGTTTTGGATGGACGATACAGTTCCATCCGCCGCTGGTTCTGCTTGGGGGAGCGCTGTTGCTGGTCTGGGTCTTTACGATCGCGGCCGGCATTTATCCGGCCCGGTTTGCCGCGAAGTTACAACCCGTGGAAGCGGTACACGAAGAGTAGTTCACGATTTTAAGTAATAAAGAAAGATGGAATGAGTCAGAACACCCGTAATATCGCTATCATTGCGCACGTCGATCACGGCAAGACCACTCTTGTGGATGCCATGTTGCAACAGAGCGGCATTTTCCGCGCCAACGAAGCAGTCGTCGAGCGCGTCATGGATTCCAACGATCTGGAAAAAGAACGCGGCATCACGATTCTTTCGAAGATCACCGGCGTGCGTTTTCACGGCACGAAAATTAACATTGTAGACACACCGGGCCACAGCGATTTCGGCGGCGAAGTGGAACGCGCGCTCAAGATGGTGGATGGCGTGATGCTGCTGGTGGACGCGAGCGAAGGCCCGCTGCCGCAGACGCGTTACGTTCTGATGAAAGCGCTTGAAGCGAAGCTGAAGCCCATCGTCGTGATCAACAAGATCGACCGGCCGGATGCGCGCATCTCGGAGGTTCTGGACGAGATCTACGATCTGTTCATCGATCTGGATGCGCAGGAAGACCAGCTGGATTTCCCGGTGCTCTACTCGAACGCGAAGCTCGGCGTCGCGAAGAAAAAAATGGAGGACACCGCGGAAGATCTGCGGCCTTTGTTCGAAGCGATACTTGAGAATATTCCGCCGCCTGCGGGCGATCCGGACGCCGTTCTGCGCGCGCAGGTTGCCAACCTCGATTACAGCGATTATCTGGGCCGTCTGGCTATCGGCCGCGTGTTTCAGGGCACGCTGCGGCATGGCGACGAAGTGGCCATCTGCCGCGTGGATGGCACCATGCACAAGACCAAAATCACGAAGATGTACACATTCGAAGGTCTGAAGCGCGTGGATGAAACCATCGTGCTGCCCGGCGACATTGTGGCGGTGGCGGGCGTGGAAGGCATCACCATCGGTGAGACGATTACCAGCGCCACCGATCCGAAACCGATGCCGCCGATTCAGATCGACGAGCCGACTATCGGCATGACGTTCACCGTCAACACGTCGCCTTTTGCAGGCAAGGAAGGGACGTTCGTTACCTCGCGCAATATCCGCGACCGGCTGGATAAAGAGCTGCTGACCAACGTTTCGATTCGCGTGGAATCGGATTCGCCAGAGACTTTCCGCGTGCTGGGCCGCGGCGAACTGCAGTTGGCTATTCTGATCGAAATGATGCGGCGCGAGGGCTTCGAACTCGCCGTGGGCAAGCCGGAAATCCTGACGCGTGAGATCGACGGCAAGAAGATGGAGCCGCTCGAACTGCTGGTCATCGATTGCCCGGAGCAGTTTATCGGCGTGGTGATCGAAAAGCTCGGCAGCCGCAAAGGCAAGATGGGCAAGATGATCAACAACGGCTCGGGCCGTGTCCGTCTGGAGTTTCTGATTCCGTCGCGCGGCTTGATTGGCTTGCGCGGCGAAATTCTTACGGATACGCGCGGTACGGCGATTCTGAATTCGCTTTTCCACGGCTACATTGAGTGGCAGGGCGATATTCCGACGCGGCCCACGGGCTCGCTGGTTTCCGATCGCGACGGCAAAGTGACCGGCAACGCGATTTTCAGCCTGCAGGAGCGCGGCGAGATTTTCGTCAGCCCCGGTCTGATGGTTTATGAAGGCATGATCGTGGGCGAAAACGCCAAGACGGCCGATCTGAACGTGAATATCGTCAAGGAAAAGAAACTGACGAATATGCGCGCTTCGTCGGCCGATGAAGCGATCCGCCTGATTCCGCCACGCCTGATGAGTCTGGAGCAGGCAATCGAATTCGTGCGGGACGACGAAATGGTGGAAGTGACGCCGAAATCGATCCGGCTTCGCAAGAAAATCCTGAAGGCAAATCAGCGTTGAGTTTGTGCTAGCGTAAATATTTCGACCCGCTCTTTCCAGGGCGGGAATACGCTTAGGTGCTCTCAAAATGTCTTTACGTATTAACGACGAAGCCCCCGATTTTGCCGCCGAAACCACGCAGGGCCCGATTCGCTTCCACGAATGGATGGGCCACGGCTGGGCCATTCTGTTTTCGCATCCGAAGGATTTTACGCCGGTGTGTACCACGGAACTCGGCTACATGGCGGGGCTGGAGCCGCAGTTTGCCGCGCGCAACTGCAAGATCATCGGCCTGAGCGTCGATCCGGTGAGCAGCCACTCCAACTGGGCGGCGGATATTGAAGAGACGCAGGGACACGCCGTCAATTATCCGATGATCGGCGACCCCGAACTGAAAATTGCCAAGCTCTATGGCATGCTGCCCGCCGACGCGGGCGCGACTTCCGAAGGACGCACGGCAGCCACCAATGCCACGGTGCGCACGGTTTTTATGGTTGGTCCCGACAAGAAGATCAAGCTGATGCTGATGTATCCGATGAGCACGGGACGCAATTTCGACGAAGTGCTGCGCGTGCTGGATTCGATGCAGCTGACGGCGAAGCATAAGGTGGCGACGCCGGTGAACTGGAAGTCGGGCGACGACGTGATTATTCTTCCCTCGGTGCAGGAAGCGGAGGCGAAGGAGCGTTACCCGGACGGATGGAAAGCGCCGAAGCCTTATCTGCGCATTGTGCCGCAGCCGAAGTAGTAATCGGAACCTCAAGGTTCAGTTTCCCGCCGGAATCCTTTCCGCCTGATCGACGACTATTGTGTCCAGCGGAATATCTTTTGCCTTTACGAGCTTCAGCCCGAGTTGCTGTTCCAGAGCCTTGAAGATATTCGGCAGACCGCTGCCGGGCCCGAGCGCATCTTGTGCACGCAGGGCCGCCTGCACATTGGGCCCCACCTTGATCGCGTCGCTACTCTGCTCGAACTTTAATTTGATATCGTAACGCGCCGTCAGCCCGGTCTTGTCGTTTACATAGTGAGTCCGGTCGCCGTCCGGCGTTACCTTACCCTCCAGGCTCTCCGCAAACTCGGACATCGTGTATTGCTGGTATGTTTGGTGAAAACCGTTCTTAGCAACGATAGCTGTTCTGTGGCCAGGGGGAAGTAGGAGGAAGCCGTCGGCGTCCATCTTGACATCCGACGCAAACATCGGTGTCGTGGGCTCCTCGGGAGTATTCTGATCGTCCGACGCCTTCAGCTTTGGCCCGCCCGGCGCTACAACCAGGTCGTACGCCGGAAACAGTTTTGGCTCGTGATGAAGTTTGATTCTGAATTGCTCGGTCAGAAATCGCTGAAGCATCAGGTCGAAATCGTGCTTGCTCGTGTCCGGGGGCATCGTGGCTGTTAGCGAATACAACTGCGCACCGTTGCGTGAAATCCAATCCGGACCCGACACATTCTGGGGATCTGCATTGAACGCCTTCGCGATCAGATCCCGCAGCCATACTTTCTGCCACGTGAAGCGCCCCGGGTCATTTGTCCCGGGACCGCCTTTCATGCCAGAAGCACCCCGTCCGAGTTGATCGGGCTTGACAGTGGCCGCATCGAATTGAACCGACGCCTGGCCGCCGGCAAGCGTACATGAACCCAAGCTCAGTAAAGCCCCTGCCAGTAATTCCCGGCGTCTCAACATCGTTCGCCCCTCAGCACATCGAACCGGGTCGCCATAGCAATGCCATTGTAGCCTGATTTTAGTGCTAATGAAATAGTATATCGATGCCACACAATCGTAATCGCCGATCTGAACGCCAGCGGCGTCATGTCGTGGCGCGGAGCCCCCGGCCCGCCAGGAAAAAAAAAGGGGGAGCAGCTTGCTCCCCCTTTTGATTCGACAGCCTCGCAGTTACTGCGCCGGCGGCGGTCCGCCCTGGCGAGCGAAGCCCCCCGGACCACCGCGTCCACCCGGCCCGCGTCCCATTTCCGGGCCAGCCTTCCTGATTGTGTAGCCGGACGGCACCGCGAACAGCGCCGCACTCGGTTCGCCGGTCGAGATATTGGTCAGTTCCATGTCGCTGGTACCGAACCGCGGATCGACGGTCTTAATCTGAACCGGCAGCTTCAGGTCCGGCGACACGTAGGTCGTGCGCGTCGTAGTGATCGGCTGCGCATTGCCAATAGCGCCTGCCGGAATCACTTCAGTCACCAGAGTATGCGTCGCCAGTACACCATTCACCGTTTGTGTTCCATTGCTTGAGGTGGTCACGACGGCGTTGCCCCGGGTTACAGTTCCCAGTTGAGCTTCGCGCGGCGCATTCCGGGCGGTGTTTCCGGTCGCCGCAGACGCCGGCGATTCCGTGCGCATCCTGGGCATCCGTGTCTGCGTCGCAATCATGGTTGCGGAATTCAGTTCGTAACGGAAGCCCGCCACGGGATCGATAATCGTGACCCGCGTGAAAGGCGCCTGACCGGTAGCGGCGGCCGGGTTGATGGTTTCGCTCGTGTACGTGCGGCCCTGGCTATCGCGGGCCTTGAGCGCGCTGGTCGTCGTATTGACGGAGTTGCCGTCGGCGAACTTCTCCTGAATGGTCAGTACTTCGGTACCGGTAAAAGGCGCCCCGGTCACCACGCGGCCGCCCATCATTTCCGCGCCACGCCCGCCAAAACCGCCCGGCCCCCCCGGACCGGCGATCATTCGAGGACCCGGTCCTGGCCCCTGCGCCAGTACGACCACCGCACAAAGAAACAACGCCATCACTTCTTTTTTCATAAGATCCATCTTCATAAAAGTCCCCCGTTAATTCTCGCTCATATCGTCGTTGGAGAGCCGCACCGCCTGGGCAAGACCGTCCTCCCCCACCAAAACGTCGGCCTGCAAAGTGCCCGTCCACGCAGGGTCTACGCTGACGCCCATCCTGGCCAGTTCAGTCTGGTCCAGTTGCCTGCGCACAATTCCAAAAGTCTCGCCAGGCGCGGGAGGCAGCGCGAAAGGCACGCGGATGAAGCCCTTTTCGCCCGCTTCCTCGGCCGGCATAAAACTCTCCTGCGGATATTCGCGCGGAGCATACGCCCGCACTACAGCGGCACCGCCCGATAGATTGCGCCCTGCCGCAGGTCTCATCCAGACATCGCGCACCGCCACCACGCTCAGCACCAGAATCGCCGCGGTCGACATCGCCCACATCCAGCGCACCTGCCGTTCATGCCGCCGGTGGGCGTCGAACTCGCGCATTAAGACCGCTTTGCTCCATTCGAGACTGGCCGGGACGCAGGCGATACGCATCGCTCGCAGATGAGCGGTGAGCTCGCGCTCCACTTCCCAGCGCTCGCGACAGGTTGCGCAGAGAGCCAGATGGGCTTCCAGCGTTTTGTCGTCTAATACGCCGGCGCGCGCGCATTCCACCAGCTCGCCGCTTGCAAATTCACAGGTCATCGTCTCCGCCCCCCGCCCGAAATTATTCATTTCACCGCACCGCCATTTCGCTCGCCGCCAGTTGCCGCTTCAGTTTCGCCGCCAGTAAACCGCGCGCCCTGTGCAGGCGAGACCGCACCGTGCCTACCGGACACCCCATCACCCGCGCCGATTCCTCATAGCTTTTCTCTTCCAGATCGCACAAAACCACCGCGTCGCGATACAAAACCGGCAGTTCCCGCAGCGCCGCGTGCAGCGCCGCCAGCGACTCGGCGTTAATCAGATCGCCCAGAATATCGTGGTGGACGGCCTGATCCACCGGCTCTTCCACCGGGCCCTTGCGCCGGATGACCCGCACCAGATTACGTGCGACCCCATACATCCAGCCTTCGAGCGAACCGCGCTTGTCGTCGAAATTTGTGTTCGCGCGCATCAGTTGCACGAATACTTCATGCGCGACTTCCTCGGCCGCGCTCGGGCTGCCGGACATGTGGAGGGCATAGCGGCGCAACGCGGGGCCGCGACGTTCGTAGAGTTCGCCGAACGCCTCGCGGTCGCCCTTCTTCATGAGGCGGTAAAGTTCTTCGTCGCTGCGCTGCATCGTTGTTCTGTGTACCACGAAGGCGCTCAAACCTGTATTGTCGGCGCCAGGCAAAAAGTTCCTGTACGCTCCTATTCTCGAACAGTTTCGTACGCCGCGCGCCTGTTCTGCACGTAATAAATTGTTAAGATCACCGTCTTCGCTGGCAGACCTCTATGAAAGTGCCGACCCGATTCGTTTTTGCCGTGGCGAGAGCTCGGCTAGTTGTGCTCTGCGTACAAGGGCCTTGGAATCAGCCAGATCGCCTGGGTCCCGATACCAGTAAACCACTAATCGGCTGAAAGCCGATAGCGTTGATCGCCGACTGAAAGTCGGCTGAAGAGGAGAAAAAACTATGACAGTCCCCGGTAATTTTGTTGGGTGGA
>Ga0302197_10005692_pt1 | contig 10563 bp, 6 predicted proteins | sample II_Bog_N2_1_FD_193526 | JGI IMG/M metagenome (GOLD analysis project Ga0302197, IMG submission 193526) | Peat permafrost microbial communities from Stordalen Mire near Abisko, Sweden - II_Bog_N2_1 | ecosystem: Environmental > Terrestrial > Soil > Wetlands > Peat | place: Sweden: Abisko, Stordalen...
TCCCTAAGGAGTTTCTTATGACAACCACAGTGCTCGACCTGACAGCAACCACGATGTTCCCCGCCGGTGAACAGGCAGAAGTGAACGAACTGGTGAAAGGCCAATTGGTGAGGGGCGAAGACGCGCGCCTGCTGGAGCAAGTGGAACCGCTGGTGCGCGAGCGGAACGTCACGTTGGATCTGGCCGGAGTGGAGAGGATCGACGCCGCTGGCATCACGGCCCTGGTAGCGCTCTACCGGATCGCCCGGGAGTCCGGGCACCGTTTCAGCGTGACGAATGTGTCGGCGCGGGTGGGGCAGATTCTGGCAGTGGTGGGTTTGGACCGGTTTCTGTATTCCCACAATGCGGATCAGAGTTCGCAATACGGCCCTCGGATGCAGCGCGCCGCAGCGTAAATTGCACGCCCGAGGCCTCAAACCCCGGTCTGACCGCGGCTCCCATCTCAAATTGCGGAAATTCTCACTTATGAACACTACTCAAGACTTTCGGCAAATGAATCGTCTGTGACGAGTGGCACAGGCAACTGTATACTGACGGCGCTATTTGTACTTGCGACGAATCAACGCCGCGACGCGCCGTCAGTTGTCTGGATGACTCGCACGTGCTCAGCCTTTTTATCGCATTCTCGTTGGATTGCTGAGCCTCCGTTCCGCCACCCCGACCCCTGGGAGCCGCTGCCGCGGAAATCTAACATATGGAGGCTTTACCCCATGGCGCAGGGCGTGGTGGATCAGGCGTCTGCCGGACAGGCAGGCACGACTTCAACCCCAATCAAGTATGTGTATTTCTTCGGCGGCGGAACGGCCGATGGCAACGGACGGATGAAAGACGACCTGGGCGGCAAAGGCGCAGGCCTGGCGGAGATGACGAACGCGGGACTGCCGGTTCCTCCGGGATTCACGATTCAGACCGAGGCTTGTCGCGAGTACATGCGCGGCACAGTAAGCCCCGAAGTCGACGTCGAAATGTACGCCGCTCTGGAACGGCTTGAGAAGCTGCAGGGACAGAAGCTGGGCACGGGCGAAAATCCGCTGCTGGTTTCGGTTCGCTCCGGTGCAAAATTCTCGATGCCGGGCATGATGGATACGATCCTCAACCTGGGATTGAACGACCAGGCTGTGGAAGCACTGGCTAAACTCAGCAGCAATCCTCGTTTTGCGTACGACTCCTATCGCCGCCTGATTCAGATGTTCGGGGACGTGGTTCTGGATGTGCCGAAGAAGAAGTTCGAGCATATTTTCGACGGCATCAAGCACCGCGAGGGCGTGAAATACGACTACGAGATCCAGCCCGAGGCGCTGAAGGAAATCATCGTCGAGTACAAGAAGCTGGTTCGCAAGGAGACCGGCAAGGACTTCCCGCAGGGGCCGCTGGATCAACTGGTCCAGGCCCGCGATGCCGTTTTCAGAAGCTGGCAGAATGACCGCGCCAAGACCTATCGCCGCATCAACCACATCGACGACTGGCTGGGCACAGCGGTCAACGTGCAGGCCATGGTCTTCGGCAATCTGGGCGACAACTCAGGCACCGGCGTGGGCTTCACGCGCAACCCGGCCACGGGCGAGCATGTCTTCTTCGGCGAATACCTGATGAACGCGCAGGGCGAGGATGTAGTCTCCGGCGTTCGCACTCCGCTGTCGATCAGCGAGCTGGAACGCGCCATGCCCATGGTTTACGACCATCTCCGCGCCATCACCTGGAAGATGGAAAAGCATTATCGCGACATGCAGGATTTCGAGTTCACCATCCAGGATGGCAAGCTCTACATGCTGCAGACACGCAATGGCAAGCGGACCGGCCTGGCTGCCGTTCGCATCGCCATCGACATGGTTCGCGAGGGACTCATCACGCAGGAAGAAGCAATTTTCCGCGTTGAGCCCAACCAGTTGTACGACTTCCTGGTTCCCCGCCTGGTGGAAAAGGGCGAGAAGATCGAAGTCCTGGCCACTGGCCTGCCGGCATCGCCGGGCGCGGCTGTGGGCCAGATCGTGTTCACCGCGGAAGATGCGGTCAAGTACCACCAAAGCGGCGCTTATCGGGTCATTATCCTGGTTCGCGGCGAAACCACGCCGGAAGATATCGCGGGCATGGAAGTGGCAACCGGCATTCTCACCTCGCGCGGCGGCATGACATCGCACGCTGCCGTCGTGACGCGCGGCATGGGTAAATGCTGCGTGGCCGGCGCCGGTGACTGCGTCGTTGACGAGCACGCCAAGGAACTGCGCGTGAAGGGTCACACCTTCAAGCAGGGCGACTGGATTTCGCTGGACGGCACAACCGGCCGCGTGATCGCAGGGCAGCTCAAGACTCTTCCGGCTCAGCCCGACGATCCGGATCTGGTCAAGTTCATGAGCTGGGTCGACCCGGTTCGGCGGCTCTAGATTCGCGCCAATGCCGACGTACCCCGCGACGCCAAGCAGGCTCGCCTGTTCGGCGCGGAAGGCATCGGCCTGTGCCGTACCGAACACATGTTCTTTGCCGAAGACCGCATCGAGCACGTGCGCGCCATGATCCTTTCCGATAACGAGAAAGACCGCCGCGATGCGCTGAAGAAGCTGCTGCCGATGCAGCGCGCTGATTTTGTGGGCCTCTTCAAGTCCATGGAATCCCTGCCGGTAACGATTCGCCTGCTCGATCCTCCGCTGCATGAATTCCTGCCCCAGCGCGAGGATCTGCTGGTCGAGATCTCTCACCTGGAAGACACCAAGCCCCGCTCGCCCAGGCTCAAGGAACTGCGTCCGCTGTTGGCGCGTGTCCAGGAGCTGCACGAGACCAACCCCATGCTCGGATTGCGCGGCTGCCGCCTCGGCATCGCCTTCCCCGAGATCACGGAAATGCAGTCGCGCGCTATCTTCGAGGCCGCCGTTTCGGTGAAGTCCAAGGGCGGCGATCCGCACCTGGAAATCATGGTTCCGCTCATCGGATCCATTGAAGAGATGCGCAACCAGGCTGCTATTGTCCGCCGCGTTGCCGCTGAAGTCTTCAAGGAGAAGGGCGAAACCGTCGATTACATGGTGGGCACCATGATCGAGCTTCCGCGCGCTGCCCTCACCGCCGACCAGATTGCCGAAGAGGCCGAGTTCTTCAGCTTCGGAACCAACGACCTGACGCAAACCACGTTCGGCATCTCCCGCGACGACATCAACCACTTCCTGCCGGCTTATCTCAAGCAGGGCATCTTCAAACAGGACCCGTTTGCCACGCTGGACCAGGCGGGCGTTGGACTCCTGGTGAAGATGGCCACGGCCAAGGGACGCAACACACGGCCCGACCTGAAGGTTGGCATCTGCGGCGAGCATGGCGGGGATCCTGAGTCCGTCAAGTTCTGCCACAAGATCGGACTCAACTACGTATCCTGCTCGCCGTTCCGGTTGTTGACGGCCAGGCTTGCAGCGGCACAGGCGGCACTGGAAGAGCGCCAAGGCAGCCTGGTACACACGAACAAGTAACCAGAAAACGCAGATACGCGCGAAGGGCGTCCGCGATGCGGACGCCCTTCGCGCGTCTGAGGATTCTCAATCCAAATTCAGCGTATGCTGAGAGCAGTCGACTCTGCCCCGCTTCCTCTCAATAGCATCTCGACCTCACGAGCGACACACGAAACACTTTCTGCATCTGAGTCAAGAAGTGGCCTGCCCCCGGCCTCGCGGAGGCAGGGCCCGTCGTCTACTCGTCCCATCATCTTTGAAACAAGAGGTATCAATCGACCGATGTTGATTCGCCTGGCCTACGACATTCAATTCGACCTGCCGGCCGAAGTCGCGATGGTTGCGCTTCTTAATGTGCATCCATCCCGAACCCACGACCTGCTTGAGCCGGACGATTTGGGGACAGAGCCGCCGCTGGAGGTGAAGAGCTACCTCGACAGTTTCGGCAATCGTTGCGTGCGTTTTGTTGCGCCGCGTGGGCATCTGCGGCTGAGCAGTTCAACGCTGATTCAAGCCTCTGACCAGCCGGACGAGGTCAACTGGGCAGCCCGCGAATCGGTTGTGGGCGATCTGCCGAATGAGATTCTGCGCTTCTTGCTCAATAGCCGCTACTGTGAAGTGGATCGCTTTTCCAACGTCGCGTTTGAGTTGTTTGGACACCTCGAACCCGGCTGGGGCCGTGTGCAGGCCATCTGCAACTGGGTTCACAACAAAGTGGCCTTCAACTATCAGCAGGCGCGGCCCACAAAGACCGCCATGGATGTGTTTACCGAGCGCGTGGGCGTATGCCGCGACTTCCAGCACCTTGCCATCACCTTCTGCCGGGCAATGAACATTCCGGCTCGGTATGCAACGGGCTATCTTGGGGATATTGGCGTGCCTTTGCGGCTGCCCATGGATTTCAGCGCGTGGTTCGAGGTCTGGCTCGACGACCGCTGGTGGACCTTCGATGCCCGCAACAACCAGCCCCGCCTGGGTCGCGTGCTGATGGCAACAGGCCTGGATGCCGCCGATGTAGCTTTGACTACATCGTTTGGACAGGCGGACCTGCGCCACTTTTTCGTGGTCACCGAGGAGGAGATTCCAACCTCATCACCCTCAATCGCCGAACAGGTGTTGGAGCAGGACCTTGGCCTGGGGCTGCCTCACTTCGCTTCCCCACCCGGCGCGAAGTAGCCTTCGCGGGTTACCACCTGCAGGTCGTCTTTATTGGCTTTGAGAGCGATCTTGTGGAAGCCGCCTTCCTTGTCGGCCACATCGGGCGTGTACGTGAGCAGATACTGTCCGCGTAACTCTTCGGCAATCTGGCCGTAAATCTCTTCCAGGTTGTCTTTCTTCTTGGCTTCGAAATAGCGGCCACCGGTGCGTGTGGCAATTTTTTCCATGATCTTCTTGCCGTCTACGCCATTCGCGGCAGTCGTGTCGGGGCCGCGCCTACCGCCGCCACCGGGATAGCCGCCGCCTCCGCCGGGATAACCTCCACCGCCGCCACCGGGATAGCCGCCGCCGCCCATGCCGCCGCGCCGCCCGCCCTGGCCCGGAAAACCGCTTCCGTTGTTTTCCTGCTCGCCTTTGAAGTAGATGGTGTAGACGACTACATTGGCGTGGTCGGCGGCATCGATGGCGTCGTTGAGGGTCTCCTTGCTGCCACGGTCCGCGCCATCCGAGAAAACGACCAACGCCTTGCGGCCGTCCTTGGTCTCCATCATGTCGTGGGCGGCGAGGTAGATGGCGTCGTAAAGCTGCGTGCCGCCGCGCCTGCGGGCCTGCCCGCCTTCCCGGTCGTCGCCATTGGTCTCCGGGCCCTGGCTGGAGTTCTGTCCTGCTTTGGTGGGGCCCATGTCTTCCAATTCGCGATGCAGCTTGGTGCGCGAGTTGGTGAAGTCCTGCAAAAGCTCAACCTCATGGTCGAAGTGGATGAGGAAGGCCTCGTCCTTCTGAGCGGAGGTCGGTTCGGCGGGCAGCATCTGGTCCACAAACTTGCCGGCCGCCTTGCGCTCGTTTTCCATGGCGCCGGAGACACTGCGGCTGGTATCGACCAACAGGCCGAGGCGGAATGGCAGATTGCTCTCGCGCGTAAAGCTCTTGATGGTCTGCGGCCTGCCGTCCTCGGTGAGCGAGAAGTCGCCGATCTTGAGGCTGGCAACGAGGGCGCCGTGCTTGTCGCGGACGGTAACCGGCAGCACAACCTCGTTGGCTTGAATCTTCAGGGTCGCGACGGGCTGATCGGCTTTGGACTGCTGGGCCATGGCCGTTGCGGGCAGGCTGGACAAAGCCAGCGTGGAGAGCGTGAGGAAGAGGGCAGATTGATTTCGCATAGCGTTCAAAGAGTACACACTTTCATTCCATTAGACGAGCGGGGCGGCGGAGTGTTGACTGGGGCGACCGGCCTGGAGATTCCGGAGAGCAGGAACCTCGTGATCTGGCTGTGATCGCAAGACTACGCTGCGGGCGCTTTAGGAAGCAAAGGGCAGCAGTCAGGAAGGGAAGAAGCTTGCGTGTTGGTTGTGCTGAACGCCTGCGGGCGCTCTAATGGCACGGCGGCTGGGCGGACAAGACTGGATTGGGGCCGGGGGGGGTGGGATGCGCCCGGCCTCAGTGGACATGAGCGGGGGCGACCGAAGAGCCGGCAGAGCCTGCCATGGCCCACTGGGGACGAGCGATGGCCCGTGCAGGTTGGATAGCCGGCGCGGGCTGGATGAGGACCAAGGCCGGGATTGGCAGAATCTCACAGCTTCCGGCGGGTTCAAGCTTGCATTGCTTGTACGGGCACTGAAGCTCGCGAAACTGTATCTCCTGCCGTCCGGGCTGAACGATCTGGTCTTTGACCGAATGCCAGAGAAGATTGAACAACCCCTGGTTATGCGGCATAGTGAGGACCCTCCATTTTGAATACCTGTTCGTTCGCACCGCGGCAATCCGAGGCAGCAGGCATCGATACGAAAGGAGCGTGTCCAAACACTTTCTTCGGCACAGGGGCCTGAACTCTTTAATGCTGTTTTCCGCCCCTAAAGGATGTCCCTGGATCGCAGGAGCTTCCTCTTTTGCTCCTTGGAGCATTGAACGCCGCAATAGTATGCAATTTGGATTCCACTAATGGGCAGGCGGAGAATCTTCTGTGTATTCGCTGGATTGAAAAGGGCTAAACCAGTATTTCTCTTCACGTCCGGTCGCGTGGACTCCACCGCGGAAGGCATTGAACTTGGAATGGAATGAGATTCGCCCTCTAATCCCGCCGGATTCACATGCAAGGCTAATGAAAAGGGCAGGTTGGGCTCTGGACGCATTGCAGCGATGCCGCGGCCTTCAATTGCTCTGCTACGCTGCGCGTCTGGTACTCGACAAACTTCCCGAATCCGGCGGCAACTTGTGTTTTTGTGACGTGGATGTAATACCGCCCAGCCACGGAAGGCGAACTATGCCCCATCAGGCGGGCCAGGGTGAAACGGTCCATGCCGGACTGTGCCGCGCGGGTTCCCACTCTTCACCAGAAAGAAGCGAAGGGCACGGTACCCACAATTGAGGAAAGTTAACAGTCAGAAGGACTTAGGGTGCGCCGCCCGCCGATTGGCCCCGTCAATCCAATCCAGTAGAGAAAATTCAGCGTCCGAATGCCGATAGTGCAATGGCAGACACCGAACTCGAAGGCGCCCTATCCATGCAGACCGGGGGCAACTTGAAGCCAATTGCGATTACGGATTTGTGCAACCGTTAGAGAAATTCCAACCGAACATCTTCCTGATGGGGTCGATAACGATGGAGAAGGACCTGAAGACGTCCGAGGAATCGAAGACGCCCGAGATGCCGCCGGGGGTCGAGGAACTCCGGCAAAGCCCCCGTCTTGGGTGCAGAGGCATCGGCGCGATCCAAACGCTGCCCGCTAGCGCGCTACCTTGTCCTGCAAAAATCCTGAATCTAAGCGTGGGTGGATGCCTGATGGAATTGAAGGGACCACTGGACCTCGCCGTGGACGAGATAGTCGAGTTGATCTTCAATGTCAACCAGATGCCGTTCCGCGTGCGCGGGAAGGTACGAGTGGTTCGACCGAAGTTGTTGGTTGGATTTCAATTCCTTGAGCTAAGCGAGAGAACTCGATGGCACCTTCATGAACTGATCGGGGAGCTGATTGAAGGCCTTGTTAAGTTTCATAAAAAGGACCTCGCCAATCATCCAGTTAAGAAGATACGAACCGCCCTTAAGTGAGAACATTCGCACGAAAGCTCATTGCTCCCTACTGTGACCGCGAATTGCCGTTAGGGACCGCTAGGAGGTTTTTCGGGCAAAGGGAAAGCCCGCTGATTGAGCGGGCTTTAGCGTTCAATATCTGGTAGCGCTACCGGGAATCGAACCCGGGTTTTAAGATTGAGAATCTCACGTCCTAACCCCTGGACGATAGCGCCTTTAAAATCAAATACTTAAGCGATGGAGATCATCGAAATACTGCTAGTAAGCCTTCTTTCTGCTCGGTTCGATGCCAAACACGCGACTTCCGCCTGTTCTAAAGGTGCTGATCACAGTCTTGGGGCAAGTGACATCTCATCAGTCACTTGTAAAGACATTTGGCAGCAGAAGTCCTTCTCGCTCGGGCCAAGATCAGTATCGCTGAATCGAGTGAAAATGGCAATTCCCTGCCAGATTCAGAGCTCCGGGGAGGTGTTTGGGTTCTAATCCTTAAAGACAATCTGCGAGATGCAGACCCGTCAAAATAGAGGCCTGTCATACACCTGAGACCCCGGGTTCTGACTTTGATTCAGCCCACCATTGGACGCTCGATCTCAACACGAGGATTGCCGGAACTGCGGACTCGTTGAGATGTCGGGCGCTGAGTTGCAGAAGTGGTGGGAGCATCCTGAAAGTGCATTGACGCTGAGGGTTTTCGATGAGTTCGATGGTGCTCAGCCAGACAAGCGAGGCAATCACAGTGCCAAGATTTTCGGGAAGACCTGCCCGGCCAAGTGCTGTTTTCGGCAATCGTCTTGCTGACAGAGGGATTGTTGCAAACAACGCCACTGCAGGAGATGGTCGTAGCAACTCTATTGGCGGTCGCGACGGTTCTTCCCGAGTCAACCACGTTTCGTGGTCGCGTCTCTGGAGTATCGGTGGCATTCAGTTGTTAACCAAATGTGCGGCGATTGAAAGGCGTAATCGCCTCAGTACCTGCTTAGAATAATCCTCGATCAAGGAGTGATTGGCCCTGAGCCACTGAGCGGTGCTCAGACTTCCGAATTCAGAGGTGTGTCTATTTGGCTAGAGCGACGACCTTTTGAAGAGCGGCAAACTCCTGCTTGGCCTGCTTGAGATACGTCGCATCGGGATCGGCATGCGCCCATAAAGTCAGGAAGTGCTGATATGCGTCGATGGCGCCGGCGCGGTTACCTTGGGCGGCAAGAGCGCGCGCCAGACCGAGCCATGATAGCGGGATCTCTGCCGCACCTGGATTTTTCAATGGCTGTGCCAGAATTTGGCGATATTCTTTCTCTGCCGAATTGGAATCACCCGCGGCCAGGGAGGAATTGGCGCGGATCATTGGCAATAGAGGATCGCGACCTTCAAGAGAGCGTGATCGATCGAGAGCGGTAATTGCATCTGCAGGTTTATGCTGCGCCATGGCAGCCATCGCGTAAATTTCGGGAGCCCGATAATCGTTCCAGAGGGTGCTCTGGGGGTACTTGATCTGCATTGCGTGCAGATCGGCTTCAGCAGCCGCAAAGTCTCCAGCCCAGGCCAGTCCGACCACACTGAATTCGTTAGTCGGGTCGATGCTGGCGGTGCGGAAAAGGCGTGTGCCTTCCGCGGTGTCTCCCGCTTCGAGCAGGTTAGCGCTCTCAGCACGAATCAAAAGATCGGCAGTTGCGGCGAGGCCCTGTTGGCGGAAAAGACGATCAACCTGCAGGATGAGCCGGCGTGCGTCGGAGAATCTTCCTTCCGCGATGGCGATCTGCACCTCGGCTATGCGAATGAAGGTGGCGTTGGGATGGGCGGCTTCCCAGTCTCTCGACTGCTGGATCACTGCAGAGTCGTGGAGGAGGTAGGCAGCTTGAAAGAGGGCGTTTTGCAGATAATCGCCGTCGAAACCCTTGGCGAGAGCGCGCTCGCACGTGGCGATGGAAGCCTTCGCGTCGCCTGTGAATCTTTGTTCGTAAGCCACATTTAAATAAGGTCCCACAGCATTGGGTCTCAAGGTCAAAGCACGCTCGGCCGATACCAGGGCGTCGGCATGGTGACCGAGGTCTCGCTGGACAAGGGAAAGGCCGTTCCAGGCCTGCGCCGAACGCGGATAAACTTCGGTCCAGTTCCGGTCATTCCGTTCCGCCTCGTAGAGATCCTGCGTAATGTCGGAATGATAGAGGGCCACGATAGCCAGGCGGGTAGCTTCATTGGCGGAGTCACGCAGAGTGTAGGCCTTGAGGATCGCTTCGCGTTCAGCGGAATAGTCTTCGGCGCTCATATTCGCGGAGGCAAGATCGAGATAAGCGGCAGCGAAGTTGGGGTCGGCTGCGAGGGCTTTTTTAAGCAGCCCGATCGCATCCACCGGCTTTCCTTGCGCTAACAGGATATCGGCTTGGCTGTAATCTTTGAGCGCCTCGAGCGATGCGGTATTTGCTGGGAAAAGCGGGGTATCGAATCGGGCGACGCTGCGCCGGGATTCACCCAGCTTTTCGCGGAGGCTCCCGGCGAGCTTGTCTATACCGTGAGGGAGGTCCTCGGCGTTTGCAACTTCTCTTTTGGCCTCGGCGAGGACGGCCCCGTTCACGCAATTGCTCGCCTCTTCGGTGATAAGAAAGTGCTGGCCTATCTTCGCAATGTTGCCGGACAGCACGCCTTGGCTGTTGGTGCGCTCGCATATCTCGCGCGCCATTGCCGGGGTAATTGAGTCGTCGGGCTTGCGCATCATCTGGGTTAGCGTGGCCATCACAGTACTGCCGGGCACGACCGTAACATAAGGGCTCTGTCCAAGATCCATACGAAGGGCCTGGGTCAGTGCTTTATCGAGAACGGCATCCCCTGTCGTTCCTTCCATGGGCGTTAGCACCACCTGCACTGGCGCCCCACCGGTGTGATCGAGCCAGCGTTGCCAGCCGAACCAGCCAGCCACGCAAAGCGCCACTGCGGCGGCAGTTCCACCGGCAATCCA
>Ga0302197_10005695_pt1 | contig 10556 bp, 11 predicted proteins | sample II_Bog_N2_1_FD_193526 | JGI IMG/M metagenome (GOLD analysis project Ga0302197, IMG submission 193526) | Peat permafrost microbial communities from Stordalen Mire near Abisko, Sweden - II_Bog_N2_1 | ecosystem: Environmental > Terrestrial > Soil > Wetlands > Peat | place: Sweden: Abisko...
TTTAATGTATATGTAGACCTAAATGACATTTTTGACAGTTTTATTATTAAAATAAGAATTGATAATTTATTTATTTTGTTGTTAAATTGGTATTTTGATGATTTGCATCCACTGTTTAATGATATATGAATTAAGGTGCATGGTGATACATGGAACTTGATGCATTACAATATTTTAAATTTAAACATATGTCTTACCGATAGTGTCGAGCGCTATGCGAGATGTTGAGATCCCTCAACTATACTCGCATCGTATCGCTGTAAAACTTTACCCGTCCTAACTTCGAATTAGTGGCGGACATACTCTATTGGTTAGCTCAAAAATATGATCCACAAAGTGATATTTCTGATGATATCAATGAAGAAAAGGATCGAGTTGAGTTCATGCGTGTCATCGTCAACATTTTCGCCGTCAAGGCAAGAATTAAGCTCAATCCTAAAAAACTTTATCAGGCAGACTCAGATGCAGTTGGCGAAATACTTAAAATTGCCTCCGTACTCTATAAAGTAGCTTTTATGTGAGATAGGCATCAACTTCTAAGGCCACAGAGGAGTAAGAAGCAGTAGTATTTACTCTACCTGCAAAGGTCGCTAATTTGAAAGCCCATAAGCAATTATCAAACGAAATCTGCGATTTGGGGGCACGATTATATGATGCTATTGGACGTTAACCTGAATTGCGTAAGGTGCGGCTGCAAGCACTCTAGTTTTTGGATGGAATGCAGGGAGGGAGTTAAGGAAATGATCAAGCTTTTATCGAGTCAAGCATCAGAACAATCATGAAGCAGCAAGAAGAGAACACTCATGAAATGTTTAAGTATGTTGCCAACATGGAACAAGAGCAAAGAACACTTGAGGAAAAACTCAAAAAAAAGACTGCAGAGCTGGAAAGAAATGAAAAGCGATATCGAAATCTCGTTACTGTAAAACCAGCTTTCATGGAATAGTACGAACGATTGTAAGAGGAACTTGCACAAATTCAAGAAACCTACGTTAATAAATATCGCAATTTGGATTACTTAGAAAATTAACTTGAAGCCTACAATAAGATAGAGGATTAGAAGCTTAGGAAGGCGAAAAAGGAATTATAAAAAATAAGAAAAAAACAGCAAGAAGAGGAAATTAAAGTGTTGAAGGGAGAAAATTAACTTGATGCTCCAAATTAGCCAGAAGAGGAAAGGGTTTTTGCTCGGGGTAATTCTAGAAAGGCTGAAAAAGAGCCAACAATTCAGGGACAACCCACCAACAACAAATTAGCAAGAGAAGAGCTAAATGATGACGAGGGAGAAGGGGAGGATGAGGGGGAAGACAACTCTGAGGAAGAAGAATCAGGTGAATAGATCGAAGATGAAGATGATGATAGTGATTTCTGAGCAATATGATGATATGATCAATGCTTTTCACCCTTCCTGCAGATATAGATGTAGTGCACGTTTGGAGTCTACTTCTAGTCTGAGGCGATCGAAATGGAAGAAGCTATTGTTGGCTTTGGAACTTGTTGCACCTTCACTGTCCATTCGTACTCTGGTTTCTATAAATAGCTTAAACGAAATTCTGGCTGTCCATAGGAGACGATGACGTAGACTCCATTTTTGCTCAACACTCGATGAACTTCCGATATCATTTTGTTGGCGTTTACTGTTGAATTCTAGCCACACTTGATTAATAATTGTTTACCAGGACTGAGTCAAGAGTAGCTTTATCGATAACAGTATCAAAAGATGCTTAGGGAAAATCCATGACTTTGACATCCATCAGCAGATATTTAAAATTTTAGGGCTTGTCTTTGTACTTATCTTTCATTGCTTTGATGCAAATGTTGGAAACATCAATATTGGTGATATTGGCATAGCCTTCCTCGAACATTTCTTCGCTGAGACGAGAGTTGCCTGCACCAACATTGAGCAGTCTACTGGTCTTATCAACGTGAGTTGTGAGTATATCCTTGAGTCCACTGAAGCGTTGGTACCAGTCGAAAGGCTCTGGATCTCTGAGTGGCATAAAGTTTACCTAGTATACCTATCTTCCCAATACTAAACCTTTCCGTATTGACTCATATGAATTGATATGAAATTAGATTCAAAAGCAGTTTCATTTAATATGATGCTTAAACGAAGAATAAGACTAATTCACTATTAATATTGGTATTATTGATAAAGGATGCTGTTTTCGATATAAAATATTTTTTTACTACTGTCAGCAATGAATTGTATAATGTTAGAAACCATTTAATAAAGATAAATAGGTATAAGGGCCATAACATATTTGATGCTAAATTGTCTTTTCAATAAGACAAAAATATCAATAAATATTAATGAAAACTTAGTTATATACGATGATGCTATCTTAATTTACAAATATCTCTATCAATACTGAGGCCATACTATTAAAATATTATTAGTTTTTTATAATTAATTGATGGATAATAGTTCTGCTCACCATTTCTATAGTTTTTATAATGTTCAGCTGTTTTTCCAAAAAAAATAAAATTTAGCGAGGAAAAAAGCTTGCTCAAAATAGATTTGTCTAAATTCAAAGTGCTAATGATTCTAACTCATCAATAATTACTCCACAATCAAATGAATAAACTTCTAAGATGCTTAAACAAAGTAAAATTTATCAATAATAATTACCTACGCAGGACTATACTGCAAAATAATCTCATGATTAAATACAAATTGACAGTATCCTGAAAATGTAAATTTACAATAACTCATCACTCAGTTAAAATAGTGATAAGGTCATTTATACAGAAACCCCTTCAAAGACACCATAAATACCTAATACAAAAATACTCAATAAATATACAACCATTCACGATGCTGATGAATTATTTGTTGTCAGAGAAACGAACTCAGAATCAGTTCCTTATAGAGATTAGGAATCTTGCAATCTAAGCATTGACGATGATATGCATTGGGAGCATAATACTCCAAGACAAATTGAATAGCCAACTCACACTCTTCATTAAATATAATTTCCAAAGATTAAAGAAACCATTTCTTATACAATAGCAACCACTACTACTAAAAAGCCCAAACATCACCCTAGAAGATCAAAAACTAGTGAGCTTCCAAAAATGTAATATATTGAAGAGTATGACCCCGAATCTGAACAATAAGCTATCAATACAACCATCAGCTTACCAAATTTTCATAAATAAATTTAAAAAATTCAATCAAAAATTCAAGAGTAACTCGATGACTTATACTTAAATTAAACCTATCAGGAAGCAGAAAATAGCTTTTATTGTTAGGGAGTCAGTATTAGCGAATAGTTCACAAGAGCAGTAATATCCAATTCAGTGATAGACCTTGCACAAACCATATATTCAAGTAAATTTAATAGTTATTTAGAAATGACAGCCGCAGACAAAAACAAATGCGATTTTAAAGGGTACACACCAGTTCAACTGCTTGTTCTCAAAGCTTTGCAAAATTAAAAATTTATATAATTGGCCAAACATGCTATTTATGATCCATAAATAAGCTTGGAGTGCAAAGGTCCTTCTGGCTGGAATCCCCTCCAAGATGCACTTTATTATGTAATTTCCTGATAATTGAGAGAAGTATACCACTTGTCACCCATATCTTCAAATCTGCATACTCAAAGAAGCAGCAATCTTATAATCAAGCTTTATCAAAGATATCTTAATTTTTATTGACCTTTCCTGATTTTTCTCTATAAATTGACGTGAAAGTCGACTCATATATCCCTTTATTAGGAAATTTTACTCCTAATGACACCCTAAAAATAAAGAAAATTAATAATCAGGTAAAGTTAGACTACTCTTTGGTGGGGTATGAATTTCTTTCATGCAAACGCAGATAAATGAGTGTTCTATTCAATGGCAAAAGCATATTTGGATTGAACAATTCCAAGCAGATCTACTGTGACTTATTAGAGCCCCTTGATCATTAATAAATGATTTTGATGGTTTAAGATATGCTAAGTAGCTAAATTAAAAGAGGAGAGCAAATTGTGCACGATGTCAATATTGTTAAACCTTTGTCTATTTTTCAAAATTAGATCACTTAAGAAATTGGTGGTAATCAAGCTACAAAATATAATCTAAATTTGTGTTATACTTCCACATCGGAAACCAGAATGCCCCAAACAGCCACTACAGGTTAAATGTTAAACTATATGTCTGACTATAACAAATTTATAGAACGGCGATAAGAAGTAGTTGTCAAGGAAAAAAATAAAAATAAAAAAGTTTAACTTGAACTATGGTTAGGCAAAGGATTTGGATTGCAGCTTACTGAGTTAATTTCTATTTTTTAGCTACTTGGAATGGGAAATAATCTTATTGCCGAATGGGGGAAATTTCTAAAATAGACTGTGGCCTCCAAAATTGAATAAAGTGGACTTTTTCCTCTTAAAATAGATATTCCGTTGAATTACTCACTGTTTTTTAATATGTAATTTAAAAATTTTACTCCTCTTCGAAAAGACAATTAGGCCATTGCCCTTCCAGAATCTCTGAAAAAGGTATCTCGTAAGGAGTATCAAGGAACTCTTGAAAGTCGTCAAAAGCGTGCTTTGTATTTGCAGGCTTATACTTGATATTTAAATTTTAATTTTCAATGAATATTTCAGCATCTTAATCACCTTAACAGCCTGAAGTTCTCCTTCAGCTTAGATAAAAAACTCGTGAGCTTAAACAATATCAAACCAATTTGAGATAAAACAACAAACAGCTATCTCATTCACTAACACAGTATTCAGATGAACTTAATGTTTTATTGAGAGAGAAAGAGATTCAGTAAAGAAAAAGCAAATCTCTCATATTATTGGTTACGGACATACAGAGACAAGTCGATAATGCGTTTATGGAAAGTCATGATTAGGTTGATAATGATCTTCAAATGGAAGGAGAGGAGAGAATGTTGAGAGAGATGTTGGTTAAAATTGCTGAAAAAGTAAAAGAGGATCAAAAATTGCTCAGCTTTTTAAGACAAGCAACAGTCAGTGGTTCGAAATCGGTCGAGTAAAAATAATAGTATAAAGGTTCATTCAGCGCAGTAAGTATCTAGAAAGTCAAACAGAGTTGCTAGCAAAGCTTCGTTCTCAAATTTCATCTTTGTCCAATCCAAATTTATAATGCAGTAGAAAATGGAGTGAGCTACGGAGGGAATCAAATAGGTTACAAAAGTAGTAATCCTTTCTTAAAATTCAAAGTGAACGATTAAAAACTGAGTTACGTGAACACTATGAGTAATATCTTGAACACCTTAATCGAAGTAAGGCCAGCATCGTTAATGTACCTATCTTTTTAATTAGTTTAATGAAACTCAAAGGTAAAAGATTATAACAGAGCATCTTGTTTAGGAGGTTGCTATACTGCAATAGAGGAGATTGAGTATTCAGTAGCAGGGCAAAAATTTAAAATATCATCAATAAACATTACTTTAGGAAAATGAGCGGATTCAGTCAGAAAATAGATAACTGAAATCCTTTTTTGTTGGAACCACTTCAGAAGAATAGATACGATTGGCTTCAAAAATGAAATCTAGAATTGAAGAGTTAAGAGATTCATTGGCATAGATGGATAAATTGAGAAACATACCACAATTACCCTTTAACAACTTGGCAGAAGCAGTGAGATCAAAGTTAAGAAATCTCTAAGAAAGTTAAGATTTCATCGAAAAGAAGGTGAAGGAAGAAGAAAATGGTAAAATCGTTTTAGATGAAAAAAGCATAATTGCCTTTTTTAAAGATGTTCTTCGCAGCAGAGATGAAAAGCTTCAGATAATAAAATAAAAATAATTTGCTCTCAATGTAAATGGATTTTAATGCAGCAAAAAACAAAAGAAATAATGATAAAAAAAGAACTTCTTAACAATCAGATTGCCAATCTAGATGATGGACTCAAATATCATCATTATGAAAACAACAGCGCTAAACTAAACATTTCTTCAATTCCTTACAAAATTGCTGGAAGTCAATTATAAGGAGTAAGTAAGTGGAGAGAAAGAAAAGGTTAAATAAATGTGGCGACCACCACTTCAAAATTTTTAGTCAGTTGATAAATGTATATTACTATTATGTTATGCTAATTAAAGTTATTAATTTAAATAAGTGAAATATATCCAGGATTATAACAAATTAACCTATGTTAAAATTATCTCTGAAGAGTCTTTTCTTTAATAGAGTAAAATTTTAGATTAATTTTAAAGATAAAAAACAATTTTATCAAAAAACAAAAATTCAATTGTTTAAAACATCTCTTATTAGTTATAATTTCCTGCTTAATATATTAAGATATATTTTGATGTTTTAAATAAGGTTCCTTTTGATTAGATTTAATAAATTTGAAAATATTTTAAATGTACGATACAGCTATCACTGTTTTCTCACCTAATGGACATCTCTTCCAGGTATAATATGCCATTGAGGCTGTCAAAAAAGGACTTTGCGCAGTTGGTCTCATTACTAACTCCTCAGTTATTCTTGCAGTTGAGGTATCTTTTATTAAATTCAGAAAAAAGCAGTCACAAAACTTCAAGAAGGCAAAACGATCAAAAAGATTGTGCAACTTGATAGCCACATCCATATGGCCTATTCTGGTCTGACTGCTGATGGTCGTATTTTAGCCAACAAAGCTAGGATTGAATGCCAAAGCTATCGCCTCAACTATGACGATAGTCCACCTGTTGAATACATATCCAAATACATCGCAGAAACAAAGCAGAAATATACTCAAAAAGGTGGAGTGAGACCCTTCGGAATTTCTTGTTTAATTGCTGGATTTGATACTTCAAGCAAACCCCATCTATATTACACAGATCCTGCTGGATCCTTCTCAGAATGGAAAGCTCAGTCCTGTGGCCGAAATTCCAAACAGGTGAGTGAATTTTTGGAAAAGCATTACCGTGATAATATCACCAACTAAGATGGTCTAAAATTGGTTGTTAAGGCCCTCTTGGACGTCGTTGAATCTGGCAATAAGAACATCGAGCTGATGGTGATTTCCCAAGCTGAGACCAGGATGCTTAAAGACGAATAAATTGAAAAGTTGATTGAAATTGCAAAATAGTGATCGTCTGATGTATCTCAAAATCTACTTTTAACAGCATATCTAAACACTCAGAATTAATATGAAATTAGCTTCATCTACAATCAGTTCAGCTGTGCTTCAGATTCTATATAAAGTCGGGAGTGATTGTAAATCCGATTTTTTGTAATATGTTTTCGAGCTACTTAATGAGAGCACTTCTTTCCTTGTCGAGTTAGTTAACTTACTGTTCAAGTTGTGAGTACTCTTGAAGTACTTTTCCGTGTTCCTGTAATAGAACAGTATATTTGCGGTGCTCTTGTCGGATGTGTTCTTATCTTTATTTATCCTCCATAATTAATATTTGCAAATAGACCGGCAAAATTTAGAAAGTTATTACACTATCTATTTTTATGAAGTCAGTATTCAATCAAATTGATGTCAAAATGAATAGATATTTAATCATGTAGAGATTAATATTTTTAAATAATTAGTCATATCTCAATCATTTGACTTTCAATTTGGGCAACATTATTCTTAATTAAGGAATTAGAAGGTAACTTTGTTAATTTCTTTATTTATAAAAGAATTAATCTTACGAAGAATTTAAATATCCGAAGAGTAAATATTAAAAAATGTTTTGACAATATTAATCATAAATTTAAGCTCCTTCTAAACAATTTATCAGTTAATTACTGGCTTAATTTGCATACATTTTCACTAATTTTAAGCAAAAATGCTAATTCAATAATGATGAACTTAAAAACCATATGTTTACAAATCACATATGAATTTTAGATCAGTGTGACAATTTATACGTTGATTTAAGGAAATTGTCAGGTTATTGATTATAATTATTAATAAATTACCTTCAAATGTCTGCCAAGAAATTTTATTACGCACACAAAGGTATCATTCTTCATTGAAATCTACTCTAGCATTTCATTTTTTTAAGTCTCAATCTAGATTTTAGTAAGGAGAGGGATGAAAGTTATTCGAAGAAAATCGATGAATACTCATCTGACTAAAAAGTTAGAATTCTACAAGATACCCTCGTCTTTGTTAATGCGTTACCCGCTGATACATCGAGCAGAGTCGTACTACTTTTCAAAAATAGACTCTCCAAAAAGATATCTACTTTGGAAGATACGGAGTCGTTACTAAACTAATACTTAATCCACCCTATCCGAATAAAAAAGGGGTTTCTTATCAAGCCTATGCCACCTATACTTCGCAGCTTGATGCTTCCCTAGCCATAGTGGTAAAAAAATAAGAAATTTAGGCATTAGATGGGTATAAGTTAACAGATAGACCTCTCAAAGTTTCATTTGGAACAACAAAATATTGTTCACATTTTCTAAGAGGACACTAATGTCCAAATCCAGACTGTTTTTATCTTCATAAGCTGGATAGGAGCAAATAAGTTAGCAATGGTGATACTCGAGTTATATTCAAATAACAAAATGCTAAAGCAATGAACATTGTATGTGATAATTACCAGGAAGTTATAGAAAGAATTGTTGCCAGTGACATTGAAAAAGTTCATGATGGATTTCCCTCTTTATCCGAGCTGATTGATTATCTTGTTGATAACGATTATCTGACACAGGAATAAGTAGATTAAGCATTTAAAATAGCAAAAAAAAATAATTTAGATGAATTACAAGTTCCAAAACTAGAAACTAGAGTATTATCTATGAATGAACCACGCTCACAAGAAAACGATTAGGAAAACTATAAATTAGTAAAATCAAACTCTCATTCAACAATGAGCACGCCCACAAGATAAAACAGTGTATCAATAGGTTAAGACACATTCATAGTTGGTTAGAAAAAAAAATAAGATAAATAACGGTTAAGCTCTTAGGGAAAATAATAGAAAATATAGATTCAAGATAGATAACAAATATCTGTAGCTGGCAAATAGAATAGTGTAGGAGTACGATAACTAAAAATAGATGAAGCCATATAGAAGCTTATTATAAAGTAGATATTGAAAAAAGGCAATAATGAGTGCCGGTCCAGATTCGTAAAAAATGCCACTGCGAGTCGATAAGAATGTACAAGACTGAGGGGAATAGTACAAAAGTATCTTATCGCCCACAATTGATCCATCAATTCAATAAACAAATAAAATAAAATAACAACTGCTAATATGTAACTTGGAAATATAATATTATTCTACTTTTAATTTGAATGTACTTTGGAATTAGGCAATCAAAATTATAGTACTGATTGCATTTTTCAATGCTTTCAGAAGATTGGACGAATTGTTCTCGTTGATTTGTAGAGTATATTGATAAAAATCAAATTAATAAACGATATACTCATGAATGATCATTTACGCAGAGTAGTTTTATTGAGATTCGGCTTAAATGTGTAATTTTTATCAAGGCGAAGCTTCTTTATCTCTGGTTATTTTTCATAAATTAAAACTCTTTCAGATTTTTTCTTCATCATATTATCGCTTTTTGTATCAATAACTGGCTTCTCTAAAACAGTTGCTTTTATTTAATCTTACTTCTTCTTTATTAGTTCTTCAATCTTTTTTTATCTTCTCTCAAGCCATTTTTCACTATCTTAGTAGTATTACTATTCTGTCCTAATCACGCCATGCTTTTATCTGATTGATTGTTCATGTTCTTCCATTTCTTTAATTGCTCTCTCTTCCTATTCCTTTTATCTTTGTTTTTTCTCTGCAGCCTTAACTTCAATTTTTTTCATTTTTTCGGCAATAACATTCTTATATCTATCTTGGATAGGTTGATAATGGGAAATTATTTGTTGTGAGCGACAATTTATAAGAGGTCTGCTTTTATAATATTTTGAATCTTCCTTTTACTTCTATATTCTGAGTTTAGCCATCTATCTTTATCTTTTCTTACCATAGTTATCTAACTTTTGAATGAATAGATCTTTTTTAAGAGCCTCTGCTTTTTTGGAATTTACTTTGTTTAAGGCCATCTAAAATTTTTAATTCAGAGATTTAAAGTAGTTAGATTCTTCCTCAGATGATAGTTCGTGCTCACCAGTCTCTCCTTCCAACGAATGATTTTTCTTGAATTCTTTAGAATCATCCATATTTTGAGATGTATCTTCGATATCCAGATTTAGCATCTCGAATTAGCATGCAGATTCATAATGCTTTAAGACACAATCTTATGATTAATCATTTTATTGTGATTATGATTGGTAGGATTCTTGCAGGAACAATTCGGAAGATATCTTATTTAAATTATTCTGTTTTTATAGCGATTATGATTCTGAATTGTCTTGAGGATTTATTTTCCATTTGCCAGATGAGCTTAGATCTTCAACTTCTTTATTATTTTATCCTTAATGAAAGCTTTAATCAAATTTATCTCCAATAAGGTTTAGCATCTCTTCAAGCTACTAGGCCATGACTACTTTACTAATATTGATATATGATGAAATTAATAGATACTGAAAATATCTCAACTTTGAATAAAATTAAAAAAATAAACGATTCTTTGTTAAATATTCTTTGATAAACTATATATTTGAGACTCATACCCTTTCCTTTAATTTATAAAATT
>Ga0302197_10005709_pt1 | contig 10538 bp, 9 predicted proteins | sample II_Bog_N2_1_FD_193526 | JGI IMG/M metagenome (GOLD analysis project Ga0302197, IMG submission 193526) | Peat permafrost microbial communities from Stordalen Mire near Abisko, Sweden - II_Bog_N2_1 | ecosystem: Environmental > Terrestrial > Soil > Wetlands > Peat | place: Sweden: Abisko, Stordalen...
CAAGTTTACGGTGTAAGTTTTAGCTGTAGATGAATACATAGGGATACCTCCACCAGCACTGCCGGTTGAGTTCAAATACCAATTATATGTTCCGCCCGTTGGGTTTACGGTACCTGCTGTAAAAGTTGTACTACCACCTCCGCAGCCTGCAGGCAATGTGGTTACAGCAACAGTTGGCGCAGGCGGAATAACTATGATATTAATAGTTTGAGCATTACTTGCTCCACAGTTATCGTAACCAGTTACTGTGTAGGCATATGTACCAGGTGTTACCGAAGCAACAAAATTTTGGCTATAAGGAGCACTTCCATCATTAGCATTAGTTCCATTTCCAGTAAAATTGACGTGATTGATTCCAAAACCGCAATTGGTCGCGGCGGTTGCTGTAATTGTAAAAGTAGAACCCGCGACAACTGTTGTAATGGCAGGCCCTGTTATAGTTGTAGTTACAGTTGTTGCGACCGCTGTGTTAAAACCAAATAGAACTAAAACTGCAATTGCTGCAAAAAATATTTTAAAAGAAAGTAAGTGTTTTTTCATATACAAAACTTAGGGAATGAAAAACCAAACAAATAATCAGCATCATAATATTTGTAATCCTGTTTAGTTGATGTTTTATAAATATTATACGACAATATGTTCAAGTCTTGATGGTTTAGTCAAATGTTTTAATTAGGTAACCTACAAATAGTTTATAGTTGGTTATATACGGATACCATACATTAAAAGTTGCTTTTAAAGCCAAAAAACTATAAAAACCGCATTCTGAATTTGTAATATCTTAATGACCTTAACTACTATTAATCAAAGAGATAACATATTAACCAATAGTAATTTATTATTATTAAATATTGCCTTTTAAAACATGTAACTATATGTCTTTGTAATCTACTGGATTTGATAACCTGAATCACTTTTTTATTTCTTCTGTCTGAATAATAATCATTGATTACCAGAATGGCGTAGACAACAGCAAATTGACCAATATTTTAAAGAGATACATTTTGCCTTGCCAAGTAGTTAAAATTTTAATTATCTGCTTTTTTTTCAGATATTATTAATTATAATACTGATCTTCAACATATTAATAATATTATTTATTTAAATTGCTTTAAAATTTAATCAAAACCCACAGCACATGAAAAAGTTAATTACAATTGGCTTAGTAGCCATCTCCACCGCTTCCTTTTCTCAAGGAATTGTTAAAAACGGAACCATCTACAAAGAACATCCGTACATTACTGCAGTTGAACAATTAACAGCTCTGTACCCAAAAGCAGATACGGCTGGCATCGCCAGTTTTTACGCTGATAGTGTTACATTTTATGATGCTCCAGAACCCAAACACCCATATAAACTGGCCGAAGCAAAAAAAGGCTGGAACAGGCTGTTTAGTGAGTGGGAACAAATCACGATCAAAAAAGTAGGTTATCCCGATGCACTTGAATACAGTGTCGATCCATTCACCGTACAATCCTGGTGGTCTATTACTGCTGTAAATAAGAAAACTAAAAAAACCGCTGCCTTTGAAGAAGTTATTTTTGATACTTTTAATAAAGATGGTAAAATAACCACGGAGGTTTCGTATTATGATACTAAATCCATAATGGATGCAATGAAATAATCTCCTGAAAAATTTAGAGTAAAATACCGCCGGAAAGGTGGTATTTTACTCTAAACCCTCGGTGTTTTTAGTAATCTTAAAATAATTAAATTGTAACATATACATTATAAACAGATTTTCTTCAATCTTAAATTACACATTTGCGGAAAATTAAAATCCCTCATGCGTGTTACAGTTCTTTTCATATTCTTAACTATTTCCACCTTTTTTGCTGATGCCCAAAATAAAGGAAAGATCACTGGTAAGGTTACCGATGCGGCAACTAAGCAAGTAATTGATTATGCTACCATTAGCCTATATAAACAAGGAGCTGCTGCACCCTTTAATGGCGTTGTTACAGACGAAAAAGGAAATTTCACCATCCCGAATCTTACCCCGGGCGACTATATTGTAAAAATTGACTTTATTGGCTATCAACAAAAAATAATAGCGCATGCGGTAATAACCGATGCCGCTCCTATTGCTGTACTAGGCAATATACTTTTGGCCCCGGTACAAAATCAACTGCAGGATGTAGTGATAACCGCCAAACGGCCTACAGTTGAAAATAAGATTGACAGGATGGTTTACAACCCCCAAAATGATCTTACCGCTCAGGGCGGTATGGCTATCGATATATTACAAAAAGTGCCCCAAATATCTGTTGATATTGATGGCAATGTAGAATTGCAGGGAAACTCCAATATCCGCTTCCTGATCAACGGTAAGCCATCAAGCATATTTGGTTCAAGCCTTACCGAGGCCTTGCAATCTATCCCGGCCAGCCAAATTCAAAGCATCGAGGTAATTACCAATCCCGGTGCTAAATACGATGCTACGGGAACAGGCGGTATCATCAATATCATATTAAAGCAAAACAATGTGCAGGGTGTAAATGGTTCTGTTAATTTATCGGCAGGCACCAGGCTCGAGAACGGTTCATTTAATATCAATGCAAAAAAAGGCAATTTTGCCGTAGGTGCATTTTTTAATGGCAACGAGCGCATTAACACAACCACGAAGACTAATGCCGAAACCCGCTCAATAGACAGCACCGGAAATAAAACCGATTTATTACAAAACGGCTCCAGCGCGTTTAAAAGAAGTGGTTACCAATCGGGTATTAATTTTCAGTGGGACGTAACTAAAAAAGATCAGTTAACAGCTTCATTCAGCTATAACCATTTTGGGAATGATAATGTAGGTACTACAAATCAGCAGTTGAAAACCGATTCATTGGATGGGGGTTCATCAAATATCCGGAGCATATTAAATTCGGTTAGCCACTTTCATGCTAACTCATCTGACGTTAGTTTAGGCTACAAGAAGACTTTTGATAAAAAAGACGAGGAGCTAGATTTCCTGATCTCATCAAGCTTTGGCAGTAATTATAATTTTGCTTCACAGGAGACTTATTTAGATGGTAATATCCCTTCCTCAGCATCAATGAGTACAAACCCGGGGACCGACAGGGAAACCGACATTTCATTGGACTACACCTATCCATTTAGCAAAAGCTTTACACTGGAAACCGGCGCCAAAGACGTTATCGAGGATATCAGTAACAGTGTAGCTACTGATACTTCGGGCATTGGCAATAATTACATCCAGGATCTCGGACAAACCTACAATTTCAATTACAACCGCAATGTATTTGCTTACTATGTATCGGGTACATTCTCGCTTTTCCATGATTTTATTAATGGCATGGCAGGCCTTCGTTATGAGTATACCTCAACCAATTCAAACTACGAGAACGCAAATGTTCCTGGGTATGGTATATTCGCGCCTTCGTTTGTGTTACAGCATAAGTTAAGTGATGATCAATCTATTAAATTAAGTTATAGCTACCGTTTACAACGACCGCAATACAGCGATGTGGATCCGTTCTTCAACGTTTCCGATCCGCATAACATCAGCACGGGTAACCCGAACTTAAAACCCGAACTAGGTCATAATTTTGAATTAGGTTATAACAAATCATTCAACAACGGGCCAAGTATCTATTTATCGGCATTCTACAGATACAACACCAATGATATCCAATCATTAACCAAATATTATTCTACATATAATGTTAATGGTACTGACTATAACGATGTAGAGTTAACAACACGCTCCAACATCGGTTCAGAAACTGACGAAGGTGCAAACCTTTACATCTCTATCCCGGTAACAGGTAAATTCAGCCTGCGCTCAAACAACTTCTTTGCTGATAGGATCTCAAAAAATCCAGACGACCCTACGGTTAGTGGTTTTGCCTATCGCCTTAACCTGAATGCCTCTTACGAGTTCGCACCAAGCTTTGCTGCCGAAGTATTTGGCAACTACCGCTCATCCCAACGTACTATACAAGGCACAAGCCCGGCATTCTCGTTTTACAATTTCGCGGTGCGCAAGCAGCTTTGGAAAAAAACAGCAAGCATTGGTTTAACCGCTGCTAATCCGTTCAGTAACTTTATCAAACAAACCGCTACCACAACCACTGCCGATTCTTACGAAACCAGCACCCGCGAAGTCCCGTTCCGTTCATTCGGTATTAGCCTAACCTACAAGTTTGGCAAGCTCGAATTCAAGAAACCGGCTAAGGAAGATGTCCCTGACGATACAACAACGCCGGCCAAACCTCAGGATACTCCAAAATAAAAGATTTGACATAACAACAAAACCCGATAATTATCGGGTTTTGTTGTATTTAGCATAAACGCAAAAAGCCAGGCAATGCCCGGCTTTTCAAAAAAGAATAATATGCTAATATTGTTATTAGTTGTGTCTAAAACTACCTTTGCCGCCACCGCCACTGAAACCTTTGTCCTCAGCAACGTTAACGGTAATACGCCGGCCATAGTAGCTGGCGCCATTCATGCACCTGATAGCTTCTTTAGCTTCGTCTTCGTTCACCATCTCAACAAACCCAAATCCCTTACTCTCTTTTGTCTCGCGGTCCTTAATGATCCTGAGGGATTTAACCGGCCCAAAATCACCAAACACAGCTGTTAATTCGGCCTCATCCACTTCAAGTGGCAAGCCTGCAATAAATACTTTCATCAATGTTTTTAAATTTAATCAAAGATACATAAAAAAGGCCGTATTCGCCTCATTTACGCCACTAATAAGGTTAGGGCAACTGCTTTTTTACTTAAGGGTTACTATGTCTGATTTTTTAAAGTCTCTCACCTAACCAGTGGAGGAGATCTAGATGGGGCACCTTATTTCAATCGTAAACTGAATGTACCCTTAACCTTATAGGTAGTGGTTTTACCTAAGCCTGCTTTAACCAGGTAAGTATAAAATGTGCCTTTTGCCAGTACGCTATCTTGCTTATAAGCACCCAGGCTTATCTTACCATAGTCTTGAACAGTGGCGCTGTCAGTTAGCGCATATTGATCGGCAGCTCCTTTATCAGGCTTCAAAATAAACTGGCTGCCTGCAACATCAGTATTAATGTTACTTAGTGCATAACCGCTACTGCTTATGCCAAAGCTCATGTTATGGGCTTTGTTAATCGCGGTAATGCCAAAATACTGGTTATTACCATTATGCACATTTACAAAAGCGATGGAGTCTGTAGCTGCATCAAAGCTGTAAGTAGAGTCTTGTAAGGTTATTTTTAAGGTTCCTTTAGCAGCAAGGTAATTGTCTGGCGCGGTAAAGGTACTATCAGATTTGCTCGAAGCATCATTAATTTCCTGGTCTTTCTGGCATGATACAATCACTCCTGAAAATAGCAAAAAAATTAAAATGAAATATTGAGTAAACCTCTTACTTCTCATACCGGAACTCATTTTCTATAGACTTATAATTATACGTAAAAATAGTTAAAATAGTTGTGTATAAATTACGCTAAGTATCTTTTTAACAATTTTTAACAAGCAAAAATATTGGAACAAAAAACCAGCCAAACTACTGACTAATAATTAATTAAAATCGATAGCAATATTTTCTCCATTTATTTCCTTTCTAACCCTTGCAAATACTAATTATTTTAGCTATCTTTGAATATCTACTATGCCATTAGGCATTTTAATCATAAGTTTCATGAAGCCTAAATATCCGAAGTTCACAGCTGATGAACTCACTAACCTTATTGACCAATATTTCATCTATATCAAAGGGAAATACCGCATGACCAGAACGCCGCCTAAAAAAGAGGGCGACAAACCAACCCGCACCAAAACATGGGACCGTGAACCTGAATTTGCTACCGTCAGTGGCCTGGCCCTCTTCCTCGGTTTCAGTTGTCGGCAGCTTTTTGACGATTACATCCGCAAAGGCAAATACGCCGAAATAGTAAAGCGGGGCTGCCTCCGTGTCGAAGCATTTTATGAAAGCCGCCTTCACCAGCACTCCACCAGCGGTGCCATCTTCGCCCTAAAAAGTATGGGCTGGAACGAAAAACACGACAGCAAACCAACCGATGAAGGCACGCCAAAAACCCTCAGCATAAAAATAATCGAGGCCGGCCCCAAACCCGTAAATTCTGAAAAAGAAGTTAACCTGGAAGAACAGTTGGCAGTTAGCAGTTTGCGGTTATCAGTGACCCCTCACAACTGCACACTGCCTACTGAAAACTCGCAACCGATAATTGAAACAACTAACTGCCCGCACACCACTGCCAACTGACCATGACCTCAACCATCCTTTTCAAAAAAAATTATCATTCCACTGCCCAAACAGTAGTAAACCAGGGCGGCACCAGCTCAGGCAAAACCTACGCTATTGAGCAGGTATTATTCTGCCTGGCTTGCGAAAATCATAAACAGGTAATCACCATTGTAGGGCAGGATATCCCCAATCTTAAGGCTGGCGCCTTGCGCGATGCCTTGAATATTTACAACAGTTCCGATCACTTAAAGGCAATGATCAAGAACTATAATAAAACCGACAGAATCTTCGAGTTCCATAATGGCACCATAATGGAGTTCAAAAGTTATTCCGATGCACAGGACGCTAAGTCTGGTAAACGGGACTATCTGTTTATAAACGAGGCCAATGGCATCACTTATGATATTTACAACGAGTTATCCTTACGTACCCGTAAACGTGTATTTATTGATTATAACCCCAATAGTAATTTCTGGGTGCATGAACACCTGATCGGCAAAAAAAACGTCGAACTCATTATCTCCGACCATCGCCACAACCCTTTTCTTACGCAACCCGAACGGGATAAGATCGAAGTGTTAAAAGAAGCCGATGAAGAGCTTTGGAAAGTATATGCACGTGGATTGACCGGCAAAATAATGGGTTTGGTTTTCGCCAACAACTGGTACATCTGCGAAGAGATACCAACAGGTGCCAGACTGGTAGCTGCCGGGCTCGATTTCGGCTATACCAATGACGAAACGGGCTGCATCGAGGTATACCGCCAAAACGGCGAACTTTGGGTTGATGAGCTGATTTACGAAACACACTTAACCAACACCGATATTTCCCAAAAAATGAAGGATGCCGGTATCAGCAAAAAAACCGAAATTATAGCTGATAGTGCCGAACCAAAATCTATAGAAGAACTCATCCGCCATGGTTGGAATGTAAAAGGTGCTAAAAAAGGCCCGGATAGTATCCAACATTCAATCGACATCTTAAAGCGTTACAAAATAAACGTAACCAGGCGTAGCGTAAATTTGCGCAAGGAGTTGGATCGTTATAAATGGAAGATTGACCGCTCTGGCAAGCCCATCAACGAACCCGTAGATACCTGGAACCATTTGATTGATCCTTTGCGCTATGTGGCGCTAAATAAACTAAACACCCGGGCATCCGGCAAAATAAAAACCCGCCTGCCCTACCAACAACCTGGCTGGACCGATCCATTAAAAAACTTAATTACCGTATGATAGAAAAAACACTCAAAACCACCTCCGGAAAACTCCGTGTCAGCATCCCCACACAACTCAACGAAGTCACACTGGAGCAAATGATGGATCTGCAACAAACACCCGACCTGAACGATATAGATGCCATAAGCATCTTATCCGGCATCCCGGTCAATCAACTAAAAACAGTTCTAAATTTTACCGATTTCCAATTATTTGGCGATGTGGTGCAATCACTTTCCCATCAAATCGCGGAATTGTATAATAGTGATGCCATACCCGATCAGATCAACTTATCAGGAAGTAGAACCGCGGTAAAAGTGATGAAGAACCTATCGATTGAACCTGCAGGAGCATTTATGGCCGCTCGCGAGATCATTGCTGACGAGATCGGCGAATGCATCAAAACTTATGGCGAAGAAAGTTGGCAAGATTATTTCAATCCATCGTTAAAAGCATGCTGTAAATTACTGGCCCATTACTTTTACTGCAAGGCAACTGGCAAACCTTACAACGAATATGAAGCAGAAGCATTTACCACCGAAATAAAAAAACTCAGGGTAACGGAGGCAATGCCCATAGCCAAACATTTTTTTACCTGTTATCCAAACTTATCGAAACAGAAAACAAGCTTCTGGCAGCGCCTGCAACAGTTCTGGAGAAAAAAGCAGGTATCCGCGCGTTCGAAAAGTTTAAGTACATCAACACCATAAATTCCCTTGCAGCCGGTGATATCACCAAATGGGACACCATCCTCAACATGTCTTACGAACGCATCCTAACCAAGCTTTTGCTAAATAAAGCTGAAGCCGAATATCAAAAACGATACTCAGAACTCATCCAGGCACAGAGATAAATCCTTCACAAAGTGTCATTGCTGTAAGGAACGAAGCAATCGCAAACTATGCAGGAAAATTTAGGGCGTTCCCTTCGGTCGGGCTTTACACTCATACGCCACAGGGCATTAGGCGCAAGGCCGGTATCCGTTTCACTCCCTAACGCAAAAACAAATAATAAGATGACCCTATTCTTCTTAAAGAGCGCAAAGGCCTGACGAAAAACGCGGGCCTGGGTGTTTTGCCTGTGGGTGGAAGGATTTTTTCGTCTTGACTTTTTGGTTCTTTTGTGTCAAGACAAAAGAACTAGCCCCTGCGGCAATGAGCAGGACAATGTTCTCTCATTCCACCAATATCTTAATAACCCAATACCATGATTCGCAACCAAATCCAATCCATAACCCAAACCCTAAGCAATACCCCCACATTCATCTACGGCACCGCCAACGAGCTTAACCTCCTGGCAGACTACGCTACATTCCCTGTCGTTTTCATGTACCCATTGCAACCCGTAGAAGTATCGCCCCAAATAAATGGCTCTGTAGACAATACCTTCTCCGTATATCTCGAATTCCTCTATCAAACCGAATTCGACCAATACACATCTGATAACGAAACCTACGTAACCCAAGCTTTACAAATGGCAAACGAATTTATTGTAAAAGCATCCAAATACCGCGAAGGCGAAGGCCGCTATTTTCGCATAAAAGCAGGCGACAAAGCCAAATGCCTCCCCGTCTACAATAAATTCGATGTCAACACTACTGGCGTTAGCCTAACCATTACTTTAGGCACGATGTATTTTCCTACGATTGCTTAACCAACATATCATTTTGTCTGAACTCGAATTTGTTGAATAGTCAGAATTAATCGAATCAAAATTCATTCTGACTATTCTATGAATTCCAAAAATTCAGGTTCAGACAAAAAAACACCAAACCCATGAGTCAACCCGAAATAACCCAATTCCTCGAATCCCTCCAAACCGACCTCATCAACTCCCTCCAAACCAAAAACATCACCAACACCCAGCGAATAAAAATCATTACCAACTATCAAACCCAGCAACTCCAAATCCCCTCCTACCTGCAAATAGTTGAAACCGGCCGTGCACCAACATCAAAAAATGCCCAGGCCGGTAATCCGCCCATGATTCAACGCATACAGCAATGGTGCCTGGAAAAAGGCATACCCGCCAAAGCCGCCTGGGCCATCAAAAAGAAAATTGATAAAATGGGTTATCCCGGCAAACCCGGCCTACTAACCGATCCGCTTGGCGATGACAACATCAACACTAAACTGGAACAATCCTTAGAACAAATGGCCGACAATATTTCAAACCAAATACTTAACGCTTTACCTATATGAGCATTTTAGCCCAAATAAAAATAATCAATACCTATGCCCTCGCCGGTACTGATCCTATTCACCCCGCCATCTATGGCACGGTCATCATCGCATTAAACGATCCCACAACCGGTTCACCAACCAACGGCAATAACATCGTTATCAATTATAACGAAACAATTGATGGTATTAGCAAAGCACTACGAGCAACCATTGCTGGTCAGTCGCAAATAATTTATGAAGGTATTATCACTGATGATGTTGCCGGCATACACAACTCATGGGCAGTAACAGGCCAAAGCACCGTACCCGATGCCGCGCCGCCCGTTGCTCAATGCGATTTGCAAATAGGCTACACCAGCGTCACCAAACCCGAAAGTGCACCCGGCGCAGCCGACGGACAGATCAGCATTAACGCGACTTCAAGCTATTTACCGATAATGTACAGTTTGGATAATATAAATTTCCAAACCAGCAGTGTTTTTGCTGGCCTGCATGGCGGCGCGTATACTGTTTATTGTACCGATGCAAATACTTTAGGCTGCGCCGTGTCCGCATCAGTTACCATACCTATTACTCAGAACTTATTAGTATCCGACCCTTCGGTAACGATCGGCAGTAACAGCAGTCGTTGGAATGCTGCTTTCAACCCCATTGTATTTACCTATCAACGTAAAGATTTTGAAGTAACAGGTGTTATCATTGATACCGCCACCGGCAATGCCCGCGTAAATGTGAATGGTGATATGAGCGCCATTCAGGCGGCTATTACCGCAAACCAAAATGCCATAACTACCGCCGCGTTAAACGGCGTTACCTTACTAAATTACCAAAACATCTATGTATACCTAAATGCGGGCACTTACAATGGCGTATATACCGTGCTTTCTGCCGATGGAAGCTCTGTAGTGATTAATACCCCACATAATGGCA
>Ga0302197_10005717_pt1 | contig 10528 bp, 6 predicted proteins | sample II_Bog_N2_1_FD_193526 | JGI IMG/M metagenome (GOLD analysis project Ga0302197, IMG submission 193526) | Peat permafrost microbial communities from Stordalen Mire near Abisko, Sweden - II_Bog_N2_1 | ecosystem: Environmental > Terrestrial > Soil > Wetlands > Peat | place: Sweden: Abisko, Stordalen...
GAGTTCTGGATCGAACGCGGCGTGCGCATCTTTCGCGTCGACAATCCACACACCAAGGCCCTTCCGTTCTGGGAGTGGTGCCTGGGTGAGTTGAAGCGCAAATATCCCGACACCATCTTTCTCGCCGAGGCCTTCACCCGCCCCCACGTCATGTACGCATTGGCAAAGCGCGGATTCACCCAGTCCTACACCTACTTCACCTGGCGCAACAGCAAGCCCGAACTGCAGAGTTACATGGAAGAGCTGACACAGCCTCCTGTCAGCGACTTTTTCCAGCCCAACTTCTGGCCCAACACACCCGACATTCTCCACAAATCGCTGCAGGAGGGCGGACGGCCCGCATTCATGCACCGGTTGATTCTCGCCGCAACGCTGAGTTCAAGCTACGGCATCTACGGACCCGCCTATGAGCTTGCGGAAAACGCACCAGCCGCGCCCCCGGAGGGCCGTGCCGAATCGGAAGAATATCTCGACAGCGAGAAGTATCAGATCCGCCAGCGTGACCGGAATACGCCCGGCTCGCTTGTCCCGCTCATCACCGCGCTCAACAAAATTCGGCACGCTAATCAGGCATTGCATTCGAATGAATCTCTTCACTTCCACGCCATCGATAACCCAAACCTGATCTGCTACTCCAAATCGACTCCCAACTTTGAGAACACCATTCTCACCGTCGTGAATCTTGACTCATTCAACGATCAAATTGGCTGGACCAGCCTCGACCTCGACAGGCTCGGAATCAGGGCAGGTGAAACCTTCCTGGTTGAAGACCTTCTTAGCGGAGCCACATACACCTGGAAGGACCGCAATTACGTTGCCCTGCGCCCCGGGATCCAGCCCGCCCACATCTTCCGCGTAAGCCGCCTGCAATGACCCCGCGCATCGAAGCACCACGGAGAGAACATCAAGTGAAAAAGATCGCAAGCGCAACGGATCCCCTCTGGTACAAAGACGCAGTCATTTACGAAATTCATGTGCGCGCATTTTCCGACTCAAACGGAGATGGGATCGGCGACTTTCCCGGCTTGCTCTCCAAGCTCGATTATCTGCAGGACCTGGGTGTTACCTGCATCTGGCTTCTCCCCTTCTTCCCCTCGCCCCTCCGAGACGACGGTTACGACATCTCAAACTACGTTGATGTAAACCCCTCCTACGGATCGCTGAATGAATTCAAAACGTTTTTGGACGCAGCGCATCAGCACAACATGCAGGTCATGATTGAGCTGGTAATTAATCACACCAGCGATCAGCACCCGTGGTTCAAGGCCGCGCGTTTGGCGCCCCCAGGCTCTCCCGAACGCGCAATGTATGTCTGGTCCGACAGCGATCAGCACTACAAGAACGCGCGCATCATTTTTACCGATACTGAAAAATCAAATTGGGCGTGGGATGAGGCAGCAAAGGCATATTACTGGCACCGTTTCTTTTCACATCAACCCGATTTGAACTTCGATAACCCTCTGGTTATAGAAGAAGTTTTGAAAGCTATGCGCTTCTGGCTCGACATGGGAGTTGACGCACTGCGCATCGACGCAATTCCCTACCTTTGCGAACGTGAAGGCACGTCTTGCGAAAACCTGCCGGAAACTCACGCAGTGGTTCGACGCATGCGCGCGGCCATTGATGAGGACTACGCCAACCGCCTGATTCTTGCGGAAGCCAATCAATGGCCCGCCGATGTGCGCCCCTACTTTGGCGACGGCGACGAGTGCCACATGGCGTTTCACTTCCCCTTGATGCCGCGAATCTATATGGCGCTTCGTCAGGAAGACAGACTGCCCATCACCGACATCATGGCGCAAACGCCGCCGATCCCCGACACCTGCCAGTGGGGACTCTTCTTGCGCAATCACGACGAACTCACCCTCGAGATGGTCACCGACGACGAGCGCGATTACATGTACTTTGCTTATTCTGCCGATCCGCGCATGCGCATTAACGTCGGCATACGGCGGCGTCTCGCGCCCCTCGTCGATAACAACCGCCGGCGCATTGAGCTGTTGAACTCGCTGCTCCTGAGCTTTCCCGGCACGCCCATTCTGTACTACGGCGACGAGATCGGCATGGGCGACAACATCTACCTGGGCGACCGAAACGGCGTGCGCACACCCATGCAGTGGACATCGGACCGCAACGCAGGATTTTCGAAATGCGATCCCGCCCGGTTATATTTCCCTGTGGTTATGGACCCGATTTACGGCTACCAGGCCATCAATGTTGAAGCGCAGTTGAGCGACCAATCCAGCCTGCTGCACTGGACGCGCAACATGATTGCGTTGCGCAAGCTCTTCCAGGTTTTCGGACGCGGAACACTCACTTTCCTCAACCCGGCAAATCGTAAAATTCTGGCCTATCTTCGCGAACTTGACCTGGGCGATGGATTTCGCCAGACCGTGCTGTGCGTCGCCAACCTCAGCCGATTCGCACAGCCTGTCACGCTCGACCTTGCCAGCTACGCGGGTTTCGATGCTGTGGAGATGCTTGGTTACGTTTCTTTCCCCCGCATTACACGCGATCCGTACTCGCTCTCGTTGGCGCCGTATTCCTTCCTCTGGTTGGAACTGCAGCAGCCGGTTCCCGACAGCGAGCCAACGCCCACTTTGCATACTGTGGCAGAGGAAGCGGCAACGGACAGCGAGCTAGCGCCTCTGGCCTTGGCAACAAACTGGGCTGAATTTCTAAGAACTTCAGAGACTCTTATTCTCGAACCCGCGCTGATCGATTGGCTGCCTCGGCAACGATGGTTCGGTGCCAAGACGCAGGCCATCGAGTCCATCCGTGTTCGTAATTGGGTGGAACTGAATCCAGACGCTTCGAGTCAAAATGCAATTCCGCCGGCGCTGTTCTTTTTCGATGTAAGGTACTTCAACAACCCACCTGACTCATACCAGATACCGCTCGCTATCAGTACCGGCAATGTGCTGGAATGTGTTTCACTCAACCGCCCTCAGAGCATCATCAAGCGCCTGACTACGCCAACTGGCGAAGCCATTCTGCATGATGCGACGGCGCGCGAGGATTTTCATCAAGACCTGCTCGCGCTCATCGCTCGCAATGCGACGCTCGCCTTCGCAGCAGGCACAAGCATTGCCTCCGCCGCAACGACTGCTTCGCAAGATGGAGATGACCCGCTCGCAGCTCCTGTCGTTGCGGGAGGAAGCGCCGCAGTCGCGCCCGCACCACTCGGTGCGCAGCCCGGTGCAATAGCGCAATCGCCGCGCATGGTGCAGCTCAGCGAATCTTCTGTCGCCAACCATCAATTTCAAACAGAACATCGCTTGAATGCGCGCGCATCCAGCGACTTTCCAGCAAATCTCGCAACGCAAAATCTTCCCTCACGCGTCGTATCGGCGGAACAGTCGAACACGTCTATCATCTTTGGCGACCGTCTTATCCTGAAGCTCTACAAGCGGCTCCAGACCGGAGAAAATCCCGATGTTGAAATGGGAAGATTCCTCTCCGGCGTCGCTCAGTTTCATCAAATTCCACCGTTCTACGGCGAGATTTCAATCAGCTCCGATGATGCGGAAAAGACCACGTTAGCAATGCTGCAGGGATTAGTTGCGAACCAGGGAGATGGTTGGCAATGGATCCTCGGCCAACTATCCACATGGCTCGAAAGCGTCGCCCATCACCCCATTCCAACGGATTCGGTCACTCCGAATTTATCCACCGAACGAGCGCCGATTCCCGAGTCTCTGTCCGGTGCGCGAGAATCTCTCGAAGCAGCAGCCCTTCTGGGCAAGCGGACTGCGGAGATGCATCTGGCCCTCAGCAGCCGCACAGATTTCCCGGCCTTCGCGCCCGAACCCGTCACGCACAACAATCTAAAGCAGGATGCAGAACGGATTGAAGCGCAGATCAAATCTGCCCTTGATGCGCTGAAGCAGAAAATTCCTACTCTCGATGAGCAGCCCTCAGGCACCGCTGGCCTTCTCCTTTCACGAAGGAAGGAACTGATAGCGAAAGCGCGTTCGCTTGCCGCTTTGGACCCCAGCGGCCAACGCATTCGCATCCATGGCGATTACCACCTTGGCCAAACGCTGCGGACCGCCGGGACTGGCGCAAACCAGAACGCAACCGGAACCGGCGACTTTGTCATCCTCGACTTTGAAGGAGAACCAGCCCGTCCGCTCTCAGAGCGCCGCCGAAAGCAATCACCCTGGAAAGACGTAGCTGGTATGCTGCGGTCATTCTCCTACGTCTCTTTTGCCGCGCTCGATCGCTTCACATCGACAACAAATCCGGACATGCCAACCTCCGCCGATCTGGCCGCCTGGGCGCGCGCGTGGCAAAACACCGCCTCTGCCGTTTACCTGTGGGCCTACATGGACGCGGTGAACGCGAACCCCTCCCTGCTCCCGGCGCCAAAAGAATCTCAGGGTCTTTTGAATGCGTATCTGCTTGAAAAAGCGCTCTATGAGCTCTTGTATGAATTAAATAACCGCCCCACCTGGCTCCACATTCCGATGAACGGCATCCTAACTCTTTAGTGAGTTCACAAAATAATCGGCAGTCATGCCCCGAACCGAACTGAACAGGAAATCTCGTTAAGATCGATGACGACTGAGAATTCGACATCTGCTGAAACGGCAACCATCGACCTGGCCACCGCCGACTTACTCGTCGCCGGCTCGGCAATTCCTCCCGAGGAATTCGAAGCGGTGTTGGCGAACCTCGCCGACGCATTTCCGACTGAGAACGTAGTGATTGCGGCACAACAGCAGCCCGCGGCGAATGGGCGCGCGAATCTGCGCATCATTGAGGCGCCGCAATCAAGCACGGTGTGGATGCTGAAGCCGGCAGACTTTGTGAATGCATACGAGATTGCGAAGGAGCAGCAGGCGCGAGCGATCCTGGTGCTCGGCCCCGGAGCACACTCTCTAAAACCGCAGGCGTTGCGCGAACTCGCAAATGCCGTCCTCACCGGATCAAGCGATCTGGCAGTTCCCCGATATACGTTGCCTCCGCACTCCGGCTTGATCAACTCGGCAATCCTTTATCCGCTCACCCGTGCGCTTTTCGCAACCCGCACGCGATTCCCTCTCACCATCGATCTCGGCCTCTCCATACGCATGGCCGAGCGCCTTGCCAGTGTGGGCAAACGCTTTGCCGCGGCTAATCAAGAGGACGCAGTCTTGTGGCCCGTCAACGAAGCAGCCGTGGCTGCATTTCAAGTCGATGAAGTAGAGGTCGGTACCCGTGACGTGCCGCAGCCGTCTGACCCGGACATCAATGCGATTCTTCAATTGGTCACAGGTTCGCTCTTCGCAGAAATTGAGACGAAAGCGACATTCTGGCAGCGGCCTCGGCGATTGCCTGCCGCACGCCTGCAATTGGACGAAACTTTGCTTTCCGATGGAACGGCCGATGTGCCTCGCATGGTTGAAGCATTCCGCCTGGCCAACTCCAACCTGCAGGAAATCTGGTCCCTCGTGCTGCCGCCCAATTCCCTGCTCGCGCTCAAGCGAACTTCAGCGCTGGATGCCGCTGTGTTTCGCATGCCTGAGAATCTCTGGGCGCGCATCATCTTTGACTTCGTCGTCGCCTACAGGCTGCGCACCATCAATCGCGGACACCTGCTGGGCGCGCTGATTCCCCTGTATCTTGCCTGGGTCGCAGGTCATTTGAACGTTACAGCTTCAGGTACACCTTCAGAACGCCACATAGAAGCTGTTGCCGCGGCATTTGAAGCAGACAAATCCTACCTGGTAGCGCGCTGGCGCTGGCCAGACAGGTTTAACTCATAATCGCAATTTGCACGATCGGTCGCATTCCAGCGGGGAGAACGGGAAGAGGAGCAAAACTTATGCATAACCTCACGGCAAACATATCGGTGACAAGTCGATTGGCACTCGCAGCTCCGCCTTACCTCGACGACAGCACCATCTGGCATCACATGTCGGATGCACTGCACCAGTCCATGTATCGCGTGCTTACGCTGCTCATCGCAGTGCTGCCGGGAATCCTTGCCTTCTTTGTGGCTCTCACAATTTTTACCCTTTGCGGCATGCTGATCTCGTTCCTGTTGCGGCGTTGTTTGTCATGGGTCAAATTCGATCTGCGGCTTGCGCGTCTAAGCGGCGATGCCTGGGTGCCGTCCAGCCCGCCCACTGAAATCGTCGCCCGCGCTTCGTTCTGGATCTGTGTGCTCTTCGGGCTCATTATTGGCGTTTCGGCCTTCGATGCGTCGTACGCGACCGGTACCGCACTGCCCATATCGCTGCTTCCCTATGTCACACACGCAGTCGGCGCAGTCTTCATCCTGATTGCCGGTGTTGTGATTGCCCGCTTCCTTGCGCGATCGGTTTTGATCGGCGCCGTAAACGCCCAGTTGCAGTACGCGCGGTTTCTATCGCTGGGTGTCAAGTGGCTGGTGATGGTGCTAACCGCCGCCATGGTGCTCGATCATCTGGAAATTGGCGGGAATATTGTCGAATTGGCATTCGGCATTTTATTCGGAGGCATTGTTCTTACACTGGCTCTCGCTGTCGGCCTCGGATCTCGCGATCTGGTCAGCCGCTCGCTTGAAAGCCATGTGGACCGCACCGGCGAGCGAGCGCCCCTTCCGCACAGTCCGTCATCCCCGAGCGAGCAGATTCGCCATTTCTAAGAACGGAATCCCGGAAGCCGCCTACTTCGACGCAACTCCCGGCTTCGCGCCAGCTTGGCTCTTCGCCTCAGCCGTCATCTGATCCACTTGCGCTTTCCCGGCATAGTTAGGATCTATGGCCATCAGCTCCTTGAAGTCGGCCAACGCTCCCGCTGCGTCCTTTTTGCCGCGCCATTTCACCAGGCCACGATTAAACAGCGCGTTGGTATTATTCGGCGCGGAGGCCAGCACCTTGTTGTATTCCGCAATCGCCCGATCCGCATCGCCCGTGTACCAGTAAGCTGTCGCCATGTCGGTACGAACCGACGCAGCGTCTGGCTTCACCTTGAGAGCGCGTCCGTAGTAGTCCACGGCACTCGCGTATTGTTGCGCATCGTAGTAGATGTTTCCAATGCTGGTAAGCAACTCCGCATTATTGGCATCCAATTTCAATTTCGCCATCAGCGGCGCAACCTGCGTATCGGCCATGGCCTTGAGTTGCGCGGGACTCGGGGCCGGTGCCTGGGCCGCCGCCACGGGCGCCACCGGAGCCGCCGTCGTAACAACCTGCGCCGGCTCACTCGCTGCCGAACTCCGCCACGCTCGAATCGACCACCCGCCTGCAATTCCCGCGATCAGGCAGATTGCCGAAAGAACCAGCGCCTGCTTCTGCGTCCACTGCTCAATTGGGGTGCGAACCGTCGTCGTCATTTGCCCGGTGCTCCTTCCTTCGCCTGCGGATTGCCCGACGCCACGCTGGCCATCAACCCCTGTACCTGGGCTTTGTGGTCCGCATCCAGTTGCGGATTGCTCTTCAGCAACTGGTGCCACGCCGCCAGCGCCCCTTTGTTATCCTGCTTCCCTTGCAGTTTCACCATGCCAAGGTCAAACAGTGCGTTGGCGTCCTTCGGGTTATAGGTCAGCGCCTGATTCAATTGCGCAATTGCCCCGTCCGCATCGCCGTCGCGGAACAAACTTGTCGCCAGTTTCACGCGATTCCCGACATTCGCCGGCTCCACCTGTAGAGCCCTTTCGTAATAAGCCGAAGCTTCCTTGAACTGCCCTGTCGTGTAATAGAGCGCCCCCACCTGCATCAGCGTGGCGCTGTCGTTCGGGCTGTTCTTCAGCTTTTCCAGCAACGGCGCAGCCTTTTTATCGACCATTTGCTTCAACTGTTGCGGGGAATGCCCATGTCCCTCGGCCAGCGACCCCGGATGTAATGGCGCCGGCACAGCAGTCACCGCGGCGTGCGTCGACGGTGCGGCCGATTGCCCTCCCCGGACCAGGTACCCGATCGCCAGTCCCACCAGCAGGTAGATCGCCGCCATCGCGTAGACCCGCCCCCCAGGCAACGTCCTTATCTCTGCGGAAACCGCGACTGATTCGCCCGCCATACCCTCTACCTCCCCACTGAAGCCTGCCCGGACCCGCTGGTTCAAATTCCGCGCCTTTCGTGCACTCGCCCTGCAGCGCCAAATGCTCTGCAATGGCACGTTTAGTGGACCACTCCCCGACATTTGGCGGTGTGATGCAGATCACTCTTTAGTTTTTTCTAATGCCTGTGATTGAAATCACAGAAAGTGATCTTGCTCACCTGCAACTATGAGCCATCACTCCGAGAACCTGCGGAAGCGTCGCAGGAGCCCGAACTGAATCATCGAAAGTGACGGTTCTCACGCATGAGCACGACACCCACAGGATCAGATCACCGCAGGGACCTTACACAAAGGTCGATATGCCGGACCATCCAACCTCGGTTGGTGAACTTCGTCACATCTCCCGGCCCCTTCGCTCGGAGTCTTTTCATATCTCATTCTCAGCAATCATCCATGAGATGCGGCTCTAAAAGCACCGCATTTCGCCGCAGCAGCGTCGCTCTTGCAAAGGTTCTGCAACGAGATAGCGCTGAAGACAGAACCAGCCTGATCGACGTCAATGTCCAGTCGAGCAACACAAGCGAGCTTTAGGAGGCTCTCTTCAATGAAACGCATCTGTTCAATAGCCCTCTTGTTCCTGGCTTCCGCGGGATTCGCGGCGGCCCAATCCGGCGCCTCACCCGCAACTGACGTTTTGGGCGCTCACCTTAACTACGGCCGCGGCTGCGCCGGCTGCCATGCACCGCACAACGGCGCATACGGCAACGGCAACGCCAAGACCGCCGATCTGACCTCCGGACAATCGATCCTCTGGGGCCAGGATGTGGCCAGCCTGTACGGCCAATCCCTTGCCTTCGGTGGAGTCACCGGCCGCGGCAGCTACGCCGAGACACTGCCCAGCAGCATGGCGGCGACCACGCCAGACGTCAACGGCCTGCTCACCTGCCTCAGCTGCCATGACGGCAACTACGCCGAGGGCGCCATGATGAAGGATCAGGTGTATGAGACCCTTCCCAGCACCTACGGAACCTTCAACAAGGTCCCCACACTGCTTGGTATCGCCCCCGGAACCGGCGGCGCAGCCAGCTACCTGCAGGACCACCCAGTCGGCTTGAACGCGAAGGTTAGCTGCGGCGGACAGTACAACTGGGATTGCACGCAGAGTGCAACCACGGGCGCCATCAGCATGAACGGCCCCAACTCCAGCAAATTCGTCACCAATTACGGCTTCTTCACACAGCCCACTGCCTACACCCCGACCGTAGCCGGCGTGGCTGGCACACCCGTAGCGGTAGTGGTCTGCACCACCTGCCACAACCAGCACTTGATGAACGTGGTCAAGGTCACCAACGGCCCGAACACCGGCCTGACCAGCGGTTACTACTCCACCATGTTCTTCATCAACGCTCCTTACAACCCCGCCAGCGGTACCGCGGCCAGCAACCAGACGGCGCAGTTCTGCCGCCAGTGCCACGGTGGCGAGGCCAACGAGTCCAACAACGGAACAGCAATCACCACGTTCTAATTCGATTTGCAAAAAAGGGGAGGGAAGACTATTTCCCTCCCCCTTTTTTTCCCAAACAGGATGGTTAACATGAAATCCCATTTCCCCTTTTGCTCAATCCTTTTAGTTTCTCTTGCTGCTGCTCACGCGCAAGTTGCCTCACACGCGCCCACGGCGATCGCACAGCCTCCCGCATCCGTTCAGCCAGCGCAGGCGCCGGCCCGGCCGGTTGCGCGTGTCAACGGTTCGGTGCTCACCGATGTTGACCTGGTTCGCGAGGAGTACACGATTTTTCCATATGGCCGCCAGCACGGTGGTCTGCCCAAGGACATGGAGCCCGACATCCGCAAGGGCGCCATGAAGATGATGATCTTCGAAGAGCTCGTATACCAGGAAGCTCTGCGCCGTAAGATGACCGTTTCACCCGCCAGGCTGGATCGCGCCGAAGCAGCATTCCGCAGGACTTTTTCCTCGCCCGATGATTTCAACGCGTTCGTGCAGACCGACTTTCACGGATCGCTTGCGCAGGTGCGGGAGAAAATCAAGCGTTCGCTCTTGATTGAAGCGCTGCTGAAAACCGAGGTTGAAGACAAGGCCATTGTTTCACCGGTTGAGTTGAAGGACTACTACGATAAGAATCCCGCCCGCTTCGAGCATCCGGAACAGTACACCTTCCAGACCATCTCCATTCTCCCTCCTGAAAAGGCCACGGCCGATCAGTTGAAGGAAGGGCGCAAACGCGCCGACGACGCACTGAAGCAGGCAAAGACGACCAAGACAGCCGAGGAGTTCGGCCTGCTGGCGGAGAAACTCTCCGACGATGATTTCCGGGTAATGATGGGCCAGCACAAGCCAGTGGAAACCAGCAAACTGGCGCCCATCGTTTTGGATTCGCTGAAGACGATGAAGCCGGGCGAGGTCAGCGGTCTGATCCAGCTCGACAAGGCCTACACCATCGTTCGCCTTAACGAGCACAAGGCGGCGGGCGAGGCAAAGCTAGCTGAGGTGAAGGCGCAGCTTGAAAAAGAGCTGCCCCAGACCAAGAGAGACAAGCTG